>Ga0209712_10004375_pt1 | contig 11241 bp, 8 predicted proteins | sample ArcOceMetagenome_FD_187443 | JGI IMG/M metagenome (GOLD analysis project Ga0209712, IMG submission 187443) | Marine eukaryotic phytoplankton communities from Arctic Ocean - Arctic Ocean - Greenland ARC118M Metagenome (SPAdes) (version 2) | ecosystem: Environmental > Aquatic > Marine > Oceanic...
ACCACCACATCACCAGCAACCACTTGGCCATCAATGATAGCGGCAAAACCTTGTTCTTCTGAGTCATACACCTTAGCCGAACCCGTAAAACTCAACCCTTCTTTACCTGTAATTTTTGAAACCGCGCCTTCGGGCGCTAAATTACCGTTTAAAATAACCAAGTGGCTATCTTTTTTGATGGGCTTATCAAAAGGTAAAATAATCTTCTGACCTTCTGGATAATCTGCTACGTCAGCTAAATTTTCGGCCATAGTTTTACCTGTGACTGTCATACAATCACCGTGCAACATGCCCGCATCTAACAAACGTTTCATCAGAGGTTGAATACCACCAATTTCAATTAATTCAGACATTAAGTACTGGCCACTTGGACGCAAGTCAGCAATCACCGGCGTTTTTTCACCAATGCGAACAAAATCATCCAGTGTCACTTCCACGCCGATAGCGTCAGCCATTGCAATTAAATGCAGCACTGCATTGGTAGAGCCTCCTAGGGTAATAATCAGCGTAATCGCATTCTCAAACGCCTTTTTGGTCATAATGTCAGAAGGTTTAATATCATGTTCAAGCAAATAAATAATGGCTTTACCCGCATCAATACAGTCTTGCTTTTTATTATCTGAAACTGCATTTTGAGCAGAGCTATTAGGCATACTCATGCCTAAAGCTTCAATTGCCGAGGCTAAGGTATTTGCCGTATACATGCCACCGCAAGAGCCAGCGCCCGGTATCGCAGTTTTCTCAATATGTTCTAATTGCGTGATAGGAATATCACCCGCGGCATAACTGCCGACTGCTTCAAATACCGACACGATATCCGTGTGGTTTTCGCCTGGTAAGATCGTACCACCATATACAAAAATTGAAGGACGGTTCAAGCGTGCTAAACCCATCAAACAACCCGGCATATTTTTATCACAACCACCAATGGCAATAATACCGTCGTGCCCCATACCAGCCGATACTGCTTCTATGGAATCGCAAATCACTTCCCGTGATACCAAAGAATACTTCATACCTTCGGTGCCCATAGAAATACCGTCAGATACAGTAATAGTGTTATAAATCACACTTTTAGCACCCGCGCTATCGACACCTTTTCCTACTTCTTCTGCCAGAGTGTTAATGTGCATATTACACGGGGTCACCATTGACCACGTTGAGGCAATGCCCACCTGAGATTTTTTGAAATCTTCATCGCCAAAGCCTACAGCCCTTAACATAGAGCGACTAGGTGCTTGAGCGGCACCATCTACGATTTTTTGTGAATATTTACGCGGTTTATCTGTATTCATTTCTTTATCTGCATTTTCAACATCAATGCGAGCACTATAGAATTGTATAAACAAATTGACAATCTAAGCGCATGAATTAATTGGTCTTATTTAGATTGTTTTTGTACAAGGATCACCATCTAAGTATTTTAAAAATGCAAAGCCTGATAGATCAGCAAACCTGAGGGGCTAGGAGCCGATAAAGTATGGAATGGATAGTTGTTGCGTCTTCTAAAGTTCACCATCCTCCATAAGTGAATGAGTGTGCTCCCCAAGGGAAAGTGTTGGTCTAATTATCGAGGGACTTTATTGTAAATAGCATATCAGCCAGTTACGAAATTTGATAATCAGAACAGCGCTCAGACTGTATAAAAACTATTACTCACCTTTTGGCCTAAGCACAAGATACTTATGAACAATCAGTTGTAGCCTCCGTTGCAACTTTATGACCTAGTTTAGTATAATCAAATGGTAAGCTAAATCAGAGGGAGCTGTAATTTCTCACCATATTAAAGGTCAATCAAGACACCAATTGACACTCTTTCCAGAAGCAATTGATGACTATAATGGGTGATCAGGTGACTACAATGAATGACTCAGTAATTTGGCGGGTTGAGTATCGGAGTCGTCAAGGTTTAGCCGTCATATACGGATTTTTCACACAGTCTGTAGCATAAGCAGTCGAAACGGTAGCTCGAAAAACTGGCTTTGACGCTCTCGTTTGCTACCAAAGCTGTCGTTGGCCTTATAAAAATTCAGATGAAATTGAGTATTACCTCTAAGGCAATTTCGCACCCTTTCCGCTTTAGAAAGCTAACTCGCTAACGCACTTTGATATACAAGCCAAACTCGTTAAGGTTGGGTCAATCTTAAACTACTGTTGACATCATATATCTACACAATTAAGAGGTAATGCTAAGCTAACTTTTGTTCTACCCATAACGACAGATGTTTTAAAATGAAGAACAGCAATATCGCTAAAAAAAAATAATTGAGTAAATTCTTCGAAATTTTCCATATCTTTTGCTGTCACTATCAGTACGAAATCTGCTTCACCTGTAATGTAATAACACTGCTGGATATTATTATTGTTTTTTACTTTGTTTTTAAAATAATTGAAACAATCGTTATAATTTCTATTGAGTTGTACCGATATAATAAAAGTCATTGATTGGTTTACAGCGTTAGGCGATATTATCGCTACTTCCTGAGCAATAACTTTATTATCTCTTAAACGCTTTAAGTGTCTCTGTATACTCGCCGTCGATAATCCTACTTCTTCAGACAGGTGCTCAACAGAAGTTTTGACATCTATTTGTAATAATTCCAATATTTTTAGATCTTGCTTACTTAATTTCATAATTCAATAAACTCTTAGCACTTACTGATACAATTCTATCAATATATCTTCAAAATAACGAATATAAAATCATTTATCTTAAAATTAAGGCTAATGTGCACCATAAATGGTCGGTAAACTATCTATAGTTCGCTACATCATTAAAACAGGAATATCTCCATGCCTACAATACAAAGTGTGCCTCCTCTAACTGCTATAGATATACAAAACTCACCACCACAGATACAAGTCTTAAACCCTGAAGATGGTAGTTTAGTCGGTACAGTTGTGAACAATTCTGTAAGTGAAGTTGACTCTATTATTGAGGCAGCAGTAATAGGAGCCGCGAAAGCTAAAAAGCTTTCTTCAAATTTACGAATGTCTGTGCTCAATGAAGTTGCTGATAATTTAAGTAATCAAAAAGAATTGTTTGCTCAAATGATTGCACGTGAAGGTATTAAAACAATCAATGAAGCTCGAAAAGAAGTGTCTAGGTGTATGGAAACTATACGCATCAGCGCGGAAGAAGCTAGGCGCTTAACTGGAGAAACTATTGCTTTTGATCAAGCACCTGGCTCGGAAAATAGATTTGGGTATTATCGTAGGATACCTCTTGGCGTTGTTGCCGCTATTACTCCCTTTAATGACCCTTTAAATTTAGTCGCTCATAAAATAGGTCCCGCTATAGCGGCAGGAAATTCAGTAATCCTTTTACCTCATCATGAGACACCTCTTGTCGCAACACTGCTTGTAGAACTATTTAATAAAACAAATTTACCTAAAGGTATCTTAAATTTGGTTACAGGTTATGGAATAGAACTAGGCGATATGATCGTATCAGATCCTCGTATTAATATGATTTCATTTACGGGAGGAAAAAGTGTGGGAGAAAGGATCCTAAGTCTCGCCGGTTTAAAGAAAGTTTCTATGGAACTTGGCAGTAATTGCCCCGTAATAATAATGAATGATGCAAATATTGAGCTGGCAATGGAGGCATGTGTCGGTGGTGCTTTCTGGGCTGCAGGCCAAAACTGCTTACATGTTCAAAGAATTTATATTCAAGATGAACGATATGATCAGTTTGCTTCAGAATTTTCTTTTCGTGCAAGCAAAATTTCTATGGGAGGCAAACTATCTGAATCTACACAGATGGGTCCGATGATTAATAGTCGTGCGGCGCTTAAAGTTGAAGCGATGGTACAAGATGCGCTTGAAAAAAATTCAACATTACTGTGTGGTGGGAAAAGACAGGGAAACTTTTTTCAACCTACTGTTTTTGCAAATGTAAGTAGCGACTGCTTAATTGCCAAAGAAGAAGTATTCGGACCTATAACTATTTTGTATCGATTTTCTGATAAAAAAGAAGCAATAACTCAAGCAAATGATGTCGAATTTGGCTTACAAGCTGGAATATTTACCAATGATCTTGAATTGGCTTTTGAACTTGCAGACTCAATGGATTGTGGTGGCGTAATGATAAATGACAGCAGTGATTATCGCATTGATGCAATGCCATTTGGTGGAGTTAAAGGCTCAGGTTTGGGTCGAGAGGGTGTTATGAATGCTATTAAAGAAATGACAGACATAAAAACTTATTGTTTTAATTTACGAAAATAACGCGACCAAAACAATCACTCAACATCTTAAAGATGCAACTTAGGAAGAACATAATGAAAACATATAAATTAGCAATAATCGGTTTTGGTAATGTTGGGCAAGGCCTAACTAAAATTATTAGTGATAAAAATGATTTTTTAATAGAAAAGTTTGGTATTAGTTTGAGCATCGTAGCTGTATGTGACCTGTTTAAAGGCAGTATTTCTAACCCTGACGGTTTGGACCCTGATGTCTTATTATCTGATCTAGAAAAATATGGTGATTTAAAAAGTACTATTGCTCCATTCACTGGGTGGAATACGACTGAGACAATTGATAACAGTGGAGCTGATATTCTAGTAGAGCTTGCTTTTACAGATCTACAAACAGGTGAGCCAGCAGTAAGTCATATTAGACAGGCATTAAATAATGGTATGCATGTTTCTATGACTAATAAAGGACCCGTTGCGTTACACTTTCCTGAACTTCGTAAAATAGCATTAAGAAAAAATGTTCAAATTGGCATTGAAGGTACCGTAATGAGTGGAACTCCTTCAATAAGTTTAGGTAATGAAATGTTGTTAGCCGCAGGTATAACAAAGATCCAGGGGATTCTTAATGGCACAACAAATTATATATTAGGTGAGATGTCTTCAGGATCTGGATATGAAGATGCTCTCAAACGGGCTCAAGAACTTGGTTATGCTGAAGCAGATCCTACAGGTGATATTGAGGGTTATGATGCTGCTGCAAAAGTAGTTATTCTGGGAAATCTTTTAATGAATTTATCCCTTACATTAGATGATATCGATCGTGAAGGCATTAGCCATATCACAAATAATGATATTTCTAACGCCACTTCTTTAAATAAGCATTGGAAATTAATTGGAACAGTTGAAAAGTATAACGATGGGTTCTTGGCATCAGTTAAACCTGAGATGGTATCGAGTGAACACCCATTAGCATCAATTAAAGGCGCAACAAATGCTATTACTTATTCAACAGAATTACTAGGTGATATTACCCTAATTGGCCCGGGTGCTGGACGCTTAGAAACAGGGTACGCTGTTATTGAAGATATACTTTCAATACATAAAAAATGACTCATATGTCAATATAAAATAAAAGAAATAAAAGGGAATAGCTCGAAACTCACGGCTATAATTTTACTTTTTGATCACCATGGATATAAATATTGTTTTACTCACCCATTCTGCATCGGGATCTGATTCCCATCCAATTTTATAGTCTAAACGGTTGATGCCAAAGCTTGTGCTTAACTGGTCTTGACTATCTTTCAGCATAAAACTTACTGGTTTAGTTATGTTCTTAATAGTTAAATCGCCTAACACCTGATAGCCCTCTTCAGTCATTTCGATCTCAGTACTAACAAAATTTCCGAGGGCATGGTTTTCGACATTAAACCAATCAAATTCAGGTAACGTGCTGTCGTAAATACTGTCTCCTGTTTTTGCAGAACTCATGTAAAAGGTGGCAATGATATTAGGGTTACTCTGGGGCGGCAGGTTGAGTGAGGCCTGCCAACGTTCAAATTTCCCATCAAATTTCATACCTGCATGCTGTCCAGAAAAAGTCACAGAGCCTGATTGATGACTACTTTTAATTTCTGCTTGGACATTCAGGTTACCTAAAAACAAGTAGATAAAAATAAAAAACAACAACGGTACTCGTATCGAAAACATTCTTTTCAAAAACGTACTATCTAAGGGGGTTTTCATTTTTTATTCCACCACATTCTGCTAATTAAATTTATATTATGCTTTTTATTGTGCCACACAACCGCACTTATATGGCCGGCAATCAAAGTGCCGAGCAAAGCTGCCGTTATCCAGTGAACATTATTGGCTAACGTTTCGATAGACTTATTTCTCGCCACACCCGGAATATGAGGCCAGTTGATCCAGTCAACAAATACAAAAGTGGGTAAACCGAACGGACTAGCCGACACCATTAACCACCCAGACAAAGGCATAGTGACCAATGCTATATATAAAAATATATGTCCCAACTTAGCTTTGAATACCTGCTGTTGGTTTAGCGCGTCTGGTAAAGCCGGAGAACGTGTAACCATTCTGGTTCCTATCCTGAGTATCAAAGCCCACAAAACCAACACACCTGAGGCTTTGTGTATTTGGAAAAGCCGGTATTGGTCAGCCTTACTGATATCTGCATTGACCATGTAAAGACCGCTGGCAAACATAAACAATAAAGCCAAAGCAATAGCCCAATGCAGCGCAATGCTAAGGCTATGGTATCTTTGTATTGAGGTTGCCATCTTTATGCTCCTTTGCTTTACTACTCACCAGAGTGAGTAAATTCTCCTTCTATCATAACCTCTACTTTGTCGCCGATAGTTGGCACATATTTTTTCATGCCAAAATCTGAACGCACGATATGAGTTGTCGCAGAAAAACCCATAGTGGGTTTACCGGTAAATGGCTGCCTCGTCATGGCACCATTGAACACAACATCCAAGGATATTTCTTTAGTGACACCTAAAAAGGACAAATTACCTTTCATCAGGGCAGTCTTTTCACTCGTCATATCTACAGAGGTTGATACAAAATCAATGCTGGCGAAACTTTTTGCATTAAACCAGCCTTTGTCAGTGGCCAATATATTATTGAAGTTTGTTTCTGCCGCATTGGGGTAAGCAGTTTGTATGGACATGGGATCAATACTAACGGTTACTTGGCTTTTTTCTATGTCACTTGCATTGTAATCGATAGCCGCATCAAACTCTGTAAACCGTGCTACGTAATTAGACAGACCTAAATGAGACACTTTCCAAACAATAGACGCATGACTTAAATCTACCTTATATTCACCTGTTGGCATGTCATTAAAAGCACTTTTAGCAAACACCCATGAAACACAGCTTGTTAAACCTAAGACAAAAATAATAGCGATAATTTTTACTGACTTCATAATACTCACTCCTTTATAGTTAAGCGGTTATATTTAGATTAAGAAACTGTCTAAATAAATTTCTAGTCTAGCTTAAACAATTATTATAAAAAGCCTGATATGCCTGGCTCTAATCACACTTGGACCTTTAGGTATCCCCAGCTAGTGCGGTAACTTTATCGTTAGATAATATTAAAACCTTTGAGACTTTTACATCATAGCCTTGAAGGATGCTTTATAGCTCCCAACCCCACACAAAAGATGGCTGCTCTATCATTGACTTTAGCCTTGCTGAAGCCAAGCAACTCTTCTTAAATTGGGGGCTTAGTTGATGTGACATTAAATGCTCTCTAAACTATTTATAATTTATTGAATAACCTTTAACAATACTAGACTTACGGGAAACCCAGCTAGTGATATTGTGTTACGCGAGTTAAATTCTTAGCAAATTGATGCCAACATATACTGCCCTAATTCAATATAAGCATTGGGCTCTTCGCTGATACCTTTTATCTTGAGATGATCGGCATAACCGAGTCGTGCACTCATGACAAACCAAAATATTGCACTAATTAAACCCACGATACGCCATAATGTTGACTTTGCCCATTTGAGCGCAAGAGTAATAGAAAGCACGTAAAGTACGAAACCGCCTAATTTAGATGATGCCCAGCTATGCACAAAGGGATACAAATTAAGCGGATTAACAGAAGCCAAGTAAATAAAGGTTAAAATGAATAATGTGTATAAAATGTGTGGTCCAATTTTCAAAATTTTATTGTTAACCTTGTCAGAACCTTTCATAGTTAACACAAAGTTAATGATGAAGAAGATAAACGTAAGTGAAATTATCGTCAGGTGGGCGTGCTTAACTATCATATACATGTTGTTATTCCCTAAAGTTTTTATTATTTATAACGATGAATTAAACTACTGATCAGTATTTTAATTGAACCAGTCAACAACATATAATACCTTAATATGCCAAATCACTTCCTTCGAATATATCATTAATAGCTATACAAAATTAGTTGTTTTTTAATTAGCGCCATAAAAGGTTTTTCACTTGAAGAAGGTCATATTTAACTTTTAGGAATATATTATGAATACCTGATGTCTGCACCCTGTCATTGTTGTCATGAGCTTAACTGGCAATAGATTATTTATTGCATAATCACCACCATAATAAAAACATTTATATTCTTAATTTAGACTCAAACAACATTGTAAGCATCTCACATTAACTAGCGTTTTTAATATTGTTTGTTTAGAGCCCGTTAAATAAAAATAATCATAGCTCTTATCAATCTGACAAAAATAAACTGGGACAACTATGTCGGTTCAAAAGAAAGAAGTTTATATTGCATGAGAAAAATAACTAGAGCGCAATAAAATCTAGACATAAAAAAACCGCTAAATTAACGGTCATCCCTCTCACAGAACCGTACGTACGGGCCTCGTATACGGCTCCTGCAATTTACTGTTTCTCATTCATTTAGTAATAAGAAGCAAGAATCCCTGTTTTAACTTCATCTATCTGATACAAACCCATTTCTTTAAACCATTTGTTGGGCATAGCGTAGTTTGCCAATGGACTCTTAGCACTTCGCCATGAATTCATATTGATAAACTTAAAAGGAGGCTTAAACTTTAATTGTTTCAATCGCCTATGTAATCTCATTGGCTTTTTCCACAACCTCAATTGTACCGCCCTTAATCTTCGCCGGATCCAAGTAAATAGTTGCTGTAAAATGCTGCTTATATTCGCTATTTTGAAGTAATTTACAAATCCCCTCAGTACTGGGTTAAGTCTTTTTAGCACTGTCGCTAAATTACCGCCTCCATTACGCTTAGTGAGTTGTTTCACTTTTACTTTGAAGTGTTTGAGTTTCTTTTCTTGAATACGCGTGTAATGGCTACCCATTATCACTCCTAAGAATTTTATCCCCGTATCGCTATGTGCTATATGGGTCTTACGCTCATTCACTTTAAGTTTCAGTGTCACTTCTAGTAGTTGACTCGCTACTTTCAATGCGTTTTCTGCACCTGATGTTGAGGTACAGAATATCAAGATATCATCAGCATAACGCACTATTCGGTGCTGTCTTCTCATCATTTCTTGGTCAAACTCATCTAGGTAGATATTTGATAATAACGGGCTAATGACTCCACCTTGTGGGCTACCAAACTCACTATTTTCAAACGTTGAGTCTATCATTACACCGCTGTTGAGAAACTGTTTTATCAAGTTTAAAATACTGCCGTCTGTAATACGTTTTCTCACGAACTTTAAAATCAACTCATGGTCGAGCGTATCAAAACATTTCGACAGATCCATATCAACTACGTGGCGTTTGTTGTACCTGCGTATAAATAACGTCGCTTTGCTGATAGCTTGATGACAGCTTCGCCCCACTCGATAACCATAACTTGATGGATGGAAGTGTGGGTCAAATATGGGGGTCATGATATTCGATAGACATTGTTGAACAATGCGGTCTCGAACCGTTGGAATTCCTAGTCGTCGCTTGCCTCCATCATCTTTGTCGATTTCAACGCGCTTGACTGGTTGCGCTTGGTAGCGCTTTTCTTTGAGTTCAAGCAATAATTGTTTAAGCTCTTTTTCCAAATTTTGCGTAAAGTCACCTATGCTCTGACCGTCAATTCCGGCAGCGCCTCGATTCTTTTTCACTTGTTTGTATGCCAGATAAAGCGCTTGTAGTGATAACAAACGCCCATAAAGGCTAAAATGCACTCTCACATTATTGTCTCACATCACTTAGCTTTGGTTTCCTTTGTATCGGTTAGGTTTGTTTCATTATCGCAGCAAGCCTTCTAGCGAGGGATTTATCCCTATAATGCAATGTACTCAACCACCTTTATTTTGCCTCTAGTAAAGAGAAATAACTACTCCCCGTGCCCAGTTCCATCCTCAGCCTTGATTTCACTCTCAGCCAATCAAGGAGACCTTGCCTTATTAGGCAACTCGTAGACCCGATATAAATTCCACTACACGTTGTGATTTATAAATCACTTCCCCCCTTCGCAATCAATTAAAGCTTTTGACTAAAGTTGACCCTATCAAACACAATGCTGATAGTCGGCTTGGTTTTATCCTCCACACCATTACTGGCTTTCACAGGCCTAGCCTTACTCACTACTACGGGTTCATCTGCCACCTCACACCGACATTAAATCTTGAGTTTCCTCTTGAATTCAAGCCACTTACTCACAAGTAAGTTTAGATGCCAGGCTTCCCCAGTTACTGCACTAGCTCCCTGTTAGAAATGCCACCCTCAAACACAGCATTGGTCTGACTAAGTATTGGGCTTCGCGCTATTATGGACGCTTACCCACCAATGCCGCCGAAACAGGTTACGGTTAGTTGTGTACCTCTAACTTCCTATGGCTTCCTTCAGACCTTACCGTTAGCCAGTAACGCCCTTGCCATTCGAATTGTCTTCCCCTTAGTCAGGGTGACTCCGCTATCTTGCAAGCGGACGGGTTTGCCAGCTTCGCTGGGCAAACATAAAAAAACCGCTAAATTAACGGTTTATTCAACACAACTGAGGTTGAGGGGCTCTTCAACCTCATTACTGGTTAATCGTTATCATCTACCTTTGAATTACTAGCAGATATTACTGCAGGTTTAGCTACTGCAGGTTTAGCTACTGCAGGTTTAGCTACTGCAGGTTTAGACACTGCAGGTTTAGACACTGCAGGTTTAGCTACTGCAGGTTTAGCCACTGCAGGTTTAGACACTGCAGGTTTAGCTACTGCAGGTTTAGCTACTGCAGGTTTAGCCACTGCAGGTTTAGACACTGCAGGTTTAGCTACTGCAGGTTTAGCCACTGCAGGTTTAGCCACTGCAGGTTTAGCCACTGCAGGTTTAGCTACTGCAGGTTTAGCTACTGCAGGTTTAGCCACTGCAGGTTTAACTACTGCAGATTTAGCTACTTTAGGTTTAGCTACTTTAGGTTTAGCTACTTTAGGTTTAGCTACTGCAGGTTTAGTCGCTGCAGGTTTAGCAGTGGTTTCAGCTGCTTGCTGATGGGCTAATTTTGCAACTACATCAATCAAGTGATCAACGCGTTGCGATAAATC
>Ga0209712_10004377_pt1 | contig 11237 bp, 17 predicted proteins | sample ArcOceMetagenome_FD_187443 | JGI IMG/M metagenome (GOLD analysis project Ga0209712, IMG submission 187443) | Marine eukaryotic phytoplankton communities from Arctic Ocean - Arctic Ocean - Greenland ARC118M Metagenome (SPAdes) (version 2) | ecosystem: Environmental > Aquatic > Marine > Oceanic...
CTGGATTTTACCTCGTTTGAAGTTACTTTGTTGACGGTCTACGGAAAGATGAACTTGTATCCAGGAATTAGTTACGCTATGGCAGTTATGGTGGATGATCTCATTTGGTGTAATGGTAAATTTGCTCTGTTCACATTTGATTGGGGAACGCAAGATGGTATTGTTCAATATTGGATTGGCGGAGGAATTGTTTCGGTTGGTGAGTGAGAGCGAAAGTTGGATAATAATTAGTGACAGGAGGATGCGTGTTGATGTTTAAATTGGTTGAAGATAAGGACCTAAAATGGGTGGAGAGATGAGTAAAAAGGTGCCATGAGATAAAATGAAATTAAAGTCGATAAAGCTATTTAAGTAGTATCACTTATATACATTGATGTTTATGAACATAGGGATAAAGCAAAGATAAAGCAGTGGGGATAAAGCAACTAAAAGCGCTCCTTGCAGTGTGCAAGGATCATAATAAATCATACTATTTTATACGAAACATACTGTGTCAACGTAGGATTCTACCTTGGGAGTGTTGAAATCTGAACCAGCTTGTAAGACCTAAGTACTGGTACGTTGTACAGCCGACACAACTGTGGCACGAAAAGTCACCATGGAATTCTGAGATTTCGCTTCGAGAAGTTCGTGTTATGTCTTGATGCTTTGACTACATTAATGAATTAAAGGCCTTCGTTTTTATGTTCAATGACATCTCATACTTTGACTACCTACCAGTATTGTTTTCGAGCATTGTTGATACTTCAATTGGATGTAATGCTTGTTGAAAGTTTTTGTTTCCTCCTTGCCTCCTACTAAAAAAATAGTATTCAGCATGATAGTATTTAGTAGAGCAGTGGCGGGTTGAGGTTAAGGCCCCATAAGAACAACCCAACGGTTACCCTACCGTTGGTACAGGTTTTCTTCTGTGGGTTTACCTTTTGCTCCTAGTCCCCTTGTGTATATTTAAAGTGTGTATTCACTTCTATCTTAGTGATAGGGCAGGGCGTACTCTGGGAGTTACTTAGGGATTATCTGGTAAAAGGCTAGTAATTTATTAATTAACGTGTTGTTGTGAGTTGTGAGTCGTGAGATAATATGCCGCGATATTTTAGAATGAAAACTGTGAAAAACACCTTTTTTAGTTTCTACTTGTAGTGACTTCTTCTGTGGGCAATATTTTTGAATTTTGTCGGTGCTCTCACGGATAAAAACAAAAACTATATAAAAATACATATCATACATCATCTACAAGTATTCTGATGATTCAATTGTTACCACGGGGCTCATTGACATGTACTGGTAGGAGTATTTAAAGACACGTCGATAAAGAGTTGAGGTACTGTTTGTTTCCAAATTGTTTTTTTGAGGAAATGATTTTTTAGGCTCCTTACCTGTGACATAGCAAGGCCAACAATGAAACGTCTGCAGGAAATGCTGCAGAAACTTAGTTTTTATGTGACCCATGTGCCATCTAACTAGCACTGATGATTGACCTTCTCGGTCGTTTCGGTCTTCGAACGCACTACTACTGTACCTGGTAGTTTTGAAGTTTTAGTTATCGTTTTCATTTATTTGCTTGGATGATGTCACATGTGCGCATGGCTTATTCCTTGCTTCAAGTTCAAGTTGTTGCGTGGCCAAATTTTAAGAAAAGTAATGAAAATGAAATTGCGTCAGAGAAAAAGTTTTGCTGTGTCAACGGAAGCTGCACATCAAATGACATCATTGTATTTTCGAATTCGTACAAAATTGACTTTCAATATTAATAAGTAAAGCGCCTACAGTGGCTATATTCTTACTCGTGCTCACATGACACAAAAAACGCATCACTCAAAAACCCGTCATCCCGAAGAAGGTTCTGGTCTTTCGAATCTGTAATGATTTTCTCACAAAAAAAAACAAGGAATAAATTACAAAAGATATTTACGAGAAGGCAATGGTTTCCCCACTATCATCAAGAATACTAAACGCAGAAGCGAAAGCAAACATGGCCGGCTCTTCTGTATATGCTTACAGGCCTCTTATAGAGGAATGGCAACATCGAGCCAAAACCAAGAAACGTGTTAGTGGTTACAGTGCTGATGGATCTGAACAGGAAAGCCCTCCATCTAGTGAGTGCTCTTTTGGCAAGGAGACGAGAGCAAATCAAGTTGAACATGAAGCCAAACGAAGGAGAACAGAAGAGGCTGATTTCCAAGCCTTTCATGCGAGAAATGATCTTGCGAAAGCAGGAGTGAATTTTCTTCCGGGCCTCATTGGTAGATCTCGAGCTCTTACTCATGGATCTATTGAAATGGATAGAGCTGGACTCGTCGTTGTTTCCAGAAATACTCCTTATGTGAACGATATCCAAGCTGTTCACTGTGAAGATCACGTAGTTGAAGATGAGAATAACTACGAAAGTACCCACATGGATTACGTTCAATTGCTTTCCTGTGCACAACATTTCTACACTAGCAAAAGACCTATCCCAACACCCTCTGAGGAAGCTGCCAACGAAAGTGGCTCGAACACAACGGGGTCAACCACTCCTACAGATTATAGTGCCTCTGAATGCGACCCAATTGAGATCCTTCCCAAACCACTCAACGATGCACAGGATGACTTTGGTAGTGTCTCAGAGGATGACATTTGTTGTATAAACTCGTCGCTTCGACCGATTACACTCACTTTAGAAAATGCGCTTCTTCACAGTCAAGCGGCAAGGTAAGAAAACGTGATAGCTTTTCAAGAGAGATATTTCACTTCCTTTTCTAACCCTGAATCAAAATCATTCTTCAATAGACTGATTGTGGAAGGATCCCTTTCATATTCGATAGTACATGCAAATGCAGCTTTCTCGCTATTGACTGGAATTCCTTCTGACGAAATCGTTGGCAACTCGCTCAAAGATGTCTTAAGCACTTCCATGCATAAAGATTCGCATTCTACTCTGGTTTCTTTTCCTAGGAAGAGTTATAAAGATTGCCCAACTGATTTTATTTTACGGACTTGTCCGATCAAGAACAATTCGAGGGTCACGCACTTTGCCCTCGACTTGTATGCTCCTCCCAATGGTCAAATGGCTCATGGTGATACTGCCTGTATGGTGAAGAATGAACCTTTCAACGCCATTGGGTAACCCTACATATATAACAGATCACTTTCGATTGCGTATTTTAATGATGCCGGCACATCTACCTCAAAAACTATAGAACCCAATCTAATGTACATAACGTTGAAATCGTATTTGCGCTATCAATATTCAACTATTTCTGCATTCTTTTTCAGATTGTATTGCCTTGTTGCAATAATGATCAAGGTTAAATACCTACGTTCCCTATATCGTTGCTTCTTCTATTTCTTCACTGTTCAATAGTTCGAGAAGCGCCTTCGCAACGCTGCCCAAATCTGCCTTCTAATGGATTTTCCGTAGTTACGAGTTCAAAGGTAGTTACTAAATGTTTCTTTCATGAAATATAAATAACCTAACAATTTCTTAAACAGCGTGCTCCCCACGCTTTACGCATTTAAAGCTGCAGCCCATCCGGGCACTACGATTCTAGCAATAGCGTTCAATCTTTTCAACGCCATTTTAGAATCAACATCTCCCATAGCAGCTGCCTTGTAATACCACAAAACGGCTTCAGTGTCACTTTGAGGAAGGCCACCTCTAGCGCACTCAAACCATTCACCTACGCTAAAGTTGCTGGTCGGATGACCTAGTTCAGCAGCTTTTCTGTACCATTCAAGTGCTTCTTCGTCCGATTGCACTACTCCGCATCCAAGTTCTAGACACATTGCATATTCTGCCATTGATTCAACATTTCCTGCCTTAGCAGAACCATGGAACCATTTGGCAGCCAAATAAATCTCTACCTCTACGCCATATTTTCCGTATTCGTAAATTACGGCAGTGTTGTGTGCGGCTTGTAGATCACCATGCAAATAAGCTTGCTGAAGCCATGCAAGTCCCACAGTGTGATCAGCATCTACCCCATTTCCCTCAAGGTAGCATTGGGCCAATTGCCTCATTGCCATGGTTGCATAATCCATTTCTTCTTCGGAGATAGCTTCTACCTCTTCATATGATGGGTCGAATGAGTTAGTGTTCACTTCGACACCTGCTAGTTCGTGAAAATATTTCATTGCCAATGATGCGTTTGCCTCGAGCCCATTTTCTCCTTCGAGAAGCGAATGGGCGAGGGTCCATTTTGCATCCTCAGATTGATCTGCAGCTTCTTGCACAATGTTTGCAAGAGATGACTGAACGGGTGCAAGGCGTGTGTGGTCACCCCAAGTGAGATAGGATAGGATATTAGCTTCTAATTCAGAGCAGAGCAGAGGGAAAATTGAGTGCTCTTCGAAATGGAGAGGAGGCAACACTGGATGGGTCGTTGTGGAAGAGTTCTTCTTATCGTTGCAGGACATAGTTGTGCTCATTTTTATTCTTCAGAGTTGGACTGTTTGTAACTTTGATAGAAGTTGATAAAGTATGAGGCAATGTTGACTCAATTGTATATTTTATGAGCTGTATTGTGTGTGAGTTGGAGATCAATAAGATTGAAGATGACGAAGGGTTTTTGCATTCCGTTCAACAGAATGAAATCATTGGCTTTCAACAATGTTCTCAATCGAATCGTGCAGGTTGTATTCACTATGTATTCTTGCCTGGTAAATGCCACGCGAATGGCCTCTTTTGATGACGTTCGCATTGTTGCACAGTATTTTTGTGACGCATTTTTGTGCAGATTTTTCCCGCTGTTTCTACTAGCCACCACAACAGGAGTAGTTTCAAGAATTTATACTGTGAAGAGGAAACTCAACAAAGTTTAAAGTATTTATGCAGTTTATGAGTACAAGTAGTTTATTACCGGTGAACTAACTTTCAAGACCTTGAGTGTACCTGTTATTCCTTTACAAACACCAAATCCTCTCTCCGTCATGACAGCATTTCCCCCAGGCAGCATTCTCCTACTTGATATGGATGGCGTCCTCGCTGAGGTATCTAAATCATACCGTGCATCTATCATTTCAACCTGCCACGAACACGGGGCTACATCCATCACAAACGACACTGTTGCAGAATGGAAAGCAAGAGGAGGATGCAACAATGATTGGAAACTCAGTTTTGATCTCATAAACACTGATCCTAATGGAGACAAAACTGTCACTTATGAACAAATTGTGGAGACCTTTGAGAAATACTACCAAGGCGATGGAGTGAACCCAGGTCTTTGCGACTTGGAGACACTCATCCCTTCCATTGAAACACTAGAAGAACTTAAGAAACGATGCGGTGAAAATGGAATGGCTGTTGTGACTGGAAGACCTAAGAAAGACTGTGAGAAATTCCTCAAATTGTATAAAATTGATCATTTGTTCGACTGTTCCGTGTGTATGGAGGATGGGCCAGCAAAACCTGATCCATTCCCAGTTGTCAGAGCCTTGGAGTTGATGGGAAGAGAAGCTGGAAAGGATGTCGTAATGGTGGGAGATACACCAGACGATATTCGCGCAGCAATAGCATGTGGATGCAGAGCAGTAGGAGTTGCTACTCCTGAGAATGTTGAAAAGTCCATCGCAAACGGAAGTGAGCATGACTCTTGTACTCTATCAGTTGCAATGAAGGAGTGTGGTGCAGATATTGTCATGAAGCCTGGATTTTTGGAACTTCTTGACGTATTTCCTGAGACAAGATAGACAGATAGATATGAAAACGAAAGTTATAATGTTCACCATTATTTTCTTGTATCCTTTCTAAATACCACATTCAATGTATCTAATAAGATATTTGTACATTACTAAAAGATCTTTCTTATATATTTACATGTGCTTATAAAGCTGGGGGTAGTTGTGTTTGAAGTCAAAAGGTCTAAGATACAAGATGCGATTTGGTACATTAGTTCGCTTCTTTCGGAACATCATGAGGGCGAGTACACAGTACACATGCTTTAATTCAGTGCAGCTTCTTCTCTTCACAATCGGGTGAGCACGGATACAGAACCTGTTGATTACAGATTACATTATTTTTTTTCTCTCTGAAGTTGTCAATGGATATTTTTGAATCATCTATTCCTGACCTTGTCTCAGAACTCCTATTATCGTGAATTGTCTTCATTTAGGGTTTCTTTTAATTGTCTTATGATGGAAGACTTGATTTCATTTGGAACCGATATAATTCCATTCTCTGTAACTTCTGCAACTAGCTCCGCTAGTGTTATCTCGGCAGCACCTCCACGACAGCCTATTATTTCTTTTGTTGTACTCAACAATCCATCCCTCCATCCGCATTTGATTAGATCCATTTTTGCCTTTTGAATTAGACTTGAAATTGCAGACGAGCAGGGTGTGAACATAAAAAAGGTAAGAAAGTTCGACAATGAGAAAATAGGGAAACCACCTACACATACCTTTCCTTGATGCCTAATTCATCCATCTTTCTTTTCGCTCTTACAGACTCGTCTTTATGTTGGCCTTCGTCTTTATGTTGGCCTTCGTCTTGACTAATAAAGACGCCCTCTGCTGCCATTGCTGTAGAAATACGTATTAGACCTGGGTAACTTCAAACTTTATAAAGCTTGTTTTTGCCGTAGTTGTTGGTACCGTACCCTATGTGACTATGTACCGGTATTACAGGTATCCGTTTTCTCTTTCTGGTTTCTGGTGTTCTTACCTCAACCGTTAACATCCGTTAACATCTGGTCCGACACGGACAGACTCCGAAAGAGCTTGGAGCCTTCAATTCTCCACTTCCAAACTCATACTCATAATTTAGTAAGCTGATCATTTTCAAATCTCATCGACACAGCTTACTGATTGTCAAAAGTCAACATGACTGTTAATGGTATCAACTACCGTGATACATTCTTTGAGTTTCTGGACCTCACAAAAATCCATGGAGAGCCAGCAGATTCCGAATCCCTCTACAAAATCCGCAACGAGCTCCGAGCCAATGCAAAATCAGTCTACTCCAATCTCAGCGATGGAGCACATGGCCATCTCGCCCTTGTCATGACAGCCACAAAATATGGACTTGTCTCTAACATGGCATTTGTGCGCCCAGCACACCCAGGAACACTACTTATTCCGGCAGCAACAACAGCAGCAGCACAATCACAGGTTCTCCGTGAACATCATAAGGAGCAACTCCGTCTTTTCCGAGAGGTCGAAGGCGTCGAGAAGGCTCTCATCCAACAGATTATCAAATCTGTTGAGGCTCTGTACCTAGCTGCAGTTAGAGACCATGTGAGCAACTCACTCACAGGAACAGTTCAGCAAATTCTGGACTACCTACAGACCGCATATGGCCAAATCTCACCACAAATGCTTGAAGACAGTGAACAAGAGCTTCGAAATCTGTCTTATAATCCAAGGTTATCCATTGATGTAGTCTTCAATGCAGTTGAAGATTACATTGATTTTGCTGAACTCATATTGCAACCGATGTCACAGCGACAGACAATCTATAAAGCCTACATAGTCATTAACAAGACTCGCAGGTTCAAGACTGCCATTACAGAATGGAATCGTCGTCCCAAAGCCGACAAAACTTGGATCAATTTCAAAACCCATTTTCGTCAGGCCCACCAAGAATTTTGTGAAACTACGGACGTTTCCATCGAGGAATCGGAACTTCAACGTAATCATGCAAATCTTGTAAGACAAGTGGTTGAAGGAGTTCAGACAGCCATGACACCTGCCGACACGATTAACCCATCTTCCGAGCTAATTCAGCAAATGGCAAACTCAAACTTCAGAAACCCAGCAACATCTTCTCACGCAGATAGCGCAAATGCAACATGCCATGCAGCAACTGCAGATACAAGCGTCCCAACAACCACTTCCTTTCCAACATCATCATAATCCTTCATACCAGCAGTACCAGCACCAAGACGATTGGTCATCAAGAGGGATGTGGTCGCGACAGAAGTAGAGGCAGAGGCAGAGGAAGAGAAAGACAAGGTGGTAGAAACCCTCCAGAAACTGGCTCACCTCATGTTCGAACTTTCAGCAACTATTGTTGGACACATGGCGGCTGTGCTCATGCAGGAGCCGACTGTTTTACCCAAGTTACTGGTCATAAAAGCGAGGCTACGTTTGAAAATAAGATGGGTGGATCCACTTCGAATTGTACGAGCACTTGACAAGAAGGGACAACTTACGCTGATGTAGTTAATAACATAAATCCAGTTATTAATCACACTTACTCTGTCGTGAGCCCGTTAATAAAACCACCTGCCATAGCGAAAGCCGATAGTGGAGCAAGTGCTCACTATTTCAAACCAGAAGATGCTGCTACGGTTCTCCACAATGTCACAGCAACACCTAATGGACCGTCTGTGTACTTACCAAATGGAATCATTCTCCAGGCACAACGCAAAGGCCAACTACTACTAAGTGAGCACCTGTCATCCAAAGCACAGACGACGCAAATCTTAGAAGGCATAGCAGAGTCTTCCCTCATTTCACTTGGGCAACTCTGTGATGACAACTGTGTTACTGTGCTAGATAAAAATGAAATAAACATTTTCAAAAATAACAAATGCATAATAAAAGGCAAACGCAACAAAGCCGACAGCCTGTGGGATATACCGCTGCAATCAAATCCCAACATGATATCAGAACCTAGCCGAGAAATCCGACACACTGTGAATGCTATTATACGCAAGAGTCAAGCAAAAACAGAATTAGCAGAATACCTCTACGGATGAGGTGGGAGTCCCACAGTTTCAACCTTCATTCATGCAATTAAAAATGGAAATTTCCTCTCTTGGCCAGGAATTGAATCAGTATCGTTTACCAAGCATCTCCTGCCGAGCATTGATTCAGCCAAAGGGCACCTTGATCAGGAACGAAAAAATCTACAGTCTAACAAAGTACTACAAGATTCCCCCGAAATGAAACTAGAAAAAGCTGACTTCTTCCCGCCATCAGACTCTCCAAATGTCAAAACGCATGATGCTATTGCAGCCATCGTTCCATTCACTACAAAAACACTACTTTTCAAGATCTAACAGGACGCTTTCCGCATAAGTCTATCTGTGGTAATGAGTATATCCTGATAGTCTATGACCACGACAGCAACTGTATTCTCCATCGTGCACTCAAGGACTGAGCTGGAATGACAATAAAAACAGCCTGGGGAGAAATCGACCTGACACTTGCAAAACGTGGATGCGCACCAAACTTATGGATATTCAACAATGAATGTTCCAAAGAGTTAAAGGCGGCATTATTAAAGTATGACCTCGACTTCCAGAGAGTCCCACCACACATTCATCGTCAAAACGCTGCTGAACGACCTATCAGAACTTTCAAAAATCACATGTTGGCATCTCTTGCAACATGTGATCCAGATTTCCCGATAGCAGAATGGGACAGGGAACTCTTTCAGATTAGACTGACTCTTAACATGTTACGATGCTCCAGAGTCAATCCCAAACTATCCGCATGGGCATACTTATATGGCCCCTATTGGAACACGAGTATTAATCCACTTGAAAGCCGACGTCAGAGCCTCTTGGCAGAATCATGGTGAAGACGGATGGTACATAGGACCATCAATGGAACACTACCGATGCGTCAAATGCTATGTACCAACTATAGGACGGGAAAGAGACGCTGATACAATCTCATTTTTTCCCAAGAAAGTAAACTTTCCAAAAACTACTACAGAAGATTACCTCCGTCAAGCAGCTTCGGACATTGTCTTCATATTACAAAACAAACCGAGTATAGTACCTTCTCTTGATTTTGGTGATGAAACAGAAAATGCATACTACACATTTCAACACTACTTGGACGTGCCGCAAAGCCACCAGGTGCACCAAGAGTACTTCCAACCACGGTGCCTCAACCCATGTATCCTCCGAGGATACAACTACCAACACATCCTCCGAGGATGCAACTGCCCATACATCCTCCAAGGATGCAACTTCCAGCACATCCTCCGAGGATGCAAATTCCTACACATTCTCCGAGAGTGCAGACACCTACAATACATCCTCCGAGGGTGCAAGTTTTACCAAATCCTCCTAGGTACAACCGCCGACATACCCTCCAAGGGTGCAAGTCCCAATACATTCTCCAAGAATGCAATTCTCACCGCTGCTACCTCAAAGGCCGTCTCCTGTGATACAACCGCAGTTCATACATACTCCATCGCCGACTTTCCCGCAAGCAAGAAAAACATTTTTTAATAATCGTCATTCGTTCGATTTTAGAACGAATGACGGATTTCGTGCAGGAATGTCCAACAGTTACAACATGGGACCAAACATGACGCAAAGATTCCAACAACTGCCACCACTGAAAAACTACACATATCCAAATATACAGCTACCATATCAACAAACAGTGCCAAACTACGACAATCCTTTCCGTTCACAACAAAATCACTTCGACAATTATGCAATGCAACATGTCACAAGCAAAGCTCCTCTACAAGAATCATATTTTTGACGCATATGGAAAGAAAGAAACCATCAATTCTTTACTTTCAGGACCAGACAGTGTCATTTGGAACAAGAGTGTTTCAAATGAATTTGGACGGCTAGCACAAGGTAATGATACGGGTATTATTGGAACTGACACTATTCATTTCATTCACAAATCAGAGGTACCAATAGGAAAAGTAGTCACCTATGGGAACTTCATTTGTGACATTTGCCCTCTGAAATCTGAATAATACAGAACAAGATTAACAGTGGGAGGCGACAGGTTACTGTATAAAGCAGATGCTGGATCACCTGCTGTATCTTTCCTAGAGACAAAACTCATTCTAAACAGCACTATCTCAGATTCAGATATTGCCAAATTTGCCTGCGCTGATCTCAAAGACCACTTTCTTGCCACTCCAATGCAAGACCCAGAATACATGGGAGTAAAGTATAAATACATACCGGATGATATCAAGAAGAGATATAAACTTGCAGATAAGGTTACGCCAGATGGCTACTTATATATCAAAATAGGAATAGGTATGTACGGATTGAAACAAGCATCCCTACTTGCTTTCCAACACCTTGTGAGATAACTCGCACCGCACGGATACTGTTGAAAATCAATAACCTTTCGCACTCTTAATCCGATGTCGTTGAGACGTTGGATATCCTTTAGGATGGTGAGTAGATGGAGATTTGGTGAGATGATAAAGTCTAGTTGAGTAGACGATTCAAATACGGGATTATTTAGTTTTAATGTCTACTTTGACTTGATCTTTGGTAGACAAATCGTTGAGGATAGAATCAGTGGTGGTTGGGTCACCCCCT
>Ga0209712_10004379_pt1 | contig 11231 bp, 9 predicted proteins | sample ArcOceMetagenome_FD_187443 | JGI IMG/M metagenome (GOLD analysis project Ga0209712, IMG submission 187443) | Marine eukaryotic phytoplankton communities from Arctic Ocean - Arctic Ocean - Greenland ARC118M Metagenome (SPAdes) (version 2) | ecosystem: Environmental > Aquatic > Marine > Oceanic...
AATGTACAAAGAAGAGCGATACATATTTGAGTACTGCTACACGTACGACCAACAGCAACAGCAACAGCAACATTGCCCCATACAGGTGCGCCACTACAAATATCAATATCAATATCAATATCAATACGACTGCCAAATCTGATACGCCAATGGATAATACTTCTACTACACGTAGAAATCATGATAAAATCCCTGCACTATCCTTGGATGATGCAGAAATGATAATGATGACTGAAACTATCAATACAGACGTACTCGTATCTAAGGAAACGAATCGTACGTTTGGCGATGGTGTCATTCCATCTCCATCCCCTTCTCAACAGGAAACAAACGATACAATCGAGTCTTGTGCGAGCATTAGCCAACAGGATTCTTCTCTTCCTTTAAATGATGACACCTATACCAATCGGAATGCATCCATCATGCCTGTACCTGTACCTGAAACTTTGAAAGAGACCTGTGTCTGTGAACATACAAGTACGAGTTCGTGTTCGTGCTCGTGTTCGTGTACTGTAAATGGTACAGAGCAAGCGTATTCACATTTGTTTCATCAGGATACGACTGTGAATCCTGCAATGACTGCAACCAAGATAGCAGAAACAGTTCCATCAAGTGCCATTGTGCCATATCTGGCATTAGCTAACACGGCTACAAACACACAAAGTGCTACGACGAAGAGCAATGTGAATATACCCTACAAGGGCCTTATCAATCTAGGAAATACTTGTTATCTGAATTCAGCATTACAGATGTTGATGAGCATTGATGATTTTGTCACGGAAATCATTGAAATGTATCAACAGGATTCAAATAATCTCGCTGATGCTGATATCAATGCTGATGCTGATGCTGTCATGCAGTCATCCTCGGAACATTTGCAAACTGTTCAAACAAAGGAAGAAGAAGAGCAGAAGGCAAACACCACCAACGCGAAATACCCACTTCGAGATGCTCTCGCTCAATTCTTTCTCTCCACGAGACAAATGGCAAGCAACGACAAAGACAACGACAACGACAATGGCCATGGCCAACATCATAATTTCAGCGCAGTAGATCCTACACAATTGAAAAAAGTAATTGATGAAAAGACTTCATTATTTGTTGGATTTTGGCAGCAGGATTCTCATGAATTTTTGAGTACGCTTTTGGATCTACTTCATGATGAGATTGTAGAAGGTGAAGAGGTTCAAGGTCAAGGTGCCAATAATAGCAATGGCAATAATGAGGAAACGTGTCCAGAAACGGAAGTTGTGGATAACAGCAAATGTTTGGATGGCAAGGAGGTGGTAGAAGATGACTTTATAGTCATTGAGAAGGAAGATGCTCTAGAGACACCAGAAATTGATTCATCAGGAGAAACCAATGAAGGGGAACACTCGAAGAAGAAGGCAAGGGTCGAGAGGCGTCCTGGAAATATTACAAAGGTCTCTTCGTACTCGGAACTAAATTTTGAAGGCATTGGTACACTTTTGCATGGTGAGAAGGAGAGCATGTGTGTACCGGTAGACAAGACAGACTATTTGAAAGGGCAATGGTCGCAGTTAGAAACAGAATCATCTGGCTTGCAGTGCAAATTGGTCGGGGGGCGAATCGCTGTTATTGCTCCAGAACCAAAAGTTCAAGTGATTGAAAACTCAAATGAAGTTGAAAATGATATATCTGAAGCCTCAAACAATATCAACAACGATGATTTAGATGCAAACGGAACTTCTAGTAATGAGGAACCGGAGTCAGTGTGCACTAAACCCTTGTGGACGACAGACAATGTTGTTGATAATTTCTTCACCATGGCTGTCCGGACACATCTCACTTGTGATTCTTGCAAGTATACAAGATCGCATGAGGAAGTCTTCCGCCATCTTTCAATCGAAGTGGGATCAGCGAATGAAAAGGATACAGTCGAAAGTTGCCACGAAAGAAGCATACAAGAAGGACTTCGAAAATTCTTTCGTTCCGAAAAAAGAGAACTTAAATGTGAGAAATGCTTTTGTGAGAGTGCAACTCAGGCATCAGAGATTACAAAGTTGCCCAAATCGCTGATTGTTCATCTGAAACGATTCATTGTAGATGTAAGCGCGGACTATACGTCCATTTCTTACAGGAAAAATAGGGCAGCTATTGAATTTGGAGAAAGACTTTCACTCCAAGAAAGTGACCAATATGGCATTTTAGGAGAGGTCCTGGCGAATGATGTGATATATCCTAGGAAGAGGACGAGAAGTCTTACTTTAACTGATTCAGACGACGATGCTATGAATTGTAGCGACGACGAGTTTGAGGCCATGTCAATTGCAAGTGAAGAGAGTTACATCGATGTATCACAGAAAAATCGTCACTACAAGATCAGGAGTGTAGTCAACCACATTGGACAATCTGCTCAATGTGGACATTACACTGCTGATGCTCATAGAATTTACAGCAATGACTCAGAAGCCCACGAAGCTAGGTACGATCGAAAGTGGACTAGATTTAATGACTCATTTGTTCTTCAGATAGATGATGCAGTCTCTATGGGACGGACGTCTCAGGAGACGGCATACATGATTATGTATGAGTTGGAGTGTTAGCAAAGCATTCAAATCACTCTCATTTTCTTCACTTCTGCTTTCGTCATCGGCCATAAAGTTAAAAAAAATAAGGCAGTTTTGATACAAATGCATTTTCTATCATACACGTAGCTGCAGTATTCCCTTGAAGCAAGATCACTATGTGCCTCCGGACGAAGCAGATTGCTTTAGCAGGCTTAGAGGAATACTGTTAAGACACCTACACCATGCACTGAGGTTTATGAACGTTTGATCAATCGGGATGCAATGCTGTTTTGAAAATGACTATGAAAATAAAGATGAGTGCGGCGAACACTATACATTGCGAGAATGAACGCGCGGCGATATTTTTTTGCAGAATCGTCCAGGCTAATGTTACAGCTGCTGTTGCAGGTAAAGATCAACAAAAGGCTGAGCAGCTTATTGCAGAAGTAAAGACTGCCTTCTGCTGATTTCAGTGTCAAGGTCATGGGAATGGGAATGGATGAGAAATATATTTGGAGCTGATGGGGGATTCAGTGCCAAGGCTCTCGACACAGAAGAGTTCAGAGGACTATGGAGACTGTTATCCTTGGTTTAGATAATTGTTCTGTGGTACAAGACGTACAGGCTGAATACTTGAAGGAGTTGTTGCCCAAATTGAACAGTTTGACTTCAACCAATGAGAATGCTACACCTTTCGTCAGAGTAGCTCCAGCCTTTCTCAGGCGAGTCTTCTTCAGACGCAAACACGCCAATTATAAAATCAAGAAGTCAAGCAAAGGAAGAAGTTATGTTTAGAAGTCCTGAAGACCCTTCATTTCTCCAGAGGTGTAAGCTTGAAGGTCCAAAGAAAGTTTGATTTGTGCGGGAGGCGTATTAGAAGAAGCTCCTCAAAGTATCTTGACATTTGATAGAACCACCGGCGTTGGGTGCTTTGAGACCGCCGTTGAATTGGAAACCAAATATAATGAAACTGGTTTTGACACCAGTCGTTAATGGCACTCTAGACTCTCGGAGTCCATGCTGTTGATGGGTTTCTAACTCTTCGTGACCTGATTCTGAATCACCCGCCAGGATACGCAATAGATATCCTAAGGATTCTAGGAAGTAATTTTCTAGACCTATTCGCAGACTTTAAATGGGAAAGAGCTCGGGGTTGCTTGATTGAACCCTGTGGTCTAGTGCCGGTTGCTAGTGGGCCGCACCGGGTAAGCTGGTGTGGCGATGCGGGATGATCCAAACGTTGTGATAAGGTGCCGAAGTATTCGCTCACCTAGAACCCACAAAAGGTGTTTGTTCATAAAGACAGCAGGACGGTGGCCATGGAAGTCGGAATCCGCTAAGGATCGTGTAACAACCTACCTGCCGAGTGAGCTAGCCCTAAAAATGGATGGCGTTGAAGCGAATCACTTATACACGACTACTAGTGCAAGTACTGTGCATTGGTAAGTAGGAGGGCGTGTTGATTGTTGTGCAGCTTGTGGCGTGAGCCAGAGTGAAACGGTCAATAGTGCAGATCTTGGTGGTAGTAGCAAATATTCAAATGAGAACTTTGAAGACTAAAGTGGGGAAAGGTTCCACGTGAACAGCAATTGGACGTGGGTTAGTCGGTCCTAAGAGATAGGAGAAATCCGTTTCAAAGTAGGGTGTCTTCGGATACCCTCGCCTATCGAAAGGGAAACTAGTTAATATTCTAGTACCAGAACGATGATATTGAGAGGTAACACAAGCAAAACCTGAGACAGCCGTGGTGGCTCGGGAAAGAGTTCTCTTTTCTTTCATACAGATGCATCATCTCTGGAATCGAATTGATCGGAAATAGAGTTGAAGCTCTGGTAAAGGCAATTAACTTTTGGTTGTTCCCGAGCGCTATCAATGCTCCTTGAAAATCAAGTGGCGTGATTTATTTATCTTCTGTCCATACTCATAACACATCATGTCTCCAAGGTTAGCAGCCTCTAGTCGATAGAACAATGTAGATAAGGGAAGTCGGCAAAATAGATCCGTAACTTTGGGAAAAGGATTGGCTGCAAGGACTAGGCTCAGGAGTCCCTGGAAGAATGTTGTGGTAGCTGGAATGGACTGCGGCTCACGCTGCGGACTGCTCTGGTAACTCTTCGGATGTTCAGGAGTTGCTTTTAGCGTTTCCTAATGCGATGAATAGTCAGCTTGGAACTGGAGCGGACAAGGGGAATCCGATTGTTTAATTAAAACAAAGCATTATGGAGGCCACCTCCCTAAGGGGACATCCGAATGCCTCTCGCATCACTCCAAATGAACGAAATCATAACCACGTCCATATTCATCACATATGGTGAAGATTTGAAAAAGTCCGCAGTAGGATCCAAGGTTCGCCAGCGGAGGTTCTAGCCGCCTCCATGCGCTTGGAAAAACTGGGCGCCAGAGATAAGAAAGGACTCAAGATAGATCGTACCGAGGAGGTTGTTTTCGAAAATTTGTTCAATGATGATGAGATTTTTCAGGATCATGATTAGGATGATGATCCCACCTTCATTCATTGGATGATATCGTGCATCAGGATTATTATTATATGGACGACGATGATGAATATGAATTCATGGAAGATTATGCCATGGATAAGGTTGAGATTAAGGATATTAGAAAGGCCAAGGCGGAAAGAGAAAAATTGAGCTGTGAAGATAGGAGAAGAGAAACCTAAAACGAAGGATGACAAGAAAGTAAAAATGAACGCAGCGAGGAACAGAAGGGAAACAGAGATTGGAAGAAGCCAAGAAGTAAAGGGAACAAAAGAAGGCTAAAAAGAAGGAGGAACTGAAGGAAATGAATGAGGGAAAACCCAAAGAGACAGCTCGGTGCGTGTATGTTCGTTGGCTGTTCAGTTTTTTGGTACAATGCTTTAGTTCAACATTTGTCATGCTTTGCGTACTCACGCATGATCTTTTGGTTCTGGCCCTCATGCTCACAGGTTGAGATTGAGTTTGATATGCGTGCATCCGGAGACCTTGGAAGGCCAAACTCTGAAACTAGACACATTCAAACTTATCAGCGCCACGATATGCTTATGAACGAGAAGAAGCTCATGGCCAAACTCTCATAAGGAGCAGATTACCAAGATGAACCGTCTTTTGAATGAAATTAGAGAGAAGCAGATTAATGAAAGGCATAGGCTTGGTATTCACAAGGCTGTTAATGAACACAACCATTTAGGATGGTGATGACATCCTTGTTTGAGACGGTATTTTATATTGTCGTCAGTGGGTTCCAGGTTTATACCATTCGAAAGTGGTTCAGTGGAAACTCAATATTGGGATATGAAATTACACCCAGAAAGATGAAGTTTATTGTACAAAGAAAACTGATTTATCTCTGGGTAGAAAAAGATCGTAGGTGGCAAACAGAGAATATTAATAACGCATTTCGCAACATTTCGTCATTTTTATAAACTGAATTTTATAATTAGAAATGCCGGCAACGAGTCAGTCATTCTAGTGGCGCATGAGTATGTTCCACGGTACCAGTAACTCTCTTATCAAACTCTTCCTTGAAAATATGACCTTGCAGTTGTAAGCACAAGATAACTAGCTAGATAATCAATAAGACTGGTTGCGTTGCAGTGCATTATCAAATGTCTTTCCTGAAATGAGAGCATATGAAACTGGACAGCAGTTATTTTCAAAAAAATCCCGGGCAAAATGTAAATGTGCTTCGTAAAGGACGCAGGGGAATAAGCACCTCAATGAAGGTAGAGCAGCAGTGCCTACGAGATAAAATGGTTGAGTTGGGCACTACTGATTTTTATAAGTCGTAATTATTTGCGAAACATGGTACGCCACGCTGGCAACACTCTCCTATCTCTAATACTTATTGTCCTCATAATCTCAAACTTGGTATTCTTCATTTAGTCAAATGCATCTATTTTTTAAAAGTAGGAGCTCGGTGCGTGTACGCATAGCTCTTCTTGAAAGTTAAGAGCAATGATTTTGATATTTCTTTATGCTACCTTCCTTGTATTCGCATTTAGTCAAGATTCACTCTGACGCTCTTACGGCGGGTATTGGCAGCGGAGACATAGGGTGCGCAAGTATCAGTGCAGACTGAACTAGCATGCTGATATCCCTGATGGGAGATGTTCCTTTTCTTACAAATTTTCACCTTCTTGGCCTCTTTTTGAGTCTTGAGCCAGTTACAAGTCTTCGTATTCAACGTGCCGTTCTTCCTGATTTTGACTAGAAACCTATCGGATGAGACTTCTTGAAAGCAATGCTGACAGCGATTGTACATATTCTTATCTGCGCCTAGGATCTTGAGCGGCCCATCGTCGTCGTTGTAATTATGCCTTTCGTTGTATGCATAATACCCGCGTTTATCAAGGTAGACCTCCCAATGTTTTACTCCATTGATATCGGGCTGGACACTATCGGTACAACCTGTACCACAATTACCTCTTTGCCCTAACGTCCCAGTCTGGTCGCCATCGAACTGCTCCAATGCACGGCAAGAAAAATAGCAGCATGTGTTCTTATCTGCGCATGTTGCTGTGGGGGTGAAAGGGTCTTCACTCTTGGCACATGCGAAGTTGTCGCCTTCTTTACAGGTGGAGTTTTCGAATTTGCAGCATCCAAGCGCCAGGCACTGCCCTTTGTTGAGACCCCTGCCTGCGCAGATTTTTTTACTACTTGGTTTAATGCAGCCTTTGTTTTTGTTACACCTCCAACCAACTGGACAGATACCCTTACCGTTGCAGGAAGTTGATGCGTATGGTTCTTGTCCACCGGGGTATGGCGGGATTGAGTCTTCGCTGATGAAGTTTTTCCAGACATTGCCTTCAGGGAAACATTTATCCGATGTTTCATGAGCAGAATTCACGGACCCGTAATTTGTTTCAGAGGGATAAGTGCACTCATATCCATCCCCTACTAGACCTTCTTTACAAATGCATAGGGGCTGCCCATCCAAATTCTTACAAATGGCACCAGCACCACATGAATTACTGTCACACACAGCGTTGCTACCAGGGAAACAGCTAGGTGGTCTCAACGAAGTATCGTCTCCACAATCAATACCGTGCAGCCTGGAATGCAAGATGGACTGTCCGTCTGTCATCCATTTCCAAGGAACCGCGGGGAATCTGACGTTGTTAAACTTATCATTGAGAAGCTCCCACGGCTCGTCTGCCACTTCATTGTGGCGCCAGAGGAGAGTGAAAAATGTGATTTCTGCTTCACTTGGTATTCTGAGGGAAACATGAACGGCACCGTTGCGGACGACGTTGAACTTCTTTTTAGGAAACCTGGAGCCTATGGAATAATAACAGTGAATGAGCTACGTTGCAAACCCAATTGAACTCTTTCTTACGTGTATGTACTTACCACCGTTGGCATTCACTAAATCGTCAAATGTGAATTGAGTGGCATAGTCTCCAGTTACATTGTTGGGATCTTTGTCGTCTATTTTAGAGATACAGGGGTGTTGACCATCATGAGTTCCACAATAGTCATCAATAGGATAACCGAGACAATAGTATTTCTTTTGATCATCTGGAACTTCGGCTTTCGTAATCATTCCGGCAATGTACCTCAAAAGTGGCGACATCCTGAAGATATCCGGCTTGGCCATTATTTCTTCTTTATTGATTGGGTAATTCTCGTAAGTAAATGAACAGCAATCTTCTACACGTGTCTGGCCATCCGGGCAGCTATTGCAATCTGAGTTGGCTGCGAGACGGACGCTACGATCAGGTGTTTTGCCGTCCGTTCTGGGGATGCCATCGGGATATCCTGTCACCCAGTCCCAGATCGGTCCCCGCAATGGTGAATTATCTACAGTGCCTGCTCATGTTCAGCGAAAAAAGACGTTAGATAAATAACACATGGTGAAAGTAAAGATAGAATTGTAATTATATACTTACATGTTCCAGGGACATGCATATTATCTCCGGTAAGCGCAGCGTCGAGATTATAGTGATAGGAAAACCCTGAAACGCCATGGATCAATTCATGAAGCAAGCCACTGAAACCATCGCCACTAACTAAGTCACCAGCATTTATCACTCCATTAAGACGATAAGCGGGGACCCCTGACAATGCACTCGCGCATGCATCAATTTCTCCCTATGAAAATATGACAAGGATAAAGTGTGGTTAGAAGTGCAAATCAATTATTAAGCAAGACATAAAGCCCTACTAATATGGTCCATCAGCAATAAACTTACGACTGGTTGATCCAGCATTGGCCCCCCACGCCTGTCCCAGTTCTGCCATTTGTAAATTCCCGCTCCATTATTGGCGTTATTTCTGCCCTCCAGATTGGTAACAGTCACGAAATCAAAGACATCACCAAACACTTGCAACAAAGCTGCAACTGCTACCGATTTTCCGGAAGGTGCAGCGGCATTATTTGGACCCCAAGACCAGGGAAAGTTCGGATAATACTTTCTTTGTACATCTATTAAAGAAATATAAAACAGGTTGTTTAGATTCAGTCAACAAAAACATCATTCGTTTATTCAAGCAGCAGAATTGGCACCATCAGTATTGTGACAGATGCTTTCAATCTCAGATTGTTAACCATCACTCACCAGAAAAGAAGAATGCATGCGAAGAGGCATACGTCTTGGCCCCGGGAAGCATAGGTGTATCAATCTCTTCATACGGCACCGTTCCCTTCTTGGCCACGTCTAGTACAACGATATTACTCCCACCAGGACCCATTTCCATCCTAGCAAATCCGTACAGATCATTGAAGTCAACCGAAGAGCTGCAAAAGTGAACACAGTCACGACTGTATATTCCATCATTGGCAACATCATCTCCATTGGTCCCGTCATCATAGAGCTGAATTCCATTGCTGTTCGTGGTGCCGCCGTCTACGCACAAAAAATATTCATACAAGACTTCGATCTTACTGCTTTGTTTGTGAGCTGTCACGAACTTGGTCTTTGAGTCACTGTAGTAGACGGACGGGGCAAAGAGAGAAACGGGGTCACCTCCGTCGTTTCCTGCAGCTGCAGCTTCACTCAGGGCGTCTAAAACGTTAGCAGAGAGAGATTCACCGCACGACGCAGATACTAGGACCGTAGCAGTACTGTGAAGGAGCAGCAAAAAGAGACTCGCCCCAACACGAGTCTTTCCATTTGCTGTGACAGAAGACATCATGACTAGGACAGGAAGACGAATACACCCAAAAAGAAAGAAGAAATGTAAGAAATCAGAATGTAAAAAGTGCTTTCTTTTGTATTGTGAGTACCAGTTCTTGAAGGAGGTCATCAATTTTGATTCTTCTTGCCGCCTGCCGCCTGCCGCTTCAACAATAAACCGCAACGGGTCATCAATCAATAATTAGAGACCACAACATCATGACTGAAAACTGAAAAGCTTGAAAAAGCAGAATTCGGACTTTCTAAAAGTTTAAAACTCTCTGAATTATTGACGGGTGTTCAGTTTGGCGTTCTCAAAAATGAAGTCCAACGCGCGCAATAACGTTTTGGGCCTTCATACGTTAAACAACCAGTAAAACTCTCTGATTGACGACGCGTTCTCAAAAATGAAATCAACGCACAATATCAATATTGGGTTGGGAGATGAGACAGACAAACACAAAAAGCACAGTCAGAAAATAATGACGGCCGCATCCTCACAAAATCGCACTTTTCGAACAAAGACAATATAATTTGGGACATTTCTTTACGATGATGATGGACGTCCACAACTACACGTAGTATGATGCATGCGTTTCATCCATGACTCATCCCTCCAGCTCATCAATTTTTTGTGAGATATGAAGCAACTTTACTCATGAACCATCTCACAATATCAACATTTGAACATTCACCAAACTTACAATCACAATGAAGACCGCCTTTTTACTCGCCACTCTTGCCGCCGGAGCATCTGCTTTTGCTCCTTCCTCTGGTTCCATCATGGCATCCTCCCTTGCCATGTCTGATGGAGCTGTCGATGCTGAGATTGCTGAAGAGCCTGCCAAACCTGCATACCCTACCATCAACGGCTGGACTGCTGATCCTGAAAAATTCTGCGCTGGACTTCCTGGAGCTGTAGCTCCCCTTGGAAACTTCGACCCTCTTGGATTTACCAAGGGAGTTCCAGTGACTGAAATTAAGAGATTCCGCGAGTCAGAAATTCTACACGGACGTGTTGGTATGCTAGCGGTTCTTGGTTACCTCGTAGGAGAGAATTTCCACCCTCTTTTCGGAGGACAGGTAATTGGACCTGCCAATACTCATCTTGCACAGGTACAGATTGTTGCACCTTTCTTCTTTGCTTGGTTGGTTGGGTCCATTGCTACCGCTGAGCTTGGACGTGCAAACATCGGATGGGTGGAGCCTATTAAGGCAATGCAATACAATTCTGAAAATGAAATCAAGGGAACCTTTGGAGCCGTTCTCAAATCCAACTACTATCCTGGAGATATTGGGTTTGATCCCCTTGGACTCAAACCTACTGATCCCGCAGAATTTGCTGAGATGCAGACCAAGGAATTGAACAATGGAAGACTTGCTATGATTGCTGCTATCGGTATGATGGTGCAAGAACAAGTCACCCACCACGCCTTGTTCTAAAGCAGCTAGTGTCAAAAGAAAAAGTGTATTAATAATATAATAAAAAAGATCTCCTATGCGCATAATTGTTTTTGTCTTCTTAAAATTCTTCTGCGAGGAGTTAGAATGCTTCCTCTTAATAGTAGGTATCGTAGAGAGGCTAC
>Ga0209712_10004380_pt1 | contig 11226 bp, 9 predicted proteins | sample ArcOceMetagenome_FD_187443 | JGI IMG/M metagenome (GOLD analysis project Ga0209712, IMG submission 187443) | Marine eukaryotic phytoplankton communities from Arctic Ocean - Arctic Ocean - Greenland ARC118M Metagenome (SPAdes) (version 2) | ecosystem: Environmental > Aquatic > Marine > Oceanic...
ATAATTAGCTCCTTCAATAGAGTATTTTGCCGATGCGAATACTTGATTTAATTGCTATCGCTATATCCCTCCGAGAAGAATTTGAGGTCTACACTTTTTTGTAAAAGTGGTAATGACCCAAATGACTTAAGGAGAGAATGGCAAAGATTGCTAATACTCAGACATTAAGAAATACTAGGGAATTAGGCAAGAGCACTCGTGCTCAAGAAAGTTCTACGCGTAAATTAGCGAGCGGTAAACGAGTAAATAGTGCATCTGACGATGCAGCGACTCTTGGTATATCTACAAAGCTAAAGGCAACTAATAGAAGTAGAGGCCAAGCACATCGAAATGCCAATGATGCGATTAGTATTGTGCAAACAATTGAAGGAAGTCTCCATGAGATTAATGCTTCTGTTATTCGTATTCGAGAACTAGCTGTTCATGCTGCTTCTGATACTGTTTCTAATAATGAAAGAGATCTTATGAATATAGAGGTCTACCAAAATTTGAGAGAGATAAATAGAATCTCTGAATCTACAGAGCTCTTTTCTCAAAAGTTAACAGAAGGAAAAGATAAAAGATTAGAAATTCAAGTTGATAAAGGGTCTGGTAAAAAAGATCGAATATTTATTCAACTAGATAATTTATCCCATTCAAGCTTAGCTCTGGGAATAGACGATGTTGATATTAAGACACAAAGACATGCTCAGCACTCTTTAATGAAAGTAGATTTTGCTCTGAAATCAGTTGGTGAAAGTGTTGCTAGAATGGGGGCCCTACAGAGTCGATTCACATCAACAATAAGTAAACTTGAATCAGATATGATGAATGGTAAACAAGCAAATAGTCGTATGATGGATACTGACTATGCTCAAGAAACGGCAAATAATTTAAAACAAAAAATCAAAAAAGAAGCTCAAACCTCTGTGGCATCCCAGTCCAATGATAGCTTACGAAATATTACAAAATTAATTTAAACTTAAAATGAATTTATTAAATTCATCTCGTGTAATTTGATCTCCACGGTTCCATAAGCCTTAAATAGTGTAAGTTAGGTTTCTAGCACGCATAATTATTTATCGACATCCAACGATTAGTATTCATGGAGGTTAACATAAATATTGAAGTCGTTGAGTTAATACAAAAAGCAAATAAAAGTTTTATCATTAAAGCTCCAATACTAATATTAACTTATAGCTTTACGGTATATATTGAAGGTTACTTTGGAAAAACTGAATATCAGGCTAATTCACAAAGGAAGGGATAGATATTATTTTTATTAGGTCCTGAAGTATACTTTGCTGATTTGAATAAGTATCATTATCAAAATCAACGGAAGTGGAGAAAATTCTTGATAGAAATAGATGATATTATAAGTACTTTTATTGTTCTTTGGTCAGTAATTGATCCCATTGGAACTGTTCCAGTTTTTATTGCAGTAACTAAAGGTTATGATGATACTAAGAAGAAAAAAATTGCAAAGTTTGCAACTCTAGTCTCCTTTGGAATTCTTCTTTTCTTTCTTGTGATCGGAGAAATTGTTCTAAAGTCTATTGGTGTGCCACTAGCTGCTTTTCAGATCTCTGGAGGAGTAATCCTTTTCCTTTTTGCACTGAATATGATTTTTGGAAGTAGTAAACCTGAAGAAGAAATTCAACTTCTAAACGGAGAAGATAACGGTAGAGAAACTGCTGTATTTCCCCTGGCCATCCCTTCAATTGCCAGCCCAGGAGCAATTCTCGCAATTGTACTCTTAACTGATAATACTCAGCACGGTATACTAAATCAAACGATGACGGGTCTTGTTATGGGAGTGATCCTAATAATTACCTATTTCCTAATGTTATTATCGAATAAAATTCATCATAGAATTGGAAACTCGGGCGCAATTATCATCAGTAAAATTATGGGTCTTATATTAGCATCTATGGCCGCTAATAATATCTTGATGGGAATTAAAGATTTTTTTCAGTTATAGAAACTACTAAAAGCATAGTGACTCACGGGAGATTAATACCCGTGAATGAAAATAATTAATTGTAAAGAATTCCTCGCGCAACACCTAAGTCAAACCAAGTCTTCTTAATATCGATCATCCAACCAAATTGTGGAGTTGATTCGAGGAAAGCATCATACTTTCTCATAACATCACGCTTATATATATATCCTGCGTCTCTGCATTCTACAAAAGTTGGGTACCAATTACGCATGACTTGTACACCATCCCAGTTGTCCATCAACCACCATTTATATGATGTATAATTATGACAACCCATGTTATGATATCTAGCTGATCTTAAATCCTTCATAACCTTAATGACATAGTCCATTTGGCCATAGTGTCTCACCAAGCGTCTATCAAATAACATCTCTGCGTAATTCATCTCGCCTTCGTCCTTTGCTTCTTTCGCAAAGAAATACATAGAAGCAATTACAGCGAGTTCAACCTGAGCACCAGGAATATATGTACCAATAGATTCCTCACCAAAGTAATCACCGCTTACACGGTTCACTAGTCGCCCTATTTTTAATGCATGGAGTTTCAATTCTTTATATCGTTCTAATGGAGGCATTCCCTTAGAGTACATAGTTGTATAAACGTAATCGTTAAGGGTTTTAAGTTCACCTTCAACCATACTGATTTCACCTTGGACAATAGCTTTGTGGATAGCCTTCTCCACTATTATTCGAATTTTCTCGTAATCTACACCTTCTGGAGGAAAGAGGTATTTACTTACAGCTTTTCCAATAATCGCCCCAGCAATAGCTTTCCCCATAGCAACTGCTGCGTCTGTCCCCATATCACTAGAGGCATTCAAGCTAGGTGTCCATGAAGTCATAATAAGAGCTGCAATGACTATCGTCTTGATAAATTTATTTTTTGATGTTTGAATTTTTTTGTTTTGCAAAAGATTCTCCTTTTAGCCAATCGAAGGTTTTAAACTCACGTTTTGAAATAAGGGAATTCGTTCCCGAAGCCTTCTTAAACATTATCTTTAGACCTTCATTTACTTCTGAAGGACTAATGACTTCATCTCTATTCTTATCGGCCATATGCATCCATTCAATAAAATAGGTTTCCTCACCTTTTAGGCGCTCAAAACTACCATTACCATCATCATCGTATGCTTTTAACATTCGAGTGAGACCTTTTTTCCATTCGTTAAAATTGACTTGCCTATTACCGCTTGTGTCAAAATCAGAAAATGTATAAGTCATATCAGGCTTAAAACTGTTAGTAGACTGATAAAGAAATTCATCATTCGTATTAGCTGATTTAGTGCTTGAACAAGAAACAAGAGAAACTAGGAGTAACGCAAAAGCGGCTCCGATCAATAGTTGTTTTTTTATCATACGTAAACGTAACAGAGAAACCTAATAATGTACGATACTCAATAAAGAGGTAAAACCTGCTCGTAAAGAATCTAATAAACAACTGAAATTATTATTAATGAATATAAGTTAAATAGTACTCATAGATTCATCAATCACCTCCCCCTGACTACCTCTGAGCCTTAATGATATTACAATTTCAATAGAGACGTTACAGCGAGTGTAAATGCTTAAACAGTTTCTTTTTTAACTTTGGTACTTATCCCCCTACAGATGAAGTTAACTTTGGGATCCCAAGAACATATAATTCAAATTTAGGTACGACTTCTTTCAGTGAATCTGTAGTTCTAAGCCGTGTTGATAGTCTTGAAGTCTTAAACGGTGGACCTGGTAGAATATATGATCAACTTAGATTTGATACATCATCTATCGATTACTACTCAGAAGAGCTCATAGTTCTTATAAAGCTGGCTAAGTCCTAAAGGTATATAAACTCATAATGGCGACTATAATACCGTTTTAGAAATTTCAAAACATATCAATATAAAGTCTGTAAGCAAGAAAGCTCTAAGAACCAACTTTTAATATAGCTTAATAATTGATTGAGTTTCTTGATTCTAACTGTATTTATTGGCAGTTAGGTATTGTGATTATTACGTGTCATTTCCAATTTTAGGTTAATTTAAAGTACTGATTATTTGGAAGGTGTTAGTTTCCTAACAACCACTGTAATTAATTCTAAATCTATCGAGAAAAACTCAGATCTACTTTACAATCATAAAGGTAAAGAAATTATGAACAAGGTTTTAATTAAAACCATTAGAAAAATGAATGCAATAACGTACTCAAAAAATATTAGTTTAAAAAACAACAAAACTTGAGGTTTATTATGAAAAAATTATTAGTAGGATTATTGGCATTATGGAGTATTACTGCTTTTGCTCAAAATTTAGAACTTCAAAAGGGTGAAACTGTTACAGTCTCCGTTCCAAACTGTAAAGTAAGCCAAATCGAATCAGCGAAATTAGATAGAAAAAATCTTATATTAACAGCAACATGTGAACCTAAAACGTGTGTTGCCCAAATGAAAGGAAGTAGACTTAGTGGTGGAGTTTAAAGTCAAGTATATGTAAAAGAAACGAATACTCTCTTAGAAAACAATCTTAAAATGTACTTACCTGAAGCAAAAAGGAAAATGAAGGAATTAGTTGAATCAGCTAATTGTGAAAAAGGAATTCTGTACGATCAAGCAGGCTATGAATATCTTCATTTTTCAAAAACAGTTCAGAAATAACTAGAAAAATAATTATGCCTTAGTCATCAAAGCTAGGAAATAAAACAATCTAATACTTACTCATAAATCACCCCGTTTGTGGGCAAGTTAATATTTAGCAGCGGTAGAACAACAAGCCGAAAAACATGGCCTCAGCTTATAAATTAGGATCTGGGGCTTAGATCTTATTTGAAAATTTATTTTAAATTTCAAAATATTATTCATACCTAAAAATAGATATTATCTATCATGAATTTGCTCATGTTGCTATAAGTGACACCATGAAGACTACTTACTCAGTTCCAGTGATTAAGGGAATGGCTGATTACTTTGCTGCCCGAGTTCATGAAAGATAAAATATGTATCAAAAGTTAGATAAGATATCTTCCAATTGTTCATCATACTCACTTTCACTTAATAGAGTATTTGAGGCCAAAGGTCTAAACTAAAAATTAATATAAGTTTTCAATAGATTTAATCATAGCAAGACCTTGATCCTTTAAGGTCTTCTTGCTTCTACCACTATTATTTTTTAAAGGGATATTTCTAATTGATTCATGAGTCATAGCATTCTTCTTATAATGATTTATAAGAACGATTCTTGCCATTGCTGGATCTCCATTTGATTGTTGAAAGTTTCCATTTTGCCAAGGATCATATGCTCCAAGCTCATCAATAAAGTTCTGTTGGAGATTATAGAACTCTCGAGTTACATAGTTTTTCTTAACTCTATAGATAAAGTCTTCAGTAAAAGAACCGTGCATATCTAGGGCCACAAAAATATTCTTTTGAACTTTAGACATAAAACGTCTTAAATCAGCATGAAGAGTTTTGATTTCATCTTTATCACCCGAACTGTCTTTGCTCCAACTTCTATTTAAGTCTCGTCCATTAGAGTTGTATCTGCTTTTCGCTTCAGTGCCATCAGGATTAACCATAGGATACAGTATTAATTGATACTTACTTCTAAAGTCAACATTAGTTAAGTACTCATTAAAGAATCCTTCTATAATCCAATTAGCAGTTCCCTCATCTCCGTGATGTCTACCAAACATAAGGATAGTTTTCTTCTTCAATAATTTAACAGGAGTGACTGCATATAAATCTCTTCCAAGTAAACTTTTTCCAACAATTCTAGTTTCTAGCCCTGCATTTTGAATTAATTCATTAGATTCTTTTAAATATTTTTGCATACGAGCATAGCTGTAATATTCAATATATTTTTTATTATAGTCACCACCAGACTTTAATCTTTGTTTATTTTCAAAAAGTTGAATTGTATAAATTTTATTTGAATTAATTTTTACTTTTGAAAGTGGAGCATAAATCGAATCATTCATTTCTACATATACATTATGATCATTAGATATACTTTTCAGCTCTGATCCTTTAACAGTTTTTTCATGAACACATTCAGCTAGTGCATTTTGAATAAGGAATAGAGAAAGAAGAGTAATTATAGATAGTTTTTTCATCTCCAGTATCTACCAATTACCAAATCCATGGTCAAACCACTATGTAATGACAACAATTAACAGCTTAAGAAGACATGAATTCAGTTGTAAGCATTTGAAATTCTGTAAACAAATCTTATTTCTTAATATAAACGCTATAAGCGTCGATAATGAACCAGGGAGTTTATATGTTCAAAAATTTTATAATATTTTTATTTGCTTTTGTTTTATTAGTACCACAAGTTGCTAAGGCCGATATCTGGCCTGAAGCCGCCAAAGCATTCAAGAAAAAAAATAAACATTCATCGGTCGAATGTCCTACATTTGATAAGAAACCGAAAACAGAATCGGTAAAGAAATATTACAAAAGAACTAAGAAACAAAGAAAGAGTAAAATAAAGTCATGTGCTCCACAATTAACGAAGCAGCTCAAAAAACTAAATGCTGATAAAGCTAAAGACTTGAAAGAACTAAAAAAACTCAAAAGTGAAGGAAATAAACTTTCATCTAAGATCTTTATAATTAACAAGTGTATTAAGGCCAAAGGCTGTAATAAGTGTGCAAACTATAAAAGAAAAGTTTTCAGAGACACAACGGGTAGAATGTCTAAGACAAAAAAATGTACTGATTATAAAAAGGTAAAATGGAACTCAACTAAAAGAAAGCAAAAAGCGAAAGAAGTTCTAGGATTACAAAAGAAACTCAATTCGATCCAAATTAAGACTGATTCTTTTTCTAGAACGACACAGAATTATAAAGACAAGAGAAGAGATTTATCAAAGCTTAAAAAAGATTTATGTTCTCCACCAAAGAATCAACGTAATATATGTCCAGCAGTCAAAACTATTTTTGCCGAAAATCCAACAATTGAAAATTTCGAAAACATGATTAAGATGGTTGGACCTATTACATACAACGAAGACGGAGAAACACATACTACTTTTGTTCGTTTTGATGAAATGGATATTGTAAAAGATATCAAGAAATCAAATAGAGGTAAGTTTAATCAAAAACAATATGACTATATTCAAAGTAACAAAAACAAGGCTGAACAGGCCTGGAAAAACTATGAGAAGAATCAAAAGAAAGATGATCTAGAAAAACCCTTACCAGTAAAATCACTATGTGGAAGTTGTAATGAAATAAAGAGATTATTTAAAAAAGCCATGACTGAAAAAGATTCAACAAAAGTATATGAGCTTCATAAACTCGATATGGTTACAAAATGTAATATGATCACTAAACCAGTAAATAGCTGTTCAGACACTGTTCACGATCTTGTATCTAAAAAGTTTAAAAATTTGACTGTTGATCTTGAAGAAGGTGAAAAGTTATCAATTGAAAAGGCCTTTTCAGATGTTAAGAATAAAACCTATAACTTAGGTGAAGATGACAATACAAAAGGCGTTGTTCAAAATAGATTTTCAGCCTTATTCAACGAAATAAATAAGACATTTACTTTTGAAAATGGAAGACCAAAAGCTTGTGGTAGCTGTTCAATTTTGAAAGAAGAATTAAATAAATTAGGGTCACTCGACTCTTTAAACCAATTTTCATTAAAAGACGCTGAAAACAAAAGTGATATCGAATATTTCACTTATCTAAAAGACTTAGGTTTAAAGAATTTATGTATTGAAGAAGGGACTTACACAAGGAACGATGCTCCAGTGTGTGAAAAGAAAGCTGCATATTTAAAAGACTTTGTTAAGTCACATGACTCTCTTTCAGATATTACTTATGCTGAAAAAGAAAGAATAGACTCTGAAATTATAAATTTAAAAGCATATGAAGAAGACAATAAGATGAATTGTTGTGATGAAGTGATTGGAGATTTAAAGGATATTTCTGCTCAAGAAATCAATGTAGAAGATAAGAACTATATCGATTCAGATAATACAAAAGTTAAATTAGCAGAACTTATGAGTTGTATGACTTGTGGTCTAGATAAGAATAAAGATATTCAACCAATTAGTGATAGAAGAAGAAATCCAAAGGTCAGTTGTGACTTTTATAAATCTTCTATCCAAGGAAAAACTGGGCATATAGAAGGTCTATTAAAACCAAAGTCTCCTAATGGAAAGCAATCGAAGTATTCTGTTGAAGAATTTAAAGATAATGAAATATATACGTGCAAAGATGGACCTAAGAAGAGCTTAATTAATCAAGCTCGAGACTGGGAAACGATAGCCTATTCTCCTAATGGAAAATATGGAGACCTTGCGGAGTTAGATTTAAAATGTTTTATTGATCCAAAAACTGGTGAAGCTGTAAATTTAACATGTTGTCAGGTTTCAGAAGACGATCCATATTTTAAACAGCTCCATAGTAAGCTTTTAAGTTCTGAACTTAAATCATCAGATTTTAAATCAGTTAAATTTAAAGACTCTGATGCAATAAAAAAAATGAATGCACAAACCACATCTAAGAAGGCTCAAACATTTTGTAATAAGGTCTTTGCAAAGTATGCAGAAACAAAAATTGAAACAACTACGAATGGATGGAAAATCTGTAAAGATAATAAAAATCAAGTTTTCTGGAAAGTCCAGAATCCACAGATTTTAGATATCGATCACAAAGCGTTTGGTGAAGTTAATGTTGATGCATCAACTGTAGTTTTAGAATAAAAAAAGGGAGTCATATAGACTCCCCTCTTCTTTATATAAATAATAATACTATTTTTTATACGACTTAATTAATGAAACAGTTTTAGCTTTAGGAGCTTCAATTACTCTTTCAATTTGCTTTTGATTGTTTAAACCATGGTTATGACCATCATGAGAATCATGTCCACCATGACTAGCTTTATTAACAGCAATATGTGGAGCGATAATTAAAGCAACCAAAGAAGTTAACTTAATTAAGATGTTCATTGAAGGACCTGATGTATCTTTGAACGGGTCACCAACAGTATCTCCAGTTACAGATGCTTTATGAGCCTCAGAACCTTTGTATTCCATCTTTCCGTTAATCATTACACCTTTTTCAAATGACTTCTTAGCATTATCCCAAGCACCACCAGCGTTATTTTGGAAAATTCCCATTAAAACACCTGAGACTGTAATACCAGCTAATGTACCACCAAGAACTTCTGGACCAAATACGAATCCAACAAATATTGGAGTAGCAAGAGCAATTGCTCCTGGTAACATCATTTCTCGAAGTGAAGCCTCTGTAGAGATAGCAACACATTTGTCATATTCTGGTTCAGCTTTATATTCCATAATTCCTGGAATTTCTTTAAACTGACGTCTAACTTCTTTAACCATTTCCATTGCTGCACGACCAACGGCCGCAATACAAAGAGAAGAAAAGATATAAGGAATCATACCACCGATGAATAAACCGGCTAAAACATCAGCTTTATAAATATCAATTGAATCAATTCCAGCAAGACCTACAAATGCTGCAAATAATGCAAGAGATGTTAATGCCGCTGAAGCGATTGCAAATCCTTTACCTGTAGCTGCTGTTGTATTTCCAACTGCATCTAAAATATCAGTACGACCACGAACTTCTTCTGGAAGACCACTCATTTCAGCGATACCACCAGCGTTATCAGCAATTGGACCAAATCCATCTATTGCAAGTTGCATAGCTGTAGTTGCCATCATTCCTGAAGCTGCAATTGCAACGCCATAAAGACCAGCAAAATAATGAGCTCCGTAAATCCCAGCTGCTAAAATAATTATAGGAATAACTGTTGATTCCATCCCTAGAGATAAACCACCGATAATATTTGTTGCATGTCCTGTATCTGATTGTTGAACAATCGACATAACAGGTTTTTTCCCCATAGATGTATAGTACTCAGTGATCATACTCATAAGAGCACCAACAGCTGAACCAACTAGGATTGCATAAAATACATTCATTTTTGAAAACTCATACCCTCTAAGTTCTAAAGACTCAGGAAGCATCCAGTTAACTAAAAAGAAACATGCAATAATAGTTAAGATAACTGAAACCCAGTTACCTCGGTTAAGTGCTTTTTGCACATCACCGTTATCATCTTTAATTTTTACAAAAGCAAAACCAACCATAGAGAATAAAATCCCAAGGCCTGCAATTATAAGAGGAAGTAACATAGGAGATAAACCATCAAAGTTATCAATTGCTACGATCTCACGACCTAAAACCATTGTTGCTAAGATAGTTGCTACGTAAGAGCCAAATAAGTCAGCTCCCATTCCAGCAACATCACCTACGTTATCACCAACATTATCAGCAATCGTAGCAGGGTTTCTGATATCATCTTCAGGAATTCCAGCTTCAACTTTACCAACAAGGTCAGCACCTACATCAGCAGCTTTAGTATAGATACCACCACCAACTCTAGCGAATAGAGCGATTGATTCAGCACCTAATGAGAAACCTGCTAATACTTCTATTGCTTTTTCCATTCCAAGACCATTAACTGATCCTCCAACAGACACAACATACATATTATAGAAAACTATAAATAAAGAACCTAAACCTAAAACTGCAAGTCCAGAAACCCCAAGACCCATTACAATACCACCATTAAATGCTACTTTTAGTGCTTGTTTTAAGCTAGTTCTTGCTGCTTGAGTTGTTCTAACGTTTGCTTTAGTAGCAATCTTCATTCCGAAAAATCCGGCCGTTGCAGAAAGGACTGCTCCGATTAAGAAAGAAACTGCAATCACTGGAGAAGAAGTTTCAACTAAAGTTCCTGACCATCCTAAAAGAATAGCAGCAACAACAGCGAAGTAACCTAATACTTTCCACTCTGCTTTTAAGAACGCCATTGCACCATCTGCAATATACGTCGCCAATTTAATCATTTTTTCATCACCTGCATCTTGCTTCGTTACCCATGCTGTTTTGATTGCCATAACAATTAAGGCAAAAACACCAAGAGCTGGAACAAGATAGATTACGTAATCTTCCATCAATACCACCTGTTTTGATTGTGTGTGTTAAATTATTTATCTAAATAATTGTTAGTATTTGTCTAATTTCCTCAGATTCTAACCATTAGTGTTTTTTTTGTAAAGAAAAAATTAAGCCTAAGTTGCCAATAATACAGGGATGTTGGACAAAACTAAAAAGGTATAAGTATCTAATAATACAAGGAAATAGAGAAAGATCTTAACCTTATTAGATTATTACCCGATAATAGTTAAGTGGTACGCTCAAGTTAATTTGAGTATGGGGGAAATGTGA
>Ga0209712_10004382_pt1 | contig 11225 bp, 14 predicted proteins | sample ArcOceMetagenome_FD_187443 | JGI IMG/M metagenome (GOLD analysis project Ga0209712, IMG submission 187443) | Marine eukaryotic phytoplankton communities from Arctic Ocean - Arctic Ocean - Greenland ARC118M Metagenome (SPAdes) (version 2) | ecosystem: Environmental > Aquatic > Marine > Oceanic...
ATTAAATATTGAGTATTGAATATTGAATATTGAATACTGAAATTTAATATTGAATATTATAGTCAGAGAAAAGTGCAACTTCGAACACTAATAGACTAACGCAATGGGAAAGCGCAAAGGAGGAAATTCCAATTCCAATTCAAAAGGCAGCAATGGCAATCAACAAAAAAAAACAAAGTATAGCCATGTCCGACGTTTTTGGATAGAACAGTGCAAAACCAGGAAGATTCCAAAGAGCATTCCGTCCCATCTGGTGCTTCCCTTGGTCATCAGTCGGGTGGAACTAACCGATGATCATATGCACGCTGGAAAATCTATTTCCAAGTATATTATTCAGGAGGCGAATGAAAATGAAAAGGCCAGAACAGATGATGCTGATGCTGATGGCGATGCTGGACATTCACATGATGTAGAGAATATTTTTGTAGATAGCAGTGTGATTGACGCAGCAAGCAAAGAAAGCGAAGGGAAATTTCCCAAGGAATCCGTTGAATCTGAAATGGGGGCCGATATTATTAATAACAAGAAGGAACAAGTCGAAGAGAATAGAGTTATTAAAGAAGACACACAAAAAGTCGACGAGAATGGAACCGAAGAAGAATCAGATTTGCAATCAGAAAAAATGAGGAAGCCATTTGTCCAAGTTGTCCGTGTAGCATCGGCTCAAGGCAAGATAAAGGTACGTGTACGTTTGTATACTGTACGGTATCATTCCAGTATGTGCAGCTGTTGCACGAGATTATTTCATTGCGCTAACCTACACTACCTTGAACTTGCTTTGTTTATTAATAAATGATCAAAAAGATTGCGCCCGGCATGCGTGTGAAGGAACTGCCAGATGGCGATTGTGGCGATGGCATTAAAAATCCGTTTCCAAAAGATGAAGTTCCCGATAAATATTGGGCACAGAGAAAGCGTCTGTTTAGCAAATATGATGAGGGGATACAGCTCGATAACGAGAGTTGGTACTCTGTTACACCTGAAGCGATTGCAACCCATATTGCACAAAGAATATCTGCAATGACAAGTACGGGTAGTGGTGATGGAGGCAAGAAAGTAGTTCTTGATGTATTCTGCGGTGTCGGTGGCAATGCTATTGCATTTGCATTGCATGAAGATATATCCTTGGTAATTTGTGTAGATATTGATCGTAACAAGTTGAAGATGGCGGCAAATAACGCATCCAAGTACGGAGTCGATCCTTCTAAGTTGCTCTTTGTAGAAGGAAATGCTATTGAAGTGCTACGGATGTATGACAAAGGATCCAAAACAAATAGTTCGACTGGTGCAGCTGGCGTTGATAAGATTGAAACTTGCCATGGATATAATATATCTGGATATGATGTTTTACCACCATGTATTGACAGTGTCTTTCTGAGTCCACCTTGGGGCGGGGTTGATTACTTGAAGTCGGGAAATGCTGGATTTGAGCTGGCAACATGCATCACGATAATTGCAGGGGACAGTAAAGAATGTGATGGCAAAGAGCTCCTCGAGTTATCAGCATCTGCCGCAAAGAACAAATGTGTTATTTACTTCCTACCAAAGAATGTAAACGGTTTTGATATCGCTTTGGCTTCCTGGATGGTGGGGTATAGGAACATGGAAATGGAACAGAATTGTGTGAATGGGAAACTAAAAACAGTTACAGTTTATCTCAAAGAGGGAAATTGAAAAAGACAGTAATTCGAATGCGAATGATAATTGAGTTGAGCCAACAAAGATTATAAAATATTATAACTATAGTTTTAAGATGGGCTTCCTAGCACGTCTGTAATGATAATCATAAAACTGATCCAATGATGCCTTTTCGATTCTCTTCTTTTCTCCGTTCGAGTCCAAGTTACTTCCGAAATCTTCAAAAGTGTCAAAGTTTTGTGTTGCTTTTGCAACAAGCTCGTTAAACCTATGATCATTCTTTGGGCAAGTCCTGCGGAACAAGAAAAAACATCAATTAGTAAATAATGGGTAATGGGTGCACGTGACGAATATCAGACGTAATTTCAGTATGCACAACACAATAAATGCACTCACTTGAGCTTTGTCAGGATGTCAGGAAATTCAGAACCTCCTGATGGCAAAAGAGGACCTTCACGATCATGAATTGCATCCCAATCAAAATCTGCAAACCAGGGATGCTGAACAATCTGAACAAACCCATTCTTATATTCTGTTCCATCCAATGAACTTCCAATTCTATCTTCTGGGCCAGCTAATAGACGAGATAAAAAGTTGATGCATTCACTTGACAATTTTGATCTAATCTCAGATGGAATGTCAAGGCACTGCTTCCACCTTAGAATCTTCCGGCATGTGGTGACAGGATCATCAGCGTAGAATGGAGTGTAGCCTACAAGACATTCGTACATGATGACGCCCAGAGACCACCAATCTACAGCACACGTGTAAGAATACCCAGACGATCCATTTTGAGCTGCCAATACCTCCGGCGCAATGTAGTCAGGTGTCCCAACAGTCGAGTAGGCCATCTCTCGCCTTGCCTTTGAATCTGAGAATATAGCAGGTTTTTGGCCATTGGACTTGGATGTATCCATGTCTTGGGGCGCATCACTAAAGATTGCTTTCTGCTGACTTTTAAGAATATCAAGCACGGCTTCGGGGTGATCGGTAGGGCTAACGTCTCCTACTTTCTTACATAATCCAAGGTCAGTCAATTTCAGATGACCTCTCTCGTCAAGCAGCATATTGTCCGGTTTGATATCTTTAGGGAGAGGATTAGAATTAGATGACTTGATTCTATTTGAGAAACTGCAAAAATCAGTGTGTTGATGAAGTGCTTACCTCTGTGAATGTAACCAAGCTGAAAGTGGATTGATATATCAATAGAAATTGCATACGTGTAGTGAGCAACGATATTTTCCACATGAATAAAATCAAGTGAGATGCAAAAGCAATACGTTAGGAACTTACTGCATGAACACTGGAAATAGCATGAGCTGCCTCCGCCATGAAGAACTTGGTAACCTCTTCCGAGAAGGTATCCTCCTTCATCAAAAGAGACATTAAATCTCCACCAGGCATGTACTCCATGACCATGTACAAATGACTCTCGTCCGTAAAAGAATAGTGCAGTAGCGTCAACCACTTGTTGCTCTCGTCAGCAGTTGCAAGAACATCCCTTTCTGCCTTGACATGCCCCACTTGGTTCTTGACCACCATCATTTCCTTCTTCATGGACTTGAGTGCGTAAATCTTATTATCAGGATTAACTCCATTTTCCTTCTTATTGGATTTCCTCCTGACAAGGCGCACTTCACCAAATGCTCCACGTCCAATGATGCACAGTGATTCAAAGTCAGCAGTGGTGACCTTTTTGCGTGCTTCTTTGGAGATTTGAACTTCTTCATGCTCCAACTTTTGTCGGATCTCCTTCTTCTTCTCTTCGGGGAGAGTAAGGGCAATCATTTGCTTTTCAAGTTGCATTTTGCGATTGAATTTAGCTTCCTATTAATATGTTGTTGCAAGTTGATGATATATATGCGTGAGTTATTAATAGCAAAAGAAATGCTGTCATTGCTATTCATATTCATGGGTTCAAACGTCAAACACGACTCTAGTATCTCACCTGTTCAGTTTTCAAACCGCTATAGCGTTGACTCAAGAGATCCTTGGCTCTCTTTGCCCTTTCCTCCATTTCCTTATCTGCCGATGCGATCGCATCATCACGACGATTATTGTTGCGGTGCATACTTCTTCTTTTGGTTTTCTGTACGTGTACGATTGGAGCTGTTGTGTGGGAACTAGTACAATACGACTTCTTTCCGGATTCCGTAGTATCCGTGGATGTATCTGTATCGTAAGAGGATGCTGGTTCTAATTCTGGAGGGAATAAAGTCTTTCCTTCTTTTAATTTTGACGGTGAAAGAGGTGGTTTGCCGTGCTGCTTACTACTGGGAGACAGCGGTGCTGGTCTGAGGATAGATAAGGGACTTGGGGCTCGTCTCTGATTTAAACGAAAGGGAAATTTCTTCATGATGACACAACGGTGCGTGTACTGTACGACGGTTCTGCTCTTTTAGGCGACCTGAAGTTATTTGGGAAGACACAGTCAGGTCGGTACAAATGACAGGCTATTTTTAATCTATTGTTTGGCTACTCCGACGAGCAACTCCGCAATTTCTAGCAACTCCTCCTTGTCGTAAGTCGTGCGGCCAAGTTAGTTCCTCTTCAAAATACATTTTCAATCATTGATGTATTGCTGGATGCTGGATGACAAAATAACGATAACGGACAGATCGATCCTATTCTAACATGGATTTTTTGCTGGCAATCACGATGGAGGGAACTGTAAGAAAAGTTCGAAAGTTCTGGAAGTTTTGGAAAGTAAAAAACAAGAAAGTTGCAAAATATCTGGATAACTATTTTTCTATTTTGCTGATTTTGTGACTAAACTGCTAACTGCTAGCACGACTTGCAAACGCAACTTGATGTGAATGGTTAACTATTGTGAGAGGAGGAGGAAAACAGCTCCTCTGGACTATGATAACTTGAAATACTAATTATCCGTTTTCCCTGTTGGTGCTGGAGAAACTGAGAGGAGGAGGAGGAAATTTATATTTCATCAGTAAAAACCGACAACTTAGGGAAGATGAATTCTAGAGTAGTAGAAAGAACAGTTGTTCTCATAAGAAGGATGAAATTTATGATCAATAAGCCAGATACGGGAGCATTGTCATTTACTTCCTAGAGTAGCTAGTTCCTAGCTAGCAGCAAGATTTACCGTATGTACTGCAGGGAGAGCTGGATTAAAGCTACTAACCTATTATTACGTGACGACATGAGGAACGTACGTTCAAACGTACCGCGTCTGACGTCCGATGGGGCTCCTCATACAATATTGAATAAGATGTGTCGTCAGCGTAGAATCCTACGTGAAATTATCGACCAAACCAAAGGGTCTTCATAGTATAAATAGAAATAGATAATAGTTGTCGTAAATCTCTGAACCTTGTCTTCAGACGAGTGTTTTAGCTTTCATTTTTTTATTTGCTTGATTTGAGAGAGGTCACTGCTTTATTTTTTGCTGTATGTATCCCCACCAGCGAGCGCCAGCGGAGCTTTATCAAAACGTATTCCGTCCAGAAACGACTACAACAGACATTATCATACGAAATATTTGTTTTTCGACACCTAGAGTAGCATAACAGCTTAGTAATCTCAAGTACCATCTGAATCTAGTAGGTAGGGCAAAACAACTACAATGTACTAATGTCGGCTTCGCAATTCTAGCAATTCATCGCGTAAAGGTTGGCTATTGTAGCAAACATATGGTGTCAACGTACCATGTCAACGTAGAATTCTACAGCATCTTGAGTCAATATCGCTAAGGGATAAGGGGGCGTCCATTTGTCATTATTTTCTCAAAGTCCTCCTGCTGGTGGGCCCGAAGACAAAGACACCGAAGACTAACGACTAACTAGTAGTACCGAGTAGCAGGTAGCAGAGACCAGTCCTCCTGCTGGTGGGCCCGAAGACAAAGACACCGAAGACTAACGACTAACTAGTAGTACCGAGTAGCAGGTAGCAGAGACTTCAACTATGCCTACTCTCAAAACGCGATCTGCTGTGTCAACGTTCGCTCATGGGAACAAGACAGTGACGGCAAAGAACAGAACGATCACGACTACTAGTCATACCGAGGATATTAGTACTACTACTAGTACTACTAGTACTACTAGTGCTGCTGCTGGGCCTAGGAGTTCTTCTAGTAGTAGTAGTGGTACTACTAATGCTGCTGGTACTAGTACTGCTACTACTAGCAGCATCAGTCGCGGCACGACCAGCGCCACCTTGGTGGCTGCAAGTGATAAAAATACTAGTGATTCCTCTGTCTCATTGTTCTTCACGGGGGATTTGATACTCGAGGAGCGAATCGACGAGCTTATAGAGTTTAATATGGTATATGGACACAGTGACGTTTCCGAAGAACTAATGGGGCCGATATTTAAATCATTGGGCCAGTGGTGCGACCGTATAAGATGGGCAAACAAAGCTGGATTGATATCAAAAGGGAATATCCAACTACTGCAAAAGATTGGATTTCATTGGGGTCGCGAATCCAGCAGCAGCTGCACTGCAGTTCCAGTACCGACTCCAGAAGTGGTAAAAGAAGAACCAGTACTACTAGTAGCACTAGGATCAAACAGAGACACGCTAGAACCTGCTGCACCTGCACCTATTACTAACCCCCTGCTTCCTCGTGCACGTTGTCCTCCGATAAAAAGAACAGCCAACATAGTAGTAAACCCCCCCCGCCCAACAAAAAGAGAAAGGATTGTAGGCAATGGTATCAATCCTTCTTCGCAATATTGCGATCCGCGGTACCCCTCATCTCCTCATTCACAGCAATCGAACCAATTATATCAACAGGGCTATTATTATTCTTCGCGATATTATATTCCCTGGCACTCCTCACAGCACCAATACAAACAACCCTATAATTCCTACTATCAACCACCAAACCCGGTGGCAGCAATGCAGGCGAATACTAGTTATAATTGTATGACCAGCAGCATTCTACCCTCGGCGCCTAGTGACACAAGTGGTAACAGTAGCTACTCATTCCATCACAACCGCCAAGCACCACCACAGCAAAATATTCAGAACGGTATTACTCTGCCCATGACACTACCAACTGCGTTGGTACCAACAAGTAAACAAGAGTCGCAAAGTGAAGGAAAGGCGGACCTCCGAACACCACTTCAAATAGTACGCCATCTTATATACGCCTCAAGAAGAGACGCATTACCGCCCAATAACCCTGCTGCTGCAGTGCTAATGCAACAATCCTTTAATAAGAGGACAATTGTTAATGCTACTCGCTCCAATACTGAAACTCCTCCTCCTCCCTATGTTTACGGAGACGAAATTCAGCACCTGGTGGGGAAGAAAATAATCGACCTTATACCTCGAAATACGCAGATTCAAGTATCAGTATATACTCGTTTGGTAATATCACAACTCCAAATTTTGCGGACAGACGATAAACCAGGCAGAAAATGTTTGTACATTGGTTTCCCTGGACTTAAATGTCGGCATTGTGATGTACGCACACATAAACGCTCTGGGGCATACTTTCCTACCAGCGTGAAGACTCTATCAGATTCCAAGAAAACGTTGTTTGCCGTAGACGAACATCTCCAGAACAAATGCTTACATTGTCCTCAAGAATTGAAGGACGAAATTTCTCGTGTCAAGGCAAATCATGAATTTGAACGCAGAGCAAAGTTCAAGTATGGCGGGCAGAGGGCGTTCTTCTTCGAAATATGGAAGATCCTGCATCCAGATCAGAAAATGGCTCAAGAAACGATTCTACAAATAGCTGATGATAAAGGGAGTCGCTAATACGGTTGCGGTATTGATACATACACTTCTCGCTAGTTTTGTTGACGGACGAAGAAGCATAAAATGCGAAGTGGAGTCTCCTCGACCTCGACTCTGCTAAGTCTCAACATTGAATCGTGGGAATTACTGCATGGACGCAGCGCAACTGCACAATTTTTAGAAACTCGCGTAATAACAACTCGGGTGCTGGTCGTTAGCAATGAGCGGTGAAGTGATACGGTTGGCAGCAACAAGCAACAACAGGAGGAGGCGCTAAAACATCAGTACTGTATTTGTAGTTGCTGAGGCTGATCCGCACGGTAGCGTAAATCTGGACCGTAAATCCTTTTACCAACCCAATAAAACACATTCTCCTGCATTTGAAGCATATTTTCAACACTTGTTTTTTATACCTTTTGCTGATGAAAGTGATTTATTGGGTTGGTGAAGAGATTTACGCTCCTCCTCCTCGATCCTCCGAGCGGCGAAAATCTTGAGGGTCATGAGTTGGCTTTTATTTTATTTCTAAAAACGATACATTTAGTTGATTCTTAGGATAGTTTGGACATATTTTAGATTTTAGGTTTTAGGTTTTGGGTTTTGGGTTTCAGGTTTTAGTAACTACTGGATGTTGTGCCGATGATATTATTATGTGATGTGTGATTTATGATATCTACTCGTACGATCTACGTACCGGGGTATCTGGCACCTGGCACGACACACGACACCTCCTTAGAATATTCACTGATGAACATTAGTTGTACAGCGCTTCTCGTATGTGCGTGTGTTATACATAGGCAACTACTACGAGTACATGTACACGCAGCAGAAGCTTCTTCGTCATCCAAGCAGAAACAAAGCAAGAATGAACCGTTCATAATTGCATGTTATTGGCCAGATTACCGCACATACATTGATATCCAAACCTCTTCCCGGCAGATTCTGACAGATATCATTCTATTCTCGATCGAACCAAACACAAGCAAGGCGATCGATAGCGATGGAGTTTGCTGCGTTGGAAAGGAACAGTATGAAAAGGCAAGAATGGCCAGAAGAAATAGCAATTCCTTCACGAATCTTTTCGTGTCGGTTGGCGGAGGTGGAAGAAGTAATGCAATGAAGGAAATAACGTCGAGCAAGGAGCAAAGAAGGAAATTGATTCGCGAGTTAAATGCTTTATGGTACGTATGGCCGTGTGTGCAGTGCTGGAAGGTTTGATATATTTCTGCACATGTTCACTGTACTGTAAAATGTCAACAATCACAATCTCAAATCAAATCCTAACAAAAAGAATGATCCTTGTCAGCCTGAAAGAAGATTTGAACGGTGTCGACTTTGACTGGGAGCAACCATCGACCCAACAAGAATATTCCGCATACTTGCATCTAATTGTTGAAGCTGCTGATGAATTTCATCGTAGTGGACTCTTGGTGTCAGTTGCACTGCATCCTCATCAATTGCTTCCAAAGGAAGTTTATAGCCATGTCGATAGAATACATCTCATGGCATACGACATGATTGAATCGAATGGTGTTCACCATGCATCCTTTAATAATGGTGAGAATTGCGTCATCATACATTATCGTTGTTTTGTTTGATCAGCAGCAGACAGAGTAACTTTGCTCATTCATTCCGTCCCTTATCATTCTCGTTGTTGTCCTCGTCGCCGTCACCGTCCTCACACCAGCTGTCAAAGCTGTAGAGATATTGATTCAGAGCGGTTGCGAATCTTCCAAGATAATATTGGGACTGCCCGCATATGCCAGGCACAAGACAACTCCATCGCAAATCAAGACATACTCGGAACTCGTTGACGAATGGTCCAAAGAGAACAGTGACAGTTATGGAAACGAGGCGAGATTCCTGGCAATGAAAGAATACAGAGGGTATTTATTGGAATCTCGAGAATTGATTCAAAGCAAGATTTCAATGGCCATGGAAAAGGGTTTGGGTGGAGTATTTTTGTGGGAACTTGGACAAGACTATCGAAATGATTCAGCATTTCAAGAAGGAATGGTTATGAGGCTTATCCAAGATGCGGTAGATATTACTAGTAGTGAAATGGTTGACCACGACGTGAAGATCCAGGATGAGCTATAAAGGAAAGAAGTAGTACTGTAGTGATTATACCTATCGGTCTACGAGTACAACACCCACAAAGTAATCTGCGAGGAAGATGAATTAATCAGTGACGGTCCACTTTCCACAGTTATTCAGAGTCTGTGTTGTGATTACAGCATCCAAGGAGGGTGTGTTCTTGATAGGATGTGTTCTTGATGAAGAAATTAATCTGTCTGAATTGGCACTTTGGATAAGACGGGCAGCAGTTCTTGAAGGGCTGAACGATGACCTACTCAGCCATGAAATTATGATTTTGTATTGAAAAGTTGAAAGTATTACACAAAAGTAAATAATCAAATATGTGGAGCAAGAAACACATTCTTTTTTGAATTTGAAGTTTATAGCCCAGCTCTGACCAACGCAAGTAAAGTTCTAATTTTGGTGGTGAAAGAGCAGAGAAAAACATGGTGGAATCCGAATTGATTTGTTTGAATTGGAAGAGAATCGATAGAAGATGAAGTGATCAATCTAGATTGATTGATTCGGTTGAACACCTTGAACCTGCGCTATGTTGAGATCGAATTTTGGCGCCGGTACGTGGTGTAAAACACAGTACGATAATCATTCAACATATTATAGATTGAAGATACAAATTCAAAATCTCATTTCTGCAGACGAATATTATGGTACAAGTCAATAGCGTTTGTTACCGTTATGAGATGGTGACATCTTCGTTCTTTTTCAGTTTATTAAGGCAATCTGCGCGCGCAGGCGAGGCTCATATTCAATATATATCTTCAACGTAACGAACGAAACGTAACAAACACAAATTTAGGCTTAAGGCTATAGGCTTGCATTGGCAAGATTGAAGATTGGCACGAGCGACGAGCAGGCCCGAGGCCCGAGACCCGAGACCAAAGACCCGGGCATTCACATACATACTACTGTACTCTGATAGTTCTGCTATACATCCGAGTACATATTCAATACAAGGTATACTTACTAGACTATTAATAATAACATTAATAATAACATGAAGATGACAATCAAGTCATTTCTTCAGGCAGCGCTACTAGCTCTCCTCGCCTCCACAGTGTCGGCAATCTACCCCTCCGACCACTTCCAGTACTCCACCAAACTAACCCAAGCCAACTACGCATCAAAGATCCAATCAGAAATCGACCAGGGCAAGACAGTATTTGTAAGATGGATTGCTTCCGAAGGATGAGGCTGATGACGTAAACAGGCTCCGGCCTGGAACAACGCGGCAAAGGCTTTCTTTAATTCGTCCAGCAACGGCAAGGTCGTTTTCATGGATGTTAATTTGAGTTCGGACAGGATTACAGAGGGACCAAATGGGGAACCCTATAATCCTGGTGCAGGTGGATGGCCAACTATTAGGTACTTTAATCAAGACACGGGTATCGCAGGTGGGGAATATGTGAAAAAGACTGAAAGATCCATGTGTGATGAGTTGGGAAATGACGAAATGATGTTTGCGTACGTTGAAGAGTATGGTGATGCTTATATTATTACGTGTGATGCACTCGCAAACGGCAATGATGGCTGTGACGAAAGGGAAATTGGATATATTCAAAAGATCAAGAGTAAGAGCGTGGAGGAGCAAAAGTCTGAGCTTCAGAGATTGGAAAAGATGCAGGGGAATTCGATGAAGCCTGATCTTTTGGTATGGGTCGAAAAGCGCAAGAAAATCTTGAAACAACTTGTAGCAGTTGGAGGTAGTGCTAGCGGAGGTGAACTTTAGACGCAAGGTCAAAGTGAATTCCGAGATCTGGGAATAGGATGATTCGCAATATATG
>Ga0209712_10004384_pt1 | contig 11221 bp, 5 predicted proteins | sample ArcOceMetagenome_FD_187443 | JGI IMG/M metagenome (GOLD analysis project Ga0209712, IMG submission 187443) | Marine eukaryotic phytoplankton communities from Arctic Ocean - Arctic Ocean - Greenland ARC118M Metagenome (SPAdes) (version 2) | ecosystem: Environmental > Aquatic > Marine > Oceanic...
ATGTTATTTGCCACATAATCAAAGGTGTTTCGTTGATTTTTTTGATTTTCATTTCATTCAAATGAGTTATTCATTTAAAATTCAGTGAAACTTATTTTGTAATACTTAGTATTTTATTTTACTCATTTAGTTTTATCTGACTTGAAAGAACCACAGCTAAACCTGCTAAAATCATTACACAACCTAAAGCAAGTGTCAACCCCAACTCATTCGCTATAAAACCAATACTCGGAGGACCAATCAAAAAACCGAAAATCCCAGAAGTCGTTACGGCTGCAATTCCAGTACCCGAAGCAATGCCAGGCACTTTTGCAGCAGCACTAAATAATATTGGAACGACACAAGAAAAACCTAACCCAACAATCGCAAATCCTAAAATAGCGACGTAAATATTCGGGATAAAAATGACTAACGCCAGACCGATTACACCTAATGCACTTCCAACTTGAATAATATTTCTTGAACCATATTTGGGTATAATGGAATCGCCGATAAAACGACCGAAAGCCATCGTAAGCGAGAAACCTGCAAATCCTAAACCGGCAACTGCCGCTGTTCCGTTTAAATAATCTTTGATAAAAATAGCGGACCAATCTGCAATCGCACCTTCGCCCATCATAATTATAAAGCCGACAATTGCCAAACCAATCAATGCACCAGAAGGAATTACGAAAAGTTTTCCTTCTTCAATTTCTGCATCTTCTACATTCAATAAAGATTTGGAAATTAAAAGGATGACGATGACCATAATGATACTCAAACTCATCAAATGTATCTGTACCGAAACACCATAACCAGCTAAAAGGCTACCCAAAATAGCTCCGAACATTCCACCCAAACTAAACATTCCATGACAAGTAGATAGGATTCGAATTCGCTGTGATTGTTCGATTGTCGCAGCAGCAGCATTCATCGCAACATCAGTCAGGCCGTGGAATAAACCGGCTACAAATAGAAACATAACTAATGTCCAGAATGAGGTTGCAAAAGCAGGTAAAGCCATCGTTAAAGTAGCGATGATGATTCCGAAAAACATTGTTTTTCCTGTACCGACTTTCGACATAATCCAAGCCGAAAAAGGCATCATAATTAACGCACCAATGGACATTCCCAAAAGTGATAAACCCAACGTTCCTTCATTTAGGTTTAAATTTGATTTCATATCGGGAATCCGTGTTACCCAGCTTCCAAATAAGATACTTACCGTCATAAAGACCAATCCAATCGCTGCAGCATCTCGATTAGAGAAAAACATTTTTAAATTTTTTACCATAATAAAAAGAGATTTTAAAGATAAAAACCCCTGAAAGGGCTTCCGTATGAATCGCTACAGATTTCTACTTATGTGTTAAACAAGAAAAGCGGATAAATCGCCATGATTTATCCGCTTTCTTCTCAAAACTTCACAGCGTTACGTACTGTTTAGCCCTTGCGTTCTCTTGGCTTTGAGATATTTACAGCCACGCTATTTCCGTCCCAATCCGATTCATGCAAATTAGTAATTGCATTGTCGACTTCTTCTTGATTTTGCATTTCTACAAAACCAAAACAACGAGATTCTCCGGTCGCTCTGTCTGTAATAATATGTGCATTATCAACTATTCCGTACGTTTCAAATCGCTCTTTTAGTGATTTGTCATTTACCTCAGAAGGCAAATTTCCAATATAAATTTTTATCATTTTTTAATCGTATTATTTGTAATTATTTCAATTTTGAACTTTCTAAACCACGTATTTCCTTAAATCTAAAAAAAGTTAATCTGTAAAATCACTTTTTCTATCGTTTAGAAAAACAGATATTAGAATAACTCACAAAGGTATATGTTTTTAGTGGAATCATAGAGAATATATCCATTATTGTTAAATTTGGAACATAAATAAAAAACCGTTTTATGAAAGTTCTTTTTCACAAAACGGTTTTTTATCAACTAAGAAAAGGAAATCCAACGTCGGTAAATATCAGTGTTCGTGCTCTTTTCGATACTTCTGTCATGTCAAATCGGTGGATTTTGTTTTAGATTTAAAACCTAAAAAGTAACCGCTGCTCGAACGATATAATTATTCATTGAACGTTGGTAATATTCTAAACTCTTGACACTATTATCTTCCTCAAACGCATTTGCAATTCCCATTGGATTAAATCCAAAATCAAAATTACCGATAGAAGTATTCACTTTTAAACTACGCTTTCTAAGATAATTATCAATAATCAAAAGCCCGGCAGTCGCACCTAAAGAGGAAGAGATCAAAACGGTTTCACTATTCAAATCCGTATCTACCAAATAGCCGATACCAAAACCTAATAAACCGCCAGCGATTTCTGAAAGACCAATATAAGCACCTTCCGAAGTTGTATAATCATAATCACTTGTGCGGTGCAAACCATAGGCTAAACCACCGATTGTTGCAGCCGTTATTGAACCGATTAATACCTTACCATGATTATACTTTTCGAAATCAAGTGCTAAATCACTTATTGTTCCAGCATACAAACCACCTAAAATACCGTAAGAATTCGCAACCAAAACATCGCCATTCGTCATATTTGGCATTTTTTGATATACTTTGTGTCCTAAGAACATACCAGCACTAGAACCAACCAATGCAGCGACTGAGATTCTTTGACTCCCGACCTTGAAATCTGTACTTTCACTAAGAAACAAACTACCAATTCCAGCTCCCCAGCCAGCGCCCCAAACACTACCGGTTGCAATCATACTAACGTCACTTACTGGTAAATCAAAGTGATTCGTTAAAGCCATGAAGCCGACACTTTCACCCAAACCTAATGCAATCGGAACAAAAAGACGACGTTGAGTTTTGGTATTATCATAAGGATATTCATCATTTAACGACATTAAGTTACGGATAATCAAGCCATGACCAATACCAGTTCCCGTTCCAATAGAATACGAACGAGCCATCGAACGAGTAATTTCTCTATCTTTAGTTGCCAAAAATGGAACAAAGAAACTCCCACCCCCAATCAACATATAAGTCGCAATTGCTGCACGGTCCTCCAAATTAGAGGCTTGTGGAATTGCCCAACCATAAAAACCTAAACCAGAAATAGTGGACGAAATCAAAAACTCTGTTCGACCGTCTTGATTCGTACTTAAAAATTTATCAATCGTTTCGGATTGATAAATTTTTTCACAAAATATATCTAATTCGACTTTCGTCAATGGTTTACGTGCTACTTTGAAAACATCATTTTTTTTATAAATAACCTCTAAAATAAATAGGGTATCATTTTCTTGATAAAGCAACGCTTGTTGGAAATTTTTGTACTCTGAAAATAGATTTAATTTTTTTTCTAAATTTGCATTAACGATTTCAATTTTGTCACAGAGCGGAATCGTTTTTTGTTGCCCATAAAGATTGGCTGAAACGATTATTGATAAGATAATTGTAATAACTTTCCCCAAATTTTTCATAGCTAATTTTTTTTGTTAAAGATGCTTAAATGTGATATCTCTAATCTGAAGTTATATTCAAATCAATTGACGATTACTGACAAACGTCATTGAGATACGCCCTATTACTGATGCAAAAATAACTGGAATTCAATCCAAAAGTCAAATTGGAATGAATTACTTTTAGTTTTTATTAAACCAGTTTAATGTTTAGTAGTGCTACACTCGTACACCATAATTCAACGGGTGACTTTATTCAAGTCACCCGTTGAATACACACCGTTTTAATGGTATGAAAAAAGATGAAAGTGCACATTTATAGCACGAACTAATATTTTTCATGAATCTTATTGTCAAAAGTATTTTAAAAAACGTAAATTTGTTTGAGTTAAAATTAGACCTAATTCCAGTTATCTACCTCCTCAAAATAAAATCATTAACAATAGAGATTCTTCAATGTAGATACTATTTTATATTGGTTACCAAATAATTAATCACCAATTATGGCATCATTAACAGTTCGTCAAGGAGTATTAGGCAAACGCCTAGCCGCACACTTACTGCGTAGAACGACTTATCACATCACACCAGCACGAATTACTGATTTTGCAACAAAAACAGCCACTCAAGCCGTAGATGAGCTTTTTACAATTCCTCCTCTGATAGAAGATAAAGGACCAATTAATTATGAAGATGGAATAAATTTTTGGTTAACTGATGACCCTTATGTTCCACCCTCTAATACAAATGAAGCAGAAAAGTCCGTGCTGTTTTGGTTTTATAACGAGTTAATGCATGATTCTTCGATTCGACATAAAATGGCAGTTTTTTATTCTGCTATTTTTGTATCGGATGGTGACACAGATTGGCGGTTATTCAATTCTTACCGTTTATTTCAAGAGTTTGCTACGGGAAATATTAAAGATTTTGTATATCGAGTTTCATTGGATAATCGGATGTTGCGTTATTTGAATAATAATGTGAACAATAAATGGAATCCGAATGAAAATTATGCTCGAGAATTCTTAGAATTATTTACTATTTTGAAAGGCGAGCAAATTGGAGCAGGCGATTATAGTAACTATACAGAACACGATATTCAAGAAGCCGCCAAAATTTTAACTGGACTTCGAGATGGTGCAATAACGGATATTGAACCCAGTACAGGGCTAACGATTGGTTATGCTTATTACAATCACCATCATATTGGAAATAAGCAGTTCAGCCACCATTTTGATAATCAAATTATTATTGGAGCGACTTCTGAATCAGATATGTATCGAGAATTTCAGGAGTTTGTAGATATGGTTTTTGGTCGATTAGAAACCGCTCGTGCTTTTGTTCGAAGATTATACTTGTTTTTTGTAAGCGATAATATTTCAACTGAAATTGAACAGGATATTATTGAGCCTTTGGCTTTACAGTTTTCCGCAGATAATTATGAACTCGAAAATATTTTGAAAAAATTATTGAAATCTGTTCACTTTTTTGATGAAGATGATAGTGATAATACGGACGAAGTTATTGGTGGAAAAATCAAATCTCCCTTAGAATTATACTTTCCTACAATTAATTTATTTGATGCCAATAATATGGGCGGATTAAATGCAACACCATCTAATTTTCCCGATTATAGCGGACGATTAATTAATGATATATTAGCAGTAATGGGCTTTTCTGAATATGCCATTTCGGTAGAAGGTTACGCTGGGTTTTTTAAATCACCGGGTTTTAGCAAAAATTGGGTTGATACTTCGACTTTACCGATGCGATATAAAATGGCATCTGCCCTATTAAATGGTTCGACTATCGTCAGTATTTATCAGAACTTACCGTTTGAAGTTGATATTGTTATTTACGTAAAAGACAATTTTATAAATCAAGAATATGCGGATCAATTACTTACACAGGTTTTTGAAATCACTTTACCAGAAATGCCTGATGCTGACCGTTGGGATTATTTTAAAGATAAATTAATTGGAGGAATCAGTGTTATTAATTGGATGTTTGAGTGGCAAAATTATATGGCTACAAATGATGATTCTGCCGTAAAAGTCGTTTTAGAAGACCTTTTTGAAGCACTTATTGGATCACCCGAGTTTCAAACATTCTAGTCAATAAACAATAAACAAGTAAGATGAAAAGAAGAAAATTTTTGAAATTAAGTTCTGCCTTGGGAGTTGTACCTTTATTATCTGGAGGGTTACCGATACAATCATTAGCAGCAACAAGTCCTGCGTGGTTCAATCCGTGTAATCCGACGGATCGGTCATTGGTTGTGATTTACTTAAATGGTGGAAATGATATATTTAATACAACTGTTCCTTTAAATCAGTTTTCCGATTATGCAAACTTTAGAGCGGATACGTATTTACCTCAAAATCAATTAATTAACTTAGATACAACCTTACCAACGAATCAACAAATTGGTTTACATCCATCATTAACTGGTTTCAAATCTTTGTATGATAATGGCAAATTAAACGTGATTCAAGGCGTCGGTCATGCGAATCCGAATAAGTCGCACTTCAAAGCTTTAGATAATTGGCTGACTGGTAGTGGCAGTATTCAAAACTATAGAGATGGTTGGTTAGGTCGGTTTATGGATGATCGTTATCCATCTTATAATGGTTTGCCTTTTACTGGTGAATTAGATCCTTTAGGCATGTTATTCGGACGAATGAATAATACGGGATTTCATACACAAGAACAGCATAGTCACGAAATTACGATGTCCGGAAGGGATTCACAAGGATTTTATTCTGTAATCTCTTCGATTGCTGGGGAGCCAATTTTGAATGTTCCGAATACAGAGCATGGTGGAATGTTGAGTTTTATGGAAGGAATTGCAAGTAGCTTGAATGTTTATGCAAGTCGGGTTCAAACGACTTTTAATAATGGGACGAATAGTAGTGTGGTTTATCCGAATTCCGATTTATCTGAACAGCTTAAAACTATTTCTCGGATGTTAAGTGGCGGTTCTCGTACTAAGATTTTCATGGCGACAACTGGCGGTTTTGATACACACGTCGCACAAACTGATCAAGGAAGTACAACGACTGGAGGGCATGCGAATCTTTTACAAGATATTGGAGATTCGGTTAAAGCATTTCAAGATGATTTACAAAGTCAAGGTTTGGATAATAAAGTAATGACCGTTATTTTTTCTGAATTTGGACGGAAGATTGTTGAAAATGGAAGTTTTGGAACAGATCATGGAACATTGAGTTCTATGTTTGTCGTTGGTTCTGGTGTAGAAGGTGGCGTTACTGGGAATAATGTGGATTTACAAAATCAAGATAATGAAGGTGCACCAAGCCCGAGTCAAACGCAATACGATTATCGACAGGTTTATTCAACACTTTTACAAGATTGGTTAGGTGCAAATGATACTTCTATTGATAATACTTTTTCTAATAATTTAGGAAATAGTTATACGACTCAAAAAGTGCCGATTATAAATGTCGGAAATGTTGTTCCGAGTAGTTGTCACTTTACACCTTTGGTTCAAACGGCTTGTGCGTGTATGCAAGTGAAAGTCGTTCTAGAAGGTTTTTATAACAATACCTCAAATGAAATGTCAACGGCTTTAGCCAATTCCGTTATTTTTCCAACTGCTCAACCTTACAATACCGCGCCTTTTAATTACGGCGGAACGGAAACGTTTACAACCTTACCAACAGATACAGTTGATTGGTTATTAATAGAATTGCGGCAAGCAGCTGATTATACACAAGTGATTGATAGACAAGCTGTTTTGTTGCGAAAGGATGGCATTATTATGCAAATGGACGGAACGCCTGGTATTGCATTTAATAATGTAATTACAGGAACTTATCATTTGGCGATTTTTCACCGAAATCACTTAGGAGTGATGAGTAGCATTCCTGTGGTGTTGGATAATGCGACTTATGTTTATGATTTCACGCAAGCTTCTTGGAAAGCATTTGGCGAAAGCCAACTGAAACCTATCAGTAATATTTTTGCGATGTACGCAGGTGATATGAATGGTGATCATATTATTAATAATGAAGATTATAATTATTACAAATTGAATAATGGTTCAAATATCGGTTACTCAAAAGCGGATTTGGATGGTGATAAAAATAGTAATAATCAAGATTATAATCTGTGGTTTGAGAATCGAAGCAAAATTGGAAAAATGTAGTCGGGTTGTGGGTTACGAGTTGCAGGTTGCGAGTTTTATCGTTCTAACGTATTTCTACGTAAAAAACAGTCCAAAATCGCAATCCGTAATCCACAACCCACAACCCGTAACCTGTTCAACTCAAGAGAAATGAAAAAATTATTATATATAATATTCCTGATTCTAATTGGATTTCTTCAAAATGCAAATGCACAGGCGGAATTAAACCTCGCTTCGAATCTGCAATGTGGAACTTACACGTATTGTGTAGCCATCACGATGAAAGCGACAAATGGGAGTTTTCAGTTAGGAACATCATCCATTTTATTAAATTATAATACGGATGCTTTGACGTTTCAAAGTTATACAGCGGTGGAATTTGATAGTTCGAGTAATTGTACTGGTGCTTGGTCGGCACAACAGGTTGACGTGGATACGGAAACTGGCGAGTTCAGTTTGACGATGAAATTATTGAATTCGAGTAGTTCGTGTATTGCAATTGATACCGTAACAAAAATCGTTGGAACGGTTTGCTTTACGATTGAACAACAAGGCGGAAACCCTGATATTTCGTTCAATATGTTACATACAAATTTGAATAGTTACAATCCCGATAACGGAACGAATTCGATTGCGATTAGTAATTTTGATAGTATCATGATTGTTGGCGAATTAGCTTGTGATTGTTCGGGACCTGGAAATAGTTGTGACGATAATAATGTCTTTACGACCAATGATATTTATGATATCAATTGTGATTGTATTGGGGAAATTTTGGATATAGATAGCGATGGCGTTGCGGACGGGGTGGATCCTTGCCAAGATGTGCAATACGAAGCGGAAGATGCATATTATGTTGGTGGATATGTTGCGGCAAATCACATTCAATTTTTTGGGGCAGGTTTTGTTGATTGGAACGGTTGGCAAGGCGATACACTTGAATTCACGGTTACTGCTATTGATACTGGAATCCATGATATTGCGATTCGATACTCTAACGGAAGTTCGTATGATAGACATTTGCAAGTAGAGATTGATGGGATAATAACTAATAGTAATTTACTTTTTCCAACGACGGATACGACTTGGGAAAAGTGGGATACAGTTCTTTTATCACAGTACTTTTCATTGGGAATACATACAATTTTATTTACGAGTAATCCGAATAACGAACCGAATATTGACCGATTAACTTTGTCATATTGTACGGGTTGTGCAACGGCTGGGCAATGGTGTAATGATGGCGACTCTTGTACGATTCTGGATATTACGGATGTCAATTGTAATTGTGCAGGCGTTTTGATGGATTCGGATAACGATGGAGTTTGTGATCAAGCAGATATTTGTCCAAACGGTGACGATAATATAGATACGGACGGTGATGGAACGCCGGATGATTGTGATAACTGTAATGATAATTTGGTTGGAACGACTTGTGATGATGGAAATCCATGTACGATTAATGACGTTTTTGATGTCAACTGTAATTGCGGCGGAACGCCAAACGGAGTAGATACAGATAATGATGGCGTTTGTGATGCTTTTGATATCTGTGTTGGTGGCGATGATAATTTAGATATGGATTTGGATGGACTGCCCGATTTCTGTGATCTTTGCGATAATAGATTAGTTGGCCAACCTTGTGATGATGGAAATCCGTGTACGGTTTTGGATATTTATAATGCAACTTGTGGTTGTGGCGGAATTCCGATTTATGTGGATATCTCGGCAGTGGTTGCGGATGTAAGTTGTTATGGTTTTGGGAATGGAACGATAAATTTAAGTGTTGCCGGCGCATTTGGAGAATTACGGTATGAATGGAATGGCAATGATTCTACTTCTATTTTACAAAATTTAACACCTGGAAATTATAACGTTACCGTTACGGATTTTAGAAATTGTAAAGACAGTGTGGATTATATAATTACTCAGCCGGACACTGTTCTTGTTCCGTATTCGATTATTGCTTCCGCAGATTCAAACGGAAGTATCGATTTGTCCCCGACTGGTGGAATTTTACCTTATACTTTTGTCTGGGAAACTGGCGATTCGACGGAAGATATTAGTAACCTGATTCCTTACACGTATAATCTTACGATAACGGATGCAAATAATTGTATTCAAGCGATCGCCGTTGATATTTATCCCGACGATATGTGCGTCGATACGATTCTTCAGGCAGAAAATGGAATCTTGAATAATATCGGGATTGATATTTGGAATGAGCGATACGCTTTGGGCGATGGAATGATTTATATGACAGATGACACCACCGAAACGGCAACGTATTCGATTGATATTCCTGCCGATGGTTTTTACACCATTGGTTTCCGTTATACCGATAAATGGGCGACTCGAAGCGTGAAAATTTTGATAGATGGAGCGGTAGAATTTGTGCAGTTTGATTTCCCTCAAACTTATGAATGGGAGAATTGGCAACGAGCAGAATTCGTAGATTATTTGACCGCAGGAACGCATCAATTGGTCCTTGCTCACGGCAATCATAATTGGGGCCCTTGGATTGACTTTATCTCGGTTTGTAATCAAGTGGTCGTACCGATTTCTTTGGATGCAAATATTATAGATAATATTTGTTATGCAGATTCTGTAGGTGAAATTACCGTCTTATCAACTGGTGGAACTCGAAATTACGATTACGTTTGGAGTACCGGCGATACGGTCGAAACGATCACTAATTTGTTAGCCGGTGATTATTATATCACGGCCACGGATGAAGTTGGACAAATAACAATTGATACATTTACGGTTTTACAACCGACCGAAATTACGCCTATTTTTACTATGATTGATGTAAAATGTAAGGGTCAAACTAATGGACGAGCAACGGTTGCTGTGACTGGTGGAACAACAAATTATTCTTATCAATGGAGTAATGGACCAACTTGGAAATCGACTTATAATGTAGTCGCTGGAGATTATACACTGACGGTTACGGATGCGAATGGTTGTATTGATATTTCAATCGCAACGGTTATCGAACCCGATACAATGGAAGCGACTTTTAATAATACGGTTTCTATTGGAAATGACGGAACGGTTGACTTAACGGCTTTCGGCGGGAATCCGCCTTATACATTTTACTGGAAAGATAGCACACTGACCGAAGATAGAGCGAATTTGCCTGTCGGCAATTATCGAATTACGATTACAGATACCTTAGGTTGTCAATTAAAAACGTCCACGGATATTTATCCAGCTGGACTTTGTTTGGATACGATTATGCAAGCAGAAGAGGGGATTTATCAAAATATGAGTTACAATATTTGGTATCAAGATTCGGCAACTGGACGAGGCTATATTCGTTTTAGTAATGATACTTTAGGCGAAGCAAATTATACTTTTGATGTCGCAGAAGACGGTTATTATGGTATTGGTTTTAGATATTCTAATCAATATAATACGGATAGAAACGTAAAAATTGAAATTGATAATATCGTTGAATATACGGATTTTCCTTTTGCACCAACGACAAATTGGAAGATTTATAAATTCGTTGATTTTAATAAATATCTAACGGCTGGAACGCACACTTTAACCTTGAAACATCGACAAGATTGGTCACCAAGAATTGACTTTATTACCGTTTGTGATTTAGGGTTAGAAGGTTTTGTAACACAGACAAATATTACTTGTCATG
>Ga0209712_10004385_pt1 | contig 11218 bp, 11 predicted proteins | sample ArcOceMetagenome_FD_187443 | JGI IMG/M metagenome (GOLD analysis project Ga0209712, IMG submission 187443) | Marine eukaryotic phytoplankton communities from Arctic Ocean - Arctic Ocean - Greenland ARC118M Metagenome (SPAdes) (version 2) | ecosystem: Environmental > Aquatic > Marine > Oceanic...
ATATTGGATGGGATCAGTAAAGAAATGGATTCTTTCTTGATCTGATGAATCGGATGTTAGGAGCGCTTGTAGGAAGAAGAGGGCTTTGCTTCTCAATGAGGTACTCGGTGCCGGTAACGGCAATCCATTGGTTTGTGTAGATTCTTGAGTTTGTGAATATATTCCAAGTGCGCAGTTGATCATCTTCTTCCCCTCCTGATTCATGCAAAATATCTTTTCCGCAACGTCATGATTTCGTATGAAGCACGACATGGCCTGCACGGCCCTCACTTGAACTGGTGACGAACTGTCGCCGTTTAAATTACTAACCCCATTGACATATTCTGCAAAGAAAATGTTGATCAGTTTGGGAATATTCCCCTGCTCCAACATGGTGTACTGCACCGAAGGATTGTTTTGACAGAGTGTTCCGAGGACAGCGAGGCAAGCCGCCCTGACAGATTGCGGAACTGTGTTCGTTTGGGATGCGCAGCCGATGAGGAATGGTATACCACCAATTGCCGCAAATGATTTTGCAAAATCAATCTGACCAATTATATCCTGCACCTCTTGAAGCAGCTCTTTGACTTCTTCTTCTGATGGTATGGGATTACTATTTTCTTCTTCATTTTGGTTTACTTGAGCCGCCGCTGATTCTCCGTCAACCGGCTCTTTTTTGCCATCGTCTTTGATAGAATCAAGGTAAGCAACGCATTGATTTAAAATCGTCTTCAACCTATCACCTTCATTGATGACGCCGTTTTGCATAACTTCTTCTAGGAACTTTTTATCTTCTTCTGACATTTGTTGAAAGTCTGGTGAGTCTTCGGATGGGACGGTTCCATCGACGTAGGTTAAGGACCATTTGAGGAGACCTAACCAAGCCCAGTTATCTTCAGGTTCTGCTGCCATTGTCGGAATGTTCAAGTAATTGGAATGGAAACCTTGGATATCAACGTCAGTATTATGAGAAAGAAGTATTAAGAATGTTCTTGTGCGTTGTTGGTGTTTTGTTGAGTGGATGGACAAAAAGAAAGGAGAAGATTTCTTTGGTCAAGTTTTTTCCGGGAAATTGAATGTTATCCCTATCCTACAACGTAAAATAACACATTTCAAATTCTATGGCATCATCATGGATGCGAGGCAAACAAATGTTCTCTTCAAGTCTACAAGTGCCAATTGCCCCGAGTACCTGCAATTGTACTCATATTGATTATATGTTGCATTTTTCGGCATCATCTTGGCTTGTGAGCATCGAGTTCTGCACAAGGATATTTGTGGTAGTTGTAACTGTTTTAGTCTCCTACAAGTTGTGTGGTTTCTTACCGGAAAGTATCGGTTCCTGAATATGACTAGATCCTCCATTGCACTCAGATATTGATCGGGATCGTGGTATCCTGATAGAGCTAACTCTTTGAAAAAGTACCCGTTGTAGAAAAATATCCTGCACATTGAACATGCAAACCTTCTTGATCAATAGTACGAATAAAGTTTTTTATATGTGTTCCTTCCCCCCTCCCCTGGTGCTTGATTCGTTTTGAGAAGAGACCCTACATACCCAGTTAAACACTGTGAGGACGAACAATGTTTCTTGTAGAATTCAAAAACGCACTACACGTAGGTACACGTACAGTACACGTACACGTATTGCCATAATTATTTCATTCTTGCCCAATACTGTATAGGAAAAAGACATTATTTAAAAATCTAGTCGAAACTGGAGTGATGTATTTTTTTAAATACGCAGTGTTAAAGCTGATGGAACATGCTCAATAGGCCGACGAAAATAATTCCAGCTGTAGATACTACAGCGGTTCCAGCAGCACTTTTTCCAGAACCATTGATGCAATCAGTGCTATTGTTCTTTACACATGTATCCATGTCACAGTCTCCACCTGAACATTCACATTGTGCAGGGCACTTTGACATATCGCATGATCCTCCTTTACAAGAACAGGAGAAATCATCTCTAACACATTGGGGCATATCACAACTCCCTCCTTCGCAATCACAGTCGCCAACGCATTTAGGCATATCGCAGTTGCCACCCTCGCATTTGCAATCTTCAGTACATTCACTCATATCACAACCTCCGTTTGAACCCTTACAGGTGCAATCACGACTACAACCTGTGAGATCGCACTCCTTGTCGCCATCACTATCGCAAGTACAAGCTGTACCAAAACTAGAGGCGCACTCAGCAAACATGAAGTTATCCGAATAGCAAGGATCCTGAAAAGTTCCACAAAAGTCGGTTCCGTCGTTCCTTTCCTTAATTAAAGTGTTCTTCGATAGTTCACAGCCGCCTCCCTTGCAAGAAGAATCATTGTATCCAACGCCCGAGGACGGGACGCTGGACATATCACAGGCACCTCCATCACAGGAACAATCGGATTCGCACGCACCTATGTCACAGCCACCCTCTGCACATGTACAATTGGATGTACACGTACTCAAGTCACATCCAGACTCGGGAGCTATTATAAAAGCATGTGCAATAAAAAATCAGATGGATATCGGGTTTCAATCATGATTGATTCGTTTGCTTTCTCCACTTCTTCTTCTCCACACCATCCCACTTACAAATACACCAATCCCCGGTTGTTGCCATAGTTGCAGGAAAGCTAAGCATAGCAAAGATTGCCATGAAAGCGATAGGGATGCATTTGAGATCCATTGTTGCTTGCTTGCAGAATGTACTTTGCTGCTGCTCTGTTAAAATGAAAAAGGATCTTAATCATAAGACTATTATAAGACTACTTGTACGGATTACGGATCTTTTGGAGCACGTCATCATCATGCGCATGTATGTGAGTAGTGTGAATGAATGGAATCTTCGAGACATCATGCGAAAGATCTTTCAGGGGCTGTAGTGTATGTATGTACTGCTGTAACCCCTAGCAGGTCTGGCCTTTTGGTGGGACTCACTCAGCTCGGCGCCAAAATCCCAATCTCTCTCCCGGCCATCAGCATCCATCAAAATTCAACACACATCGATCACACCAACATTCCAAATAAATTCCACCATCCACTAACTGCCCACTCCACAGATCTATTTTCAACTTTACAAACCTATCGCCCACTGCGTCCCATTGTTTTTGAACCTGCTGATTTATTGTGAGCTTACTTGGAAACATTCCTTGAATAAAAACTAGGAAAACAGCGAGATCAGGAAAACCAAAAAACTAAAACAAGTAGCCTACACTTTCTAAAAGGATGTCATGCTGAAGTATTTGTTCATTGCAACGATGACTGCTGTACCCTCATTATCAATATTCCGTGCAGCTTCGCGTCGACCATTCGTCCAAGCTTTTATACGTCCTATACAAATGCACAGGGCACAAGCAGCAACAATGACAGCACCGACCACATTTATGCACATGTCATCCACCAGGTCCACCTCTGATTCGTCCAACTTGCCTATCACTAGAACTGAAGTGAGAAAAATGAAAGTTGTGGAGCTGCGGCAGGAATTGGAAGCTCAAGGTCTTGACACTCAAGGGCTTAGGAAAGACTTGCTCGATCGGTTATTGGACGCTTTGCCTGCAACTAACAAGTCGGGATCATCCAAGTCAAAGTCAGATGAAAAACGAGAAGGCACATATGATCTAGGCGCACCGAACGAAAAACGGAAGAAGATAAAACAACAATCCACCTCTACGAACAAACTCCATATATCATCGGAAACATTGTACGTCCTCAGATACCATGGTCAACAACATCACACATCCGCCACTGCTTCCTGCGGCTTCATACTCTACAACTCCCAAACCGAAAAAGAAATTTGGTCTGGATCTAAATTCTACTCCACTGGAGAATCTGCCCAACGAGCCGAAGTAAAGGCACTCCTCGCCACTCTTCCTGCCCTCTCTGACCTCGGGGTACAGAAATTAATCATTCAGGGTCACGCGGGGGGGGTAACGATTCAGCAGCTCCAGGGGAATTATGGTGTGAAATCGAAGTCAGTAAAGGAAATATTTGCCAAGATTCAGGAGGTTATGGATGAGTTTGAGGAGTGCGAGGTTTGGGGTATTGCCATGGATCAGGTAGCTAAAGCTCAGACTGTTTCCAAGAAGGCGCTTTCCTCGAGGAGATCAGAGGGCTTTGATTTGCTCAAGCTCGTACAGGCAGAAGAGGATAACGAAGCTGAAAAAATAGATGGAAAAACAACATCTGTTGATACAAATGATGATGGCGGCGAACATGATATGACCGAACACGTGCAAGTGGCAGAGGAAATACAATCCAATGCTCAACATCCGATAGATGAACGAGAACCTCTCTCCAGAATGGAGACCGAGGAAGAGCAACACCTCGTTAGCCTACCATCCTTCTCACCTGACAAAACTTATGTCCTCCGCTTCGACGGCGGATCTAGAGGAAATCCCGGAACCTCTGGGGCGGGAATGGTCCTCTTTGACTCAGACTCTGGCCTAGAAGTTTGGGCAGCTTTCCAATATCTCGGCGATACGACGAACAATGTCGCAGAATACACTGCACTACTTTCTGGTATACAATTTGCAAGTGCAATGGGTATTGCGCGGATTGTCGCAGAGGGAGATTCAACATTGGTAGTGAAGCAGGTGACTGGAGAATATAGAGTGAAGTCGGATCATCTAAAGGTATTGAATAAGAGTGTGAAGGCGGTAGTAGATTCGTTTGATTATTTTTCCATTCATTATATTCCAAGAGCAGAGAATTTCCGTGCTGATCAGCTAGCTAATGTTGCCATGGATGAGCAGGCGACTATGGGTTTAGAGGTTCTGAATTATTTGGAAGAGCAACAGCCCGAAGTTCATTCAGAAGAGCAAGGGACGAACCAAGCTCGTGACGATGGCCGTTTGGAAACCTCAACACCAACGTACGAAACTTCTCCAGAGTCTCCTCAGCAACAAGCAGTGGGGGGATGCGTATCCATTCCGGAAGCTGAGGTATCAGATCGCCAATTATCACCTAATCGAACGTACGTCCTGCAGTTTGGAGGAGGCATGAAAGGCAAAGCAGGAATGGGGTCAGCAGCCATTCTCATGGATGATTTATCCGGCGAAGAAATATGGTCTGGCACATATTTTTGCCAAAATGAAGATGTATCGCAATTCATCGCAGGTTACACTGGTCTCATAATTGGACTTCGGAAAGCTCTATCGATGGGAGTAACTAGGTTGATTGTTCAGGGTAACATGGAGTTTGTCATTCATCAAATGAGTGGTAAATGGAAGGTCAAGAGTGAGGCAATCAAACCCTATCAGGCGCATGCGAAGGAAGTTTGTGAGAATTACTTTGAGGATGTTGACTTTGAAATTATTGATGAGAGGGGTATTTCTAATGTGAAAGCGCTTTACGGCGAAGCTACCAAATGTCGACAATCTCGATTGTCTGGTTTTCAGGGGTACACGTAAGACTCATTGAAATGATCCTTATAGTTGCTAACCGATTATAGTAATTTCTAAATAGCATTTATATGCCAATCGACTTTTATGTATATTATGATCATTCAATCTGTTTTCCACAATCTAACCGGTGTGCTTGTACGTTATCCTACGATAATCAATGCCCATACCATCTGATCGCAGGTTTGGCATGAACTGATGGTGCATCTTTCCTCCCTCTACAAATCTACACAAATGGTCTACTGTTGTCTTTTTGACGACGTCAATTCCAAACGTCTCGTAAAATGTCTCTGGTGTTCGCACTTGTCCTGTTCCGTAAATGTTTTCCTGTGTAGAATGTTGTGGTTGACATTCAAATTGAATATGTTGGCGATATGAGTTTAGTAAGAGCAGGTTGTAGAAACTTGAAATCATGTAACAATTGGAAACGTACCTCTTGATGGCCCCATTCCGAAGGATCCTTTTCTGGATTCATGTGTACTATTCCGAGCAAGCGTGCCATGGCCCTCTTACCCGTTCTATATATATGCATATGAAAATAGAAGGTACGAATAAGTCAGCACAAACTCTCACGATCCAATGTGTCAATCAAAGGCACACAAAAACAACACACATAAAATCTTACCCTGCATACGTGTTCGTATTCTCCCAGAAATGAGGAACCTTGACCCTATCCTTATTCATACTCGCATAATGATGAAAACACACACTCCTCATCGGGGCATAATAATCATACCCAATGGTAAATCCTCGAATGCCAATTGACATCTCCTCCCCCTGAAAAATCATGGGCTGATAAAGGTCATACGGAACATTAACCACAAAATGCCCTCTACTAAATGAGAATCCCGCCGCCCACCACGGGCTCAACTGGGGCATGGTCAAATCCTTAGGCGGGACACGTTCAGGCTGAGACAAATGCCTCAAATGCATTCCCTGTGGTCCACCCTCATACGCCGTATTACACATAATCGGTCTCGTGTTCCTCAACGATTTACCTGTTTTCTCATCAATACTCCCCACAATATCCGTCAAATAAGTCGTCAAAACCGTCATCTCATCCTCCGTCGCAATCTGTTGACTAATAATATCCTCATCCCAATCTTGTGTGAAGGTCACATGCGCATCACTCTGCATGGTATAATACTCGCCTCTATACTGCCTATGCCCAATATGCCTCGCAAACACCGGTCCGACAGCTAGCGGAGCGTCCATCCTGTACACATCGATCTGATCTGCATATTTGCAGATAACCTGATCCGGCAATGTGGCGCATGTTTCGGAAATGGGTTCGTCGCAGATATCATCCCCGTCGACAATCTGATCGACGACGGCTACTCGGATACGTTCGGGGTGTTTGGCGCGCTGAAAGATGGATGTGACGGTATGTTTGCATTGCCAATCCCTGTAACTCGCAATAGCGACAAAGACGGTTCGTTCATGGAGGGGGCATTCTTCTCCCCTCTGATAGTTTTGGGGGTTGGAGGGATCGGGTGTGATGCAGGATCCGATGGCCAATGCTTTTTCTTTGGGCATAAGTTGATTGTTGTGGACGGGGGGAGACCAGAAGGGTGGTACTATGACAGTCATGGCTTCGTCTCCGGGGTGGGGGAGGGTGATCCATTTATTTTGGAGTTTGTTGGTAGATGTTACGGGCCATGTGGCTGCTGGGATTCCGTATTTTTCATGAGTGGTTTTTGCTTGGCTTTGTTTCCGTTGTTTCACTTCTTTTTCGAATTGTTCTTCAAAATCATCTTTTTCTTCTCCGATCTCCTCTTTTTCTTCGGTGTCGTCTACTTCCTCGCCCTCGCCCTCAACCTCAGCAGCATCATCGATATCGGTATCGGCATCGACATCGACATGGAGAGGATCTTCGACTGCGATATTCAATCCACTCTTTTGATTCAAGGAATGCAGTGCGAGCAGTCCACCATCCGATCGAATATCTGGCAGAGACATGATGGAAGATATGAATCCGTACGAGTACAAGAAGAGAGTGGCGGAGATGAGGGACATTGCCAGTGATTGATACTTGGCAACGTCACTAGTATTGCTAGCATAATGCTGCTGATGGGAAGATGAAGAGGATGGCATTGTGTCAAGGTCACCTTTGGGTTTTCGACGGAGACGTTTCTTCCTCTTGGTTGGCGATGTGCTATTGTTAGGAGAGTTCATTCTGACACTAGTTGCTAATGTACATGTACGAAGTGGTTATGATATGGTGGATTGTAACCACGAGTGTGGATTTGAGTCCTATGATAATGAATTGAATTGAATCTACAGTACTCGTATGTTAAGACCGTTGTTTGTTTGGTCTTCTTTGTCTTTGGTCTCGCATACTTGCCTGCTTCGCTTGTTGCTTGGTTTGTTCAGGGCCTTGAGGCAAAAATTGCTATTTTAACGGAAATATTATAACTGACTAAAAGAAAATGCAAAAACTGGACAGCGCCACAAATCGTACTGTAACAAAGAAGGTTTTTGATGGAGAGTAGTGGTATGAAGCATGAGAGTTGCTTGAACCGGGCACTTGAGGTGAAGCCCACTGCTTATTGAGGTTTGTTCAAACACAAGCAGATGCTTGGTCGAGAGGTAGAGACCGGTTTTGAGATTGGGCACCGGTTTGAGGTGAAACCCACTGCTTTATATTCGACGACAAGGAGATGCTTGGTCGAAAGGCAGATAGTTGTTGGCGACTTTTTTGAATACATAAACTCTGGTATTTGGTTGGGGGTCAGAAGAGTTCCAACACCATCAATCCCAAGCAAGTCCTACGATCCCAAATCTTGATTGTGTTTGATGAGAAGAAGAATGAGTGAGGGCTTCCTATGATTGGTAACTGTACACCAGTGTATGTGGACACCGGAGAGTTCCCGGCAGTGAGTGAGATGTCAAACCAAGAATGTCAAATTGAATACGTACAACAAGTACGAATACCACCGTACAGTACCCTCATAAATCATTAAACAAAAATGCAAAAACTAGAACCTAATTAATATCCAGAAACACGAACAGTTTTTTCTCCAGCCTTTCTTACGGGATCTTGATTGTGTTTGATGAGAAGAAGCATGAGGGCTTCGCGAGAGTATTGTACTTACGGTATGTAATGTACCCTCATAAACCATAACTATCGTGTGTAACAAATAAAACAAAAATGCAAAAACTGAAGCGCTCCACATGGAGTCAGAAACCACATGGATTTGTCTAGGCCTCAGTACGGGATAGGCATTCTGACCAACGGTATTTTTTGAATACATAAAAGCGTACGATGTCAGGGGTAAAAAGAGATCTTTCCCCCTTCAAATTCAAAAACGAATTGTTTCGAGGAGGAGCTGGCTGATGATTTGAGATTGATCACCGTGGCGCACCCCAATGAATGTGGCCAATCCAAGGTCTGGAACTTAAAATTTTAAAACCGAAAATCTGCAAAGGCCCTCCTGTTAGTTATTTTTAGCGAAAAGACTACAATAAATAATGCAGTGGAGTGCTCCCCCCCGGGGGGGTCTACTAGTTCGGAGCGCTCCACTGTAATCGTTCCATTATGACCTACATTTATTGTTCAGAAACTCGTTTCCCTACATCACATTACATCACATAAATCACATTTTAATAAATCGGCTGTCTGCAACCACCACAAGCCACACGAAATCAGAGAACTCTCTCCCTTTTACGCTAAAAATAACACTATTTTTACAACTTTTAATACTCCTTACTCCTTATTACATTACCATGTAGAAAAATAACAATTTTCTCTAAAATAGGGTTAAAGTCGATCCGAACGGTACCGGCTGGAAAATGCAAAAAACTGCCCACTCGACAGAAACCGAACACGGACGTCTCCGCTGTTTTTTGTATGATCCACTCTTTGCTGTATGCACTTGGGATGGGCACACCGAAATGCTGTCGGTGAAGTGTTACCCCTGCACTGCGCGATGTGTGAGTCATGGCTCATCCGGTCTGGCAGATTCAGGTTTTTGGAAAATTTGAATATATAAATTCTTTTTACACAAAAAAATGAACAAATTCAAAACCATTGATTAAGATCTATTTTTTAAATTTACTTGATCTCTGATCACTTGAAACTCTTCTTCTTCTAATTCAATCCAACCTGGAAAATGGCTCTTGCCTACTTTTCGTATTGGCGAATGGTTGTTAGAGGCACCTGCTATTTATAGGGTGAAGGGGATTTCCTAGCCCCCATTTCTCCTGGTTCTCAGCCTCTCATCGATGTAGTATTTTTAGTATGTAGTATTGATTCAAGACGTCCCAAATCTTGATTGTGTTTGATGAAAAGAAGCATGAGGGCTTCGTATTATTGGTATGATAGTATATGGAGTGTATGTAGACACCACACCGGCCGGAGAGTAACAGAAAAGTGTACCGGCGGTGATGTCAAACCAAGAAACACGAACAGAAAACTGTAGTGCAAAAAACTGGATGGTAATTCAAAAACTGGGTCAGCCAGAAACGTGGTTGTTTTTTGTGAAAACCGTGCAATGATTGATTGAATCGTTGAATGAATGCAGGATTTGGATGTGTCGAACCACTTTTGTTGCGGGACCGGCGATTGGCTCGGGCCGAGTGGGGGACAAATGTGTCCATGAATTTTCTAATATATAATCTTATGATATCATGGGGGGTCAGAAGAGTTCCCCACAAACAGCCGAGCCGTCGACAGAGTTGATAAAAAGTGCGAGAAAGGAACTCGTAATAATCAAGCAAGGATCAAGAACAACAAGGTGGTAAAATGGTAAAGGTATGTGTTTATCATACAAGTACGAGGAAGTAACAGGTTCCGCAACTTACTCAACTTGTCTACTAACTTAACTTGTGTAACAGGACCATACACTCAGCACAGTATCCTACCAGCCAGCGTTACCGTTCTAATTATAGCGAATGAGTAAGAGATCAAAACAACAATCACAGCTCTCTTCATTCTTTTCCATCCAATCAAACTCAAATCCCAAAAAACGAAGAACTAATGCCAGCGCCAATGTCAATGTCAATACCAATAACATCTCCAACGAACTGGCAGAGTTCCTCGCATCCAAATTAAGAGTAGACTCTGACTCTACAAGAATATTTGCATGCAAGCCGCAATACATTACAAACGACGGTAAATCCTGGATCATACACATGAAACAATGGATGCCATCAATCTCGTTACCAACGACCAGCTTTCAAGAGGAATGGGACTTGCATCCCAAAGCACCACGCAACAAAATCAAAATATTTAATAAATTACTGGAAGAAAAACGATGGTCGCAATCCTGGGGTAAATCCATAAACTACAGCAGTATCGTGCACTCGGCTAGAAATATCCAGGAGAGCACCATCGTGCCTCTCCTCCTTGATAACATCAATGGCATGATGCAAAATTTCCATAATAATATTGGAAATGGACATGACCGTTCAGATCGATGCAAATACATGTACAATGCCGTTCTGCAGAATTGGTACGAGGTCGAGGATAGCATGGGACTGCACGCGGATGACGAATCCTATCTCCATCCCCGTGCGCCTATATTCAGTCTATCCTGGGGAGGGACGCGTCGTTTCCTCTTGCGGAAAAAGGCGACTGCGACTGGGAACGATGCACAAAAAGGCAAAGGGTCGGATAAGATTGAATTATGGTTGGAGGATGGGGATTTGTTAGTCATGGGCGGTACAACACAGGAGACGCACAAGCATGAAGTTCCAAAAGTGAGGGTGAAGGATCCATTGACGTCCAGGAGGATCAATTGGACCGTGAGGGCTGTGAAATGAATGTTGTTGAGACGTTGCTGGAACTAGTTGTGTGAAGTTGATGTTTTTAGTATAACGGTTGTATTCTTTCAATTCATTTTAAAGAG
>Ga0209712_10004386_pt1 | contig 11218 bp, 9 predicted proteins | sample ArcOceMetagenome_FD_187443 | JGI IMG/M metagenome (GOLD analysis project Ga0209712, IMG submission 187443) | Marine eukaryotic phytoplankton communities from Arctic Ocean - Arctic Ocean - Greenland ARC118M Metagenome (SPAdes) (version 2) | ecosystem: Environmental > Aquatic > Marine > Oceanic...
TTTTCTCCCACAGTTCATACCGTAGGAGTATTTCGCAAATTAACGTAGATTTTTAATTCGTTGAAAGGTATTTCAAAGATACCTTTCAGCTACTATTATTTATGATACAATTCTTTTCTATCCTTGAAAAGGACACTTTTTTTCTTTTGCTTCAATCACAGTATCTTTCCACCCACAACTATTTTCAAAGAAGTTTGGGGATTTAATTTTATTATTCATTGGTATATGAAAGACTTGCGTTGAAGAAGCTGAAATAGGTGGAACAATCCATTCCCAATCTGCAGTCACTTCTCTTCCTTCTTCTACTTCTTGCTTCTGAAAAGTTATGAAATGTTCAGATACGACGTGATGGTTACCTACTCGAACACCTTTTTTATTAAAAGAATATAAAACGGCTTGTGTCAGTTCTACCAAAGCTTTATCTTTCCATAAGTTATCGATTCGGGCAGTATCCAATCCCATCTTACGGGCAATAATTGGTAATTGATTTAGTCGATTTACATCACTCAAATTTCTTGCGCCTATTTCGGTAATCATATACCATCCCGAAAATGGAGCTGCGGTATATTCAATTCCACCAATCTCTAATGACATATTTGAAATGGCAGGTAAAGCATACCATTTTAAACCCAGTTTAGCCATCCATTTTAAAGATGGATGTTCAATATCGACTTCCAATATTAAATTTTTAGGAATATCAAATTGATAAATAGGTTGATTAGGTAGTTGAAGAAGAATTGGTAAAACCTCAAAATTAGCTCTTTTGTTTTTCCATTTTCTTGATTCTACAAAAGTGGTAAACTCAATATTTTTTGGATCACCGATTATGGTACCATCACTTTCTAAATATCCTGCATAATTAATTAATTGTGAATTATGAATCCGAATCCCATATTCTTCATTCGGCATTTTTTGACGAAAAACAGTAATTGTTGGTTTTATGGCACCGTTGTTTGTTGAAGTTTCAAGATGGTTGAATATTGCATTTTCAATACTTTTTTCATCATCAAGGTGTCGCATATCAACGACATTGAGTGATTTCCAATATAGACGACCAATACAGCGATTACTATTTCTCCAAGCTACTTTTGCCCCAAATACTAATTCTTTATTCGTATGTAGATAAGTGCCAGTATTATTAATTTCTTCTTCTACTATTTGTAGTCGATTATTTAATAATTCTTCATGATTTATTTCCCTATAATATAAAGTGAAAAAGTCTTTAGCTTTTATGAACAAATTATCATTCAAATCCATAATATTTTGGTAGTTGTTTTGATTATTTAGGGGAATGAAGGATAAACAATCTGCTTTGTGGCAAAGTTACCTTTTATCTAATAAATTTCATAAAAACCAAATCATAGTGAGGCTATAGACTTATTTTTTAAGCTTTTTAGAGGAAAAAAGAGTCGCTGAAATCGACTAGATTATTTACTTTTCACGCCTTAACATTGTAAACATAGAAGTACGGAAGTAGTTCTACGTTTAAAGATAGTCAGATATTATAATAATTTTCAAACTAAAAAGAGAAACTGCACCTTTCTACAAAACCAAGTTTATATAATTCGCACTTTCCAAGTTTTTTCCTAATTTCGGTTATTCATTATTTTTCTGATAGGATTTTACAAGATTATATATTTTTAATAAGATGACAAAAAAACGTAAACCACAACGATTAAAAGCTAAAAATAACGAAAAAATGCAGCCCAAAAGCGTTGCGAAATCAGTTGTTTCTAATAGCTTTTTTACCAATAAAAGATTACACTTGATTATCCTTTTCATATTTGGATTTTTGCTTTATGCAAATACAATTACGCATGAGTATACGCAGGATGATGCGATCGTAATTACGGATAATGATTTTGTAAAAAAAGGCTTTTTAGGAATTGGGGAAATCTTGGGAAATGATACCTTTTTAGGTTTTTTTAAAGTTGAGAAAAGCTTGGTGGCAGGAGGTCGTTATCGTCCATTATCATTGGTGACGTTTGCGATAGAATATCAGTTATTTGGAGAAAGTCCAAAAGTAAGTCACTTTATAAATGTCGTTTTGTATGCTTTGACGGGAATGTTGTTGTATTTAGTCGTTTTGCAGTTTTTTCATAATAAATCAACTTCCGAAGGTTATTTCATCGCTTTAGCGACTGCCATGTTATTTATTGCTCACCCAATTCATACAGAAGCGGTAGCCAATATTAAAGGTCGGGATGAAATTATGGCTTTGTTGGGAAGCTTGGGTGCATTATATTTTACCTTGAAATACGCGTTTAAAGGTTCATTTTCGCATTTAATTTTTGCAGGAGTTTGTTTCTTTTTAGGTATTTTATCCAAGGAGAATACAATTACTTTTTTGGCAGTTATTCCGTTAGCAATGTTCGTTTTTACGAAAACTGAGGTTTCAAAAATCGGTATCTCAACAGGTGTTTTAGTTGCATCTGCTGCAATTTTCTTAATCCTGCGAAGTACGATTTTGGGTGATGCTTCGAGCCTTTCGGCAAATGAAAATATGGAATTGATGAATAATCCGTATTTGAAGTGGAATGGGTCGCAATATATCGCTTTTTCAGCTGTTGAAAAGTTCGGGACGATATTCTATACGTTAGGAAAATACTTGATTTTATTGATTTTTCCACATCCACTGACACACGATTATTATCCGCCACAAGTTAGGATGATGACGTTCGGTGATTGGCAAGTAATATTGACGTTATTGGTTTATGTTGGTGCAGGAATTTATGCATTGATGCGTTTGCCAAAGAAAGATCCGATTGCGTTTGGAATCATTTATTTTATTGCTACTTTATCTATTATTTCTAATTTGGTTTTCCCAATTGGTACGAATATGAGTGAGCGATTTATGTTTATGCCATCAGTTGGAATTTGTTTAATTGCAGCGGTTTTATTATATAAATTAACGAATAAAAGAGTAATGAAATTCAGTGATTTAAAATTAGCATTACCAATTATCGCTTTATTTTTAATCGGATTTTCAGTCAAAACAATTACTCGAAATAAAGCTTGGAAAAGTAATTATACCTTATTTTCTACTGATATTCACACGTCCATCAATAGTGCAAAATTGAATAATGCAATGGGTGGAATCACGATAGAAGAAGCGAATAAACCTGAAAACGCCACACAAAAAGCGGCACTTTTAGATCAAGCAATTCAATATGCTCAAAAAGCTCGTGACTTGCATCCGACTTATGCGAATCCAAATGTAATTATAGGAAATGCTTACGTTTATAAAGAAGATTTCAGTAAGGGGATTGAGTATTATGATTATACTTTACGCATCACTGGTGAAGGTTCTTCAGATCATAAAAATGCATTGAATAATAAGGCGTATGCTTATACTCAAATGCAAACGAAATATATTCAAATACAAAACTTTGCAGGAGCAATTCAAGCAGGAGAACAAGCAATAAAACTCGGACAAAGTTCGATTGAATTATTTGGTCAGCAAGGGGCAGCTTATGGTGCAATGGGCAAACATGAAAATGCTTTGGAAATGTTCAAAAAAGTATTGGTGCTTGATCCGAATTTGGCACAGGCCTATTTAAATATGGGTTTTGCTTATCAAGCATTGGGCGATGTGGAGAATGCAAATGCAAACTTGCAAAAAGCATATCAGTTGGATTCTAACCTACAGCCAAAATAGATTTTTTTTTGTTTCGTAAGATATTTAAGAATTCTCAAAACATCAAGTGGTTATTTTTTGTTAATTTTGCGATTGAACTTTATTAAACTGAGATTAGACTATTTATAAATTAGATAATTATGGAAACGACGGTAAAAAGCCCTGTTTTATTATATACAGAACAAACACCAAACCCGGAATCACTGAAGTTTGTAACTAACAGAATGTTATATGCAAATAACACAGCAGATTTCCGTGAAACGGATCAAGAATTAGCAAAAGAATGGTCGCCTCTGGCTACAGAATTATTTGACCAACCTTACGTTCGTGGTGTTTATATTTGTAATAACTTTGTAACAATTACAAAAGAAATCAATTACGATTGGGCAGATGTGATGCTTCGTATCAAAGGCTTTCTAAAGACTTATGTCGAAGAAGGTAATACGATTATGAAGGAAGGATTCGAAGTCGTGAAGGCTGAAACGGATAAAGAGAACCAAGCACATTATGAAGGTGATGATGCAGAAATCGTTACAAAAATCATTGATTTGATTAATACTTATGTGAAACCAGCGGTAGAAATGGATGGTGGAAATATCGAGTTCAAATCTTACGATAAAGGAACGGTGACTGTCGAGCTTCAAGGAGCTTGTAGTGGTTGTCCTTCTTCAACGGTTACTTTACAATCCGGTATCGAAGGTATGTTGAAACGTATGGTTCCAGAAGTAAAAGAAGTTGTTTCTGAAATGGGCTAATAAATAATATTAATATTATTACGGTAAATATTAAAAGGCGATTCTCCTCAGAGTCGCCTTTTTATCGTTATAGAACTGCTTAAAACACGGATTGTCAGCGTCTATATCCATCATATTTTTATATAAATTTATCTTTAAAAGTATATTCATATGTAAAAATATTTATATAGATAAATATGTAAAAAATGAGGAAGTCGCAATAAAAATTCGTAAAACGGCAAGTTTTTTGACTATATTGTCAACACAGTTGATACAAGTTTAACTATCCACATATTAGAACAATACAAAAGCAAATAATTATGTTCGAGTTTAACTTTAAATTATTGATGGCAGTATTCATAACAGTATTGTCTGCTGTTCCCAACCTGCAAGGTCAAGATGGTGACACGAAAGGAGGTGAAATACTGAAGATTGATGAAAATATATTCATGGAAACAAGGTGGAAATACCAAGAAACCACTCATGTTTCTTCTGGAACAGTGATTCATGAAGCTAGTGATGGTTATAAGTTTTTTGTGTATTTCCAATATGATTATAATTACCAAACATATCTGAACGGAACGTTGGACAAAGGAAATTGGCTGATAGATGCGAAAGGAAATGAGATATATTTCCAGTTCAGAAATATGAGTTGGTGGAAAGTTATCAAGGTCGATAAACAAAGTTTAGAGCTGGAGTTTAATATGGGAAGAGGAACATTTCGATATTCTTTTGTCAATGCTACTAAAGATGAAACTAGATTTTTTGATGGTGAAAATTTAGGAATTGAAGGATTTGCAGATTTTGATGAAACGGCAGTAGAGAATGAAAATAAAAAGAAGAAAAAGGCTAAAAAGGTAATGGCTGACATTACACCAAAAGCTCCTCCTTCAATCGAAATTCAGTTAGTCGGTGGTGGATATTTTGGCGGAATTGATCCTGTCTTGAAAGATTATATTCACTTGAAACCTAACGGTAGATTGATTCGTGAAGTAGAAACGGTACAAAGTGGATTGAGAAAATCGGCGAAAGATATTCCTCGCGAAGACATGGAGAAGTTAATTGAATTTATAGAAACTAAAGGTTTCTTTGATTTAGATAATACCTACGATTGTACGGATGGAAACTGCCAAAAGCGTAAAAGAGTGAAACCGACACCTGTTCCATTGACTTTAGTTATTCGTCATGGCGGAAAGAAAAAAGTGGTGGTTATTACGGTTTACGGTCAAGATGGAAAAAGAGGGAGATACGTAAATTATCCACCGGAAATTGATATTATTATTAAAAATATTCGATTATTAATAGAAGAGTAAAGTTTAATAATCTTTAGGGTGTGCTTGCAGGGTCTTTATCTACCGTATCTATTAATACTCAACGGCAGATAAAGTATCTGCTACGGATTGTTACAACGTTAGAAAAGTAGCTATTTTTAATTTGCCCTGAAATATTGGTTATTAATAGACATGAAAAGCCATCATTCTGATTTATTCAGAGTGATGGCTTTTTTAATTTCATTCAAATCGAATTTTCTCATTTTTCTGACTAATTTTGATTTCCCTGTGATAAGGTTTTTAATGGATTTGGTGCAGAGTGGTTTTACGATTGATTAGTTGAATAATCAGCTGGAAACCAAGCCCAAATCATGAATCCCTATTTTATACTATGCTACAATAAAAATGCTATGGAAATTATCAGTGTATTTGATATGTTCAAAATTGGGATTGGCCCGTCCAGTTCTCATACTTTGGGCCCGTGGAAAGCTGCGAATGCTTTTGCGGAAGAACTAAAGGAAAAATATGATTTGACTACGGTAAAAACGGTAGAAATTCACCTTTTTGGTTCGTTGGCTTTAACGGGAGTTGGTCACGGAACTGATATTGCCGTCCTGTTAGGATTATGTGGAGAAGATGCCGAAACTATTCCCGTGGATGATGTTCAGAAGATTCCACAAGAAATATATCGGACTAAAAAATTACATCTTAATGGAGAACATTGGATTGATTTTTATCAAATTCAAAATTTGATTTTCCATTTTGATAAACAATTGCCTTTCCATCCAAATGGGTTACAATTCAAAGCTTGGGATAATAAGGACGTCTTATTAATGGACGAGAAATATTATTCTGTTGGTGGCGGATTTATTACGAAAGGGGAGGAGATTGCCGATTTGAAAACGACTGTTCCACCTTACTATTGTGATACTGCCGAAGGTTTATTGAAACATTGTAAAGAAAATAATTTTCCAATATGGAAAATGGTATTGGAAAATGAAAATACTTGGCGAGCTGAAAAAGCGACAAAAGATAGAGTTTGGCAAATTTGGAATGTGATGAAAGACTGTGTTTTCAGAGGTTGTCATACCGATGGAACTTTGCCTGGTGGATTGAATGTAAGTCGTCGAGCGATTGGTATTAATAAAAAATTGTTAGGAAAATTAACGTATCGAGATTACAATGATTGGGTAGAAACGATTCATGATTTGGAATGTAATTTTCAAGAAATTATGAAATGGATTTCTTGTTTTGCTATGGCGGTCAATGAGGAAAATGCGGGATTTGGTCGTGTTGTGACTTCTCCGACGAATGGTGCCGCAGGGGTAATTCCTGCCGTTTTACATTATTATATTTGCTTCGCCAATGAAAAAGCAACCAAAGACGATATTATCAAATTCCTATTAACAGCCTCTGAAATCGGTTCTTTATTTAAAAAGCGAGCAACGATTTCTGCAGCAATGGGCGGCTGTCAAGCTGAAATTGGCGTTTCGTCGGCAATGGCTGCGGCTGCGTTGACAGAATTGTCGGGTGGAACGGTCGAACAAGCATTATTGGCGGCAGAAGTAGCGATGGAACATCACTTAGGAATGACCTGTGATCCTATCGGTGGCTTGGTTCAAATTCCGTGTATCGAACGAAATTCAATGGGAGCAATCAAGGCAATCATGGCAAGTAATATTGCTTTGGAGTCTGATCCTTCAAAAGCAAAAGTCACGCTTGATCAAGTGATTAAAACGATGTGGGAAACGGCTCTCGACATGAATAATAAATATAAGGAAACGTCACAAGGTGGTTTGGCAACAAATGTGAGCGTGGCAGAGTGTTAGTGAATTGTTTGATTGGTTACACAATTAATAATGAAGGTCAAATTAAAAAAGGCATCGAACTGTTTTAAAAAACGGTTTGATGCTTTTTTTATTAAAAATAAAGTGATAATTTATAGCAGCTAACATTGGTTTAAAATTATTTATATGTGTAGTTTTTGCAATTAATTGATTGTCAGTAATCTAAAGTAAAATACTTTACTATTCTAAATTTATTTTTTGGCTATATGCTTTATTAATTATCACATTTTTTATGTGAATGGGACTTCAAAAAATTAAATACAGGTACTAAAAAATCGTATCTTTAACAATCCATTGATTACACAATTCAAAAATATATGTTACCTATTTATACAGCAATTTTATTAGAAAAGGGAAATGTTAAAGGTGGTACAACATTACCTTGTCAAATGACTGTTGTAAATAATGAAGGAACAATAATAGGAAGTTATATTGTAAAGGTATTTGGTCAAAGACATATCGAACAGTATAACCCAACAAATAAAGAAATTATAGCCAATTATTTAGCAAGTGAATTTGATTTAACTGTTCCTAAAATGGCAATTATTAATGTATCACAAGCCATTATTGATGAATTAAAAACGCAAGAAGCCTATCAAAACGTTATTTTAACAGCAGGTTATTATTTTGGATGTCAATTTATTGAAAACACGTTAAGTTACGAGATAGGAATTAAAACAACTAATTATGAACTGTGGGAATTAGAAACGATTTTTGCTTTTGATGTGTTCATTAGAAATTATGATAGGCGAATAAGAAAGCCTAATATATTATTCAAAAATGGTAATTTTATCCTTATTGATCATGATTTAAGTTTAGATATTCACAAATCTTATGCAGCTTATAAAGCCTTTGATAATTATCAAAATGTGATACAAGGTGTGAAAGGACGACATATCTTTTTGGAACATCTACAAAAATTACACAAAAAAAAGCCCATTTCATTTGATGATTTTATAGAAAGTTTGCGAACTTTGAATATTGGTAAATTACATCAATTAAAAGAATTTTTGGAAAGTCTTGATTTTGATACAGCGGATTTTGAGCAAATTATCACTTATTTGGAAGCTGTAAAGCAGAATTTGAGTGAATTTAAAAAACTATTATTAATCAATCTATAATATGACAAAGCCATTTTTATATAGCGTGTTGCGTTATCGACCTTCTTATTTGTTGGAAGAACAGATAAATGTGGGTTTGTTATTTGTCTTTCCTGATGATGGAGAAGTGATATTTCAATTTCCCACTAAATTGGCGAGAATAACACAATTTTATTCAGCGGCTGATTTACCTATCTTACGGAAATATCTTTACGCATTTAAAACTAAAGCTAAAAAAGCGGAAGCCGAATCAACTACATTTGATGATTTTATTCCTAAAGATGCGAGCAGTTTGTATCTGACCAAACCCAAAAATGGAACATATATTATCAAAGAAGAAATCTTATCGTATTACAAAAATTTATATTTCAAATCGTATTACGAAAATGAATTTAATCGTAAAGACGATGCTTATTTAAAACGAACTTTTGAAACGAAATTAAAAGCGTTTGCACCTACAAAACAGCAATTTTTCAAAAGAAATATTACCGTGAAAAATACAATTGCATCAACTCGATTTGATTATGCTTGGCAAAATGGCAAAACAAACTTAATTAAAACGATAGGCTTAGATTTAGCAACGACAACGAATATTCAAAAAAAAGCATTTCGTTGGTTTGGCGAATTGACAGAATTAAAGGATAATTTGCAGGAAGCTAATATTGATATTTTAGTTTCTCGTCCATCATCCAAAGATTTATATAAGGCTTATGATAAGGCTTTATTAATCTTAGATAATATCAAAACAACACATCAAATTAGAGAAGAAGCACAACTTCAAAATTATTTGAATCATGCGATAGAAACGGTGCGAGAATTACCTGATTTGGATTTTGTAGAGGTTAATTAATAAGGAATTATAAATTAGAAAAGCATCAAACTGTTTTTAAATAGTTTGATGCTTTTTCGTTTTCTAACAACCCCAAAAACGGCAAAGGCATGCCTTTGCTTTATGGATTATTATTTCTCAATTCCCAATCATTTTCGTATAATGGGCTCCGATTACGCAATCAAAATTTAAAAATTATGATGAAACAAATATATATTATGGTTGGCGTGATTGCCGTATTATTAGTGATTCAGCGTTACTTGCGTTATAAATTTAGAAAAGAAAAAGAAGAGCGAGAGTATCGAAGATTTGGAAAATGAGTTGGCGGTTTATAGTTTTTAATTAGCAGTATTTTCCGTTTTATCCCCAAAAATCGATGGTTGGTAACTTCGATATTCTATATTCATCGATTTGACCGTCGATATTCAATAGCCCATATATCGTTTTTATATCAAAAAATGACGTTTTTAAACTGTTTTGCAGTTTTGAACTAATTGGAATGATAAAAAAATGGTATTTTTCCGATTCTAAATAACATTATTGGTACTTTCGCCAAATAACCAAATTAAAATCAAAACCATTATACAAGAGGAATAATTGAATGAATTGATATTTTAAAGTCTAACATTCTGAATATCAGAATGCTTTTTAATTTAAAGTTGTCATTTTTGCTTTTGATTTATTCTCAAATATTAAAAAATCTAAATAACTATGTCAGAAATTAAAGCCCCACACGAAAGGGAATTGTATGGTCACCCGATTGGATTGTATATTTTATTTTTCACAGAAATGTGGGAACGCTTCTCATATTATGGAATGCGTGCGATATTGGTCTTATTCTTAGTCGCTAATGTTGGCGATACGAACTCAGGATTCGGTTGGTCAAACGGCGAAGCACTTGCATTATACGGAACGTACACGATGTTGGTTTATATCGCATCTATTCCAGGCGGATTATTAGCCGATAGAATATTCGGACAGAAACGAGCCGTAATGATTGGTGGTGTTTTATTATGTATTGGTCACGGTGTTTTGGCTGTGGAAGCACTTTGGGCATTTTATACAGGTTTAGGATTTATCATTGCTGGTGTAGGAATGTTAAAACCGAATATTTCAACGATGGTTGGTGGCTTGTATAAGCCTGGCGACGACCGTAGAGATAAAGGTTTTACGATATTTTATATTGGTATTAATGTCGGTGCATTTCTTTCTGCATTAATCGTAGGTTATGTCGGTGAGAAAATCGGTTGGCATTACGGATTTGGTTTGGCAGGTATCGGAATGGTATTAGGTCAGCTGGTTTATATGTGGGGACAGAAATTCCTTGTTGGAATCGGTGATTTCATTGGTAAAGGAGATTCTGCGGATAAAGAGGCGTTTAATCGCCCATTGACGAAAGTCGAAAAGGATAGAATGGTTGTGATGTTTTTATCTTTCATTTTAATCATTGTATTCTGGGGATCGTTCGAGCAAGCTGGTGGTTTGATGAATTTATATACGGCGGAGAAAACGGATTTAGCTTTAGGTAACTTTATGGTTCCTGCTTCCTGGTTTCAGTCTGTGAATGCATTCTTTATCATTACTTTAGGTACTGCGGTTGCAGGCTTTTGGTATAAGTGGAAAAAGAGTGGAAAAGAGGGTTCTTCATTATTCAAAATGGCAATCGGTGTGATCATCATGGGCTGGGGATTCTTATTCATGTCTAAAGCAAGTACGGAAGTCGTAATGGATGGTGAAAGTGTGATTGAAAAATCAGCAATGATTTGGTTGGTTTTGGCTTACTTATTCCATACGGTTGGT
>Ga0209712_10004387_pt1 | contig 11215 bp, 9 predicted proteins | sample ArcOceMetagenome_FD_187443 | JGI IMG/M metagenome (GOLD analysis project Ga0209712, IMG submission 187443) | Marine eukaryotic phytoplankton communities from Arctic Ocean - Arctic Ocean - Greenland ARC118M Metagenome (SPAdes) (version 2) | ecosystem: Environmental > Aquatic > Marine > Oceanic...
TTTTGTTGGGTATGGTTTATTACTCGAATATGCCACGAGTGGAGGGAGAAAATTGCATGAACTTAGCTTTTTGTTTGTCACGAGTTTGTTGTATACTTGTACCGCTGCGGCTGGGAGGCATGTTCGAGATGAAACTCCTAGTACTATCCCACCTGCTAGATTTGCTGTTTTGGGAGTCACCAGTATGGGGAGTACCTTTTGCAGTGTCAGGAGTCTTCGGTGAGTTTTAGCTTAGCTTGGTTTGGTTTGGTTTGGTTTGGTTGAGTCTCGTGAATTGATGCTATGCGATTAATACAGTATTGAATGGTTGTTTTCATGTCCATGTCATGTTATGTTATTCCATATCTTATCTTGATTTTCCGTTTCATATCATTCCATTTCGTAGATATGTCATTTTCCCTATTCAAGTACTTGCCAAGAGCTGTAAGCCCGTACCCGTCATGATCATGGGAGCATTCATGGGCAAACATTACCCACTCAAAAAATACTTCAACGTATGCCTCATTGTTGCAGGAGTCGGACTCTTCATGGGAGGAGGAGACGCTTCTTCCAAAAAATCCAATGGAGATGATGAACTATCCTCCAGCAGCCAAATAGTTGGAATCGTATTGTTATTTATTTCACTCTGTTTCGATGGTGGAACGGGAGCTTATGAAGATAAACTCATGTCGGTACATTCCGTTGGTCCTTTTGATCTCATGTACAATATCCAACTTGGAAAAACTATTATTGCAGGAGTTTCACTTTTGGTATTGAATCAAGTACATGTTTTTATGCAAATGTGTCAGGATATGGGGTTTGTGTTGGTAGCGCTTGGTTTGACAGGTGCCATGGGGCAGGTATTCATTTTTGTCACCATTTCCAAATTCGGTGCGCTCACTTGTAGCATTATCGGGTTGGCGAGGAAGGTCACGACGCTGGTGGCGAGTATTTACTTTTATGGCCATCATTTGAATGGAGTGCAAATAGCTGGTTTGGTGGTATGTGTCACTTCAATGGTGATGAATTTCACGGGTAAAAGTGGTAAGGGCGGAGGACATGGGCATGGCGCTCCTGCACCAAAGAAGGAACTTGCTAGCATACCAGAGATGCGTTACAGGGACAATGCTGTAGAAGGAAAGATGGGCGATGTTGAATTGCCTCCTGTCAATGTTGTGAAACCCATTACAGCTGGTGGACGTTAAAAGAAGTTAGGTTCAAAAGATGAAAGGGTGTTTATAATGTTTATCAGATGCGGGAATTTAATTAATTTTAAAATTTAGACAAGAGTTCGGCAAAGTCTCTCAATGGTTGATATATATATTCACTTTAAAACACGCCCCATTGTTTAAAACTTCAGCAAGCGACTTCCTTGATCCGGTCAGACCGTGATCGTTTTAACCGCTCTCTACCAGGAGGCAATATCGTAAAATATTGAATCCGCAGCGAAAGCTTTTCAAATGGATATAAATGGCAGAGACTATTGAGAAAATGCTCAGATCTATCTGGAACTTTATCTCCCCACTCAGAAAAGGTTCTTTCAATCCTAGCGGAAGGATAGACATGGGTAAAGTTGGTCCATATATTTTGCTCAAACGACACCATATCTACAACCTCAATATTTCCATTTGTTTTTATCCATTCCCAAACATTGATGTTCTCTTGTCCATCCAATGCACCCGTCAGCATTACCTGGGAACTAGTTGTAGGCGGACCGTTAAACATGACCCAATATTGGCTAAAGCGTAAGAACTCTCCTATATCTCCTGAATCCAATTTTCTGATCCAGCTTCGATTGCCTGCGAAATCCAGTAGCATATAGGTAAAAAAGAAATAGGTCAGATAAGGTCTGCGTCGGCGTTTTGGCGCCTTCTTTTGTTCCATACTTTCATTATTCTCATGGGTGTCGACGACCATGTCCTTCTTTTCCAAAGACATCGGAGATGAAGGTGGCGGTACACCCATTATTTTGGGAAGTCTCATTGCAAGCTTGTACTGCAGTTTATGCCATGCCCAGGAAGGAATCCAAATTACGCTCGAAATCATTCCAACTATTTGCCAGTTGGGAAGGTTCATCAACACTAATAATCCGAAATGAAGCTTGAATAATAGAAATGCAGGGATATGTATATTATCTCCCATCACCAGACATAGGATAGGTGCAAATCCTTCCATTAGCATTGCTGTGAATGTCATGAACTGTGAAAGACGTAGATTTGACCGAACAAAGTCACCTAGCCAACATTCTCGAGTAGAAAAAGATGCATTTAGCGCATAGTGAACTGCTGTGAGTCGAGGAGGAAGCCATTTACTGTTGAAGATTGCAGTGGAGTACCCGTATTTATCAACTGTACGATTCATAATTGTTCCAAGATACATTATAACCATCTGTAATCGAATACCCCATACCGCTGTGCGATTCTCAATGGCGGTAGTGTGGCAATTTAATGTTTTCTGCTGCGGCGTACTGTTCCTATTGCGCACAGCATCTATACCCCAAACCTTTTCCACCGGTAATTGGATGCACCAGAGCAACAAATGCCTAAAGTATGTATCACTTCCGTCGTGTGGTGGCATGCATCTGCATTGCATTGCCACCACATTCATCCAAAGAAGCGTTTTTGTAAGAACGTTGCACTTATATCCAACGGCAAATGAGATACTGAGCAAAAGAGTCAACGCGAAAAGGCAGAGCTGTAATTCTTCGCTTCCTCGATAAAACCAAATTCTATGAACGGGACTTCTATGAGGCGTATCATCAGGATCAAGGAACGAATCCTCGGTGGATGTGTACCACCTGAGAGAGAATCTTCCATGTTGGAGGCGCGAGAAGATATCATAAATAAGGTAGAACCCAGCTAGTATTCGAAACGCTGCCAAGGATCTGAGGTCTTGATCTTGGTGCCAAAACAATTTATTTGCACTTTTCTTCATTGGTGATCAGACTTGGTACGACTGCTGTACTTGTTGTCCCTATTTACTGCTATTAGTTCACGACAAACAGTAGTAATTTACTCTTGCTTGCGATTTGCGATTGTGTTTTGTGTTCGTTTTAACTTCTTTTAACCGTGAAATCGCGAAGGTTCACCAAAAAAAACGCTCGATTTTTCTGAAACCCAAATTTACTTTTCAGGAACTTCCACGATAACAACAACCATTATACCAGCAGTGAACTTTAAGAAAAGTTAAGATGTATGCTGTTGTCCAGAAAATTCCATGACGGTTCGGAAATATATGTGAAAATGTGATGATCAATATCACGGAGGTCCCGACTCCCGACATGGTAAAAAGAGTAAAGATCATTTATCATACGGTTATATGACCGTTTTGTAGCGCAAGTTTACTGCTTGTCCGTGAAGGTTCCAAAGGGGGGAAATGTTGAACTGACAAAGATCGTGAACTTTACCATACGAACCCTTTTGATTGCTTTTTGTGCGTGAGAAAACGCGACCTTGCCTACCTACTACTACTTTAGAGTCCAGGAACAGTCAGTTTTTGTTTACTACAAAGGTTGCCTTTAACATGAAATACAGTAACAAATCACCCATTCTTGCACTGGCTGCACTTTCCAGTGTTTCTGCTTTCGCACCAAATGTCTTTTCCAGCAAAGTCCGAAGTGGTCTTTCCGCCGTTGTTACAGGTCCTGAGGGGAAAGCAGCTACTTCTAAAGAAGAGGATATCGCCTTGACACTGGCAATCATTATGTCTCATGATGCTAGATCGGTGACAGTTACCGCAGAGCAATTTGTACATCAGATGGGAGAGGATCAAAGTGTTGAACTAGATGAAGTAGATGTATCTATTCCGTACGATGCTACTGCACAGTTGGCCTATGGTGCAAGTGACAAGTCTATGGCATATGATGACTTCAAGGCACAGTACTTGGCCGATGCTGTTGCACTAGTCAAGTCCAAGCAGCCCGTTGATGTGTCGATCCCTTACGACGCTACTGCTAAGAATGCCTACGAAGCCAGTGACAAGTCCATGGCATATGATGAATTCAAGGCACAGTACCTCGCCGATGCTGTTGCACTAGTCAAGTCCAAGCAGCCCGTTGATGTGTCGATCCCTTACGATGCTACTGCACAGTTGGCCTACGCAGCCAGTGACAGGTCTATGGCATATGCTGACTTCAAGGCACAGTACCTCGCCGATGCTGTTGCACTCGTCAAGTCCAAGCAGCCCGTTGATGTGTCGATCCCTTACGATGCAACTGCTAAGAATGCCTACGAAGCCAGTGACAAGTCCATGGCATATGCTGACTTCAAGACAAAGTTCTTGGCTGATGCTGTGGCCAGTGTTATCGCAAAGAAGTCAGCATAAAGATTCGTTAGAATTGAAGACCCTCAAATGTATGAAGCTGAGAATAATATGCGATTTTGAAAAGAGTAGGGACGATCTTGATTGACCATTTCTCACAATTCCTTCTTCGCGCGGTGAAACAGATAAAGAAAGTAAGGGTATTGTTTTATTTAAGTTTGTTTATACTGTTCGAGTGTCTTCCTTGAGTTGCAAATTAGGCATTCATTGCGCATATACAAGTGTAATGTGTATCACAATTGGCCGCAGACCCCTATCAAATTGGAAACAGTGCTGATCAGGAATGTTTAATTATTTTTACTCAAAGGGCCACACCTACTAAAAGTTGTTGTGGCTTCGTTTGCGAAAATATCTAAGCCTATCTTCGTGTGCAACGCATAAAAACACTAGAAGAGATGGATTTGCACGTGATTTCCTCCTCATGCTAATAGTTGCCCCCTCTTCTGACCACCATTTTTTAGAAAGAAGTCCGCTTCTTTTTTAAGATTGACGAAGAACGACGTAATTTGACAGATTTATTGATTACAAAAAATTAAACATCCTGTTTATGGTTGACGATGCTGCAGCTAAGAATGTATACGACGCCAGTAATAAGTCTATAGCATACGAGACAGTGTTATCGCAAAGAAGTTAGCATAAAGATCTGTTAGAATATGAAGCTCGGGGGGGGTGACCTCGGTCACAATTATTTCTTCTTCGCTTAGTAATACAGAAAAGAAAAGTAAGAATATTACTTCGATATATTTTATCTAAACTGCTTGACTCTGTACCTTGAACTTACGAATTAGGCATTTATTCCACATATTCAAATGTAATCCTTATCACAATAGGCCGCAGTTCCCCAATCAAATTGGTAATTGTGCTGATCAGAAAGATAGTTATTTGTGAAATCAACAGCCCAGAGATGGTCTTTGTTTTCATCATGGATCTTTTCATTCTTTCCAAAGCAGCAGCTGTCCTCACCAGACGAAGGGCCGGATTTGCCTAGTCGTCTTCCGAAGTTAATAATAGATGATAGGAGCAACTGATTATCTTTCTTGTTAACTAAGACATGAAACTTCCCACCTTTGTCTTCGGACAACATGCCTGTAAGTTCAAGCCCATCTTTCCTCCACTCTTCATTCCCGCAGTGGATATAGCTTTCAGTGAAGATTCTTCTATCGATATCACTAGCCACCATGAAAATTTTATCGAATTGATTACCTCCACTTGCAAAATTTTGTAGAACTTAATTTCCCATGGAATGCGCTAGAAGCTAGAGGCGATTTGGGAAAGGAATTCGTTGAGGATTTGATACTCTGTAGCGCTTCCCCCGCTGCCTTAGAAATTGCTTTGTCAGACAAGTATGCAAGTGGACTCCCACTACCTACAGACGGTCAAATAACAGGGACTAACTTGAACTTGGTGAAGCGTTCAGCGATCCCCTTTACTTGCAGAAGATAACCCCTTGCATTTCCATTGAAACCATGAACAGCGAACAGAATTTTACGAATCGCAGCTTTATCCTTCTCGTCTGTTGAACGTTCTGCCTCATCTTGTGATTCAGAGTTGACAATGTCTCGCGCCTCTTCTACAGTTAACTTCTCTGCTTCGAGCTCTCCATTAGCTCCGCCGGTATCTTTAATTTTATGAATGAAAATCGCGGAGGTATCGTCCTTCCTCTTTTTAGGTGTATCTTCGCTAAAAGTAACTCTGTTTGGAGAGTTTTCGGTGGGGCTGTCCTCTGCGTCGATAGTTGTGAGAACGATTCCTTCATACACAAACTCCATGGTACCTGCCAATGGAAATGGAATAGATGCTTCATGAATTCGCGATGAATGGATTTGGTAGTTTGATGTTTGATGATAATGATAAATAGCTTTCTTGGGCCGAGATGATTATTTGGTACCATCAACAAGAGGTTGAAAGTGGTCAGGGAAGGGAGGTAGGTTATGACGAGAAAATTCCAAGCGGTTTGATTACAGTTGCACAGACTTTCTTGTTCTGTGTCATTGCTCAGAAGAATTCCGATGCTTCTGAATTGTTCAATGAGGAGTGAAGCAGCTGCTTCAGCCGGGAGTCCATTCTTCTATCGACCATTACTGTAGATGTGACTCGGAAGACTCGAGTATTAGACCATAGAGGTCCCTCGCGATTGGTTTAGTATTGTATATACTGTAGTTTGTTGAGGGGCTGCGCTGTGGTTTTGAATTTCGACAGTAGTCTAAAATGAAATGCATACATGTATGTATTGAGGGAGAGTGGAAATACGTGGTGATTTTCTTGAGTTTATGAAAATATCATGTCTTCAAGGTCCGATGACTCTTGTGACGCGCCGCCATCGTCCATGTCTTCTTCCTCTCTTTCGAGGTCTTGCCGTAGCGACATTGGAACCATGAACATAGATCCATAGTGCATTTGAGGAGGTTTTGCTTGTTTCTTGCATGACCTGTTCTCGACTTCTTCGAGAGGAGACAAAAGTGTCAATTGACTATGGCGTGATGGGATTTTCGAAGTCAGATTATCGCTGGATCGATTTGTAGTAGAACCTTCTTCGTCAATCATGATGGCTTCGTTTTGATTTGAGGAAGTTTCATCAAGATTCTTCTCGTAACGTGTACTGAGAGGGTTAACAAATCTTGTGGCTTCGTTTGCGAAAATATCTAAGCCTATACCATCGTCTTCATCTGCAGTCACTGACACCGACCGAAAAGAAACACCAGAGGAGATGGATAACTGTTTTGAGCTAAGAGATTTCCCCCTGATACCAGTCTCCCTCTTCTGACCATCATTATTAAGGAAATTCGCTTCTTTCAAGATTGACGTAGCTCGGCGTAATTTGACAGATTCATTGATAGCGAAAGAAAGGTCGCCTTCTGGTGCACAACAGCCAAACAAAGCGTCGGATAGAAATTTCTCTCCTAGGTGAAAATATGTTGGATACTGCCGCTTCTCGGATAGATTGTTCACCAGGGTTGACATCACAATTGCTATCAAGTTTGAAAGGAGGACCGGAGGTAAAATATTCCATCCATAACCTCCTGATGATATAATCAATACAGACGCGCCAGCAGGAGGGTGGGCTACGCCGAGCTTCACCATTCCAGCTATTGCAGTCGCAGTTGCAAGGGAAATACGTAAATATCTATGCAAGTGACTTTCGGGAATACTCAGAAATAGCACCCCAACAGTCGTTGCGATGGTCTGTCCAAAGATAATGTTGCGTGGTTGGCCTACAGGTGCCATCGTCAGGCCAAATTGAAGGGTCATTAAAGCACCAAAAGGTCCAAGGATGAAGCCCGATCCGGTTGTTTCCTCTATCCAACCCGATGCGAAGTGTAACGTCAGCAAGGTTAGGAAGACTCCTATGAATGTTAGTAATGCTTCATCCATTGGCATTGAAGTCGGTGGCTGCAAGTTCCCGCCGTGTAATTTTCCAATATATGTCGTGACATGATTGTAAATATGATGTCCTGTCTTCAAGTTAGTATTGGTAGTTGGAAGACTACTATTCAGCCGAGCGCTAAGCCGTATGCGACGCAGTGCCATGGCAGCTGCTGAGCCAACAAGATTAGTTGCGGCTCGCATGTAGTCTACATTATCAGCGGCATTCAATCGGGAAGTAGGAATTTCTTCATTTGCAAAAAATAATAGAATTCCTTCAGTCCCTTGGATATCAAAATGTATCCCCGCGCATTTTGAAAATCCAGCTTCTTCCATCAAAGCAAGTCTCCGAAATGTGGGCTGGTAGGGATCTGCCAGTATGGACTCCATATGCCTCCAGGTAAACCCATCTGTACTCGTAGTTCCCGTATTCATCGCCTGAGCAGCAACTGCTGTGGATCGATAATCATAGTTAGCATGTAGATTTGTCATGGACTGAAAAGATTTGCGCAGGGGGGTATGAATTGGCAACAGGGGTTTTGGTTTTAGCATCATTGCACGTTTTCGTTTCAGTATAGTCCCCAAATCTGCATTTCTCTTCTTCTTCCCAGCATCACCATCCTCCACAGAATGCAATCTATCATTCCAAAGCGTCCCAGCCAAACCAGTCCCCGGCAGCAAAGGATGGGCATGCTCATAATCAGCCTTTTCCTTATCTTCAATCCGCGACAGGGCATCATAATCATCTGGAATAAAATCTGGACAACTCCAAAACCCCCCTGGAGGCTGTACCAACATGACAGCCCCTTGATTTGTACCGGTAGTGTTCCGATCTAGTATCCAGACTTCTACTGCACAAACACCATCTGCGATTCTTCCAGCGTCTTCGAGGGATGCATACAATCTATTTTCATCTCGTTTTTCTTCCGAGACATATTTGATGTTGTTGTTAGTTGAACTGCCACCAGTTGCATTCCTTGAATTTGGCCGTCGAACCCTGCTGCTTTCAGAGGTACCTTTATTAGTCCAAGATCTTATGGAAATTGATAAGTTTGATAGGACCCGCTTGATACGTGTGCCACCACTGCTGTATTCCAGTTCATCTTCGTTTTGTCTGTTGTTGTTGTTGTTGTTGTTGTTGTTGTTGTTGGTGGTGGTGGTGGTGGTGTTCCATAGTATTTCACCGCCACTGCCAGCACCATCTCGTTGGGATGAAGGTGGAATTAGACGTAAATTGTTATTGCTCTTTGACGGTCTGAGGAAGTTATTACTGGTGTCAGAATCCATAACTTGTTCTGTCTGTTTTTTTTCAATACGTGTTTGTTGTTCTTGTGTCCAGTTGAGTCCAGCTAACAGCTAACTACTGTCCAGCTTCTGTTTTATCTGTTGTAGTTGTGTCTTGTGTCACGGCGGGTCACAGCAGCACAAACAGAACTTCCAGATTATTCTGGGGTGTTCTCTTTTGATACTTTGTATGTTGAATGTTATCATAGGTGTTCGTCAAAGATATTGTTTGACGTTTAGATGTTCTACATCCCCTTTCGGATGGAGGGGAAAGAAAAATGAGACCCATCAGCCATCAATCAGCCATCCATACCCCCGGTACACATAAACACAACAGACGTATGAAACCAACATTCTTACGAACAGTGAACAGTACCGATAGGATATAGGACGAGCAGACACATTTTTTAGTTGATTGTTTCCAAAAATGAGCAGCAGGAAAGAAAAGGCATTACACAATGGCAGCGATAATAGGAACGATAGAACCCTTGAAGCACGCAAGAGACTTGCTTCCATGACGGGACCACCCATCACTTTTAAAAGGCCACGGCAATCCACAACCACCTCGGAAACAACTGCAACATTCAACTCCAGCACCACCAAACAAAGCACGAATACTACACGTACTGCTAATATTAAGAAAACTACAACTGCAACTGCAGCTACAACTACAACTACAAGTATTAACCCACTATCGTCACCATATGGAAGATGCGCCAACGTCTCTGAACGATACAAAAAGGTGTCCCGAATAGGCGAAGGAACATATGGCATTGTATACAAAGCCATCGATCAAGAAGCAAGCACCCAAGACCATCAACAAATTGTTGCTCTCAAGAGATGCCTTCCACATCATGAAGCCAGTGATGGATTTCCCATTACCACTTTGCGCGAAATACAAATACTCAAGGAGATTTCCCTCGACGTTAACGTTAACGTTAACGTTGGCAATGGAACAAGAACAGGACATGAAAACATCATTGCATTAAAAGAAGTAGCAGTAGGATCTAAAAGCAGCAGCATATTCCTAGTATTCGAATATGTCCATTTCGACCTGGCCAAATTGATTGATGACCACTACAGCAAATATTCAAAGTCACCCTTTACCATGGCCGAAACAAAGTGTTTGTCCAAACAACTCTTTAGTGCCTTATCCTATCTTCATGAAAAGAATATCATTCATCGTGATTTGAAACTGAGCAATTTGCTCTATGATAAAGATCGGGGGTTGTTGAAGCTTGCTGATTTTGGTCTTGCGAGGAAGATGGAGGGATCATTGTCATTGTATGATGTTCAGGATGGTGGTGATAGTGGTGGTGGAGTGCGTAGGAGTGATGATGATGATAATGACGTTGGTGACAATGATGCTGATGCTGATGGTGACGTTGGTGACAATGATGCCAATGATGATAATAACAAAATCATTCACATCAGCAACAAACAAAAGCAGCATCATTATCATCATGCACTGCCAAACTCACCAACCAACACCACCAACCTCACCCCCAAAGTAGTATCCCTATGGTATCGCCCTCCAGAACTATTACTCAATGCCACATCCTATTCCATGGCAATCGATCAATGGGCAGCAGGATGTGTAATTGCAGAACTCCTATTGGGCAAACCCTTATTTCGTGGCAAGAATGATTTAGATCAATTGGCAAAGATTGTGGAGGTGTTGGGATCACCGACTTTGTTGGATTGGCCTGCTATGGTGGACCTGCCATTGGTCTTTTCAAATGTGGATCTTCCATTTGATCTGGATCTGACGGAAGCCAAACATGAAAATGACACGCCACTACATTTAGAAGCAGGACAAGGACAAGGACAAGGATCTATACCACCACCAGGAACAGGAACAGGAGCAGGAGCAATACCTCCAGCAAAAAGGAGGAAAATGATGGACATATTTCCAGATTTATCTCCATTGGGATTTGAGTTATTTCAGAATCTGCTATTGTATGATCCTGAACGACGATGGTCGGCGAGAAAAGCGCATGGTAGTGCCTGGTTTGAGGAACATCCAATGGCTGTCAAGAAGGACGTTATGCCCACGTTTGATTGTAAATTATAGTGAGCTATGGTAAGCTATGGTATGCTATGGTAAGCTATGGTATGCTATCGCAGCATCTGGACGCCTCATCAGTCCTATTAATAAATGACGGAAAGAGGACACAAGAATGTAGTATGATAGATTTTGGTCTGATGCCGATTCAGTAATGAGCATGAGCAGAATGAGACGTTTCAATGTATATTCGATCTTCATCCG
>Ga0209712_10004388_pt1 | contig 11212 bp, 4 predicted proteins | sample ArcOceMetagenome_FD_187443 | JGI IMG/M metagenome (GOLD analysis project Ga0209712, IMG submission 187443) | Marine eukaryotic phytoplankton communities from Arctic Ocean - Arctic Ocean - Greenland ARC118M Metagenome (SPAdes) (version 2) | ecosystem: Environmental > Aquatic > Marine > Oceanic...
AAGAGTACGGTAGGGGCAATAGTATTATTGGTGATTGTCATGGTGATTGTAATGTTGATGATTGTAGTAATGGGCTCTCCAGTTGATTTCTCCGTCCACGAATGACTTGACTTTATTAGCCTTATACCACCATCTGCTTCCGATATTATATATTCAATATTATTCAAATATGAAATATTATGTAATGTAGTCTAATCCAATCATAATCAGCTCAGTTGATTTCTCCGTCCAGGAATGCTATGATTTCATTTACAGCATTTTTCCATCGGGTTCCAAGCATCACATCATGTGGTGACTCCACCATGACTTCCTCGACTCCGTAGTATTTTGCCAATTCCACTACACCCTCTTCATCCACAATAAAATCATCCCTGGCTCCAATTACGAGTGCTGGCACAAAATTGGGAGATGCTATGTCGTTCTCTAGAAAGATAGCTTTTCCATTTTCGTCAGTATGAATGCTTGGAAGCTGTTTTGCCAGATCCATCAGGTCAATGGTGGCCACGGTGTCCCTCTCAAAGTAACCTTGGATCCTCTTTAAATCATCGCTTGATATACCATGAACATCCTCGTTACAACCCTCGTCGAAAAATAGTTCCCTGCATAGCTTCTCATCGCTGATGCATTTCTTCATTGCCAGTCCCGCAGTAACCTTCCAGCTATCCTTCAAAGATCGCTTCAGGAATCGCATTGTCATTTTTCCGTTCCCACTAGGTGGCACGGAACACATGGATACAACACCACTGATGGGAAGATTGACACTAGAAGCATCATCATCAGAATCTTGCAATGGTAATAACTGATTTTCGAGGTATTTCATGATTGCCAATCCCCCAAAAGAATGTGCAATCAAGACAGGTTTGGGATTTGAATCAACGTTGGCATTGAGTTCGCTCTCGTTCTCCTGGACATATTTAATGAAATCAGTGATATCTTGTACGTGCTGTTCAATCTTTACCTTTTTCACACCTTCTCCAGCGAAAGTGCCACCTGTGCCTCGAAGGGAAATGGCGTAGCATGGGTATCCACATGAAGACAAATATGGCATAAAATTCTCCGCCCAGCACCAACTTGCGTGAAAGGAACCGTGTATGAATATCAGTGGTTGTTTGGGTCTCATCAGGTGTGAGAACGGATTTGGATTTGTGTGTTTCGTGGGTCTGCACGTCATGATTTCGGCTGATACTTGTGAGAGGTGAATTTTTTTAGTCTCCACTGAAGGAAAATTTGATGATGTTTCACTGATATCAGATGTTTGAGCCATTTGGTGAAATAATTTGAAGATTTTGTTTGAAGTTGTGAATGTGTTGGCTTGTCTAGCAGCAGATAGATTTTTTTGCGGCACACTATGAAAAGCAGATGAATTGCCGAGCGTCACTACTAGTAGACATAATATAGGCAGTTGAGAAAGTAGCATTATCCTCTTGTGAAGTAGAATGCATGAATCGTGTTGTTTTAAGTTTGTGATCTTGTTGTGCGTGTACTATCGCTAGCTAGCTAGCTTGCTAGCGAGCTAGGCAATGGTTGTTGTTGTTGATGAATTATTGATGTTTTTGTTCGGCTTCCGATTTCCCCCCTTGGAACCCGGAACACCAAGTAAGTTCAAAGCGCAGGAGGGAGGGTGTTTGTTGACAACACAAAACAAAACAAACCAACCAAAAGCTTCGCGCTAAATGTGTTTTAACGGTTCTTACAACCACAAAGACGGACACCATATTATACTTCTTGTACAGTACAAAGTACAAGTTGAAAGTCCTGTCACTTCTTGGCATGGAGAAGATCCCTCAGAACGATTGGACCGGCGATGGCTCGTTTCCACGTGCACAAGAACGTCATTGGTGCAAGAGAATGCTGGAGACTTCGACATCTCGCTTTAAGTTCAAGTTCAAATGACAATGCACAGAGAGGAGAAGTGCTGTTTTCCTGAAACCATGTGGCAACAATGAAGGTGTATGAATTCTTGATTGTTGACCAATCTACTTTTGCAGTAGAAATATTGATGGATGTAATGTGAATAGTGCACTGGGTAGTGTGTACTTGTTAGAGGACTCTTTCATTCTGGTCGCATTGACTACGATCTCGGTAAAATTTGTGCGAAAGCAGAGCCTTTGTGGGTGAAAGTTTGAAAGTAGATGCAATCAAAAGCAAAAAGATACCACCAACCTTTCTCAAGTTGTCTCGTGGCAAGTCGAGCGCCATGCCACAAAGGTTTCGGTGAAAATAATTTTAAAAACGCTATCTACAAAAATAAATTTGATCATTGTTAGACAAATTATACATCAAAATGAACAAACAAGTAGAATAGTAACGTTTTCCCAATTTAGATAGTTTGCAGCAAACCGCCCGTGGTTTCTTGCAACCATTCTAAATCATAATGGATCGCTAAATTGTGTAGAATTTGCAACTGGGAGAAAATCTCGTCCCAAGAAATATCAAGCTTTAGTTTCTGGGAGGTATCTGACTGCATCGAGAGGATGCGAGTGGAAACACGCCCAGATCTCGTGCATCTTAAATCTTGCATCTGATATCGAAGACATTTCCGCTGAATTACATCAACCAGTCTTCTTTCAATCGATTGGGTATTGTACGGGGTGCCGCAATCATCACATGTCCACGAATTACTTTGATCCTCGTCAGCAGACGGGAGGATACACAGATCTACATCGCGACACTCTTGGCATTCAGCACAAAATACGTCAGGAAGAATGAAACTCGCGCAGGGATTTTCCCATTTAGCCTGTATAGAATATTCCTGAACACTGATCTGGGCCAATAAACTCTTCTTCAACTGTTGTACTTCTGCATCAACGTCAGGATCAAGTTCAAGGATAACAATAACACTCTTGATGAATTCCAGAACAGGAGACTGGAGACTCAAATGAGAACCTGGAAGCTGAGGAAAACTTTCAGGTCCTCCCCCATCCTGGTCAATATCCGATACACAATTTGTCAAGTAAGACGCAAATTGGCTGGAAATGAGTTTCCTCTTGAAATTAAGAAGCTGTTCACGTGAAGATGTCTTGGCCTCATCTTCGATATTTTTGCTTCCGTCGTTTGCGCGTGGATTGCTATCGTCATCTTCTTCTTTGAGAGCTTTCTCGAGCAACTTAACCTGTTTGCGATAAACATCCTTTGAGAATCGACTAATGATAATTCGAAAGTACTCCTGAGAAATTTCGCTCGCCAAATAATGTACAACATTCCACCCACTTTGGACTGTAGGGACAACAGTGATAAATCCTGACTCGCCCTCTTGAGTCGGAACTTCAACATCGAACGCCCATTGCGCCTCATCGTCGTCTTCTGGCTGCCTGTTTTCAAACAAGAGACCACCGTAGTTATGTTCATCAAGAAAGATGTAATGAGCATAAAAGTTGTTCCGCACTAGGGATAGGCGTGCAAAATCTGCAGAATTGTCCAAAGATACCATTCTCTTCTTGATTGTGGCAATTATAAAATCAACATATTCCATAGCTTCCGGTAAAGTCGTCTTGTTGGTTGCGATAATGATGCGATTAAACGTTGCAGAAATTATGGTGCTACCAAGCCTCTGAAACTCTCCTAGTAATTGGTAGAATGTCACCTTCATCAACGATACCACAACTCGGTGGAGAGCAGGATCGTTCAGTGCTGCACCAGGGCTGCTAATGAGACGATAAACGTGACCCAGCAACTGATCTGCTACTGGTTTTCCTAGCTCCGACGCATCATGTAGCCAATGCTGAACAAGAGATCTCAGGAGAGGCAATGAAATGGATGTTGACATTTCGTCACCTAAAGTAACATTTGAGTTCGACATTGTTCCATCAGCACCAAACATACCAGCTGGTCCGGCAGAATTGCTCTTAGCGTCACTCAGCGCTGCGATTGCCAAGTAATGAATGTCGATTTCAACACAAATTGAACGGTAGGCTCCAGGATAGCACACGACAGGACTGATGCTTTCGTTTTCATCCCCCCAGATGACGTTGCTGTCAATTTCATTTGAATGACTGTGCATTAATCCAAGGATCGACGCCCCGGGTGCTAATGATAGAGAACTCAACCCCACATCAGGGTATCCTGGCTTCGAACTTGTCCACAACAGAGCTCTATTTTTTTGAAGTACTCTCGCTAACATGACATCGTACGATGTAATGACAGGATCAGTCCCAAGGTTTCCAATGGGAACCTTAGCATATCGAGCATGATCGACGTGTCTCTCAAACGAATCAGCGCCCATATAAAGGTAGGCTTCGAAGCATCTTTGAACGGATTCCTTTTCCCAGTCGAGTGACTGAGTTGACGCACTATGTTCAAGACCAGGTGGCGAGGGAAGTTGGATGACGGGGTATGAATTGCAGCCAGGTACTCTCTTCCTTATTTGTGAAATAGACTTCGTGGAATTCATTAGCAATAGAGTAGGCCCATTATTACCTTGAGAGTAGGTATTGAGTATTTCTTGAGCGCCTTTGAAAGCCCTCTCTTCGCTATCAACAAATGCCAGCGATGCCACTGCAAGTTCCGAGTCTGGCGAAAGAGCACCATATTTCGATCCAGTATCATCAACAGTTTGTTGATGTATTGCTTGCAGAAGCTCTGCGAAAATGGATTCGCAAATTTTCTTGGATATATTGCGTTGTGCCTTATCCCCGCCTGGTTTCACTGCCCAAATAAAACACTGTGAAGTTAGATCAACTTTACCACCCTCGCTTGTATCGATATTTGAGGCATCCATGACGAATACAACGACCAAACCTGTGCGGCTTCTAGTATGCAGTCTTTCGTACATGAAAATTTTACGAAAAGATAGACTGGGACTCAAGTACTTTCCACTTGTAGGCTGTTCAACAAGTTTCAGATCGGAAAGGGCATATTTTCCCGACTTTCCTATTGCAGTATTGTTGACACGGCACACACAACCAATACGGAGTAACGAACGCAGCGTCTGAGTAGTACCAAGCTCGTAAAAGGATTGGATCAAACTTTCTCTATTCTTCGACCTAAAGTGGTCTAGCCATTTATTGCTTCTGAAACTGTATTCAGGCATGGTAACTTCGTACAGGTTTGTAGCAGGTTTGTTGCGAGGCAAGTGTTTTTCTACTCTTCGGATCGTTAACGAGGATGACGATGTCTCACTTACTTCTTCCTTGCAGTTGACATAGATCGTTCTTGGCATGCTTATGTTGACTCTTTGCAGAGATCCGTTGCTCAACATAACCCACAAAACGATTTCTCCACTCGAAGAACCAGCATCTGAAGAAGGATCCCGAATTTCTAAAATATGCCACTCGTTTTCTGCTAGCGATTGAGCAGCATCACGGATGAAACCCTCCATGCTGCCGACAGCCTTGCGTTGCCTCTTAGTAGATGCATCGGAAACCAGAGTACTGGAAGTCGCCTTAGAGGCCTTCGATGATGTTTGTTCGCGTCTAGAGCGCTTACGGCGTTCTTTGAAGTTCCAAATATTTTTTTTCCGAGCCAGCCAATCTTGAAAGGTTCCACCAGACAGTTGAACCCTTTCTGCACCTGCACTTTCACCGTTAATTATTTGTTCTTCAGAATCAGAAATAGGTTCTTTCTTTCTCCGACGACTGTGCACAATAGGCCTGACAGAGCCTGTCTCCTGATTGCCAAACGTGTCCTCAATATCTTTGATTGCAGGAGGATTCTTCTTCGAAACGTTCGATGCAGGGCCAAACATGCTGGTGATACTTTTCTGTTGGTAGCGATCATTGAGTCTTCGGACTGTTCTGCGAAGCCAATCGGGGTGCGGAAGCCTTGGGACAGGATTTGGCACTTTCTGAAGTGCCGCAGGAATGGTGATGATCTTCTGAATCGTTTTACCCAAACGAGCTCTGTAATAATCCCAGTCAAGAATATTTCGGAGGTCAAAATCATCATCTTCCATTTGAGGGCTTTTGAGCCATTTTCTCAAGAAATGCTTCATCACTGCAGGCTCGGATTTAAATATTGCCGTTGGGATAGCTCTCTCGGTGACTGGTGCGCCATGTGGGCGTTCGGCAATAATAAATTTACAGTTGAGACCCTTGTCTTTAATAATCTCTGCTCCAAGAAATTCGCCAAGACGTCTTGCAGTAGTTTGGGAAGTTCCCTTCTGATTTCCATAGTCCTCTAATTGTCGGCTCATACTTCTATTTTCACTAATGAGATCAAAAAGCTCGTCTGTTTCCAAACTTTCACCTTGTGTATCAAGGACATCAAGCCAGTGGTTCGCGATCTCAGCAACGCTATCATAACACTCAATAAGCGATCCACCATTCAAAAAACGTTCAAACACTTGACTCTGGAAAGTTTTAATCAATTCGAGCTCTCCTCGTCTTTTCAACTCGAATCCCTTGAGTTCGGCGAGAGATCCATCAAAATTGAATACCGCATATCGCTTTTTGAGAAGTTTACCCTCTTCTGTACTGGAAGGAATTACCATGCATCTGTAAGGGCCATCCACCTCAAAAAAAATTGAACATTCACTTCGAGTTTCGTAGGTTCGCTTACGTGGATCTTTCAATGTTTGATATTGATGATTGGTAAAATTGTTGTGAACATCTGCATTAAGCATAATGCAAGGGTACTCAAGCTTCAATTTTGACCCAGAATTGGTTCGAAAGTAAAATACATCAGGGAAGCTCTGTGGCAAAATGCACCAAATACCGTCAGTATCAAGCTCAAGTGGTCTGCCAATTTGTTCAACTAGAATTCGAGCCTGTGTGATCAGATCAGCTCCAGTCTTTGTTACAATACCAGCCATCTCCATGGAACGCCAACGAGCCCCCTTTCTCATTACATATCCATAAAAACTATTAAGAATACACTTGTGAGCAACTTGAAGGGAGTCGTACACAAGTTCCTTATCTTCGGCTTCCTTTTTGGACAAAGCATCTGCTGCCTTTTTAACCTTGCCTCCCCACACTTTGGTCAGCTTCTTGAGTTCGTATCTCTTGTCTCGAAAATCACGAACAGTATTGACATAAAAATCATTTTCTCTCATGCAAATAGTATCATTTCTTGTCACCTCTTCTGTGACCTTGGTACGATTGTACGCCTTCTTTGCATATTGCTTGAGCCTTGTTGCAATATGCGTCGCTTGCTCTGACTCGGGCAACTCGTGGAATCCAACTCCACCTTCAAATCGTTCTCTGGACAATTGGTCTCTAGCACGTTCGTACTCCCCCTTCGACGCAGGGTTGTAATCACCACGCCATACCCAATCCATCTTCCGTTTACAATTATTCTTGTCTTGGTTGAAATCACATGCTGCACATGTCGAATCGTCCACCATTGCACTTGGCTGGAGTCTGTTGGTAAGAATAATATTCGGATACATAGCTCCTACATCAAGATGATAGACGAATGGCTTTTCAGTACGCGTTGGACGATCACGAAGTGATTCAAGCTGTTCAATAATTTGGCAACGAATCTTCATAGGAAATTTACATCAGTGCCGAAGGATCAAGGGTGAAACAGCAAACAGTTAAATCGTTGCAAAGACTCACCTCGTCATAGTTGGTGATTGTACCTCTGTCGATACCACCTTCGACCTCAATAGCAAATGTCAAATCACGGTCAATATTGTCAATGAGCATTTGGAATGCTGTTGGCTTCAGGTCAAACTTGTACTCAATGTCAGATCTATAGACACCCGACTCCAGGCACTCCACTTTCCCGCCAATATAGGTCTCAGACTCAAGCAAATGTCCTTCATGAAATTTTGCAAGTGGCTCCTTTTGCTTGTTGGGGCAAATTATATCCTTTTCACAAGCCTGTACCATAAGCAAGACTTCGCATAGCGTTCCACTACCTTTTCTAAGCACATCCTCGGGCCCCATGGGAATAATAGTGCACAATGAAAAGATAAACATATGAACGTATTTCATGTAAAGATAATACGTTGCCACTGCATCAGAGACGGAATAACTCGCCATGTGCACTGGACGATCTTTGGCGAAATGCATCATATCTTCTGGATCAACTTCCACAGGATCATAGCCAAGCTTATATTTCGTCACAGCCTTTAGACCCTGAGATCCTTGAGGCAAATACGAGTCTCTTTTTACCCAACTGAAGGCATCCATGTGTACACAACACCGGCCACGATATTCCCCTTCGCCTCCAGCATCTCCGCCACCAACACGTTCTACGCCAAGTTCATACTTCAAATCAAGCCCATACACGGAGCATCTTTGCTCCAAGAATGGCCAATCGAAAAAGTCACCATTATAGGTAACTACAATCTGCGGCTTCAGCCTCTGATACTCGCTCAAGAATCTCCTAATCAAATCCTCTTCCGTCTGTTCATTGAATATTTTGAACGGTCCTGGATAGCTTGGCTTTGGAGTATATTCAAAATCCTGCACGTCCTGACTCACGACGTCACGACTAAGAATGAGATACCCCTGACCTTCCACCATGTATGAAATCATATATATGGTGTCTACGTTTGCATCAGGGAATTTCAACGGGGCCTTGGTACACTCAATATCAAATGCCAAAAAGCTTGGTTCTGCTTTGGTTTCTACGTCCTGCTCCGATAGCGTCACACCACAATCTAATTCATTCGGTGTGACGGTATACCACGCCCCAGCACGAATATCCAAATCGATACAGACTCGCACAAGATAAGGAACGTCGTATTCCCTCATATCAATCATATTTGACAAAGGATCCTTTAAACTATCCTCCATCTCATTTTGAATTCCAAAGGTAGGATTGAGCTTGGCTTCTTGTTCTTTCTTTTGATTTTCTTGAATAACGGGCTGAATTTCCCTTCTAACTCCCATGAGTTGATCCACAGTGTCAAAAGAGAGTTTGATCATGGATCGCCCCTTGGATCCAGCTTCACCTAAATGATTCAATGCGTCCAAATCAATCTTTTTGACAATGGTGGCAGACTTCAAGCCAAGTGCTTCATATTTTCTCATCAAGTTGGATACGATTGTTTCGAAAAAGACAGAATTTCCTTCTTCGTGCTGAAACGAGGATGTCATTCCATATCGCGATGGTGGGTTGGCAATCACGTAAAAGTATGGATCGTAGAGTACAGTCGATTTGAATGTGGATCCGTCCACGCCCAAGAAAAATAAATCTACACCAGCTCGTTCTGGTCCTGTCGCAGAAATTGAATCGGATTCGGTAGAGGATGTGCCTCCTGACGCAATCGTCTACACGGATACAGAAAGAATGGATACAGAAAGAATGAATTTGATTTCGTGGGTGTAATGAAGACATCAAGACAATGTATAATATAATACGTGAGAAGAACTGGAAATGCTATCCGATACGCAGTATAAACATGCACATAAATATATGCACTTACCGTTGGGAGTAGATTAAATATCCATCCACGCTTGGAGCGACTACCGTCGCCAGTATTGTGTGAATACCGGCAAAACCCAAATCTTTCATCACAAGCTTCGTCCTCAGCTCTTCTTTTGAGCTTCATCTGCAGCCGACGTTCAGCACGCTCCTGCTCTTCGGTGAGTTGCGCGGCCGAGTGCGAGTTTTTGGCACTCCCCTTGGAGCCAAGTTGGCGCTGGTAGCGCGTTGGCCCTCCTCGTCGAGATGCTTGTCCAAACACTCGCTTGTTGGATGACATGGTCCTTGGATATTTATTTATGAGTTCGTTGAATGATCCTTCTCTAAATCTCTCAATGACACAAGAGAATATCTGATGCCTGGTACCGATACGATGCAAGAATGAAGCAGTTGGCATCTTCTGCTCCACATTCCACATCGTCGATCATCATCTTCTATCGCCGCATAGCAGCGCATAGAATAGGTTTCATTTTTCACCAGTCTTGTGCAGTCTTGTGAGCAAAAAAGAGAAATTTGGCGGGCATATTCAATACTGTACTTGTTGGCCTGGGAATCGGAGGAAGTTGACACTTGACACATAAAAAGCCGGTCTCGCCGACCATCGGTTTGAAATCTTACAAGTATTTTGAATTTTACTGATGTACGAGAAAAAGCGGTGTATCTTTTTCATACTACTGTACAACAGTTGATGTTCGTCGTATCTTGGATCATCTTTTTCGACAGTTTGGCTGGAAGGAGACATCACATAAAATCAGAAGCATTGTTGCAATTCGACAATTGACAAATAGTTTCTTTATAATGATCTCTGCTAGACTGCTACAGAGAGCAGCTCTTCACAGGGTCTCCCAACATCCTACTTCCAGATTGGCAGCCTTCACCGCAAATAATCGCTTCACGATGTCAAACCTTAAGTGTGCTTTTTCAACGGACATTGAATTGCCCTTGCCTCCCACCAGTAGTCATCCCCATTCCAAGCTTGCTTCGGCACAGGGAAGTCTTATTTACACTGAGACCGATGAGGCACCTGCTCTTGCCACGTACAGTCTCTTGCCCATTCTCAAAAAGGTATGTCTACCTACTGTACTGTTAATTGTTGATGGGTTGTTCTTCTCCCCTCTTCCAATGATTTGATCGTATCTCCTGATACATACAACCAATAAAATCCCAATCATTTTCTAACTATATTCTTTTAACGATGATTCAAATGCGATACCTTAGTTTGGGACAATGGCAAATATCGATATAGTCCCCTGCGATATCTCAGTCTCTGGACGTGTTCTCTCAGTTTTCCCTGATAAACTCAAACCCGAGCAACGTGTACCCGACAATCTCGCTCATTTGGGCGAACTCTGTAAAACTCCCGAGGCAAACGTGATCAAACTTCCAAACGTTTCTGCTTCCATCCCACAACTAGAGGCATGCATTGCCGAACTCAGATCCAAGGGATACGATGTACCACTCTACCCCGCGGAACCCAAGAACGACGAAGAGAAAGATATCCAGCAGAGATATTCCAGGGTATTGGGATCAGCCGTCAACCCCGTTTTGAGAGAAGGAAATAGTGATAGGAGAGTTGCCGCACCTGTCAAGGCTTATGCGCAAAAGAACCCTCATAAAATGGGGATCTGGTCCAAGGCGAGCAGAACTCACGTTAGTTCTATGGACAAGGGTGACTTTTTTGGTAGTGAACAGTCAACCTTTACAAAGGAAGCAACTGATGTAGTTATTGAACATCTTGCACCGGATGGAACGGTGACAGTTCTCAAGGAAAGCAACCCTCTTGAGGCAGGCGAGGTGATTGATGCAGCCTGTATGAATGTTTTGGAGCTCCAGCAGTTTTACAAGAGGGAGATCCAGGATGCCAAGGATTCAGATATTATGCTGAGTTTGCACCTCAAGG
>Ga0209712_10004391_pt1 | contig 11210 bp, 5 predicted proteins | sample ArcOceMetagenome_FD_187443 | JGI IMG/M metagenome (GOLD analysis project Ga0209712, IMG submission 187443) | Marine eukaryotic phytoplankton communities from Arctic Ocean - Arctic Ocean - Greenland ARC118M Metagenome (SPAdes) (version 2) | ecosystem: Environmental > Aquatic > Marine > Oceanic...
GATATCAATCATGGAACGGCCCACCGTGGGTAAAGTGTTAATCAATGGTCACGATTTAAGCAGCATTCAACGTAAACAAATTGCCTATATACGCCGCGACATTGGGATGATTTTTCAAAGTCACCAGTTGCTAATGGACAAAAGTGTATTTGACAATGTGGCTCTACCTTTAATTATTGAAGGTTATTCTCATAAAGAAACAGCGAAACGAGTCCATGCCGCTTTAGAAATGGTGGGTCTTAGTGATAAGGTAAAAAATTTACCTGCCATGTTATCAGGTGGTGAGCAACAAAGAGTCGGTATTGCGCGAGCAGTCGTCAACAAACCTCCGCTATTATTGGCAGATGAACCAACAGGTAATTTAGATCCCAAATTATCGATGGAAATTATTCGTTTATTTGAGGATTTTAACCAAGCTGGTGTTTCCGTATTTATCGCTACCCATGATCTTGGACTGATTGCACGAATGAAATATAGAACACTCACACTTAAACAAGGCCAAATGATAACTGACGGTTTAACTGATGAATATCAAAGCGACAAACTCTATGTGTAACTTAGTTTTTAGCAAAGCCTTAGTCCTCTCACTAGTTAGGTTAAGCAAATGAGTATCTTGTTTAAAGGTCGAGTACAAGGCGCGCACATCTCGCAAATATCGGCTTATCAACGTTTTTTGATGTTTTTTGTCAGTCACTTCAGACAGGCACTAGGCAGCTTAGGTGAACTATGGCGATCGAAAGCCTCATCACTTATGACAATAGGTGTATTAGGGTTAAGTATCACGCTACCAAGCACACTTTATGTGATGGTGAAAAATGCCGAAAATGTCAGTTCTGGTTGGGAACAAGCATCCCAAATCTCCTTATTTTTGAAGGAAAAAGTCAGTCAGGGAGACATTGATCAACTATTAAAACGTATTCAGCTTTGGCCAGAAATTGATTCTATCAACTATATTTCTGCAGATAAGGCACTGGACGAGTTTAAACAATTATCCGGGTTCGGTGATGCTATTGCTTACCTAGATCAAAACCCATTACCTAATGTGATATTAGTTACCCCCACCAGTCGTCATGCCAGCCCTATCGCCGCTCGTTTATTGTTAGATAAATTAAGAGATGAGAGAGAAGTTGATATTGGTAAGCTTGATATTGAGTGGCTTGAGCGATTACATGCTTTACTTGATGTAGTCAAAGATCTGGTCACAGTCATTGCTCTTCTACTGTTTTTAGCTGTTGTATTAATCATTGGCAATACTATAAGACTAAACATTCTTAGTAAGAAAGATGAAATTTTAGTCATGAAACTAGTCGGTGCCACAGATGCCTTTATCCAACGGCCTTTTATGTACACAGGGTTTTGGTACGGATTTTTAGGTGGTTTGTTAGCTTGGATAGCCGTTACGTTACTTTTATGGTGGATGAGCAGCAGTGTTAGTGCGGTAAGCGAGTTATATCAAAAGAGTTTCAACTTAACCGGTGCTGACGTCTCTACCTTCTTATGGATGTTAGGCTTGTCGGTATTTCTTGGTCTGACTGGCTCGTTATTATCAGTCAAACGTCATGTACGAGAAATAGAACCTAAATAATCCGAACTCGCGATAAGCAGTAAAGCTTACTCAGAGTTTGGGTTCAATAGCCTGAATTTCAAATAAAGAAACGAGTATTCTTTAAATAACTTAAAAAACCGTATTTACCCACATTTTCACAATCAAGTTTTGCTAGTTAACCGCATTATTCGAAGGAAGATTGGCAATCTTGTGTCATAAAATATTGCACATTTATAATTTTTCCATCGGTCTTAGCTGGTTTTACCTTCAAGGCGCATGCCAATAAACCGTAAACTTCTATGTTATTGAAAGGACTAGCCATAAGTTTTTTCTTAAATGCTGGGCCACTAGCAATGAATGTAGCGTGCATCAACGGGTCCTGATTGTCATAACCATGAGTGGCAACAGAACGACCTAATTTAAGCATAGGTGGGGGCTGACGTTTATCTCGACTAGCATAAATACTCCAACCAGTATCAGCTAGTAGCATAAGATCAGGTTCCCGTTGTGGGTGATCAAAATGATAATCAGTCGGAAAGTTTCCACGGCGTAATACACGCATTTTAGGATGTGCTTTATGTAACTTGTTGTATGCGGCGTCCACTAATTTAGGAGCAGCATACAAATTTAGGAATGGAGCGTGTACTGAGGTGCTGTTACTTGACCAATCGGGTACGATAAAAGCTGATAAGTCTAGCCATGGGTCAAGGTTGATCACTCTTTGGTCAGAAAGATTAACCATTCCATGATCCGCCACAACCACTATGTTTGCCCGCTGTTTAAGTCCCAACTTGCTGAGCCCCAGTAGTAAGTCACCAATGTGTTTATCAACCTTAGCAACAGCTTCTCGCTCTTGTGATGAGCCCACACCAAAATCATGCGCCGCACTGTCTACTGCTGAAAAATATAGTGTTATTAGTCTCGGGCGTTGTTTTTCAGGTAATGCAAGCCATTGCAGCACTTCTTCAACACGCTCAGCATAGTCTTTATTTTGTTGATAGGGTTTCCAAAATGATGGGCGAACACCATCAATCTCCACCTCTGAACCCACCCAAAAATAAGTCGCCGCTTTTACTCCTTGTTTTTCAGCAGTTATCCAAATAGGTTCGCCGCCCCACCACATAGGATCACTCACATCTGTTTGACGATCAAATTGACGCCCTAGTTCTCGGTCATAAGGATAATTGGAAACAAAACCATGATTTTTTGGGTGTAAACCAGTGGCTAAAGAATAGAAATTAACAAAGGTTTTAGTTGGCATCGCGGGAATCATGTTAGCCCTAACACCAGTGTCTGCTAAAGACTGTAAGTTAGGCGCTCGCATGCGCTCCAGAGTATCTGCTCGCAGCCCATCAACTCCAATCATAATAACGATAGGATCTTCGTTATCTTGTGCAAAGGCAGTATTAAAAAAGCCTAATAAAACAAGTATTAATACGTGCATAAAATAAACGTTCAACATTTAAATTGGACCATATCCGGTAAAATAAAAAGTATGTATAAGAGTAGTTAAGCCAGGAGAAAGCGGATGAAAACACTCCATCCGCTAAGCTCAAAGATTGTTATTGAAGAGGTGAACCTGAACTATTTTCATCTGTAGGAACAGTTTCAGCATTTAGGATCGGTGCGATTCCAGCTTTTTCAACTTCTACTCCATCCACCCTTTGTAAACCCCTTGGTAATTTATTTCCTCGTCTTCCGCGATCTCCTTGATAGTGAACAAGATCAGCGGCTGTTAAGGTCATGCCTCGTTTACCTGCTAAAATTTTAACGTTAGCGCCTTGCGGAACAACCGCTAACACTCTGACATACTCTTCCCTGGATTGAACTTTTGCTGATGGGATACTAAGCAACTTGTTACCTTTACCTTTTCCTAGGCTCGGTAAATCTCGAAGTGGGAACATTAACATTCTGCCTTCGTTCGAAATAGCCAAACACCAATCAGTTTTGAGATCATATACAGGTTGTGGGCCGATAATTTTGGACGCTGAAGACAAAGACAAATAGGCTTTTCCTGCTTTGTTTTTGCTAACCATATCGCTAAATTTACCGACAAATCCATAACCAGCATCAGATGCCATTAGATACTGCTGTTCGTCATTGCCCATTACCATATGTTCAACATGTTCGCCGCTGACTATGTTAAATCGTCCAGTCAATGGTTCTCCTTGGCTTCGAGCCGATGGTAACCCATGAGCATCACAGGAAAATGCTCTACCAGAAGAGTCGAGAAATACAACTTGTTGGTTACTTCGCCCTTTGGCACTAGCCTGGTAGCTGTCACCCGCCTTATAGCTTAGACCTTCCACATCCACATCATGACCTTTTGCACATCGTGCCCAGCCTTTTTCAGACAGCACCACTGTGACCGCTTCTGAAGGAATTAACTCTTTTTCAGACAACGCTTTAGACTCGCCTCGCGCAACAATAGGGGAACGCCTATCATCACCGTATATCTCTGCCGCTTCTAATATTTCTTTTTTAATCAGTGTTTTTAAGCGTTTATCAGAACCTAACAATAACTGCAGCGCATCTCGCTCTTTGGCCAGTTCTTCTTGCTCACCTTGGATTTTCATTTCTTCCAATTTAGCAAGATGACGTAGTTTTAAATCGAGTATGGCTTCAGCTTGAATATCCGACAAACTAAACTGAGACATTAATTGCTGTTTTGGATTCTCTTCGAAACGAATAATGCGAATGACTTCATCAATATTCAAAAAGGCGATCATTAAGGCTTCAAGAATATGCAGTCTGGCAAGTACTTTATCTAACCTAAACTGTAACCTTCGCACGACTGTGTCTTTTCTAAAGATCAGCCACTCGGTTAATATCATCCGCAAGTCTTTGACTTGAGGGCGGCCATCTAAGCCAATCATATTGATATTAACTCTATAACTTTTTTCTAAATCTGTAGTCGCGAACAAATGTTGCATCAGTTGTTCAACATCAACACGGTTAGAGCGAGGTGTAATCAACAAACGGGTTGGGTTTTCGTGATCTGACTCATCGCGGAGGTCACTGACCATAGGTAATTTTTTGGCTTGCATTTGTGCAGCAATTTGTTCGAGAATTTTACCACCCGATGCTTGATGAGGCAGTGCTGTGATAATAATATCGCCATTATCTTCTGCATACACTGCACGCATTCTGATTGAACCGCGGCCAGTTTCATAAATTTTAGTGATGTCAGCCTTTGCTGTGATTATTTCTGCATCTGTAGGGTAATCAGGCCCTTTTACAAATTCTAATAGTTCGTGTAATTCAGCTTTGCTGTTATCTAACAAATGAGCGCAAGCATTGGCAACTTCACGTACATTATGGGGTGGGATATCAGTCGCCATTCCAACTGCAATGCCGGTAATTCCGTTTAATAATATATGAGGCAAGCGGGCTGGCAACACTTTTGGTTCGTCTAATGTACCATCAAAATTTGGCTGCCAATCGACTGTGCCTTGACCTAACTCGGTTAGCAGAACCTCACTAAATTTAGACAAGCGTGATTCGGTATAACGCATCGCGGCGAACGATTTAGGATCATCTGGCGCTCCCCAGTTACCTTGCCCATCAACTAGTGGGTAACGATAAGAGAAAGGCTGCGCCATCAATACCATCGCTTCATAACAGGCTGAGTCGCCATGAGGGTGAAATTTACCAAGTACGTCGCCGACTGTTCGTGCCGATTTTTTGTACTTAGCACCGTTATTTAAACCCAACTCGGACATAGCGTAAACAATACGCCTTTGTACTGGCTTCAAACCATCACCGATATGCGGCAATGCTCTGTCCATAATTACGTACATGGAATAATTTAAGTAGGATTCTTCAGTGAATCGACGCATCGTTAGTTGTTCGATGCCATCTTTATTGATAATGGTTTCTTGACTCATGTTTGGCTGTTTTTACCACTTATTCTTGTTTTAGGTTTCAGATTGAAAATGAGTGATACCTAATTCTGCATTACTCTATTGAATAGATTACCCTATAAATGGCAACGATTACATCACCTAAGTTTATCTTTGCCGATCAAAATAACGCTAAGGTTTGCCATAAGTATTAGTCGAATGGTTTAATGTTGTTTCCTAACTCCCAGACTGACTGAATTAGATGTTTCTTCGCATTTGCAGATTTTTACTTGTAACTTCGCTGTCACTACCTCTGTGGGCAATTGCACAAGGTAATGTTCAGTTAATTACCACCGATGAAGTTATCAGGTTATCACCTCAACTAAAGTTGTTTCGAGAAACAGATAATCCACTAGGACTATTCGACGTAAAACAAAAACTAGAAGAGTTTGTTTGGCAACCTGGTGACAACCCAAACTATGGCTTCTCCGACAAAGGTGTGTGGTTGCATACCACTATCAGCAACATTACCGAGAACAAACAATGGGTAATTGATGTTGCATTTACTCAGCTAGAAAAAGTGGATATCTACGTATTGCTCGGTGATGAAGTTCTAGGACATGCGAGTCAAGGCAAGATCCGTCCTAACCCTCAGTATCGTTTTCCAACATTGAAACTAGATATGCCTTATGCACAAACAATCGACTTATACGTGCGCATAGAAAGTCAACGATCTGCATTAGTTGCACCAGTTGATATCCAAACCAGTGTTCACCATGAACGAATTAATTTTTATGACAACCTTATATGGGGTCTATTCTACGGTGGGCTCATCATCTTGGCCCTATACAACCTAATTCTGTATATAGGATTAAAAGATAATAGTTTGCTGGCATATGTAGGTTATATTTGTGCTGTTGTGATTTGGCAGTTTGTTTGGGGTGGTCATTTACATTTGTTGATGTCTAGCGATATCTCGATATGGGCCAGCTCCCGTACAGATTTGATATATGTGATCATTGGTATTTTTTCTGGGTTATTCACAATTTCTTTTTTAGAGATGGTTAACTCAGCTCCTAAGTCATTAATTTATATTAAAATTTGCATTGCCCTGTTAGTCACTTTGGGGCTGTTGTCGGTATTGAATATATTACCCCCTGTTTGGCAAAGTGGTTTAGTTTATCTAACAAGTGTGGTGGCTATTGCTAGCTTCACTTATGCTGGTTTCGAGAGTTATAGCAATCAGTTCTATGCTGCTCGTTATTTTATCTTTGCATGGAGTATATTGGCTGGCTTTGCGCTAATAGGTATGCTGAGTCTGACCACTTTTCTGCCCTCAAATTTCTTTACTGCTTATTGTTTTCAATTAGGCGTTTTCATTGAAGCTGGATTATTCTCCTTAGCCTTAATGGATAAAAGCCGCCACCAGTTGCAACTAGAGGTAGAGCAAACTACAGAAGACTTAAGAAACAATATTGAACTAGTCGAAGAACAAAACGTGCGCTTAGATATTGCTCGCAAAGACGCCATTGCCGCAAGTAACGTTAAATCACAGTTTTTAGCTAACATGAGTCATGAAATACGCACTCCACTGAACGCCATATTAGGCTTCAGCAAAGAGTTGCATTCAGACTCATTATCGCCAGAAAAAAAAGAGCAGGTCAGTATTATCAATGCTGCGGCAGATAACTTACTTAACATTGTTAATGATGTATTGGATTTTTCTAAAATCGAAGCCGGTAAGTTAAAAATCAACAACCACCCATTTTCACCTAACGAAATGTTAGAAGATATGGTCAGTATTATGGCCAAGTCCGCTCACCTCAAAAATTTGGAATTTATATACAACTTAGAACCTTTGCCAGAAAAACTGATTGGTGATAGTTATCGAATTAAACAAGTTTTGAATAACCTTTTAGGCAATGCCCTGAAGTTTACTGATCATGGTTTTGTCAGTCTTTCGGCCTTCGGTAAAGTGCGAGATCATGGTATTTACGAACTTGTACTTAAAATTGAAGATTCTGGAATAGGCATAAGCCGCGAAGACCAAAGAAAACTGTTTGCTGCTTTCTCACAGGTTGACGATGCCTTAAGCCGCTCATACCAAGGCACAGGATTAGGCCTAGTAATCTGTCAAGAACTAGTAAAACTGATGCGTGGTGAGCTAACACTTCAGAGCACACCACACTCTGGTAGTACCTTTACCGTGACAATCAGATCCAACCTGCTTAATACTAACCTTTCGCTTAGTCCTGATAGTGAATGGCTAGATAAAAAAATCATTTATTTTGACCCATTTCCACAGTCTCGCCATTGTGGCGTAAAAATACTCACTTATTTAGGCGCAAGCGTAACTGGAGTTGAGTCATTAACCTATCTAAGGGAGTTAAAGCAGCATTATGATTTAGTATTCATTTGTGTACCTAACAACAAAGAAAACGTTTTGCCGAGTATTTTAGAGACCACACGGCATTTAAATACAGATAATTCTGTGTTGTTATATTCTGGTATCGAGTCATTATCTAACCGCAGCGACTTATCACAATATTTCTCTCATAAAATGCGTCTTCCATTAACTTTAGGTAAACTGAATAGCTTATTACATGCGCCTGAAGAAAGTCCGACTGATAAATTACAACAACGCTTAGCTGCATTACCAAGCGCCAAAGTATTGGCCGTGGATGATATGGAAATCAATTTGCGGCTACTCACTACTTGGTTAAAAAACACTAATCTACAACTTACCTTGGCTTTTAGTGGCAAAGATGCGGTCGCACAATGTAAAGAGCATGAGTTTGATTTGATCCTTATGGACGTGCAAATGCCAAACATGGATGGATTAGAAGCAACCAAACAAATACGTCAAACAGAATTAAATTTAGGAACACCTATTATTGCGGTCACTGCTCATGCATTTAAAGAAGAACAAGATAAATTACTCGCATCTGGAATGGATGATTATTTACCTAAACCTATCAACTTGTCGGACCTAATAGACTTGATCAAACGCTGGTGTCAGGTAGCCGATCCTATTAACGAACAACCAAGCTTTGACTGGACACTCGCACTAAAGCGCTCTAATCAAAATGAGGAGGCAGCTAGGGATATCTTGCAGCAGTTTGTGCAACAGTTACCTGGACTGGTTGAGTCCATAGAAAAAGCCAATCAAGTCGAAGATTACATAGAGATGCAAGCAAAAGTACATCAATTGCACGGCGCATGCTGCTATACAGGCGTGCCAGCGATGCTTTCACTTTGTAGTGAGATGGAAGGTGCATTAAAACGCCAACAAATTGATGTTGCGAAATTAAGAGTGAGCAAATTAAAGAGTGAATCTCTCGCTCTATTATCAGCTGTACAACAAGCGAAAATTATTTAACCTCAACTTCAGGGTGTAATAAATCTAACTATCTGAACTTGGAACCGTTAATACTCGTTGTTGGCATTGGCGCAACAAATCAACAAATTCTTGCTCTGGGCGATCCAACTCAGAGCCAGCAACAAAAATATCATATCCTAATCGCGCCCTTAACTTAGTCATACGATTAGCAAACATAGCTTGAATACCTTTGTACTCTATTCCATTGCTATCCTTAAAATAATCGTGCTCTAAAATATCGTCACTATGACAACTGCCAGTGGCACAGTCTTTCGATGCAGGCATATCATGGAATAATAGAGGACGCTGCTCCAGCAAAGTATTAGTCATTAACCGTGGTGAAATTTGTTTCAAAAAGACTGAATAGTCTTTAATTTTTATTGCCACCATCTCCAGCGGTTTATGCTCTAATCCATGAGTTACCTTGGGCACATCAACGCGCTGAATATTGCTCCAATCGAGCTGCCATTGGCCATGTCGATGCTTGTAAAGAATTGATTTTTTAGAAAGAAGAAAACTAAACTCTGGCTCTCTATATTTGACCCAAGCGATCAACAAAGCCACGAGTGACGCACTGGTCAAAAATATTCCAATCAAGTACAGCGACTTAGGTAATAATGAGAATGCAGTGCTAGCTAAACACAGGCCAACTAGACCGATCAATACACTAACAATCACATTACGTTTGGCCTGGCTCCTGATTTCAATTATATCTTGCATAGTGCCTCGCTCACGCCCAAAACCAAAGATAAATAATACAACAGAATATTGCCCAAATCACCAAAGCTCTGATCTGCTTGCACCTTACACAATCAGTATGCCACCAGCTGAACTGAGATTTTTTCGCAGCTTTCATTCTATCTTCCAACATCTACTTTTTAGGTATTTATCCTACCCCGCAAGCGAGATATCAAGCAACAGCTAGTGTTACCATTTATTTGTAGGCATCTTGTCCTAAAACGCTCTCCCTGTGTAACTCCCTAGATACTTTGTGCTGGTTTATTTAATCTAGACACAACTAAAGGTGTAAATACCAAAGATAAAATAACAGAAAAACCTACACCACCAGCCAATACCACTGCTAGAGGTGGCCAAAAAGAACCATCACTAAATAACAATATGGGAATAAACCCACCGACAGTAGTGAAGGTGGTAGACAATATATGCCGACTACAGCCCATAGTTTCTTCAACTATTTGGCTAATATCCCCGGCTTTTGCTTTTGGATTGGCATTAATTGCAGCAATCACCACAATTGAGCCATTGATAGCGACTCCGATAAGTCCCGCACACCCTAGCAAAGGGTTAAATCCGATAGGTAGGCCAGATATCCACAGACTAAACATGCCTAAGCCTACTGATAAAACCGCAACAGACCCAATCACTAAGGCTAGTCGCAGACTACGAAACGATAATATCAAGGTGGTGATCATCAACACTAACAAAACAGGCGCGTATGTTGCCAATTGGCCTACAGCCTCTTGTTGTTCATCAGCATCACCCGCCATTTTAAAACGATACCCTTTGGGCATGCTAAAATTCATTTCCTCTAGTCTTTTTAATAACTGCTCACTTGCATCTATGGCTGTGGCGCCCGGTAATAAAAATGCTTCAACGTTATTCACTCGCTCACCGTTTTCTCGAGTAATACCAGCAACCGTAGGTTTTAGTAAGAAATCACCTAAGGCAGAAACTGGCATCGACACACCTTGGCTAATGAGTTTTTTACTCATTAAAGGTAAGCTTTGAATTTGTGCAAGTTCGCCCCTGAATTCGTCCCCCACTCTAATTCTTATAGGTATTTCTTCAGTTCCTTCCAATATTGAGCCACCTATTTTGCCACCTAATGCATATTCTAATTGTTGAGAAATTTCAACCAATGACAGCCCTGCCATTTGACTCGCATCTTGGGTTGCTTCAAGCACCCACTCTGGTTCACCAAAAGTAACAGAAGTAATAGATTGAGAGATGCCAGGTACATGTGACATTGCCAATCTAACTTGATCACCCAAGGAGTTTAAAATATTGATATCTGGCCCAAATATTTGTAACCCAACCGGAGCTGATACAGGCGGGCCTTGGCCAAATGCTCTTACCACAATTTTACTTTGTGGATAGGCTTGGTCTAACTCGGTTTGCAATTGACCTATCAGTACTTTGGCATCAGTCACACTGTTTGCTTTGACTACCGCATTTGCGTAGTGAGATGAATTATCTTTATTCATTATCTGGTTATAATACACCGATGGAAATGACCCACCCACTAACCAACTCAATTGTGCCACTTGTGGCTTTTTGCGGATCAGTGCATCTACACTGTTAACCACAACTTGAGTTTCTTGAATTGCCGTACCTTCTGGCATCCACAAGTAAATTTCAAATTGGTCTCTGTCACCGCTAGGGAAAAACACATTGCCTAGTTGACCGGCTAAAATAAATCCAG
>Ga0209712_10004392_pt1 | contig 11209 bp, 6 predicted proteins | sample ArcOceMetagenome_FD_187443 | JGI IMG/M metagenome (GOLD analysis project Ga0209712, IMG submission 187443) | Marine eukaryotic phytoplankton communities from Arctic Ocean - Arctic Ocean - Greenland ARC118M Metagenome (SPAdes) (version 2) | ecosystem: Environmental > Aquatic > Marine > Oceanic...
AACTCACAAAACTTTTAGGGTGTAAAGCCGCTTTGTAGATTTTTTCAGCTTCGGCAATTTTTACCGTTGTATCAGTAGGTGAATGCATCACCAACAAGGCTTTTTTCAGTTGGGTAATGTGGCGGGTATCATAACTATTAATATCATCTAAAAATTGCTTTTGAATAGTAAATTTACGCCCAGCCAAGCTCACTTCTGCTTGGCCTTTATGCTCTATTTCATCTATATGCATGGCAAAATTATGGGCGACATGAGCGGCGTCAGATGGTGCACCTATCGTCACTACTGCCGTTGCTTCTTGCACCTGTTTGGCTACCCCAAGCACTGCTGCGCCCCCAAGACTGTGACCAATTAACACCTTAGGTGCTTGATAGTTTGTCCGCAAAAAATCCGCTGCTGCAACTAAGTCCTGAATATTGGAAGAAAAATTACTGTTGGCAAAGTCACCGTCGCTGTTGCCCAAACCGGTGAAATCAAAACGTAATACAGCAATGCCTTTGGCCATCAAAGCACGACTAATACGTGAAGCGGCTGCCACGTCTTTGCCGCAAGTAAAACAATGGGCAAATAACGCATAATATTTAATATCAGTTTCCGGGGACTCCAATAATCCGCTTAACAAATGTTCACCGCTGGTAAATTCAACTTTTTGTCGCATAGTGTGGCCTTTTAGAATGGAGCGTTCAGAGTCAGAAGACCGCACTTGGCTGACATTTATTTCGAATGATTACTGACATTTTTTCAGTATAGGGTTAATTGTCTTGAGATATTTATCATATCAATAACATTAGCCCCCAAAGAACCTAGTCAGCTAATCATTCTTGTCTCAAGGCTTTGATAGGGTTAGCTCTAGCCACTTTCGCAGCGCTGCCACCCACAGTTGCCCACGCAACCAAAAGCAAACTGCCACCGACCACTAAACAAATCGGCCCTAACCACCATGTATTAATCCGATAGGAAAATGATTCGAGCCATATCAACATGGCATAAATAGAGATCGGCCAAGCGATCAGATTAGCTATAATGACCGGCTTTGAGAATTGCCAAATCAACAGCGAAACAATATCTTTAACACTGGCTCCCATGACTTTTCGAATACCAATTTCTCTGGTCCTGCGTTCAGTGGTAAATGACGCCAACCCAAATAAACCTAGACATGCAATACCTATCGCCAATAACGAGAAAACCGAAAACATTTTTGTTTGTATGGACTCTTCTGCATATTGAGCTTTCATCATCTCATCTAAAAATTGTAAGCTGATGGGTTGCATAGGCACAGTTTGTTTCCAGATTAATTCCACTTTTTCCATCAGCGCAGCAACGTTGTTGGTGCTAAAAGATAAACTAGCTACGCGCAAACGATTAGTGTCCATAGTGTAAGCCGTTGGCCGCACACCAAATTTTATTGAACGGAAGTAAATATCTGGCACTATGCCAATAATCTTTAGTGCCTGTCCTTTAAAATTATCTGAATCTAGAGTTTTTCCAATTGCTTGCTCCGGTGATGTAAAACCAAACTTACGTAATGCCGATTCATTCAGGATGACAGATGCGGTCAATTGTGCATTCTGCGCACTTTGCGGATTGGTATATTGTTTAATTTCATCGCTTCCAAAATTCTCACTAAACAGTCGCCCAGCAAGGGGCTTAACTTCGTAAGCTTCAAAAAATCCGTAGCCCATATCGTGGTAATTAAGCAATACCTTGGCGTTTTCTCCTACAATATGTTCGCCATCTAACAAGGTAAAAATATTATTGTTTTCATTGTCTTGGGTAGGTGATTCAGAAGAATAAACCACAGAGGAGATCTCAGGTAATCTTAGCAATTCATGTCTGAGTCTTTGCCTATTATCCCCAGCACCTGTTATATTAAGCACTAACTTATCTTCACTGACATAACCCACATCCACTGATTGTGCATATAAGGTTTGTGCATAGATGACCGCGGTACATACCACCAAGGTAATAGAAGTGACAAATTGCACTACAACTAACGTCAACCTAAGACTTGAAGACGTCTTAGACTCAGCGCCTTTACTAGAACGCAATAAGTGTCCCGGTTGAAAACCGGATAGAAATATCGCGGGATAAGAGCCCGCTCCTAAACCAATCAACAAGCCCAAACCTAACAAAACAAAAACCAATTTTACGTCACTAAACAAACTTAGTTCGAGCTGTCTGCCCAAAGCTTGATTATATAAAGGTAAGAGTAATTCAACTAAAGCCACGGCTAAGACTAAAGAAATCATAACCAAGGTAACCGCCTCAGCCAAAAACTGTACGGCCACTTGCCCACGACTCGCCCCAAGCACCTTACGCATAGCTACTTCTCTGGCACGGTGGCTAACCCTAGCGGTAGACAAATTCATAAAATTAATACAAGCAATCAATAAAATTAGCGCCGCAACAATACTAAAAGTAATGGTCAGTGTTCTGTCACCCATAGGCGTTAAATCGCCCATATTACCAGCATCCTCTCGGGCTCTAAGATGCAAGTCTTCCAAATACATGAGTTTATGACGCATGTTATCGCTGACTTTTGAATCAGAAGTTAATTCACCAATATCTTCCTCATACATTTTCACGAAAGGGCTTTCATTATCCACCCAATAAGTTAAACGCAGCTGAAACTGCTCAAGACTAATACCGGGACGCATTTTAAAATAGGTATACACATTCAGACTGGTCCAAGTGTTTAAGCCTTGGTTATTTTCAACAATAGCCGGATCGATGTACACCAACATGTCTAATTCCAAATGTGTCGCATCAGGTAGGTTTTTAATCACCCCCGATACCGGCACTAAGCTCGGCTCTGCGCCCAAGCAGCAGACAGTCATCACTTCACCCACTACATCAGATTTACCAAAATAGCGGTTCGCCATATCTTCAGTAATGATCAGGTCGTATGGTTTGTTAAATGAACTGTCTTTAGAACCGTATAAAAATGGCAGGTCAAACACATCAAAAAAACTACCATCAACAAAATTCACTGTTTGCGCCAGCGCGCCTTCTTCTTTGCGCACAGAGGCATCGAAACGGATTAAACGTACACCGTCTTCAACTTCATTAGTCGCATAGTCACGCACGGCTTCCATCATTTTTCCGGCCGACCTAACCGTTAAAAATGGTGGATTATCTGCTAAATAATATGCTGAGTGCATTCGTACAATACGATCACTATCAGCCAGCCACTTATCAAAACCTGTTTCTTGCTGCACAAACAGCATGATCAAAATACAGCTCATCAAGCCTAGCGCTAAACCAGCAATATTAATAACCGAAAACACGCCATTTTTGATGATATTTCGCCAAGCTGTTATTAGGTAATTTTTAAACATAAACTATCCCTCCTTGATACTATAAGATTAGGCTGCACGCACACTTTGAGTGACCACTGCGCCATCAAACAAATTAATGGTTCTGTTAGCATAATCAGCATGAGTTGGGCTATGGGTCACCATCACTATGGTGGAACCTTGTTGGTTCAGGGAACGCAGCATTTCCATAACTTCCTGCCCATGGGCGCTATCAAGGTTTCCGGTAGGCTCATCTGCCAGAATCAGCCCTTGGTTACCTACCACAGCTCTAGCTACAGCTACACGTTGTTGCTGGCCTCCAGATAACTGGCTAGGCATATGTTTAGCGCGATGGGCAACACCCACCATGTCCATCACAACCGACACTTTATCCTTGCGTTCGCCAGCTGGCATATTGTGATAAAGCAAGGCCAATTCAATATTTTCAGCAACAGTCAATTCTTCTATCAAATTAAAATTCTGAAATATAAAACCAATATGATGTTTACGAACGGCTGAGAGTTGTTTTTCTGAATAACTAGAAATATCTTCGTCATTAAAAATATATTGACCTGAGCTAGGTGAATCCAACATACCGATTAAATTCAACAAGGTAGACTTACCACAACCTGATGGACCCATAATAGCTACGAATTCACCCCTTTGAATTTCAATATTCACATTATTTAACGCTACGGTTTCGACTTCATCGGTGCGATACATCCTGCATAAATCATGTAGTTTCAACATCTGTTTTTCCTTAAGTTTTTATAATAAACGTTTGCAAATAATGAATTAGTTAAGCTTGAGTAAAGCCATATTCTGATAACTTGTATAGGGACTAGTTACAACCTGCTCGCCTACTTCTAAACCTTCTATTACCTCAATAAAGCGGCTGTTGCGTCTACCCAGTCTAACGGTGCGTCTAACCGCTTGTTTGCCATCTTCAGTCACAACAAAAATCCAGTTGCCACCTGTATCTTGATAAAAAGCACCGTTTGGAATAAGTAACGCTTCGCTAGCATCACCTAATGTGAGTTTAGTTTGTATGGACTGCCCCCGGCGAATATCTAAAGGTTGCTGGTGAGTAAATTTAAAGTCGACTTCGAACTGGCCATTCTGAACTTGTGGATAAATTTTCGAGACAACCATAGCGTAATTTTCATAGGTAGCTTGTTGGCTAATATCGACTCTGCCTAAGTAAAACTCGTCAATAAAGGCGGTGACTTTGTAATTATTAGGTGTGTCGATTTGCCCAATACGTTCACCACGACCAATGCTCTGCCCTACCTCAATATTGAACCCAGACAGTGTGCCGTTAACAGGGGCTTTAACGTTCATGTTATCTAAATTTTGTCTTGAGATAGCCAAGTTACCCTCAAGCCTTTTAGTGGTGTCCTTTAGAAAAATTAATTGTTCTGTCTGCATGCGAGCATCAGATTGCTGACTTTCTAAAGTCAAAGCCAAACGACTTTTATACCAATCAAGGGTGTCATGAGTATCATCAAAAGTAGACTGACTCACCGCGCCAGTTTTAATTAATGCTTGCTCTCGGGAAACTTGTCTGGTCAGCAGTTTGATTTGATATCTGATATCGACCAAATTACGTTTATGCTCGAGGCGGTTTTGTTCAAGGCTAAGCTCGATTGAACGCATGTTATTAAGTTGCTCTGCCACTCGTGCTTCATTGCCTAAAACGCTTAATTGCAAAGACGCATTCGACAACTCAACAATCAAATCACCCACTTTGAGGCTGGCACCGTCTTCCACCAGAATACGTTCCACTCTGCCTCCTTCAACAGCATCCAAGTACACTGTTTTGGCCGGTGTGACGCGGCCTCGAATAGGAATGAAGTCTTCAAAGATGCCAGACTTCACTGTGGATATAGCAATACGATCAGTTGCCACACTCAACGCTTTGCCACTAGGCACATTAAGTAACCAATAAACCAGTAACGCCAGCACACTCAATCCGATAAATATTAAAACCATACGTTTTAGAATATTGCTTTGCGGCGCAATTTTGCGATCCATTCCAGCGCCAGCAGAAGCACCACTAGGAGGCGATCCCCTTTGAAGTCCGTCAACGCTTTTCAAATCAATGTGTGCAGGTTTTATATGTTTCAAAATAACGTCCTAGCCGATAGCAGTGAGTGCTAATTCATTTATATTAACGATGGTACTTCAAGTATCGTTCCAGATTTTATCTCACTGTTTTTATTGAACTTATTATTATTGAACCATTATTTACACTTAGAACGTGTACGAATTCGAACAGTAGGTGTACGATAATGAACACTCTTAATCTGTTGCTCACAGAGATAAACCTATGGTGATAGAAGGAAAAATATTGATCGTCGATGATGATCAAGACATATTGACAGCGGGTAAGTTATTACTGAAAAGACATTTTAGTCAGGTGATGATTTGCAACACACCTGAAAACATTCCAAAACTCATGTCAGATAATCGCTTTGACGCCGTCATGCTAGATATGAATTTCAGCCCTGGTGAAAGTTCTGGTGCCCAAGGCTACAATTGGCTGAAGAAAATCCTAGAAATAGATCCACAATGTGTGGTGGTACTTATCACTGCACATGGCGGTATTGATGTTGCTGTAGAGGCAATGAAATTAGGGGCGACAGATTTTGTCGCTAAACCTTGGCAAAATGAAAAATTGGTGGCCACGTTAACGGCTGCAGTACTGCTAGGCAAAACACGCAATGAAGCCAATGAATTACGTCACACCAATAAATTACTCGCCCAAGACACCAACAACGCTCAACAACAACCTCTGCTCGCCCAGTCACCTGTAATGCAACAAATTCACTCATTAATAGAAAGAACCGCTCCTACTGATGCAAATGTTTTGATTTTAGGAGAAAACGGCACTGGAAAAGAATTAGTTGCCAGAGAGTTACACCGGCAAAGCTTGCGCGCTAACCAAGTATTTATGTCGGTTGATTTAGGCGCCATGTCAGAAACCTTATTTGAAAGTGAATTATTTGGTCATAAAAAAGGTGCATTCACAGGCGCAAATGAACATCGGGTTGGCCGTTTACAAGCTGCTAACGGGGGCACATTATTTTTAGACGAAGTAGGTAACTTGCCTTTACACCTACAAGCGAAGTTACTGACGATTTTAGAACAGAGAAAGGTCACACCTCTTGGTACCAACAAAGCCATCGCTTTTGATGTCAGAGTCATCGCCGCTACCAATATTGCAAAACGGGACTTAAACGATGAATCTCGATTTCGTCAAGACTTGTTATTTCGCTTGAACACAGTGGAAATTACCTTACCGCCATTGCGTGACAGAGTGGCCGATATTGAACCTATAGCAAACCACTACATCAACTTTTACTCTAAAAAATATAAAAAATCAGAAAAGACCATCACTGATGATGCTGTGAGCATTATCAAACGTTATTCATGGCCGGGTAATGTGCGTGCTTTGCGGCATGCCATTGAAAGAGCGATCATTCTATCTGAATCAGATCAATTAACTACCGATGATTTTCAGCTAAGCCATGAAGTTAAAATAACGCGTTCAGTTGAAACAACCACTACTCAACTATCAGCTGAGACATCCGAGTTGAATCTCGACAAAGTAGAAAAATCGACTATTGAAGCGGCTTTAAAACAATATAGGTACAATATTAGTCATACCGCCAAAGCATTAGGTATTACCCGCGCAGCGTTATATCGCAGGATGGAAAAACATGGACTTTAAAAAATTCTCAATATTTATCGCAATACGAACTATCTTGGTGATGGCTAACCTGCTTTTACTGAGCATACTGATTAGCTCAGAGGGTTATCATGCAACCACCTTAATCGCATTTTTTTTACTGGTATCTCAGAGCCTATCCCTGGTGCGCTTTGTATCTAAAACAAACACTGAGTTAGTACGTTTTTTAGACGCTGTACGTTACGCCGATTATTCACAGCGCTTTGACCTGTCGTCACTAGGTTCAGGCTTCGGAGAGCTGGGTAACGCGTTTACTGACATACTTGAACGATTTCAAACTGTGAGTTCTGATCAAGAAGAACAAAAGCGACACCTTAAAGCTATTGTTGAACATGTTCCGGTTCCCCTAATTAGCATAAATAGTGATGGTTTACTAACACTGTGGAATAACGCTGCCAGAACGTTATTTGGAGCAAACCGTGTGACTAAACTGAGTGACTTAATACCTTTTGGTGAAGAGTTTGCCAAACACCTATCTACAGTCAAACCGAGTGAAAAACGTTTAGTGAACTTTACTATTGACGGCATGGAACATCAGCTAAGTATCTCAGCCACACAAATACTGCTGAGCAAAAAACAAGAAACACTAGTGAGCATGCAAGATATTCAAAGCGAGCTGGATATTGCACAACTTCAGGCATGGCAGGACTTGGTAAAAGTGCTGACCCATGAAATCATGAACAGTATTACCCCTGTAGCATCATTAGCCAAAACAACAGTAGACTTAGTTTCAGACTGTAAACACAAAGCAAGCGCATACCCAGAGCTCACCGAAGACCTAAAAGACATCTCAGAAGCAGTCGAAACAGTTGCTCGACGTAGTGATGGACTGATTAAGTTTGTAAGTAGCTACCGACAATTAACCAGACTCCCTAACCCCAATAAAAATAAGATAAAGATCGCAACCTTATTCCAACAAAGTTGTTCCTTGGGCACACAACAGTGGGAGAAAAAAGGTATACAAGTACAAATTAACATAGAGCCATCTGAACTTGAAGTCACCGTGGATAAAGACATGTTGGAACAAGTCTTACTCAACCTATTACAAAATGCCGAACATGCCGTTGAAAATTGCATATCCGCTAAGGTCAAAATAAACGCATTTTTCAACAAAAGGGGTCACGTGGTGATTGAAGTCAGCGATAATGGCAAAGGTATTCCTGATGAAATAGGCAACAAAATTTTTGTGCCTTTCTACACCACCAAACAACAAGGATCAGGCGTAGGTTTAGCCCTGACAAGACAAATTATGCTGGCTCATGGTGGCGCGATCAAATATGAAAACAAAGAAACAGGAGGGACCGTTTTCAGAATGACATTCTGATATCTCGATGCAAAAGTGATACAAGCATACTGATTCCAATAAAAACAATTTATAAACAACATTTACATTAAGAATACCCTAGTGGGAATTCATGAGTTCTCATTTTTTAGACCTATTTAGTAGCCTTCTATAACCTCACATATACATCTTTGTACCAATCAAATAGGTTGCATTTGGTGAACCGCTGGCCCTACATTTTTTATAGTAAGTTATTCATAATATCGTTTCCGTAATTAAGCCAACCTGCTAACCATTTATTGTTGTAGATCAAATGCATTTCTGCTGAAAATGATAAGTTGAGAATCAGTAACGTTAAGGAAACACAGATGAAAATTGAAAATATTTTAGTCATTTCAGATCAACAAGACAAGCAACAAAGCGCATTAGCGCATGCAAAATCATTGGTTGATCGCTATGGGGCGAAACTTCATATTGTGGCTTTTAATTATGAGCATTTTGCTACTTCAGCAACCAAATTAAACAATGAGCAACAGCTCGAGGTTCAGAATAAAATTCTTTCATCAGGTAAAAAATGGCTTGATAGTCAAATTACTAAATTAAGTCTGCAAGCAAAATCAACAACTGAGGTGTTATGGGCAAAAGATATTGTAGGTTGGGTTAAAAAACATTGTGCCTCCCAATCCTACGACTTGATCATTAAGACAGGACACCGCAGCGAAGGGCCGTTTTATGTGCCTACAGATTGGCACTTGATCCGTAATAACCTTGTGCCCACTTTACTTGTAGCAGAAAAAAAATGGCGCAAGAAACAAACCATTATGGTGTCACTTGATTTAGGTACTCACTTCAAAGCAAAACAAGCACTCAATCAAAAATTGGTTAATGCAGGGATCAGCTTTGCCACAAGCACAAATATGCCATTGCATATTTGCTACAGTTTACCTATCTCAAATGTACTTAAAGACTTGGGCGTAATTAATACCAAAATGGCTGTTAAAGAAGCCAAAATGAAATATATTCCACTTATTCAAGAAATGTTGGGAGAGCACAACATCCCAGTGGAGAATATTCATATTAAGGCCGGTTCAGCCGCAAAGGTGATCCCGAGTCTAGCCTCAAAACACGCTGCGGGACTGGTAATTATTGGCAGCATTGGACGCAAAGGCTTAAAAGCCAAACTAATGGGCAATACCGCCGAAGGTGTATTAGCGTTATTAAAGACAGATATCCTAGTGATGCAGCCTTAGATAATTAAGCAAAAAGTTAGGGTGTATTGCATTTTTAAAATAGAAACCGGGCCAAATGGCCCCGTTTCTATTTTAGCTGACTTTGCATGAAATCAGTTTTAACATCGTCAGGCATTTAGCTTCTGCTCAAACTTAGTAGTTCGTGACTCCCTGCTTTTTTTAGCTCAACTTCCTAGCCTTAAATTTGCGCCCTTTCAATTTACCTTCATTAAATTGTTTAAGGGCTCGCTTAATGCTGCGGGTTTTAATTGCCACATAAGTATGAGTAGCTGTGACGTTGATTTTACCTATGTCATCACCGGCAATATCAGCGTCTTTCGTTAAGGCGCCCAAAATATCTCCTGGTCGGATTTTACTCTTTTTGCCGCCATCGATACATATTGTGGAATATTCGGGCTCGATAAGACGGTTAGCATGAAAACGTAGCGCTTGGATACCTGTCCATTTTATCTTAGCTTTTTGATAATCTTCAATCGCATTGGCGCGAGGCATTTCTTTTTTGGTGCACAGGGTCAGCGCTAAACCTTTAGCATCAGCGCGGCCTGTTCGACCAATACGGTGAATATGTACTTCAGGGTCGGGAGTGATTTGGTAACTGATGACCGCGTTTACCTCTTTAATATCCAAACCACGGGAAGCAACATCAGTGGCAACCAACACAGATACACTGCGGTTCGAGAATCGGGTTAACACTTCAGTTCTGTCACGCTGCTCTAAATCACCGTGTAAGGCTAATACAGACACCCCTAATTTTGTCAGTTCGTCTGCCACTTCTTGACAGGCAATTTTAGTATTACAAAATACGATAGCCGATTCTGTTTGATAGTGACTTAACATCGCAGCCACCGCTTTAATACGATGTGGCTCTTCAACTTCAAAAAACAGTTGTTCAATACTGGTGGGTTCATGAGTGGCTTCAACACTGACTTCTAGTGGGTTACGCTGTACATCTCTGCTTATCTGCGCAATAGAATCAGGAAAAGTGGCAGAAAATAACAAGGTTTGGCGATCGAGAGGCACAGCATCAATCACTTTAGCCATTTCTACTTCAAAGCCCATATCTAACATACGATCGGCTTCGTCGAGCACTAAAGTATTCACCTCACTTAAGTCTAAGCGTTGGCGAAACAAATGGTCCATGAGGCGCCCTGGAGTACCCACAATTATATGTGCACCATGTTCCAAAGAACCAATTTGTGGGCCCAAAGGCGTGCCGCCACATAAAGTTAATACCTTAATATTATGGATGCCGCGGCCTAACTTACGAATTTCTAGCGCTACTTGTTCGGCAAGTTCACGTGTAGGGCACATTACCAATGCTTGAACGCGAAATCGCTTCACCTTGAGATTATGTAATAAACCTAAACCAAAAGCAGCTGTTTTACCGCTACCTGTTTTGGCTTGGCCAACGACATCCTTGCCTTCAATAATGGCTGGCAAGCTCATAGCTTGAATGTCGGTCATTTCTTTGAAACCCATAGATTCCAGGTTATCGAGCAAGGCGTTGTTTAAACCCAGTGAAGCAAATTCTTTATTCAAAATATTCTCTTTTGTTGGCAGCCAACAATACCTTTTATAAGTTACTGTGACGGTCTTTTTTAATACATTCGTCGAACACTTGCAATAATTC
>Ga0209712_10004394_pt1 | contig 11207 bp, 10 predicted proteins | sample ArcOceMetagenome_FD_187443 | JGI IMG/M metagenome (GOLD analysis project Ga0209712, IMG submission 187443) | Marine eukaryotic phytoplankton communities from Arctic Ocean - Arctic Ocean - Greenland ARC118M Metagenome (SPAdes) (version 2) | ecosystem: Environmental > Aquatic > Marine > Oceanic...
AAATATTATATTGATTACGAACTAATTTAGTGTGAAAACAAAATAATAAATTAAATTAATTCGTAAAACGAAATAATTTGGTGCGTTTGCCCTTAAGGGAAATAATCACTTAATAAATACTAATTATAAAATAATTAGTAAATTTCATACTGGTATGTGGCAGTTTAAATGTTTTGATTTATTTTAATTCTATAAATTGCAGTACATTAAGACAGCTTAACTTCATGATTATATAATCAATAATTTTAAACCGAGATTAGCCGGTAGGAAATGCTGAAATAAGTCCGGTATGACATATTTATTTTGTTTCCTACTTGTGAAGTAATTTGAAAATCAAAACATATGAAAATAAAACTTTCCATTGTATCTTTAATTTTCTGCCTTTCGGCAAATGCACAACTTGATAGCACGAGGATAGAAACGTTCAATGATAAGCTACAAGTTGGTTTATTTATATCCGATAATTATGCAAAAAACACTTTTCAATATGGCAATAATCAACTTCAACAAATACCAGCTTTAAAACCAACAATAGGTTTTCAGTTGGCTTATAATGGACTCGTTTTGGCAGTTGGTACCGGTTTTTCAATTCCGCATCCCCGCTATGATGATTATAAAATCACGGATGTGATTAATATCAATGGTTATTTTTTAAGACCTAAATATATGCTTTGGGGAACATTCCGCCATTTTAAGGGATTTGAATATTCTACTCAAAACCAATTATTTAGTAATACTTCTATGTTGAATGTCGCTGGAAGTTTTACGTATATTTTTAGTGAAAATAAATATTCTCCTCGTGCTGCATTTCGGCAAGTTGATCAACAGATAAAAAGCGGTGGTTCATGGTTAATAAAAGGATATTTAAATTATAGTGATTTGTATGATAGTACTTTAATTGTTTTAGGTAAAAATGACTTTAGAGGAGTTAGTTCACACGGTGTTGCGATGCTAAGCGGTTACGGTTATACTTTAAGTCTAAATCAAAATTGGTTTGTATCAGGATTATTGCTTAGTGGGGTTGAGGTACAGCGAGCTTCGCTTAATAATCCAATTTTAACCGAGCGACGACCGTCATTTTATTCTTTCACACCGGCTTACGATTTCAAATCTTCAATTGGCTATAATTCTAATAATTTTTATATGGTATTGATTTTTGATGTTAATAATTTTTTTTCCGTTAATGACGTAGAGGAAATTAGCCTTGAGCACCAATATTTAAAAACAGATTTACGATTTGGAATTCGGATTGATGCACCGAATGTTTTGAAAAAAATTTCTTTTTTGAACTAGATTTTTGGGATACACAGGTTTTTCAGATTTAAAGGATAAAAGTAGATACGAGTTCAGCGTTTTTAGCAAATTAATCACGTTGGAGCGATACCAAGTTTTCTAGCGTTTAGCGTAATAGTTTATAACCTGAATATTTTAAACTTGTCAAATGGGAAGAAAGTCTAAAATCTCAAAAATAAATGCACCCTTTTTTTCTTAGTCAGAAAGTTGACTTCTTACATAATATTAATTTCACCATCCCGAGAATTTAGAATAGTGAAGTTAAACCTTAATTTTGATGACCTTTCCTACCGTTTTTCGGTAGGAGTAAAGCTATATTTTGGATAGAAAAATCTATGCGTTTACCCTCAATTTAGATCGAGAATTAAGGAGTATTATTTTAGGTAAATAATAAACGAGTAGAATTAATATAAAATGCAAAGATGGTTTTCTTTTCGAGTTTGATTTTAGGATTATTTTTTTGATGCGTTGTAGGTTACAGAAATTTTGATAATTATTTAATACGCAACAATTTATTCTAAGGAATAGAAAAAACACAAAATCTATAATTTAGACGAAGTCTAAATAGAATTAGTGTATTTAAAACACTCAAAATGATATTTATTCATAGTGTTTTTATGGAAACGCTTGTTATATTTGCATGGAAAATTGGTGTGTTAATGAATATTTAACATACCAATTTGTAAATTCATCATATTAAGAGACACTTAAATAAAGGATATTTTGAAAAAGTGGTCAGTCAAACTCGGTTTCCTGTCTATTTTGATGCTTGCTGGACTTTCAGCAAATGCACAGTCACCAGATGGTGGTAGTTCCAATCTTTTAGTAGCTTTCATTGCATTTTTAGTATTTATACTATTGGTTGTTATCGTTATGGTATCAGACCGTCTGATGCGTGTGACTGCTATTCAAACTGGAGCGGATAAGACAGGCGTTAATTATTCAATTTTTCCAAATTTGGAGGAAATCTTCGCATCGTCGAATTTATTTACTACAACTGAACCTGTTATTCGCTTAAAAAAAGGATATAATATTCCTTTGGAAGGTGAAGCAGAAAAGGTAGAAAAAGAAACGACGGAAGCAGTACGTTATGCTATTAAACCAACGGATTTTGAGGGAATGTCTCCTATTCCAAAGGTGGTGGTAGAAATTGGCGAAAACGTAAAAGCAGGAGATGCTTTATTCTATGACAAGAAAAACCCGGAAGTGGTTTTCTGTTCTCCAGTGAGTGGGCAGTTAATCGAAGTCAACCGTGGCGAAAAACGTAGAATTATTGAAATTGTTATTCTTGCAGATAAAGTGCAAACGTATCGTTCGGTAGAAACCTCAAATTTAGAAGCGGCAAGCCGTGAAGAATTGGTTGGATTCTTAGCGACAAATGGTGCTTTTGCTTTTTTACGTCAGCGTCCTTATAACATCGTTCCGGAAGTCAATGCGGTACCGGCAAATATTTTTGTATCTACATTTAATTCTGCGCCTTTGGCTGCTTGTTCGAATATGGCAGTAGCAGGAAACGAAGCTGCTTTTCAGCAAGGGTTGGAAATATTAGCTAAGTTGACAGTAGGTAATGTTCATTTAGGTTTAAATGCAGCAGATACAGATATTTCGTCAGCATTTACGGATGCAACAGGTGTAGAGAAGCACTGGTTTGCAGGACCTCACCCAGCGGGTAATGTAGGTATTCAGATTCACCAAACAGTGCCTATCAATAAAGGTGACATTGTTTGGACGGCAGATATAAATGCTGTAATCGTAATCGGTCGCTTATTCACGGAAGGTCGTTTCAATACAGAACGTGTAGTTGCTTTGACAGGTGCAGAATTAAATTCTACACATTATGTTCGGACACATCAAGGTGCAAACATAGAAGGTTTCCTTGCGGATAATTTGAGAAATGAACACGTTCGTGTAGTTTCCGGTGATGTATTAACCGGTACGACTATTCCAAAAAATGGTTACTTAGGTTTCTTTGACAATCACGTAACAGTTTTGGAAGAAGGTGATTATTACGAAATGTTCGGCTGGATGGCTCCTATCAAACCTCGGCCAAGTATTTCTAATACGATTCCAACATTTTTATATCCTGAAAAAATGGTTGCAGATACGAATACACACGGTGAAAAACGTGCATTCGTAGTAACTGGTCAGTATGAAAGTGTTTTGCCAATGGATGTTTATCCACAGCATTTATTCAAATCAATCATTGTAAATGACCTTGAACGTATGGAAGGGTTAGGTATTTATGAATTGGTAGAAGAAGATGTGGCGCTTTGTGAATTCGCATGTACTTCTAAGCAAGATATTCAAGCAATCTTACGAGAAGGGCTGAATATGATGCGCGATCAAGGATAAGGAAGTTTGCAATCCATGATGCAGTTTTGAAATAGAAAATAAAAAAATTCATAAGTAATAATTCATATTTAAGAAAAGATGAAATTATTAGATTTTATAAAAAGTATTGAGCCGGACAAGAAGAATTCGCCACTCCTACACACGTTGTTTGATGGCTTCTTCACATTTGCTTACGCTCCAAATCATGTAACGGAAAGTGGTGTACACGTCCGTGATGGTATGGATCTGAAGCGTACAATGATTCATGTCGTATTGGCAATGCAGTTATGTTACCTCTTTGGAACATATAACATCGGTCACCAGCATTTCGCAGCGATCGGGGAACACACCGCTCTTCTTTCAGGTTTTCACTTGAAATTGGTACACGGTCTAATTAAACTTTTACCATTATTCATCGTTGCAAACGTGGTAGGTTTAGGAATAGAATTTTGGTATGCAGCCAAAAAGGGTCACGGAATTGAGGAAGGTTTCTTAGTTTCGGGCGCGTTAATTCCTTTAATCATGCCACCAGATACTCCTTTATGGATGTTAGCAATGTCTGTAGCTTTTGCGGTAATTATCGGTAAAGAAGCTTTCGGTGGAACGGGTATGAATATCTTGAATATCGCTTTGTTATCTCGTGTATTTATATTCTTTGCTTACCCAACAGAAATTTCTGGTGACAGCGTTTGGATTTCAAATATCGAGAAAGACGGTTTGGAATACTTTGGTGGTAGCTATAGTATGATTCACGGACTTTTTGACTGGGTATTTAATAGTGTCGGATGGGCAACATTCGGTGAAGGTGGAAAAGCCGTCATAGATGGTTACACCGGTGCAACTCCTTTAGCATTAGCTTCAAAAGGTGGCTGGGCAGCCGTAACAGAACAATACTCGACTTCCCAAATGTTTTGGGGAACGATTCCAGGTTCAATCGGTGAAACATCAAAACCATTAGCGATTATTGGTGCATTAGCATTAGTTGGTTTAGGCATCGCAAGTTGGAGAGTTATGTTATCTATGGTAATTGGTTGTGCGGTAATGGGAATGATTTTTAATGTTTGGGATGTAACCTTATTCATGGATGTTCCTTGGTATTACCAATTCTATATGGGAAGTTTCTTCTTTGCAATGGCATTTATGGCAACTGATCCAGTAACCGCTGCTTCTACCAATAGAGGAAAATGGATTTATGGATTTTTAATCGGTGCTATCGGTTTAATAATCCGTGTAATTAATCCAGCATATCCGGAAGGATGGATGTTATCAATTTTATTATTAAACGTATTTGCTCCACTTATTGATTATTATGTAATTGAAGCAAATATCAAAAGACGTATGAACCGTGCAGCATAGTACTAATTACGTTGTCATGTTTACGGTAGGAATGACTTCTATCGTGGCATTGATACTAGCAGGTATGTTTACCTTTTTAAAACCAGTTCACGATGTGAATGAGGCATTATACAGCAAGAAGCAAATTCTTGGTGCATTAAACGCTCCGTTAGGAATTGACGCAAATTCATTATCTAATGAAAAAATTGCAGAATATTTCGAAAATGTAGAGCAAGTTGCTGTTAACTCAAAAGGTGAAGTAGTAGAAGGCATTAAAGCGGAAGATGTGAAAATGGAAAAAGAGGAAAAGAAAGCGATGGAAGATCGTAATTTTCCTGTTTTCATCATGGATAATGATGGTGAAAAATATTACATTCTTACCGTTCGTGGAAATGGTCTTTGGGATAAAATTTGGGGTTGGATTGCTATTGAATCTGACTTAAATACGGTTGCGGGTGCAGCTTTCGGTCATAAAGGAGAAACACCAGGTTTGGGTGCTGAAATCAAGGATAATGCTGGTTTCAAAAAGCAATTCACGGGTGAAAAAATTTATAACGATGCAGGAGAATATGTGTCTGTAGCAATCGTAAAAGGAGGTACAGATCCTTCAAATGTTCACGGCGTTGATGGTATTTCAGGAGCTACAGTTACCTGTGATGGTGCGAGTATCATGATTTATGACGGCATCAAATTATACGAACCGTATTTGAACACAATTAAGAAACAATTAGGAAACAATAAATTATAAACAATAAATTATTGTGATCAATATTTTATATTTTATAGTTCATAATTCATAAAAAATGGCTGAAACAGCAGTAAAAGCTCCAGTAGTAGAAAAAGAGCCGCTCTTTAGTAAAAAACAGAAGGTGCTGATTACTGATCCGCTTAATGATAATAACCCCGTTACTGTTCAGGTATTGGGAATTTGTTCAGCATTAGCGGTGACAACCCTTGTTGTGCCATCTGTAGTCATGGCGATTGCGGTAATTTTCGTAACAGCGTTCGCAAATTTATTTGTATCTCTTTTACGTAATTCTATTCCGACTCAGATTCGTATGATTGTGCAGTTAGTCGTTATCGCAACTTTAGTAACCGTTGTAGAATTAACACTAAAAGCATTGTCTTTTGAAGTATACCAACAACTTTCTGTTTTCATCGGTTTGATTATCACAAACTGTATTGTTATGGGACGTTTAGAGGCTTTCGCAATGGCGAACAAACCTTGGCGCTCATTCCTTGATGGAATCGGAAACGGATTAGGTTATGGCTTGATTCTAATTATCGTAGCAGCAGCTCGTGAGATTTTCGGTAAAGGAAGTTTCGCAGGTTTCCAAATCATTGGTAATACACCTGATTATTTTATTAATACATTGGATTCCGCCTGGTTCGGTTGGTATTCTAACAATAACTTAATGGTGTTACCAGCAGCAGCGATGTTCGTTGTTGGAATTATCATTTGGATACAACGTAGTTACAATACAAAGTTGGTTGATATTTCGTAAGAATAGGTTTCAAGGTTTTAAGGTATAAGGTTTTAAAGTTTCGACTGAAATACCAAAATATCAAAATACCAAATACCGAAAAAATTTAAAAAAGAATGGATGCTTTAAATATATTTATCAAAGCCGCTTTTATTGACAATATGGTCTTGGCATATTTCCTTGGAATGTGTTCTTACTTGGCGGTATCCAAAACAGTGAAAACTGCAATGGGTCTTGGTTTGGCAGTAATTTTCGTATTGGGAATTACAATGCCTGTGAATTGGTTGATTTCTGAATATTTGTTAAGTGAAACAGGATTATTCGGAGTTGATTTAACCTTTTTACGCTTTATCTTGTTTATTGCCGTAATTGCATCAATGGTACAGTTAGTAGAGATGGTGGTGGAGAAATTTTCGCCCGAACTTTACGCTGCCTTAGGTATCTTCCTTCCATTAATCACAGTAAATTGTGCAATTTTGGGTGGTTCATTATTTATGGTTTCTCGTGAATATACCTTCGGTCAATCTGTGTCTTTTGGACTTGGTTCAGGATTCGGATGGCTTTTAGCAATTATCGCAATCGCTGCGATTCGTGAAAAATTACGTTACTCAAATGTTCCACCAGCATTAAGAGGTTTAGGTATTGCCTTTATCTTGACAGGTTTGATGGGAATTGCATTCATGAGTTTAATGGGAATTGATCCGGCAGCATTGACAGCAGGGAAGTAAAAACTTGAAATTCAAATTCAAATTCAACCTCAAATTCAAATATCTTTCGAGTAATTGAGAGAATTGAAATCTAATTGAATTTGAATTTGCACCTTGAATTTGAATTTAAAAACAATAAAGAGATGATTTTTCTAATAGATTTAATGCCAATCTTGTGGGCAGTTGTAGTATTTACAGCAGTAATCCTACTTTTGGCGTATGGTCTTATCTTGGCACGTAAGCAATTAGTACCTCAGGGTGATGTAAAACTTGTGGTCAATGGCGACGAGGAAAACCCTTTGATTGCTCAACCAGGAACGACCTTATTGAGTGCGTTAGCATCTAAAAGTATGTTCTTGCCATCCGCTTGTGGTGGAGGTGGAACTTGTGCGATGTGTTTGTGTCAAGTAGATTCAGGTGGTGGTGATGTATTGCCAACCGAAATGAATCACTTAACACGTAAGCAAGCGTCCGAAAACTGGCGTTTAGCTTGTCAGGTGAAAGTTCGCGAGGATATGGATATTCGTATTCCAGAAGAAATTTTTGGTATCAAAAAATGGGAATGTACCGTTAAATCTAACTACAATGTAGCGACTTTCATTAAGGAGTTCGTAGTGGAATTACCAGAAGGTGAGGTGTTAGACTTCGAAGCTGGTGGTTATATTCAGGTTGATGTACCAAAAGTAGAAGTGGATTATAAAAATATCGATATTACGTCTCATCCAAGAATGGGTAAACCTGCTGACGAATTTCAGTCAGAATGGGATAAATTCGGTCTTTGGGATTTGAAGATGAAAAACGATGACCCTATTTTCCGTGCTTATTCAATGGCAAATCACCCGGCAGAAGGTAATATCGTGATGTTAAATATCCGTATTGCATCTCCACCATGGGATAGAGCGAAAAACGGATGGATGGATGTAAATCCTGGTATTTGTTCTTCTTACGTTTTTGATCAGAAACCTGGCGATAAGGTAACCGTTTCAGGTCCTTATGGTGAGTTCTTTATCAAAGAGACGAAGAAAGAAATGGTATATATCGGCGGTGGTGCAGGTATGGCTCCATTACGTTCTCACTTACTACACTTGTTCCAGACTTTAAAGGAGACAGACCGTAAGGTTTCTTTCTGGTACGGTGGACGTACCAAACGTGAACTATTCTATGTAGAGGATTTCCGTGCAATCGAGAGAGAATTTCCAAACTTCAAATTCCATATTGCTTTAGATAATCCATTACCGGAAGATAATTGGAACGAAAAGCATACGATAGAAGAAGAAGGTGATGGTTTCAAAGGTTATATCATGAATGTTTGTTATGAGAAATACTTGAAGAATCACCCTGAGCCGGAAGAAGTAGAATATTATTTCTGTGGACCTCCGATGATGAATGCTTCTGTTATCAAAACATTGGATGAGTTAGGTGTGCCAGAAGAGAATATCGCATTTGATGATTTTGGTGGATAATACTTTAATTATGTAGGGCAAGAGCATACTCTTGCCTTACGTAATAATTCCTAATTCCTAGTTTCTAATTCCTAGTTTCTAATTCCTAGTTTCTAATTCCTAATTCCTAATTCCTAATTCCTAATGGCAAAGGCAGTGCCGTTTGCCCTACATTCCTAATTAATTTTATAAAATCCATTATTACTATGAGTTTCACAACCAAAACAGAACTCGCTCAAAAAATGGGCATGAGTTTAAGAACATTTCAGCGTAGATTAAAAGCAGCAAACCTTAATGTACCAAGAGGATTAATCTGTCCAAAATTACAACAAGACATTTCTGATAAGTTAAATAATCCGGATTCAAATAACTGACACATTTTGGCACGAAATGTCGTGAAATGTCCGATTTTTAATCTTTAGTTTGCTATATCTTTGCAGCGTTGTACAACAAAAGAAAAAGGGCTAATGCTGGAGTGGAGTCCAATTGCAAAAGCCCTATTGTTTAATTAAAAACTTATACAAAAGTATGAAAAATTTACTTGTTTTTGCGTTCACATTACTTACCTTTTATAGTTGTTCAGAAGAAGAATCTTACAATTTTACTTCGGAAGTTAATGTTGAAACTATCTATGAGCAATTATTAAGTTCAAAAATCACTAATGGAGTTGAATTGAAGAGTAACTCATTTGAAAAAATTGATGTATCTATAATTGAAAACTTAGGATTGGATGATGAATGTTTAGGAGAGTTGAATTTCGAAAATTCAACTACTTTAGTATTAACAAATGATTCTCAAGAGGATGTGAAAATACATGCGATCCCATTATTATCAGACCCTTCAAGAGTTGTTACTATTGTGAGTAGACTTGACAAAACTTATAGTTTTGTTTTGGCTATGAATCGAATAGGACAGGATGAATATTCTTATGATTTAATATGTAGTAGCCCGTATAATGATAAGGCTTGGAATAATTGGGGAAGTTGTATGCATGACGTGTTAAATTCTCATGTGGGAGATATTGTAACTGTTGCAGGAGTTGCTGGAGGACTTGGTTGCGTACCTTGTGCAGGGGTCGCAGGATTTTTTGTTGGTGTATCTGCTATTGGTTGTTTAGGTTAAAAATAATAATTCTATTTTATTGCAATAGTGATTAGCAATTTCTTGTATAGACTTTTATATATTGAAGATGTAATCTATATTTCAACTTACGGGAAGTGAAAATACAAATTCATCTTTTAATGCTGTATAAGAAATTGCTTCTTCTATATTGTAGTAGAAAATATAATAAAAAATCGGTGATGCTAAAAAATAAATATTGGGGACTTCTTATTGCTATAATACTACTTTCTGTCTTTATCTCAAAAGAATCAAATATTGATATTTTGTATAAAAAAATTATTATTATTATACTTTCTGTATTAATAGTTATAAGAGGTATATCCCTTTTTTTGAATGGAAAAATGAAGAGTGAAAAATAATTTATTCAATATTATCTCGGCTTAATTTATACTTTCGGAAAAACGGATTAATAAATCCAAAAAAATATTCAAAAAAGCACAACTTCATCGAGTTTCAATATTCGATGAAATTGTGTTTTTTGTGTTTGAAATTATTCACGAATTGGAAATAAAAATCGTTAGGAAACGATAGAAATATTCATCATTTTATTTAAAAAGCAATGAAAAAAACAATTACACTTTTATTCCTAATCTTAAGAACTTTCACAATTTCGAATGCACAAGAACATTTTGAACTCGAAGCCTCAACTGGTTAGAATTTTTATAACCAATTTAATGAAGCAGATATTTATGATTATTTTTACATTGGTTACGGTATTCAATCAGGACTTGATGTTTGGTATTCAAAAAAAAACAATAATACTTTTGATACTCGGTTAGGCTTAGGCTATGCTAATTTTTATCATTTAGATTTGATGGTTGTTGATGCTTCGCATTATGCAAGTTTGCGATTAGGAACAGATGTACAAACATTTTGGAAACCAATGAAGTTTACAACTACGCTATCAAGTTACCTTTATTTACATAAAGAACCTCAAGATATGTTTGGTTTTCAAAGACGATTTTTTACCAATCTTGATTTAGGTTTAAAATTTAGAATGGGAGATAGATTATCTTTGAAAATTAACTCGCCGATTACGATTGCTCCAATGTTTCAAGATAATGATAGAACAACACTTGATAATGGACGAGGATATTCGTTTATCGTTGATGCCGATGTAGAATTAACTGGTTTAAATATCGGTTTGATATATAAATTTAATGATAGAGAAAACAATTTTGTTCCACCAATGCAGTTTTCGGGTGTTGAAGGTAATTTTTCTATTGAGTTATCAGAAGGTTTGTTGTATTATGATTTAATTACACATTCTAAGGATATTTTAAATTATAACCAAGGTTATGCGTTACAAAGTAGTATTGATTTATGGTTATCAAAACAGGTGAACGAAAAATTTGATGCTCGAATAGGTTTGGGTTATTCTAACTTTTATCATATCAATTCAAATATTTTCAGAGGTGATTCGGCACAATCTTCTTCTTATATTAATGTCCGATTAGGAACAGATATACAAACTCGTTGGCAGCCAATGCAGT
>Ga0209712_10004397_pt1 | contig 11204 bp, 8 predicted proteins | sample ArcOceMetagenome_FD_187443 | JGI IMG/M metagenome (GOLD analysis project Ga0209712, IMG submission 187443) | Marine eukaryotic phytoplankton communities from Arctic Ocean - Arctic Ocean - Greenland ARC118M Metagenome (SPAdes) (version 2) | ecosystem: Environmental > Aquatic > Marine > Oceanic...
TGGAAAACCGAATGAATATCTCGGTAAGCACGACGGTGAGCCAGTGGAAATCGAAAAGTATCGTTCCCTGGTAGGTCAGATCATGTTCTTTACTACCAAGTTGGGATTGAAGTTAGGGAATTCAACAAGAGCGTTATCTGGTTTTATGTCCAATCCAAATGAATTGCATTGGAAAGCGCTAGGACGCATTGTCGGCTATCTCAAAGGAAAAGTGTTCAATGGAATTTTATACGTTGAGCCAGAGTCGTTCCAGGTAATAAGCTTTGCTGATACAGACTACGGAAACTGCACTGAGACACGTAGAAGTGTGGGATGTACCATCATCACTATTGGTGGATGCTTGGCAGATTGGAGCATGGCGAAAGATTTGACAGTTATCCGATAGTGCATGCGAAGCTGAATATAAAGAGTTAGCGAAATGTGCAAAGGGAGTAAAGTTCGTCCAAATGTTGTTGGGTGAGTTGAATCTGAGCAAGCTACCTGGAATCCTGTTTGAAGATAATGCAGGATCAATTTCTTGGCTCAGAATAAGCAAGTTAGCAAGAGGACGAAGCATATCGACCTCAAGCATCATTTCATTCGCGAGTTTACTGAAAACTGTGATGGAATTCAGCAAGGAAAAATCTTCAAGATCGAGTCTGAGTTTAACACGGCGGATATCAGCACGAAGAATGTTGAAGTGAAATTGTTCAAGAGGCATGAAGAGGAAGTAGATACAGGGATGCCTATGTTGAGAGAAAGGGTCTATAGTGACAATGGTATTATCACATAGACACTTTCTGGTGGGATGTCAGACAGTGAGAATCTTGTGAGAATCTTAGGGTCTGTTTTGTGACATGACGGTTATATTACCGTTAATCTGGAATTGCAATATCGGAGATGCTGAATGGAAATAGGAGGCATTGATTCGTGTGTAACGAAGTGCTGGTGAGATCAGGGAAGTAGGAGATATCTAGCGACCGTTCCAACAGTTTGAGCGAGGATACTCTTGGTATGGTTTTACAGGAGCTACGGAGTCTAACGGGCGACGAGCGAGAGTTGAGAAAAGTTTTATAGATTTACAGAATCATTTTTACTTTTACTCTAATCACAATCTAAGTAAATTACAATTTACAACGAGATAAGAATATACCGGTTTTTAGGTTATCTGACAATGGGTGTAACCAAAAGCTATTGTTTGAAGAAATGTATCCAACCACCAACTGCGAGAGCTGTTATAGGTGCGATGGTCAATTCATGCTGGAAGAAGAGTTTTAGGACAAATTATTGAAACCTTTACTAAAGGGCGAAAACCCCATAGAGAAATCTCAACACAAAGGAGCGAGGCTCGCTCCTATGCCAGCATGTAAAGTATGAATGAGATGAATTCATCTCATTCAATTTGAATAATCACAGTTTTAATTGATCCCTAGTATTGCTTGATTACACTTCATTACCAAACTATGGAGCATCATAGATTAAGAATCTTGTTGATCGGTATGGGAAATATTGCTTTCAACACTATTCAAATTGAAAGACTTTCAGACTTTATTGAGACTGCATGAACAACGCCAATATGATGGAGGGACTCCAGAAACTAAAACTCAAGCAGGACACAGAGATCGATGAGCTCATCCTCTTGTTGGTTACTGAAGAGTCAGGCAGCCATCAACTCGAACAACAAGGTCAGGATCCTTAGCAAAGGAAAGTAGTACAAGTCTACCCAAGGTAGGATACTTAAGATAAATCTGATCCATTGAACTAAGCAACAGTCAGAGGACCAACAAACTCATCAAGAATTTAGAGCTGGTGCTAGAAAAGAAGAAGACATCAAAGTAAAATGACAGGGACAGACGTCACCACCGATCCACCCGCTACACATTCACTAAGCCCCAGTGAAGGCACCAACATTGCAAGAAGACCTGGAAATGCCACGACCACCTTTGTGGAAGGAGAGAGATAAACATGGAACATCGAAGCGGTATTCAGGATATTCCCTTGTTCTGCACCCCCGCCGAGAACGGCAACAAGGCTTGTTTTGACAAGGTGCAATCTTTGCTTATGAGTCCCATTGTGCAAACTCTGTACCGTGGCAGTGACATGGTGAGCATCCTAGCCTCATTGAAGGATGCAATACTCCCAGAGCCAGTAGAACTATCTGACAAGGATGAGAAGAGCAAACTCAAGACCAAGAGGTGGAACTTGTATGTGGAGGAGTAGGTGCTGCACAAGATGCAATTGGATGAAAACAAGGTTATCTTTCATACTGTCATCCTCTGGGAGCAGTGCAACAAATTGACGAGGGTAAAAGTAAAGGGAACTGATGGCTATGAGACCACAAAGGGCACAAACGATTGCCTGGATACTCAAAACCATTTGGGCGTCTGTCTCAACTACGAGAGTAGTCATGCCAACACATTGGAGCGATACATTGTGTTTCGTCAAGAAGGAAAATCAAATGATGATTATTTCAAGGCTTTCAACAGCCTTGTCAGCATGTACGAGCACTTTGGTGACACTGAAATAAAGGCTCTTGTGGATGCCAGTACTCATGACAAAGATATTGCACAGAAGTAAGCCATTGCAACCATCCGTGACAAGGTGCTTGCACCTGCATTTATCAAACACTCTGGGAACAGGTACGTTACACTCAGGAGAGAGTTGTCAAATTATTTTGTCCTTGGCGATGATGGGTATCCTGCCAATCCCACTGCTGCACTCGAGATCCTGAATGCCTACATCGGACCCTGGACAGCAATAACTCAGCCCAGGCACCACCAATTTGCACAAGTCAGCGGATGAAAACAGCTGTGGACCTGCTGTTGAGACCAGTTGGTTCTTGCACCAGTTCCTTGAAGGAATGGACGGATCTTTGGATGCAATGACCTGTTTTACTGTAGGGATTGCCCCACTGGCTCCTCAGATGATGCTGGAGGAGGTCAAGGACCAGGAAGGTAGGTGAGTTTCGATTTTCTTCAGAGACCTGAGATAGGAAACAATGTTTCCAACACTCCTCTAAACGTTTCACTCACCCAAGCTTCCGAACTGCGAAGTCTAATAGTGGACGAGGTGGACAAACCCCCACAGGTATTAGAGTCATCATCAGAATCTTTATCTGAATCTGGGGCATCTCTTGTGTGGCGTGGCTGCCAATTAGCAGCTGTTGTTCCAGCATTGATGCGGAGGAAAGGTTGCTCAACGGGATCACCACAAGAATAGGACAGTTCTTGAACTTTGATGTCTAAATTCAAACGTGATGTAATCTCTATAATTAAATATTTCTTCGAAAGTTAATGGCCTCGCCCTTCAAATTCAAATTGAAAACAAATGTGGTGCATTATTCTTATGTTTATTATGGACTGAAAAACACGGTTTGGTGGTGCGTCCTTCTGTTTGTTGTTGTGGACAGAAAAGAGCGTGTTTCTTACCTCTTTCGGCAGTTGTAAGGGCTACTTCAAGAGTTTGTTCGTGTACTGTTGTACACATAGGAAGTGCTATCGTGTGGTTGAAAGTGCTATTGGTTAGGTTGATAACACTTAGATCACGTTGAACGTTGATAGTAGGGTTTGATGTCGGTAAAATAGTATTAATGAGATGAAGATGTGTAACAAGTAAAAGTGCATGTGTATCGAGTGTATTAAGTAAGTTGATTAGATTGCTGCTGAGAGCGTTGCTATTGATGCATCATGATTATCCATAGAGCTCTTAACCTATAACATAGGAGGTCCTTTTTTTGCCTATTTTTCTTCGCCTAATTTTGTCTTGTGACTCAAAGAGGGCGGGACTGGAACGAGTTCCGTATTGTGTGCCGCAACGGCAGTCTCAGAAAATTTTATCTTCGTCGCCGAAAAGTGTCAAGATAGCTTTTAACGGAAGGACTTCTCAACATAGTAACGAACAAATTCTGAAAATCAAAAAGACATCACTACATCCATACAACTGATAAACATGGTACAAGAAACAGAGAAGACTACGGAAACTATTGGCGGTGGATTCTCGCGCAAGTTAAAGAAGGTGGTGGGTATGAAGCGTGGCAAGACCGCAGAAGAGAACCAACCCGAAGCTAGAAACGATGGCGCTATTCGCAAAGTCTACGATACGTCAACTCAGCCAGCAAAAGGCAAAAGATCTAACATTAATATTATCATGAAGAACAGATCTGCAGGAAAGTCCATCGACGATGCAAGACTCGTTAAACAGTCTTCTAAGGACGAGTCCACTGATCACGAAGATGTGCCAGAGAGTAGCGAGGAGCAGAAACGTGAACCCGAAGAAGGTCTTCTTGTTCAAGCAGAGAAAGCATTTCTTGGCCTTGGATACTATGTAGGGGAAGGAGCTGTTGCCGGTTGCAAGAAAGTTGCCGAACTGACGAAAGGAACTCAATCCAAATAGAAGTGCTTGAAACCTCCACACGGCGATCTAGATTTTATCATATACTCTCCACGATCGATATCAACTTTAGATATTGGCGATAAGGATAATTCTAAATGTTGGCATGATGTCACTTTTGAACTTGTGTAAGGAGAAGCAAATAAAATAGAAAGTACACGAACATAATAGCATAATTTTGATTTTGAGTTTATCTTATTCTAAATAAAACTATGTGCTGTGTAGAACATGAGACAAGATTTATTTAAAATGGCAACATTAATCTGTCTCCTCAGAATGATGCAAATGATAATGACAACGGAAATGTCACTGGCAATACGGCCAAGGAGGTTTTAGAAGTTGATGAAGCTGCTGATATTTCAAAGAGTGTAAATGCGATGAATTTGTCGAGTGAAGATACTAAAATGCCGCAAGGGTCTAATCCTGGTGCTGTTGCAGTCGGAGCTTTGACTGGGAGTCCCTTGACAGCTACTTCCTCCGAAAGCCATGTGGGTGAGACTCATGCTTCTGCTGCAGAAGCAGCAAAAGGCGCAGATACAAGAGCAGAAATAGTGGACAAGGATGGAATTGTTGAAGTTCCAACGCCAAAGGAAACGAAAGACAAAGGCACATTTGATGCAAATGCCAATGCCGGTTCAGTAGGAAATGCAGATGAGCCATTAGCCAAGGAATCAGCAGCACCTGCAGCTCCACCAGCAGCGTGGGGCAACAAGCGATCCTTCATTGACGATGTACGAAAGCAGCCATAATGACTGAAGATAGGATTGTGGCTTGAAAAAGGTGTTGTTGGTGATATTGAAGATGCATGCTTGACGTTAGGAACATAATAAAAAAGGTTAAAATGGCCGAGGACTGAGGTTTAGAGGATAAATAACTATGTACTGCATAAAGATAATCTCAGCAAAAATGTTGTACATTACATTAGTACTGTATGGTGAGAAAACAACATAAAAGGAGAAGTTCATTTCGTTGAGGGCACACCCAGTCACCAGTGTGCCGTATTACGAAACTTCCCCCCCCCCCCCCCCCCCCCCCCCCCCTGGTTGGAAGGTGAATAACACCACACGTCTCACCTGATGCCTGCGGTCCACACGCTAATTGGTCGGGAGAAATAATTCTATACCAAGCTATTGCTAATTACTATATTTTTTGTGCCCCCTGTGCCCCTCAAACTCTCTCTCTCTAATAAGAGAAGAGGAATATTTTTTAATCCCGAGTGTGCCCTATGTACCAATTATACTGTATTCATGCAAGTTTTATGGTTTCTTTGCCATTTGGCAAAATGCATTCCATTCATTCTCATGCATAGAATTTGTCATGGGCGAAGTGGGAATAGGTGCAAAGCATCCTGATACCAGTCCGTGCACACCATTCATTACGCGTTTCGCAGCACGGCTGGCGAAAATAGCATTTTTCGGCTTTGATCTAGAATGATGTGCACTCCTAGGGCTAGGAGCTGGAGTTAAAGCAGAGCACGAGCCAGAAGAAGAGCTTGATCCGGAAATGTCTGTGCTCTGCGACGAAAGGCTTGAAACAGTTCCCAATTGAGGCTTACACTCAAGAGAAAACTCTTGTGACGCTGCTGAGCTGCTCGAAGAGGAGGACGCCAGGATCCTTGAATATTCTGGACCAATACAATCAGAACGGCATGGATACGAGCCGTTTTGTATACTGGACGATGGTGACATTCTTCTTATCTCCTCACTTCTTTTCGCCTCGTATTCTGCGAAGATACCGCGATTTCGAAGTGGACTATTCGTTGTCAATGCGCTAATTTCTGTCATGGTCTCCACTGGCCGTGAGATACATCTCAGCGGAACCCCGTGGCTTTGAATACCACCCCGAGAGGCAGATAAATATCTCTCCGTAGATGGCAGCTTCAGAGCCCGGGAAGATGCATAGGAATGATCAAGAGGTGGCTTTGAGACTATATCTTTCCTCTGGAACCTCTTCTGGATCTTTGAACCCACAGATTTCTTCTTTTCTAATTTCTTCGTCTCTTGCGCATGAAAATCAAAGTTAACAAAACCGGCAGTTTCCCCCGAAAAACTTTCTGAGATTAAAACTTTATGCTCTACAGGTCTCTTGTTCTTCTTGACAGAACCAAATATCTTTTTCCTTTTCGATGCCTTCATGCGGAACTTTGTCTTCTTTGGTGCCTTGGGTAGATTTATACCATCATCTACGTTCTGATTTGTCTCAAAGAGAGCTCTTTTCCTAACCGCGGAGACATCCTTCTTCCGCTGCGGATAGATTTCTTCACCATGAATAAAGGCTAGTGAGTTTTCCATGCTTGTTGATTCAGAACTTATTTTCTTCCAAGAATAATAACCAAATGAAAAGCTAAAGTTTCAGTTTAAAAAATCGGCGACAGTTTAAAAAATCGGCGATCAGTGAAGACCGTTAATTCCTATTTTTTTAGACGTACCTGGTGGGTTCTCACGAACTGAAACGAAAATGACGACACATACCTAAACTGAAAACTGAAAAAATACAATGGTGCTTTGTTCCAAAATGAATGAATCTATATCCTAAATTTACATGTCTAATAGTTTACTCGTCTTCTAGCTCTTGGCTCTTTCCTCTAGTCGACCGCCGTAACTTTGTCGCATCGACGGACGAGCATTTTCGACGTTTCTTACCCTTTCGCTCATAATTTTTCTCCTCGGAGAGCGTACTTTTCGAATTATTACACGACTCGTCAAACGATATATTTCTCTTTCGAACTTGTCGGTCATTTATTGACGGGTCTGATTCAGTTTTCACTGCCTTGACACAATTATCTGCAGATTGAACGACAGCCTTGTTGGTTCCCTTGACGCTATTACCAATACCTGTCGAGAGACGAATTATGTATTCATCGACTTTACTGCAACTCTTCTTTCTTTTCAGCTTCTCTGTATCACTAATATGAATCAATTTGTGTTCCTGTATTCTATATTCTACCCATGCCTCTGCAGATTCGAAATTAGGCTTCTTATTTTGTTTGGACTCTTTTCCGGTTTGAGCAGTGTCATCATCGGCCATTGATCTTGACTGCTGCTTTACTAACACGGACTTCTTCAAAAGCTTTCTTGTTTGTACAATGTTTGTATCTGGTATTGCGATGGCTTCGCGAATGGCTCCAGCAGAAAGATCTTCAAAGGGATAATTAACGATCCCTGTGCGTTGCTTTCCCCGTCTTTTATCTCTCCCAATCTCAACTCTGAAAAGGAATTCGTTCCCTAGACCAGCGCCAATCCTTTTCGACACCATACCTTCTACCATTTGTCCATCTATAGCTGGGTAACTAACTTTGCTTCCAATCAAGAGTGAATCAAGAACTGCAATCGGAAGTACGGAGAATGAAGCCCAATCCATTTCTGTACACCATTCCTTACCAACGCCCCTATTGCGGATATCAAGTACTCTGGTTTCGCGCTTCAAACCATCTTGTTCATCCCATTCCACTTGAAACCCATTGTTCCCAGAATAATAGGGCAAGACACCTCGAATCTTTGCTCTCTTCTTGACTGTTGCATCTATCCACAGTGGCGATCCATCAAAGGCAAGGATTTTCACCATAATCTCATCTCCTATTCCGACTTGGCTTTGTTCTAGTCCGGCACCGTTTGATCTCTTACAAACGAAGGACTTTAAATTGTCAACAGCAAGGTTGGTTGCATCAATGACTTCCTTTGTGGCCTTGTGTGAGCGTGAAAGGTATGCTTTTCCATGACCACTGCCAATAACATCATCGTCAACAATTATTTTTACATCAAAGACATCATCATTGGCGAGGAAGTTGATAGGGACAACAGCGTTGACGTTACTGGCTTCTTCTTCGTCATCCTTAAGCTTGATTGATACCGAAATAGCAGTAGTTTCATCAACTGTATCTGGGGTCGCGGAAACAATTTCATCACCATCAGGACCATTTCTTTCAGATAATTCACCAATGTCATCATATCCATTTTTTTGCAACTCATCGCTTGCACTTGAACGGCCATGACGCAGCTCGCTACGAAGGAGCCGCTTGGATTTCCCAAATTGAGAACCTGTGAATTCAGAGAGAGCTTTGTCAACAAGTTTAACAAGGAGATAATCGTCTGCGGAAATCGCATACTCTCTTGCAGCTGATAAAATTTCACGGAAGCTGTTGGTGTAGGCGACTGAACCAATTCGTATGGTCAAGGCATCAGATAGTAAAGAGTAGGCAGACTTCAAAGCACACTGGATCTCTTGTCGCCGATCGTTATCATCCGATTTGCTTGTCATATTTGTAGATTCGCATCCTCGGGTTGTTTTCAGCCTTCTAGCCATCATGTAGGATGCTTCTACAGCTTCTCCATTCACAATTTCACTCCAGTGCCGGTAAGCAACCTCAGGCAGCATCTCCACATCATTGAACCTCGTCACTGCACCTACTCTTACAAAGCCATGCTTTTCATAAAAGGGAATGGCAATTTTGGTAGACTGAAGCACCACGAAATCATAAGATTGTGACTGTCGAAGTTCTGACAGAGTCCGTGATAAAAGTGCTCCGCCACAGCCAAGTCCACCCAGAAGAGATATTTCACATATTCGATTATATTTGTATCCTTGATCGGGATTCGAGTCATCTCTCTCACATGTCTGCAGCTCTCTTGTAAGATTGCCATTTCTGTCAGTTAAATGCAATCGATGATCCGTTGGTGTGATCAATGCAGCGGGTTCATCAGTCGCCCAACGAAATGTCTTTCTCCACGTCGTGAATCTTGTCGCCAAGACGAATCCTTGAACATGCCGTGGTTCAGATTTTGTTCTCACAGTAAAACCTTCGAGGGGATCATCGTACTCTAAACGTTCCTTGATGTAACTCTCCGAGAGAGGCTTTTCATAACGTTTGGCACCAGGATCTACGCGCAACGTCGATCTTCTTGCCGCCTCATTGCAAACTATTGCTAACTGCGGACAGATCTTCAGCCAATCCTCCCTTGTATTACAGGGTGTCATTATAGATCCTGCCAGCATAGGTTTGCAAAAAGGAATATCAAATCCTTCAATTGGACCATCTTCGTCATCTCCTTCTTCGTCACCATCATTTTTTGATTTCAACATATCGCTTTCCGACAAGGATCCGATGGAATATTCTTCATCATCGTAAACAACATCATTCGTGCTCCTCCGGCATGACCGTTTCGCGCCATCTTTGCTCGCCCTCGAAGAAGTTGCCTCAAGACCTTCGCTTGGAGGAATATTTCGCCTTCGTCTGGAACCCCGACCACTTGTCCCGCTCGTACTAGTACATGTATCATCGTCACCGTCCTCGTCCACATATGCACTCGACAAGGAATCACTTCTAGACCTAGCTCCCAATCTCCTTGCTCTCGAATCTATCCCTCTCTGCCTATCTTGCCGTTCGACCATCTTGGCATCCTCTCGTTCTCTATCTTCTCTTTCCTCCTTATCAGCCCACCTCTCCCTCGCACCCTTGATAAACCCTTCACTTTTCGGTTCCATCAAATCAGCTTGTATTCTCACAAAATTATCTTCATCCGTGTTATACAACCTTGCACATTTTGCAATTCTCAAGAGGCACTTGACATATTGATCAATATTCTTAATTTTGGACGAATCAATCATTTCCCCAATGGTATCAAAACACATAATTTCCTTCCGATCAACGATATCATAATAATCTTCACATTCATCTTCTTCCGGATCGACAGGTTTGGAAAAGAATCCATAGGGATCTGTCTTACGACGAACCTTTCGTTGCAGATCTTGGAGGAGTAATTGTCTCCAATTTGCATCTAATGCCAATGCTCTAAATGGTGTCAAAGAAGCGTCTTTGCTATTGCTATTGTTGGAAATGGATCCCGATCTCGATAATCTTCTTTTTGAAACGTGATTCTTTTCCGATTGATGAGAATGATTGCTATTCGTCAGATCGCCCTGTCCATCTCCTTGGATTTCAAAGGATCGCCTACGATGGGGCCTATTGCTTTTTCTCACTGGAGATGTATTTGTGTTTTCATTTGTATTTGTGTTTGTATTTGTATTTTTGATTGCATTCGCATTCACATCTGACGATCTTGTTCTGCGCACTACATTTCTACTATTCGTAGTAGAAATAGCAGCAGTAGTAGTAGTACTCCGTTGCCGTTTTCGAGCAGGCGAAACCGCAGAAGATGGCTTTGCGGTAGAGGTGGGGCTAGATGACTCTGGGAATAACGCCGGCCTCCCCCTTCTTCCTTTTCGAAATGTTTCCGGATTGACTCCAACTTTTTCCTGTTTTGATTCTGCGGTTGTTTCTGTCTCTATTTTTTCGCCTTGGTTGGTTTCAGAGATTATGACTTTATCAGATAATTTGAGAGTTGTGTCAGCCTGCACTGCGGCTGAATTAGTATTCTCATTCGAGTCGTTGTCGTCGGTACTCGTATAATCATCAGCATCAGCATCAGCCTTGATTTTATTTGAATGATCAATAATGAGCCTGGAACTGCGGCGAGGGGAGGAGGAAGAAGAAGCCGCATCGGTTCGTTGTTCCCGATGAGGATTTTTCTGGAACCCTCGTTTCCTCGACATTCTAATGATTGGGGGGTTGAGGTTATTAATATTCGGTGAAGAGGAGTCCATCATTCGATGTTTTCATTCAGTGCCAATCGGCTGTCGATTTCTGAATTCAATTAATTTTACGATTGGCCGTTTGTCGTTTGAAAATTGCAACGGGAAATGATGGCAAGTGCGTTTGGTTTGTTCGTTACTACTGTTATGATGTTAGATGTTTGTTAGTCTTTGGTTGTACTATTACTGTTGTAATGTACGTACAGTACCTACGGTACATACTACTGACTAACTGTATGTGTGTGAAC
>Ga0209712_10004398_pt1 | contig 11204 bp, 8 predicted proteins | sample ArcOceMetagenome_FD_187443 | JGI IMG/M metagenome (GOLD analysis project Ga0209712, IMG submission 187443) | Marine eukaryotic phytoplankton communities from Arctic Ocean - Arctic Ocean - Greenland ARC118M Metagenome (SPAdes) (version 2) | ecosystem: Environmental > Aquatic > Marine > Oceanic...
GTAAGTCGACTTGATCAGTTTTTGCAGCCTGCTCTACAGCTAATAAGCGAGCCGTTTTTTGTTCAGCTCTTTGTAATTGCCAATTACCCAAAGCAAACATAATGACAACACAGACAAAAGTTATTAAAGTAGCAACAAAGGGTAAACGTGTTAAAAAAGTCCACATAACAGCTCAAGGTTTCTTTAGGAGTAAATAGATGTTAATCAAAATACTTGTTGGCGGGTTACTAATATTTATGGTGTTCAATTTATTTAAAGCCATGATGATTATGCTCAAAGACGATCCCAATAGCCCCCCGATGAGTAAATATATTGGTCGAAGGGTAATTATATCAGTCATTATTGTTAGCTTTATATTACTCGCTGTAGCAACTGGACTTATCACACCAAATCCAACACCACACTAACAAATGCGAAAAGCCGCTAATGACTAGCGGCTCTTCTTACTAATTTATATCTTAGTTAAAAGATATAAACAACAGCAAACAATATTACCCAAACCACATCAACAAAATGCCAATACCAACTAGCTGCCATAAAGGCAAAATGATTGTCAGGCGTAAAATGCCCTTTCATAATTCTGAGTAACATAATAAATAGAATTATTGCACCTAGCGAAACATGGAATCCATGAAACCCAGTCAATAAGAAAAACGTATTGCCATAAATGCCAGACTGTAAGGTCAAGTTCATTTCTGTGTATGCATGAATATATTCTTCAACCTGCATCACCATAAAAATAGCACCAAGTAACACAGTTAAACCAAGCATCCACTTAAGTTTTTTACGGTTGTTTTGTTCCAGTGCAACATGTGCATAGTGGCAAGTCACCGACGATGTAAGCAGTATCACAGTGTTTATAAGAGGTAGGCCCGTCCAAGGCATTGCTTCTGTTGTTGTGCCACCTGGAGTGACAACAAGAGGCCAGATAGCTTCAAACGCAGGCCATAACACTTCGCCTGTCATATCGTTATTTGACGCGCCGCCTAACCAAGGTACCGAAATAAATCGGGCATAGAACAAAGCACCAAAAAACGCCCCGAAGAACATTACTTCAGAAAAAATGAACCAAGCCATACCTTGACGATATGAACGACCAAGTTGAGCACTGTACAAGCCACCCATCGACTCTTGTATTTGGTGTCTAAACCAACCAAACAACATGACTATTAAAACTAAAAAGCCTGCAGCTAAAATATAAGCGCCATAGCCTTCTTTATCTCTGGTGCTTTCCACCACAAAGTTTCCAGCACCAACAGCCATTAAAAATAACGCCACAGCACCCATAAAAGGCCATGGGCTTTCTGCGGGAACATAGTACTTTTCGTATTCTTTTTCTGACATTGTGTTCTCCTTTACCCTAATTCATTGCCACAACATCTGCCGAAGCAGTGACGTTATAAAGAGTATATTGCAAAGTAAAATAAGTAACATCTTCAGGGAGTTGAGGATCGACATAAAATTGCATTGGCATCAATAATTCCTCCCCGGCTTGTAATGTTTGTTGTTCGAAACAAAAACATTCCGTTTTATTCATATATAACGCGGCTGGGCCAGGTGATATCGATGGCACAGCTTGACCCACAATTGCATACTCGGTGGGGTTTTTTACGTAAAAATTGACTTGATTGAGTTGCCCTGGGTGAACTTTAACTTGTCTGGTTTCAGACCTGAATTCCCAAGGCATACCGCTGTTTATTCGCGTAATAAAATCCACGGTTATCAAACGACTCTCATCAATTTCGACGGCCTCGTAAACGGCTGCTGTATCTGATGGTTTACCATTGATACCCAATGCATCACAAAGCACGTCATAAAGAGGTACTAGAGCAAAACCAAAACCAAACATACCAATAACAACTACTGCCAGTTTCAGCACTAGTTTATTGTTTTTTGCTTGATTCGGGTTAGTGCTCATAAGTGTCGATTCCTATTTAGCTATTTTACAACAGGCGGTGTTTCAAAAGTGTGATAAGGCGCAGGAGAGGGAATTTCCCATTCTAAACCCTCAGCCCCTTCCCATACTTGGGCAGACACTGGCTCACCTTGTTTTTTACAGGCCTTGATCAACAATACTAAGAAAATCAGTTGCGATAAACCAAACGCAAAACCACCAATACTGATCCACTTATTAATGTCTGCAAATTGTAATGCATAGTCAGGAACGCGACGTGGCATACCAGCTAATCCGACAAAATGCATAGGGAAGAACAATACATTTACTGAAATCAGAGAGCACCAGAAATGCCATTTAGCCAAGCCAATATGGAACATTTTTCCCGTCCATTTGGGTAACCAATAATACACGGCTGCCATTATCGAGAATATAGCTCCGGTTACTAATACATAATGGAAATGAGCTACCACAAAATAAGTATCATGATATTGGAAATCCACAGGCACTATAGCCAGCATCAATCCTGATAATCCACCTATTGTAAATAACACAATGAAAGCTATTGCAAATAACATGGGCACTTCAAAGGTCATAGAACCACGCCACATAGTTGCTACCCAGTTAAAGACTTTCACCCCTGTTGGTACTGATATCAGCATAGTCGCAAACATAAAGAACAGCTCTGCCGCAACCGGCATACCTGTTGTGAACATATGATGCGCCCATACAATAAATGACAATAAAGCAATCGATGCAGTGGCGTAAACCATAGATGCATAACCAAACAGTGGCTTACGGGCAAAAGTAGGAATAATCTGTGAAATGATACCGAAGGCTGGCAGTATCATAATGTAAACCTCAGGGTGTCCGAAAAACCAGAATATATGCTGGAACATCACAGGGTCACCACCACCCGCGGCATCAAAGAAACTAGTACCGAAGAATTTATCCGTCAGAACCATAGTTACTGCACCCGCTAGCACAGGCATTACAGCAATCAATAAAAACGCAGTAATTAACCAAGTCCAAACGAATAAAGGCATTTTCATCCAGGTCATACCCGGCGCACGCATATTGAAAATGGTCACTATTACATTGATGGCGCCCATGATGGATGAAGCACCCATGATATGCACAGCAAATACGAATAATGCGGTACTGTTACCACTGTAGGTCGTAGAAAGGGGAGCGTAAAATGTCCAACCAAAAGCAGGACCGCCACCTTCCATAAACAAAGAAGATAACAAAATTAAAAAAGCAAAAGGTAAAATCCAAAAGCTCCAGTTATTCATTCTAGGCAGAGCCATATCTGGCGCACCAATCATCAAAGGAACTAACCAGTTGGCTAAACCCGTGAAGGCTGGCATTACTGCACCGAAAACCATAATTAGACCGTGAACTGTGGTCATTTGGTTAAAAAAGTGAGGTTCTATAATTTGTAATCCTGGCTGAAATAATTCAGCACGGATTACCATAGCCATTGCGCCACCAGTTAAAAACATGATGAAAGCAAACCACAAATATAGGGTACCTATATCTTTATGGTTAGTTGTATATAACCAACGTTTTAAACCGTATGGAATATGATGTTCATGATCGTCACCATCATGGTGATCAGCTGCGTGAGCATCATCAGTTGTTGTTGTTGTCATGTTCACGTTCTCCTATTGTCCGTTCATTGCTGAATTGATGTCTTTGGCTTGAACCAAGTCGCCAGTATTGTTACCCCAAGCATTACGCTCATAAGTCACCACTGCGGCAATTTCAGACATAGTTAATTGTTTTGCATAGGATTGCATAGCTGAACCCGTTACGCCGTTTAACATGATGTAGATATGTTTAGGTTGATCTGCCACCGCTATTTGACTGCCTTTTAAGGCTGGAAAAACACCCGGTAAACCTTCACCATTCGGCATATGACAAGCAGCACAGTTTGCGTTGTAAACATTTTCACCCATAGACATAGCCTCTTCCATTGTCATGTTCATGGATAACAAACGTTGTTCTTCTTGTTTTGCTTGTTGCTGGATAGCGACCTGTTCCGAAATCCATTTATCATAATCAGCAGGGTCTTTGGCAATAACCACAATCGGCATAAACCCATGATCTTTACCACAAAGTTCGGCACATTGACCACGATATACACCAGGTTCATTGACATTGGTCCATGCGTCATTGATAAAGCCGGGATTTGCATCTTGTTTGAACCCAAAATCTGGCACCCACCAAGAATGGATAACATCATCTGAAGTAATTAGAAAACGGACTTTTTTACCAGTAGGAATAACCAGAGGGCGATCAACTTCAAGTAAATAATTCTCACCTTTTGGGATCTTGCCAGAAATTTGCTCAGGTTGAGTAGCTAGTTTTGAATAAAATTCAACATCACTATCCATATACTTATAATGCCACTTCCACTGTGAACCAGTCACCAAAATGGACACATCGGGTTCACTCGCGTCTTCCATATCAATAAGCAGGTTCATGGCAGGAATTGCCATTGCTATTAATATAATAAAGGGAATGACTGTCCAAGCAATTTCAACTTTCACATTTTCATGGAAATTAGCAGGCTTAGCTCCACGAGACTTCCTATGGAAATACATAGAGATAAACATGGTGATAAAAACACCCGCACCTATCACTACACAGATAATAAACATCAACATATGCATGTCGTAAACACCAGCACTGATGTCTGTCACGCCCTTAGTCATGTTTAGCTGGTATTGCTCAATTTGATCTTTAGTTTCAGCAAACACCGGCGCTGTCATTAATGCAGTTAGCATAGTTACAGCTTTGAACAAAATTCTCTTCACATGGCACCTCATATACATTAAACGTACTTTTTATTTTTCACTGGAACATTAGAACTTGAGGTAATATTAATTACCGTCAGAGTTAAGGCTCAGTTAAATTATTGTTATTTTTTGCTGCTGGGATGTTAAGGGTCGCTCATTTAATAGTAACTAGTCTAGCTTTTTTGTTTACTTTGCTTATTTTTTAAACGTAAACATGCTAATTCATCAACTTTTTACGTTGTTAGCATCAATTTTTTACGTTGAGTTGATTACCATTTAGATTAATAAAAACAGAAAATGGGAATGAGCGGTTTAAAGTGTACGCGGAATAAGTAATTGATTATTAACGCCGAGATAGACAGAATCAGAATGAAGTTTTAGCTGAAAAATATCTATTACTCTCAAAAGAAAGTAATAGATTAAGATCAAATATCTAGATTCGGAACAACAGACTCGATTACATCCAATCGGCGTTTCGGATGACTCCCACAGCTATACCTTCTATGTTAAAAGGTTGTGTAGCTAAATCTACCTTAATTGGAGAAAATGCCTCATTTTCAGCATGTAGTAAAACTTGCCTGCCTTTTTTCTCGAGGCGCTTAACTGTAACGTCATCGTCAACTCTCGCTACCACCACCTGACCATTATGTACGTCAGTAGTGCGATGAACAGCCAGCAAATCACCATCCAAAATACCGATATCCTTCATGCTCATACCGTTCACTCTTAGCAAAAAATCAGCGCTAGGTTTAAACAAACTGGGATCGACTCGATAATGGCCCTCAATATGTTCCTCAGCCAAAATAGGTTCACCTGCGGCAACTCTTCCAATTAAAGGTAAGCCAAGCTCTTCAAGCTGGTCTTCAAGTGGTGTATTCAATTTAATACCACGAGACGTACCGGGTAATATTTCTATTACTCCTTTTCGCGCTAGCGCTTTTAAATGTTCTTCCGCTGCATTAGCAGATTTAAAACCTAATTCCCGGGCAATTTCTGCGCGAGTTGGCGGCATACCAGTATTCAACATAGTATTTTTGATTAGTTGAAGTACTTCTTCTTGTCGTGCAGTTAGTGGACGCATAAACAGCCTGTTTTTCTATACAGTTAGTGTGAGTATATACAGTTATATTTAAATCTCAAATTTGTTTTCTACTTGTCTCGGTACTCCAAAACTATATAGCTAACAAAACTGAATTACCGATTATCAAAGTTAAACAGCTAGGAATGTCTGTGTTATCCTTCGCGAGTTTTAAATCTGTGAGCAAAAAAGTATGTTGTGGCTGCATAAATTGCTGTTGGCAATGGTGACAGTACCAGTAAAGTGGCTGGTAAAAGTAAACAGCATCCCAAGTGATCTTGAGGCTGAGTTGGGCATAGACAAAACTCGTCCCATTGTTTATCTGCTGCGAACCCGTTCAGTCACAGACCAATTAGCACTAAAAATGTCTGCAGTTTCTTTGGGCCTACCTAAACCCACAGTGAGTATGAATATCGGCGATCAGCGCCAACCTTCATGCTTATTTTTACAGAAACCCAGATCGGTGCTAAACCGCAAAACCAAAGGTACTTCGATTCAAGAAGATGCGGCCAAACTCTTTAGTCTGCATAGAGCAAATCCAGAGTTGGATATTCAAATAGTACCTGTTTCTATACTCTGGGGTAGAGCACCAGATAAAAACACTTCAGGTTGGTCAGATGTTATCGCCAATCAAGTTTCTCCTAGCTGGCTACGTAAATTTTTTATCGTATTGTTTTTAGGCAGAGATAATTTTGTCTGTTACAGCAAAGCCGTATCATCAAGAAAAATGATGGACTTAAAAGGCAGTGACGAAGACATTGCCCACAAACTTATCCGTGTTGCTGGTACCCACTTTTATCGCCGACATCAAACATTAACAGGGCCTAACATCCTTGAGCGCCATCAATTATATAATAGCGTTCTGGGCGCAAAATCAGTACGTAAAGCTATCATTGAAGAAGCACGTGGCAAAAATTTAAGTCATCAACAGTCCAAACAACAAGCAAAAAAATACGTAAATGAAATTGCTGCCGATTACCGACCTGGACTGATTAGATTAGCCGAGAAGATCTTAACTAAAATTTGGAATAAAATTTATAACGGTATCGAAGTTAGGCATGCTGATAAAGTTAGAGCTTTAGCACAAAATGGCCATGAGATAATCTATGTACCTTGTCACCGCAGCCATATGGATTATTTATTACTTACCTATGTTATTTACCATGAAGGCTTAGTCACGCCTCATATCGCAGCTGGTATTAACCTTAACTTTCGACCTGTTGGCGGCTTATTACGTAAAGCTGGGGCATTTTATTTACGTCGCAGCTTTGCTGGTAACAAACTTTATACCGCTGTGTTTCGCGAGTATTTAGAATTGCTGTTTAACAAAGGTTATTCAGTGAAATACTTCCCTGAAGGTGGCCGCAGCAGAACGGGGCGTTTATTACCTCCTAAAACTGGCATGTTAGCGATGACATTACAGGCGTTAATCAAAGGCATTAACCGCCCCGTCAGTATCGTACCGGTTTATATTGGTTACGAACATGTAATGGAAGTATCCAGTTACCTTAAAGAGTTAAACGGTACGGGTAAGAAAAAAGAATCATTTTTTCAAATCTTTTCAGCCATTAAAAAACTCAAAAATTACGGCTACGGGTTTCTAAATTTTGGCGAACCCATCAATTTAACGAACTACCTTGATCAACAAGTACCTAATTGGCGAGATGAGCAAGAAAATAACGGCGACAAAAAGCCAAAATGGTTGACACCGGTAGTGAATGAGCTTGCGACAGATGTGATGAGCAGAATAAACCAAACCGCAGCTGTAAGTGGTATGGCAATTTGCGCTATATGTTTATTGTCAGCCAAAAAACATGCTATGGCTCAGTCTGAATTAGAACAAGCCATCGATCACTTTTTAGAGCTGTTGACTGATGCACCCTACAGCGAACTTGCTACTTTACCGAAAATATCCGGCAAAAAGTTATTAGAAAACACCCTCAAACTGAATAAATTCAATGTGTCTGAAGACAGTTTTGGCAAAATCATTTCTTTAAAAAGCCAAAATGCTGTTGCCCTTACTTATTACCGCAACAATATTTTGCACTTATTTGCCCTACCAGGCCTTATTGCCGCTATAGTGTTTGCCAATAAAAGCCTCGCTAAGGAACAAATATTACTGCTAGTGGCTAAGCTCTACCCTTTACTCAAACGCGAATTGTTTATATATATGACCGCAGAACAAGCTGCGTCTTATACTGAGTCATTGCTTACCAAGATGTTGGCAATGGGTCTGCTAGAAATTAATAAAAATACAATCCAGACACCGGCAGCAGATAGTGATGAATTCTACTCAGCATGGTTGCTTAACCGGAGTATTCAAGAAACCTTACATCGCTATGCAGTAGTGTTAACGTTATTGTCGCAGCAAGAAAGAGTAAGCCGCTCTGTACTGGAAAAGAAAAGTGCACAATTTGCCGAAAGATTAGCCGCACTGCACGGCATCAACTCCCCAGAGTTTTTTGATAAAAAGGTACTGGCTACATTTATTCAAGCCTTAAAAGAAAACGACTTGATTGAAGCGGATGATGATGGCCAACTCCGCCATTCAGAACACAGCGAAGCCTTAAAAATAGATGTGATTAACCTTATTGCGCCTGAGATTGCCCAACGTTTACAACAGATATAAAAACTCGGTTATTAACTCAATTCAATCACTGTGGTTTTACGAATTGATGAACCCTGCTAAAAGCGCATATTGACTGCCATATTTGTCTTCTTCTGCACAAACGCTCAATAAGTCTTCGATAAAATAATTCAGCGCCCGTTGCTCAATTTGCTGAATTTTTGCCTGCTGTTTATGATTCAACATGTGATACATAGTGGCCGCACCAAAATCGCCAAAAATGATATTGGCATCTTGGTCAAACAAAGTGTTGTGTGCATACAAGTCACCATGACTGACCTGATTTTCATGTAAGTGTGCAAACACTGATTGTATTTGTTTCACTATCCGACCTATTTGTTGAATGGATAGTGTAAATCCCACTTTAAAGGTATCGCGAGTACACGAATCAAAATCGGGTGGCAAACCAAGATTATTGTAGTGTTCGGGGATCAGTTGCATCACTAAAGCTAAGTAACCTTTTTCATTAACTTGAGCTAAAGACTTAACTAGATTTACATGACCTCCGACTTTTAAACACGCTTGTAATTCATCTTCTGGATAGCCATCGCTAGTTAATTCACCTTTAAACACTTTTACTGCAATTTCATCTGGGAAATCATCGGTTGGTGTATTCCATACAGCTTTAGAAATCACACCTGAAGCCCCTTGTCCCAGTACGTTTTGTAATGCAAAGCTTGAATAAGGTACTAGGGGAACCGATTGAATATCAATGTCGGTATAAGTAAACGGGTTGCCTGAAAATGCCAACCAGGCGAGTTTCGGTAAAGCCAATAATTGGTCGGGACATTCAGTTAATTGATTCGCCGAAATACGCACCAGCTCAAGGTTAGTCAATTGTGCTAGGTTTGCTGGCAATTGTGTAAGTTGATTACCCGCCAAGGCTAACTTCTGAAGTTTAGGGCGTTCACCTAAAGTATCTGGCAAAGTGGATATTTTGTTATCGGTTAAAATCAACCAGCGCAGCTTTGTAGGTAATGACTCGGCTGGAACATGTTTAATTTTATTGGCTTTAAAACCCACCATTTCGAGACTTTCACACTGACCAAGTACCTCAGGTAATGTCTCAAAATGATTATTTGAAGCAAAAATAATCTTAAGTTTTTTAAGCTGCTTTAGCTCAACAGGCAACTTGGACAATTGATTATTGGATAAATCTAGGATTTCCAACGTTTCAGCTAATGAAAAAATTTCAGCTGGGAATACGCTGAGGTTTTCTGACAAAGTTAAACGAGAAATACCAGCCAAGTGGCCAGCTTTCAGTTCTGAGAGTGTATGCAAAATAAGGAGTCCATGATGAGTCTAAAATAAACAGGGCAAGCCTACTTACAACAATAAAATCTGCAAGCACATGCTTTGAAAAAAGCAGCAAATAAGTTCGCGGTTATAAAATACTACTCAAATACACCGTTTAAATCAGACAAGAAAAATTTGTAAGCAGGATTATCGGTTTGTTCTTCAAACAAATAACCTAATTTTGCGAGGTGTTTATCAAATTCGCCACGATCAGCATCTGCTATGTCAAAACCGGCTAATACTAAACCTTCTGCAGCACCATGATTGCGATAATGGAATAAAGTGATATTCCATGTTTCGCCCAATGTATCCAAAAACTTCATAAGGGCACCTGGATGTTCTGGGAATTCAAAGGAAAATAATTTTTCGTTGAGCAGGCTAGGCGGCCTACCACCGACCATATAACGAACATGTAACTTGGCCATTTCGTTTTCGGATAAATCAAAACTTTTATAACCATTGCTACCAAGTGAATCAGTCAGTTGCGCTAACTCTTCACGGCCTTCTCTTAACTTGATACCAACAAAAATATGGGCTTCTCTGTCTGTGGAATAACGATAATTAAATTCAGTAATCGATCGGCCTCCTAGAAGCTCACAAAACTCTCTAAATGCGCCTTTACGCTCAGGGATTTTGACTGCTATCACTGCTTCTTTTTGTTCGCCTAACTCGCAACGTTCAGAGACATACCGCAGAGTATGAAAGTTGATATTAGCGCCACATAAAATGCCACCAAACTTTTTGCCTTGCATGGGGTTTGTTTTAAGATATTTGCGAATACCCGCAATAGATAGCGCACCAGCTGGTTCGGCAATGACACGAGTATCATCAAAAATATCTTTAATCGCCGCACAGATTTCATCGGTATTAACCGTTATCACTTCATCTACATATTTTTGGCATAACCGAAAAGGTTCTTCACCAATAATTTTAACCGCCACACCGTCCGCAAAAATACCTACATGGTCTAGGGCTACAGGTTTACCTGCTTGCATAGCCGCTTGTAAACAAGCTGACTCATCGGACTCCACAGCGATAATTTTCAGATCAGGCTTAAGTTGTTTAAGAAATAACGAAATTCCAGCTATTAAACCACCACCACCAACGGCGATAAACAATGTATCTAAATCAGGGTTTTGTTCGAGTAATTCACGGGCTATAGTGCCTTGTCCAACGATGACGTCTTCATCATCAAAAGGAGCTACTATGGTGTATCCATGCTCTTTAGCTAAGCGTTGCGATTCTTCTTTTGCTTGCTCAAAGCTGGTGCCATGTAATACCACATCTACAAATTCACCACCAAAATTGCGTACTGCTTCGACCTTAATATCTGGTGCAGTTGCGGGCATGACAATAGTTGCCTTAACCCCTTTCTTTTTAGCAGAATAAGCCACACCTTGAGCGTGATTACCTGCCGAGGAAGCAACCAAACCTTTAGCTAATTGCTCATCAGTCAGCTGGCATATTTTATTATAGGCACCACGTAATTTAAAAGACTTAACGGGC
>Ga0209712_10004400_pt1 | contig 11199 bp, 9 predicted proteins | sample ArcOceMetagenome_FD_187443 | JGI IMG/M metagenome (GOLD analysis project Ga0209712, IMG submission 187443) | Marine eukaryotic phytoplankton communities from Arctic Ocean - Arctic Ocean - Greenland ARC118M Metagenome (SPAdes) (version 2) | ecosystem: Environmental > Aquatic > Marine > Oceanic...
TGTTGTTGGTGATGACGATCAATCAATTTATGCATTCCGTGGTGCTGATATAACAATTATTTTAAATTTTGAACGTCAGTATGAAAACGTGAAGGTTATAAAGTTAGAACAAAACTATAGATCGACAAAACGTATCCTAGATCTTGCTAATGTTGTCATTAAAGAAAATAAAAAACGTAAAATAAAATCGATGCGAACAGATGGGCCAGATGGAATAATGCCTGCTCTTTGGATGTGTGGAAATACCGATCATGAAGCTCAAATTGTTATAGATGAGCTATTAAAGTTATCAAGCTCAGGTCAATTCTTAGGGGAAGTAGCAATTCTTTACAGAAGTAAAACTCAACTCCCAGCTTTTGAAGCTCAATTAATTATGGCGCAAATTCCCTACCATATTAATGGTGGTGATAAATTTAATGAAAGAAAAGAGATAAAAGACTTAATCGCCTATCTTTCAGTCATTCAAAATTCTAAAGATGAAATAGCTCTTCGAAGAATTTTAAATGTTCCTCACCGTGGTATAGGAACTGTGACATTAAAGAAACTCTTAGCATCAGCTGCCCAAAAGAAACTAACACTTTTTGAAATGATTGAAGAAGGAAGTCACGAAGAAACAAAAATGGGTGAAAAACTCCATGATTTCATTCAAATGATTCATGTTTTTAAAAACTATTTTACGACTATGACTCTATCTCAAGCTCTTGCAACTTTAATTGAACAAATTAACTATATGGACTTTATAACTAAAAGTTATGATAGCCCAAAAGTCGCGGCAAGAAAAAAAGATGATGTTAGAAACTTCGTTCTTTATTCAGATCGTTTTGTGGACCGATTTAAAGAAGAAGCAACATTAAAGATGTTTGTAGAGAGGCTTCTTTTAGCTGATAACAATGACAAAGATAAAGATGCCGATGGAATGATGAAAAATGAAGTGCAACTTATGACACTCCATTCTTCAAAAGGTCTTGAGTTTGATGTTGTTTTCTTTGTAGGAATGGAAGAAGAGCTAATGCCTCATAAGAATGTTGTGCAAGAAGACGGTGACATTGATGAAGAAAGACGTCTTTGTTACGTTGGCATCACAAGGGCCAAGAAACGCCTTATTATGACTTACGCACAAGAAAGACGAATATATGGTAACGATCACAAAAGATACCCCTCTCGCTTTGTTGTGGAGCTTAAAGAACCTTTTTTAAAAGAAGTTGATAGAACTGGGTTTGCTCATATGACTCAAGAAGAAGAAGAAGAGCATAAATCTGACTTCTTTAATGATCTTCTTAGCTCACTAGATGATTAATTCAAAGGCCTAAAATAATAAAGGGGCCATCCTTGGCCCCTATTACTGAAATCAGTATTACTGTATCCATCCTTGGAGTAATTTATTACTGTATATTTGATTTACCTGCTAAATAATAAGTTTGTGGATAATAAACACCAAAAGTTAGAAAAGTTAAAAGAAAGTCACTTGGGCTTGGCCTTTGAGTAATCACAAAACTTGAGATTGATTCAACACCCTTATTTGCTAATTCTTTATCGATATTTAATTCATGAGCTGGAAAGTAGCCCCATAAAAAAAATTCTTTTTCTACTTTAATATTTACTACTTCTTTGTGATTTGTATTTTCTTCAAAAGAAATCTCAGTATTTCTATTTTTAGAATTATCTGTTTTAAAATGAATATTTGAGCAGCTGCTGCATGAGAATAATAAAATAATTAGGCTCAATCTATTCACTAAAAACTTCCTTAATTTTTGTTATATAAATATTGTTATGGAGCTGGGTTCGTCTGTCAAAAAATTAATGAAAAAAAAAGAGATAAGTCAGTTTTTGTAACTTTAAACTATAAATGTTCGAATTTTGGAGCTTGCTTTTCCACCGCTTTTGATAGTGCTTCAAAGTGGTCCGACGTTCTCTGAGTAACTGCCTGAAATGCTGAAAGCATCTCTAGGTTTGATGACAGGTCTGATCTGTATGCATGAGTAACTGCTCTTTTTGCCATCTGAACTGCAATAGGGGCATTACTAGTAATTTTGTTTACTATTAAATTTGTTTCTTCTTTTAAATTCTCAAGGCTCACAACTTTATTCACTAGACCCATGTGTTTTGCATCTTCTGCCGAGTAAATCCCTGCGGTAATGGTCATTTCCATCGCCTTAGAAAAGCCGACAATTCTTTGAAGAAAATAGGTTCCACCATCTCCTGGAATTAAACCTATCTTAGTAAATGTTTCACCAAATTTTGCGTTCTCAGAACAAATTCTAATATCACTCATACAAGCAATATCTAATCCTGCTCCAATGGCCGCCCCATTAATCATGGCCACAACAGGAGTTGATAATTCATTAAAGGCTTTTGGAATTTTTTGAATTCCTTTTTTATATCTTTCCCGTAATTCATTTGGCTCACCTTCAAACATTTCTTTCTTTGCCATCATATTTTTAATATCACCACCGGCACAGAAATGCTTCCCCTCGCCTGATAAAATAATACAACGAATATTAGGATCAATGTCTGCACTTTGAAGTGTTGAGACTAGCTCATCTATCATTTCAACTGTAAAAGCATTACTAGCTTCTGGCCTATTTAAATAAAGCCAAAGAGCGTGGTCTTTAATTTCTACTTTTAGTGTTTTAAACGAAAGAGATGTACTCATAGTTATTTTCCTGTTTTTAAATATGCTTTTAAATATTTTGATGACGTTGTTTTCCCAACTGCCCCTAGTATGAACTCTGAAGCTTCTGAGAGCTTCTTAATGTCAACTCCATGGTCAATATTGAATGAGTTTAATAAATAGACTAAGTCTTCAGTAGCTAAGTTTCCAGTGGCCCCTTTTGCATAAGGACAACCACCCAGACCTCCACTTGAAGAATCAAAAATTGATATTCCATGATCTAGAGCAACTAAGACGTTCGACAGTGCCATTCCTCTTGTATCATGAAAGTGCATTGCTAATTTTTCTTTAGGATAAACCTTAACTAACTCAGTTAAAAACTCATCTACTTGTTTAGGAGTTGCCACCCCGGTAGTATCTCCTATTGATAATTCATAGAGGTCGTATTTAGCGAACAGCTCTACAACATACAACAAATCTTTTACTGTCATTTCTCCAGCATATGGGCAACCAAATACAGTTGAAATATATCCGCGTATTTTCAAACCATCTTTTTTAGCTTCCTGGGATATCTCGTCCATTCGTTTAAAACTTTCTTCGATTGTGGCGTTTATATTTTTTTTAGTAAACTGTGAACTTGTTGCTGTAAATAAAGCAATCTCTTTTACTCCAAGATCTTTTGCATCTTTATAGCCTTGAATATTTGGAACTAAACAAGGAAGTTCTAGAGAACTAATATCAATTTTAGATTTTAACTTACTAAACAACTCTTTTGAATCTGCCATTTGTGGTATGGCCTTTGGACTAACAAAACTCGTTACTTCTAGTGAATTAATTCCAGAGTCTATAAGGCCAAGAATATAAGTTAATTTATCATCAGTTGAGATATGAGATTTTTCATTTTGAAGACCATCTCTTGGACCAACTTCAACAATTGTTACTTTTTTTGGATGATTTTCAAACATCTATTCAATCTCACAAAGTTCAGCGCCGCCAGTTACTTGGTCACCTTCATTAAAGAAAATATCTTTTAAAATTCCATCTTTATTTGATTTAATAGCATGCTCCATTTTCATGGCCTCAAGAATCATTATAGTTTCACCTATTTTAACTGTACTTCCCTTTTCTTTAACAACTTTAAAAACTTTACCAGGCATGGGACTTTGAAGAGAACCCTCATTTACACCAGCTTGTCTTTTACCTTTAACTTTACCTGGAAGTTTTAAATAGCCTTCTAGATCATTTGAGAAGACTTGAATTGTTCCATCCCTACCAAACTTCTGTGTTGAAGCAGAATGTTTCTTTCCATTGCATTCAAGTGACATGACAGCATCTTGTTTATGTAATAAATTTACAGAATATTCCTTTCCATTTAATTCAAATTTTATTGAGTCATTTTTCTTATCAAGAATATGAATTGAATGTTCTTCATTATTAATTAAAACTTTCTTTTCCATTATATATTCCTAAAGTTAGTCAAACGGTCCCAAGAACTCGTTTTCTGGTTTAGAGGATTTACGGCACTATTTTCAGAAAAAATACTTGCTGCAATTAATATAGCTTTATCCTCATCAGTCATTACATTTGGTTTAAGATCATCCGCATAGTCTACAATAAAATGAGTGTGAATATCACCCTCAATAAACTTTGGATGTTTTAGGATTCGTTTAAGGTAGTCTCTATTTGTTTTAACACCACTAAAGAGTATTTCATTTAAGGCCTTATCCATTTTAACTCTTGCACTGTCTCTATCATCAGCATAAACAATAAGCTTAGCTATCATAGGATCATAATTAACTGAAATTTCAGTATTATCAGCAAACCCACAATCAAGTCTTACATCTGCCATTGTTGAGTGGCCAATTGATTTAATTCTCCCTATTGTTGGTAAGAATTCATTATCAGGATCTTCAGCATACATTCTAACTTCAAAAGAGTGACCAGTTTGAGTAATATCACTTTGTTTAAAATCAAAAGCTAACCCGGAAGCTGCTTCTATCTGAAGTTTAACTAGATCAACTCCAGTCACCATCTCAGTTATAGGATGCTCAACTTGAAGTCTTGTATTCATTTCTAAAAAATAAAAGCTATTATCAGGAGCTAGGATATATTCGATTGTTCCAGCACCAATATAGTCAATACCACTAGAAATTTTCACTGCTGTTTCACACATATCTTTACGCAGTTTTGCATTTAGAGCAGGACTTGGAGTTTCTTCAACGACTTTTTGGTAACGTCTTTGTATAGAACATTCTCTTTCAAAGAAATGAAAATGATTCCCTTTCCCATCACTTACTAATTGAACTTCAATATGTCTTGGATTTTTAATATACTTTTCAAGTAAAACTTTATCATTTGAAAAAGCATTAAGAGCTTCTCTTTTAGCTGCTTCTAAAGCTTCAGTAAAGTCAGCTGCAGTTTCAACAATTCTCATTCCTTTTCCACCACCTCCGGCAGTTGCTTTTATAAGAACAGGATATCCTATTTTTTTAGCTTCACTCTCAAGTAATTCTGGATCTTGACTTTCACCGTGATAGCCTGGAATAAGAGGAATATTGATTTTCTCCATTGCATCTTTAGAAGTTTTTTTATCTCCCATAAGTTCAATCGCAGAAACTGAAGGGCCTATAAAAATAATTCCAGCCTGACTAACTCTTTTACAAAAATCAGTGTTTTCAGATAAAAATCCATAACCTGGATGAATTGCATCAGCTTTAGACTCTTTTGCTATCTCAATTATTCTTTCTTGGTTAAGATAAGTTTCAGCCAAAGTACCTTGTCCTAGATAGTAAGATTCATCTGCCTTATAACTATGAGGAAGTTTTTTATCCTCTTCAGTATATAAAGTAACAGTTTGAATTCCCATTTCCTTACAAGATTTAATTACTCGAAGAGCAATCTCTCCTCTATTTGCAATCAGAATTTTTTTAATTTTCATTTTTATGTCCATTTAGGTTTTGTTTTATTTAATAAAGCCTTCATTCCCTCTTGCCCTTCAGTTGAAACTCTTCTCTTAGCAATTTCAGAACAAGTGATATCTGTTAACTTAGACTTTTCTTCTTTTAATACATTCCTTATTAATTCTTTTGCTACTACAGCTGCCTCGGGTCCTGCTTGAAGATGAGAAACTATCACTTGTTCAACTCTTTCGTTGTAATCATCTAGAGTCGTTACTTCATGAATCAGACCTATATTTTGAGCCTTATCACCTTTAAACATCTCTCCAGAAAGAAACCAAGCTCTTGCATGTGACTCTCCGATTTTATTAAGACAATAAGGAGAAATAACAGCAGGAATTAAACCAAGCCTTACTTCAGTGAAACCAAACTTTGCTTTATCATGAGTAATTGCATAATCACACACAGCAACTAGCCCGACACCACCACCAAGAGCGTGTCCATTTATTCTTCCGATTACAGGTTTTGCAAAGTTATTAATCGTCTCAAACATTTTTGCAAGTTTCTTACTGTCTTCAAAGTTCTCTTCCATGGAATATTCAACCATTGAACTCATCCAGTTTAAATCTGCTCCAGCACAAAAAGATTTCCCCTCTCCAGTTAAAACTACAAGACGAGTTTTAGGACAATCACTTAAGTCAGTAAATACATTGATTACTTCCTCAATCATATGATCATTAAAAGCATTATGAATCTCTGGACGATTAAGAGTAACAGTTGTTACACCCTGATTATTTAAATCTTTTTTTATATATTTATAGGCCATAACTACATCCTAAAGACACCAAACTTAGTGTCCTCGTATTCTTCGTTATGAGATGTACTTAAGGCCAACCCTAAAATATCTCTTGTATGATGAGGTTCAATTATTCCATCATCCCAAATTCTAGCAGAACTATAATAAGCACTTCCTTCTTTTTCATATTTTTCTAAGATTGGTTTTTCAAATTCTGCAACTTCAGTCTCATTCATTTGTGGCTTACCTTTAAAAGCTAAACCATCTTGGCGAACAGATGTTAAGACGCCTGCTGCTTGAGGACCACCCATTACGGAGATTTTTGAGTTAGGCCACATCCATAAAAACCTTGGGTCATATGCTCTCCCACACATCCCATAGTTACCAGCTCCAAAAGATCCACCAATGACTATTGTATATTTAGGAACGGCCACCGTACTAACAGCAGTAACTAACTTCGCTCCGTGCTTTGCAATCCCTTCATGTTCGTACTGTTTACCAACCATGAATCCAGTTATATTTTGTAAAAATACTAGAGGTATTTTTCGTTGTCCACATAACTCTATGAAGTGAGCACCTTTAACAGCACTCTCAGAGAAGAGAATTCCATTATTAGCAACAATACCAACTCTATATCCATGAATTTTTGCAAACCCACAAACTAGTGTTACTCCATATCTTTCTTTAAATTCATGAAATTTTGAACCATCTACAACTCTTGCAATAACTTCTCTTACATCAAAAGGTTTTCTTGTATCTTTAGAAACTACCCCGTAAACATCATCAATGGGATAAATAGGATCTTCAACTTTGTCAGTAATAAATTTTTCTTTTGAGTTTGGTTTATAGTTTAAATTTTCAACAATATTTCTTGTAATAAATAAAGCATCTTCTTCATCTTCAGCAAGATGATCAGCAACTCCAGAGATACTTGTATGAACATTTGCTCCACCAAGATCTTCAGATGTAACTACTTCTCCTGTAGCGGCCTTAACAAGCGGAGGTCCACCTAAAAAGATAGTTCCATTTCCTTTAACTATTACTGTTTCATCACTCATAGCTGGAACATAGGCCCCACCAGCAGTACAAGAACCAAGGACAATTGCTAATTGAGGAATTCCCTTAGAACTCATTTGTGCTTGATTAAAAAAGATTCGCCCAAAATGATCTCGATCAGGGAAGACTTCATCTTGCATTGGTAAAAATGCTCCACCAGAATCAACTAAGTAAATACATGGGAGACGATTTTTCATTGCTATTTCTTGAGCTCGAAGATGTTTTTTAACGGTTAATGGAAAATAAGTTCCACCTTTAACTGTGGCATCGTTTGCAACAAACATACACTCGATACCATGAACTCTCCCAATACCAGTTATGACACCTGCACTTGGAACATTTTCATCGTAAACTTCAAAACCCGCAAGAGTTGATAATTCTAAAAAAGGAGAACCTTCATCAATTATTTTTTCAATTCTTTCTCGAGCTAAAAATTTATTTCTCTTTCTATGCTTAGACACACTAGCTTCACCGCCACCGAGTTTAACTTCAGATACTCTCGCCCTTAAAGTTTCTACTAAGCTAATTGCATGTTCTCGATTTGCTTTAAAATCTGTAGAACTTGAATCTATTTTGGATTCTATGATATCCATATGATAACCACCTATTTTTATTATTTAATTTATGGATTATAATAACTTCTTGGTAACAAATCTGCAACGGTAGCATAGCGGGTCATTAAAAGTTATCTATAGATAGAATTATATTTCAGACCATTATTTGTATATTGAATATAGGCCTTTAACTCATTTAGTAAATCTTCTGATGTTTCACTATTATTTAAAGCTTTTATTGAGGACATAGTTTGATCAACTTCAAAGAGCTGTGCGTTATTACGATCATATCGAATCATATTATTATTCTTATAATAAAAATAATTTCCACTAATGAAATTAAGTACTCGACCGCTTGAATTAGAAAAAACAGAGTTACCAAATAAGAGTTTATTATCAAAATCTATACCTAAAAAATCAAGTGTACTTGGCAGTATATCTGCATGATGAGTTAATCTTTTAGACTTATAACTACTTAAGTCATGCTCAGGATGAAAAAAGATAAGGGGAACCCTATAGCGGCCAATTTCATTGTTAAACTCACTAGATTCTAACTTCTGAGTATGATCGGCAGTAATAATAAACAATGTATTCTTATACCAAGGTTTATCTTTTGCTTGATCGAAAAATTCTTTTAGAGCAAAATCGACAAAGCCTATACTTTCGTGAATATCTAAATTCCCTTTTGGAAATTTATTTCTATAAAGTGGAGGTATTGAATACGGTTGATGTGAACTAAGAGTGAATAGACTTGTAAAAAAGGGTTCTTTATATGAATCAAGATTATTTAGAAAATAATTTAAGTAATGATTATCATATACTCCCCAGTGTCCATCGAAGTGTTCTTGGCTCGGATAATCTTCTAAAGCGTGATATTTATCAAATCCTATGGATAAGCAATAAGCATCAAAGTCCATAGTTCCGCGTTTTCCTCCGTGATAAAATGAAGTTTGATAACCATTATCTTTTAACGTTTTTGGAAGTGCAAAAAATTGATTTGATTGATATTGTGATTGATAAATAGGTTTTCCTATAATGGATGGAAAAGAAGTCATTATTGATGGAAGGACCTCAAGTGACCTTCTTCCGTTTGCCATATTCTTTTCAAAGTATAAACTCCTTTTTGTAAGCTCACTTAGAAATGGCGTATAACCCTTATTAATATATTCCTGAGATAGACTTTCTATTATTAGAATCACTACATTTTGTTTTCCAAAATTAACATTATGACTTGTTTCAAATTTTCTATGCTTTAGAATAAATTCTTTTGCATCTTGATCAGTTTTAAAATATTTTTCTTTTTTTATACCTTTTTTCCCAATTGATCTAACCATTGAGTAAGCAGCATTTAAACTTAGATTTCCTAGCTCATAGTACTTATGGACAAAAGCTTCCTTTGGACTAATACTACGAAGCTGTAAGCCACCTCTTATCCCAATTGCTGTAATGATAAAAATTAAAACACCCATGATAAGTGACTTATAAAGCTTCATAGGTTTCTCAAATAAGGTTTCTTTTTTACGTCTTGGATATAGCCCAAATAATAGGATTCCATTTAGTGTTATCAATAATACAAATGGCCAATAGTTATAAATGATCTGCATCGACTGATTTGAAATGTCACTACTCATATCAAAGATATCAAAAGTCATTTTCTTGCCTAAAAAAGCAAAGAACTCTATATCAGTTACAATCACTCCCAAAAAGAAAGTATTAAATAAGACATAAATCCATTTTACGATTAGGCGGTAATAATGATGTGTAATGGGTATAATAGAGCCTATTATAAAAAATAAATTTGCTATAAGAATAGTTGAAAGATCAAAGCGAAATCCATAAACAAATGCGTAAAGAGTGTCCGAGAAATTAAACGGTTTGAAATATGAATAGTTATAAACATAGAAGAATATTCTATAAAAAATATAAAAGAAAGATACGAATCCTAATCTTTTAGCTAATACCTGATAATCTCTAATAACCATAATATAATTATGACCTTTAATTAATCTTATGTAATTAAAAAATACTAACCAATATTACAATTAACTATGTGTAATTACTTTAAGTTAGAGGCTTGTTTATAAAAAAGGATGTCAGTTTACAAGTTTTCTTTAAACTTATGTCCATTATTGTCCGTAACGGAATAATATAAATTATTACAGGAGTAACTATGAAGTACACAAAACTTATCTCACTTATTATTTTATCATTTTGTTTTAATTCTTTTGGTAAAGGTAAGGTTATTGCTACTGTTGAATTAAGTCCTATTGGATCATTTGAAGCAAAATCATCAAAGATCAGAGGAAAAATCGTAAAAAATTCTGATGGTAGCTTTTCAGCAAAGAAAATCACAGTCAAAGTTACTAGCTTAAAGACAGGAATTGAACTAAGAGACAACCATTTGCATAAATCCATGCTTGCAAAAAAGAATAGAAAAGTAATTTTAACTAATGCAAAAGCCTCTAATGGTAAAGGTACTGCAAAAATAAATATTAGAGGTGTAACAAAACCTATTAAGTTTACTTATAAAGATAAAGGCGAGAAATTAGATATCAATTTCAGTATAAATCTTAATCAATTCAAATTTGAGGACATAAATTACAAAGGTGTTGGAGTTGAAGATAAACTAAAACTTAATGTAGTAATGGATTACAAGTAATTTAATTAGGTATGATTAAAACTCTTCCCTATATTGCAATTCTAATTCAGCAGAAGATGAGAAATGATTATTCTCTAAAATCATAATTTAAAAACATATTAAAAGAAAGGCTCAGTTTGATTAGAAAAAAATTGATTCAATAAATGAAGTAATCGACTCTTCAAATATTACATGCTCTAGGGCTGTGCTCATTGTTGTTACCACAAAATATCGGCGTCTGATTTTGGGCTAGATATAATTAGAAATAGTTTAACTTCAAAGCAGATAGAAAAGTTTAAGTTTCAATCTGTTTTTTTAAACCAATCTGACATAGATTACTCAAAACGAGCCTGTCCACTTTTAAACTCGAATAAAAATTGTATTATTAAAAAGAATCAACCCATAAAGCATGAAGTACCAGATGAAGTCGGACTATATGTCCTTGCATAATGTCCTTGCATACTTTAATCAACAAGACACAATTCCGATGAGATTTATAAATTCACTAGATTAAGTATTAGCAAAAAAAAGACAAAAAAAAAGCCGATCGTTAGACCGGCTTTTTATATAAATAATGGGTGCATCTTGCTATTCTCACACACAGTCGCCCATGCACTACCTTCGCCGCAACAGGACTTAACTTCTAG
>Ga0209712_10004402_pt1 | contig 11196 bp, 8 predicted proteins | sample ArcOceMetagenome_FD_187443 | JGI IMG/M metagenome (GOLD analysis project Ga0209712, IMG submission 187443) | Marine eukaryotic phytoplankton communities from Arctic Ocean - Arctic Ocean - Greenland ARC118M Metagenome (SPAdes) (version 2) | ecosystem: Environmental > Aquatic > Marine > Oceanic...
TCCCAAAAAGTTGTCCCTGTTGTTGTCCCTGTTGTTGTCCCTGTTGTTGTCCCTGTTGTTGTACCTCTAGCTTCCAAGCACTGAGGTACCTGGGAATGATCAATCCAACGGATTTATTACCCGGGAATGAGAAAAGTAACACAAGAAAGGTGAGACGTGTTTTTTACTTCGTAATTTACAGGACCGTTGTGGGACTCGAAGAGTAATTGTCGTCAATCTGTCCCACACCGAAGTGTCCCCAAAAGGATGTGCCATCCGGACTTCGTTCCTTGATAACACGTGAAAGCAAGGGACGATAATCCATGTTCTATTGTGTTCTTTCCGCACTCACTACTGTCATGTCCTTGCACCTCCTTGCACACATCCTGCCCCCACACGACGCTTCAAATCGCTTTTTCGGGTCACGCACATACCTGGTTCGTGTTTTTTTAGAAAGGGATTGATTTGCATCTGTGTCACACATGAAAAAGTTCGTGCACATGTGACGTCGAATACAAAAAAGTAAAAGGTACACTGTATAAGGTGACAACTTATTGATTATTTGTATATTTGTAGCTACGTGTACAAGCAAGAAGAAATACACTGTGAACCTTCTTCCAATAAAGACGAATCTATCGCAGGATTTACACAGTGCAATCAACCAGTGAGAAGGCAAGGAGAGTGCCAAATATCTTCTAAATGATCTGACGCTGCTGGACACCGGGATGATTCTTCTCTATTAGATTTTTAAATGATGAGGATTGCATCAAGGAGTCACGAGTATGCTTCAAAGACAACATTGACTTGACTTTAGCCTTTTGTGGGTGTTTTTGATGGAACGCGGATGACGATTGAACAGAATCAAAATCAATCGTGCTATTAATACCTGGTCAGTTTCACAAGTGGTAATGTTGAGCTCCCCAGGCCGTCCATGTAACCTCAAACCAGGTTCATATGAGTCAACTTTTCAACAACCCTTTTGATGACACTCTAGCACCCCACGATGGCGAAGTCGAAGTAGCTGAAGAACAAGAAGTGATATTTTCAATTACTGGTGAAGATATCTCAGGCGCCAACCGAGCACTGGGCTTCCAAATACGGTCACTTGTTCAACGTGGATATCTTTACGATCAGTCAAATACCTTATTGGTAATTGGACAGGTGATTAATGATGGATCCGGCCTAAAATATGTTGGGGAGAAAGACTTCTTTAATGAGCCTTATTCGGTCGAACGTCAATCTGCTGATAATCACTTTTTCTTCTCTGCCATTGTTCCCTTGGAAGGTGGTGGATATATCTCGTCGTTGAAGTTGGCGAGACAAATAATTACAGTCATCAACGTAAATGATCCGCCAACTCTAATCATCCCATATGCAGTCAAATCTGTAAGCACTTTTACGTCTCTTTCGTGGGAATCAAAAGAGTGCTCAAATCAAGGCAACGCAGCTAGATGCAAAAGCAAGCTTCTTGTAAATAATATTGCAGTAGATGATGTGGATGGGAATTTGGACTATCTTAGGGTTGATGTCAAGACCTCCCACGGGATTTTGACGTTGAATGATGATAATGTTATCAAAGCTAATTTTGCCAGTTGCTCAAACAGGTCACACCTCGGTATTGACGAGGTGACATGGGGCTGCAAAGGAACCGGGTTTGGCGACCGCGAGGTACGTGCGAGTGTGATATTAGAATCGTGTTAAAATATCAAATTTGGGTAGTTTCAAATGGAAACATTTCTTGCGTTTTGAACAGATGACATTCATAGCTCGACCCCTCGATCTAAATGATATATTTACAAACATGACTTATGAGAGTCTTGTTACAGGAAAGGATGATATCATTGTCGCAATTCATGATGGAGCCGGAGGTGAATGTCTGTCTTCGAAGGAACATGATCAAAGATATAGAATCAATAATAACATGGGAAGACCAACCATTCATCGTCAATGCACGTCAGTTGTCCGATCGCAGACTGTAAATGTGTTGAAAGACGAAACATTTGCAAATAGTCAATCTCGGAAGTTTCCTCTGCAACTAATTATCGCGATCTTATTCGCAACATTGGTTCTATTGTCGTTAACTGTAATTTTACCAATCATACGATGGTGGAAAGACCGCAAAGGTTCACAAGTTGCACCACATAACAAAAAGGGGAAAGGTGCGGAGACAGGGACCAAGAAAATCAAATTCATTTCTAAAATGAAATTGAGGGACACTGGTGGAATGAAAAAAAATGGTGAAGGTAAGAAAATGGTCAAGAAAAATAAGAAGGATGAGGCTCACCCGCCATCGAAGAAGTCAAGTGCTCAGAAAAAAGACAAAGTCGTCAAGAAAAATAAGAAGGATGAGGCTAACCCACCATCGAAGAAGTCAAGTGCTCAAATTGTGGAAAATAATTATGACAGCCATCTTGATTCCACTGTTGAATGGATACAGTATTTCGATGAGTCTACAGGAGATCAATACTATGAGAATACTCTCACAAGAAGAGTAACATGGACAGAGCCCCAGCAATACATCAATGGGGAGGAATAAATAAAAATGTGATATGATCTTTAACGGTTACTTTTGGAAACCGCTAAGTAGTATGTATTTCACGTAAGAAGATTTCGTAGCCGCAACCAACCGGATCCTATGTAATGTACAACCTGCAACCAACACCTTTATCATCATCACAAAGATGCTTATCAAAAAATCATCTATCCACCAATGTCTCCGAAAAGCTATCCTCTAGTCTTTGCAGAAGGCAGTAAAGTAGCCCCTGGTGATAACATTGGCAATGCAAAAAGAATCATAGCCGGCAAAGGTTGTTATGTTCGAGGTTCTAGTGTGTACGCGAGTGTAGTTGGAACCCTCACCCTCTCTCCGCAGAAAGATGGAGATAAGAAGCTTCATGAGGCATCAATAATTTTAGAGAAAGGAAGACAGTACGCTTCATCTCAAGTGCTAACCATTGGCAGTAAGGTACTTTGCAAGGTTCTTCGTATTGTAACCAACATGGCAACAGTTGAGATAGTAGCCGCTGAAGAAATTGGTTCGTTGCGAGAGCACCACAGTGGAATAATACGAAAGGAAGATGTGAGAGTTGGTGTTACTGAGGAAGTTCAGATTTTCGAATCGTTTAGGCCAGGTGATGTAGTAATAGCAAAAATTATTTCTCTCGGTGACTCTAGAAGATACTACTGCTCAACCGCCGAGAACGAGTTAGGTGTAATCAGGGCTATATCTTCTACCAGCGGTGAAGTTATGGCTCCTATATCCTGGAAAGAGATGCAGTGTCCTAAAACAAACGCAAAGGAACTCAGAAAATGTGCAAAGCCAAAAGAATAGAGTGCATGTACAATGTACATCAGCTAGCACTGAGAAGGGGTGATTCATTAAATCTTCTTTTGCAAAATTAGGCCATGTCCTTTTAGGCTCGTGTTTTTCAAAGAATGATGACGGGGATAACTATTAATACCTACAAAATGATACAGTAGAAGCGTACAATAAACAATAAAGAATACTCAGGAAATTTATTAAAGTTTAAATTTGCTGGACTTGGTAGATTGGTCTTCGCCAAGCTTACGTTTCTTTCCAGAGTTGTCATCGTCACCGCGCAGTGATTGCTGTACTTCGCTTTGTAAGGTTTTGAAAAATTTGGTACTTGTTTTGAAGTCGCTATCATCACGCTCACCCCTGACAACCTTTCCAGAAGCCCGAGCCATTTGAAGCTCTTCGCGCATCTTTCGTTTTTCGTAAGGATTGTTGAGACCAAGTTCGGGTTTGAGTCTGGAAATGAGCTTCTCGTCAGCAAGCTTGGCTTGTCGAGATTTACGGCGTGCGGCCTTTTTGGACTGTCTAAGTTTCTTCCGATCGGCCTATTATAATGTGATGGTTGTGAGGTCACGAAAAGCGCTGTCTCAAAAGAAGAATAATAGAGTTGAAAGAAAGACTTACCTGATCCATTTCAGATTCTCCTCGCAAAATAGCTTCTCTCCCCTTCTTCTTCCCGTAGATTTCTTCTGGTGCTAAGCCATTTGCGTCACTAACGTGCAATGGCAAAACCTCCTCCATTGCAATGGCAGGCGTCGACGAAGATCTAACGTTTGCTTCGTCTGCGACAGGACGAGGAGCAAAATGATAATTCGACAAGGCATCAAGCTTACTGCATAGGTTAGCGAATAGCATTTTCATCTCGTTCCTGGCCTTCTCTTCTTCTGTTTCCTTCTCAACTTTGTCCTTGTCATACCCGGTAGCCTTCTTCAAATATTCTCGCTCGTACAATTCACCGAGACTAAGTTTTGATTTTTCTTGGCTTACCTCAGGCAGTTCGCCATTTCGTTTGTCAAATCCGATATCAGGAAGTTCACGAGGAACAACATCATCCCAGTCTTCAGCCAAAATTCGCAGTTTGATCATTTCTTCTATCGACGTTGTGTGTTCCTGAGTTATAATCGGTGCCATTTTTGTAGCAAATTCAAATTCTGGGGTGCTTTCTAGCAGGGAGTTTTCAGGACGTTTTTTAGATGAGGCTTCACCCAACATTGTCCACGGTTTCTCAGCCAGAGCTTCCTTTTCGAGGTCTTCAGTAAGTGCAGTCATTTTCTTAGTCCTTTCCCCGTAAGCTGATAACTTCTCCTCAGAAGGAGCTGATTTTTCCTCGTCGTCGTCCTCGTTCTCGTCCTCACTTTCTTCGTCCTCTTCCCCAGTGCTTTCAGCGTCTCTGTCCTCGTCGTTCTCCTCTTCATCTTCGCCCCCCTCCTCGGATTTTTCCTTCCTCCAATTGTCGCCACCCGATTCAAAGTCATGATTATCCCACGAGTCAGCATCACTGTCATCATTGTCAACAGCAGATGACTTCTTCGTAGTTTCTTTTTTAGCCTTGTTGAGGTATTCTTTGCTTGGTTTGCGGGGCTTCCCAAACACATCTGCTGCTGACATATTTACTACATCGTTTTCATCGTCTTCCTCATCTTCCTCGTCTTCCTCAGCTTCATCCTCGTAAAGCATAGCCAAAGCGTTGATATCGTCGTCGTCTCTGTACGTCTTGCGCCGTTCTGTAGATTCCATACGAGTTTCCAACTCATCGAATTCTTCGTCTTCTTCCTCTCCATCGTTTCCTCCTCTTCCACGGATGTGTGGCAACTCTTTCTTCCGATCTTCAATTGTTTGCTCTTTATCAGCTTCTGGTTCACCAAATGCTTCATTTGGTAACATATCTTCCTCTTCATCTGCAAATGCTTCCATCTCGTGCAGGTCAAAGAAACCGTCATTCATTTCATCTCGCGAAGGATCAATAATGTCCTCTTCTTCAACCTCAGGCGATTGATCATCTTCATCATCTCCGCTGTCGGCATCTTCATCATCAGAGTCATCCATTTCAGCCATTGATCGCTCCATCCTTTCGCGGATACGCCTTGCATCCTCGGTATCGTCCTCGTCCTCGTCATCTGAATCTTCGTCATCGTCTTCGTCAGAACCCATTCCAGTGTTACTAGCATCATCAGCTTCACTTTCACTACCCTGATTACTATCGCTGATACTTTCCATATTCAGCAATCGTATCTGATAATCTCCGTCAGCCTCTGTATTATCTGTTCTTTTTGATAACTTGCGAATACTGTTTGTCACTTTCGATAACAAGGCAGTATTTTGAATATCAACCTGCCCCCAAATAGTCTCAGCATCTACGGCCATTGGTGCATTATCTTCGTCCTCGTCATCCGAATCGCTATTTTCGCCAATACAAAGGTCGGGTAGGCCTGACAGGGGACTCTCGTCGTCTCCCTCATCTTTTTCCAAATCTTTGCGTTTGTCTTCCAAGCTTTCCATCATGGAAGCAAGTTTTTCGAGCCTCGAGAACAATACCTTGGAGGTAGAGCGTAGAGCGTCACATTGTTCTGAAGTTTTTTTATTGTCACTATCTTCATCACCATTTGACAATGGGAGTAGGATGGTGTGCAGGAAATCTTGAGGATTTTCTAGCAGTTCGCTGAGTGAATTGAGAGCAGAGATAGTTGGGTCTTCAGATGTGTCTTTGACATCCTCTTTTATGCTGTTTTCATCGCAAGAGGTATCTGATAGAATCTCCATTTCGGGAGCTTTTGACGTCATAGATGCACGTTTCTTGGGCATGGTCGTTTGTTGTATTTGTTTTCGCAGATAATGGCTTCGTCCTAAGCATGCTTCGTCTGAATTGTGAGCGCCCAATCAATGGTTGGTGTTTTTCTACGCAGGGATCTACTACAAAAGCATACAGAATCCCTACCTTACATTACGCTACGTTGCAAATTTAAAAGCGTCGCGGAACAATCTTGAATGAATGAATGAAATTTGGGCCCCGCTTATTTATGTCATTCGGCGTCGCGGAACAATCTCCTGGGGGGCTTAAATAAACACATCAAGATACCGATGACAAGGCGAAACCATGACACTTTAAATTTTGTAAACTCATGTTTCATTATTCAAAGCCCTCGGTCATCAATTTGTTCTTTCCTTCCTATTGCCAACAACCGGGTGCTCATATCTCATATTTGTCAGAATGAACTTCCAATTTACGCCGGCCACTTCATCAGGTACTAGTCTAGGAATGATGGAGGATGAATTTACAGTGCTTCGGAAGAAGGAAGAAGAGATTTATGGTTGCGCTGATTATCTCGCTCCTGAGTATCAGCACAAACGTCTCGGAGCAAAAGAGGCCCAAGACCCTGTATTCGACTTTTCACCCGGCGTCTCATCTGCTGATGTCCTCGATGATCTCTTGCGCACGAGAATATGTGAATGGTGCTATGAAGTAGTTGACCACTTTGAATTCAGTAGGGAGGTCGTAGACGTTTGCATGTCACTTTTAGACAGGTACCTGAGCAAGAGAAAAGTGACCAAGAAGGTTCTGCAACTGGCTGCAATGGCCTCTCTAAATCTTGCGCTCAAAATTTACGAGCCTGGATCATTCAAAGTATCCACCTTGTTAGTTTTAAGCAGTGGACGCGTTACACTGGAGCACATGATTGCCATGGAGCAATCCATCCTTCAAGCCTTAGAGTGGCATGTGAGTCCTCCAACAATCATGAGCGCAATCAGATATTATCTTGCTATGCTCAACAAAGATGTCGATTCAAAAACCAGGAGTGATGTTGAAGAACTTGCAATATATCTGAGTGAAGTCAGTGTTTGTGACTACTCCTTTGTAACGAAGAAACCCACATCTATTGCACTGGCCTGCATTCTCTCCTCGTTCACAGTCGTCTTCCGTGAACAAACCCTTTGTATGAGTGATGCCTATCAAATGATTGATACAAAAATCAAATGTTCCATCGAAGAAGTCCACGATTGCCGAATTCTTCTTCTAGATCTCTACCAGCACTGTGATTATCATGGACAAAAGCGTACACGAAGTCCTGATACCCTCGTGCCCGCATCTGGAGTTCATATCCGTGATGATGTAGCGTGTCACACTGAATTCAATGATGACACTCGCACCAATGGAGCCAATGATAATAATTCGTCACAATTCGAGCTGAGGCCTGTGCAAATATTTTCTTGCTATATCAATGTGGAATTAATGGATGAATGAATTCATGAATAAAAACCCTGTGTGCTTGCATTAAAAAAGTGTATACTGTAAAAATAGATTGAAATTGTTGGCTACACGTACACCACGTACAGCAATTTATACTTCATTTTTCTGTCTCTTGCAAGTTTCTCGAATCCTTCTTTTCTCCGATCCCCAATGAAAGAACTTGAATGCATAAATAATGTGCATTTCTCTACGGTATGGCATTGTAGAGTACTCATTGTAGTGTTTCCCAAGGAAACTGTTTATTCTCTACGGTATGGCATTGTAGAGTACTCATTGTAGTGTTTCCCCAGGAAACTGTCTATCTACATCTGAAGAGATAAATCAAAGTAACTCATGGATTGAGCTATTACACGTCAACGTACGTGTATTGTAGTCAAAGAGTCCTGTAATTTGTTCGGTATCTCACAGACTTCGATCAAAAATTAATAACTTAGATACATATTATATCTTATAAAAATGGAATATGTAAGTTAAATCATTTCCCTCCATTCCGATTGATACATCATGGATATAATTCTTAGTTGGCATTTGGTAGGACGGAATTTTCTTCATGCGCCATCACAGCGTCTCTTCTTGCATTCCCTGCGGCAAGTTGCTGCTGTTGTTCCCTTATTGTTTCAGTAAATACTTCTCGGAGTGTGGGATCACTGGACAATGTCTGTTGTAATCTTTGAAGAGTTCCTCTGGCACTTTGCTGCAGAACATTATCGTGTCTATAATTTCCAATGCACCATTCAAGCATCTGATAGCAGTTTGGTGTAAGGAGAAGAACACGATGATATGCTTCGTTAAGAGAAAGATTGTGCAATACCAAGCAGGCTCGGTTCAGAATAGCTTCGCTTGCGCAAAAGTTTTTCATTGCAACTACAACTAGATTAGTGACTTGCTCCATACATTCGTTCAACATATCAATCTCGCTGGCTTGGTTCATTCCGCCAACTTGTTCGTCTATTCTTTGAACTTCTTCTGGGTTATCGGAGAGGTTTTCAGTCGGTATCACGAGGTTGATAAGAGCAAATAGAGCTCTGAATTGTACCTCAGCGTTGTGTGGATGATGAATCATTGCATTTGCTGCTGCAGAAATTCCTCCAAGTCTAACGAGGACCACTTTTTGGGATGGAATCAATGCAATATTCACCATTGACCAACAGCTCATTGCCTGCAAATCTTCATCAAAGACAAAACGTTTCATGGAGTCAAGCATGATCGCGATACCACTCTTCCCAGTACTGGAACCAACGTTGAACAGTCCAGAAGCATTGACCATGGAAGTGTGAAACAGCATTCCTTCTTTTCCTCCTAATGGACGCGCGAGTAGAACGAGGGTGTGAAATGCTGCTGTGTGAAGCTGTACCATGTCTGGAAACAGAACCATGGCTCTGAGTACAATATCGGTAAGTCCTGCATGCTGTGCACTTGTTCGTTGTTGTTCGTCCACGAGTAGATCAGGTAACACTTTCAGACACATGAGTTGGATACCTGCAACATCGGCAAATGCCACCATCCAGTTCACAACAGAATAAATGGCACAGGACCAAGGGAGACTGACATTTCCTGCAACTCCAGTTGAATGGGCTGGACCGAGAAGTCTGTTTGTCAAATTAGAGGCGCCAAATTTAAGTTTTACTTGCTAGAATGAATCAAATCAGAATTGGAAAATGTGAGTGATGAAAGTGTTTGAGTGATGTATGTAACTAGGCACTGCAATCGTTGAAACTTACCTTCTTCTCTTCTGATTTATGGCGTTTCTTTGTATGTTCCACTTGGGCATAACCGATTCCGCTATTATAGTCGTCATCTTCTGAGTTTGATGATGCATCCTTCCACTTCATGCTATGGGCCCTGGCAAAGAAATTCTTTAGTGATGCATTTTCCTGGTATGATTGTATCGAATTACTATCGCTTTCGTAAGCTCCTGACGGAGTGAGACCATTCCGTGAGTCTTCCTGTATCCGATCCAGATACCGAACACATTTTATTAGCGATGAGTATAGCAGCCTATATCGGTCAAAGAGATGGTTGACCGTGAGGCCGTTGCAAATTGGATAAGCAGTGGATTCGTCGCTGTCTTTGTCCTGTTTGGCATAAAACGGTTCCGATAAGCAAAGGACTTTCCATAAATCTTGAGGATTCGAAAATGTAGATTTAAATGTCTTTGAGATGGGTGTGGATAGAATGGAGTAAGCCTCAATGGGTGTAAGATATCTCAAAATCTTGGCCATGACGTCCACGCCAACGTCATAAATGGGAGAATTGTCCGCACGTTTCTCATAATCTGGCATAGACATTAACGCATCTTGTCCATCACTTCCATTTGTCAGAGATGATTTGACAGATGAAAGACTACAACTAGAATTGAGATGGCGAATTCGTTTGACGGCGGTCTTGAAATTCACATCTAGTTCTTTGCGCTGGTCTTCGTATGATTTCTTGCCGATGTCTTCAAAATTCATTTTTCTCTTGAGCTGTCTCTCGACGAAGGACCAAGTGTTTGGCATGGTATAGTTTGGATCATTGGTGGAATTCGTATTGGACTTGGACTTGGGATTGGATGCATCACTAAGCAGCCCTGTCGTTTTAAGACCGGGTTCTTTGTCTCTTTTATGTTTGGTAGCATAGTGCCGCAGGCGATACCTTGATGGGAAAGAAGACATAGTATTCTGTCTTTCCATTCCCCGGGCACCAGCTACGGAGGAAGTCGAGGCTGAGGCCGAACCATGTCTTGCTCTATCTCTTGGAGAGTACGGGGATGGTATGCCAGCTCTAGCATTGAACAAATTCCTTTTCCCAGTTTTATTCATTGCATTTGAATTCTCAGAATCTTCGGAGAGATTCGCAGCAGCAAACGGCGAGATCCTCGGCGACGAGGAATTCGAAGAGGAGCATACTGATCCCCCCGAACTAAAATCTGCCAGATCGGAAGAACGATCGGAAGAACAGTACGCATCCCGCTTGTGCTTGTTGTAGGGCGCACCTTTGGCATGACTGGATCGATGGTTTTTCCGTCTATAATAACTTTCCGAAGATGAAATGGAGTTGGAGGTTCCTGCTGATGCATCATTGGAGGATGCGGAAGCTGCATAGCCACCATCACTTTGATCAGAAGATGTGAATTCTTTTGATTCGGAGCTAATGTTTGAATTCGAGTTAGTGTTCTGCTTTAAGTCTTTGCCTGTATCTTGGGAAGGGTCGGACATTGATGCTGGGCTTGTATGCGTCTTGAGTGTTCTCTTGAACCGTTTGGGTGAGGATACCTTCTTAAATATATATTCATCCGCAGCAATATTGTTGACGGTGAAATTGTATGGAAGGTCCACATCCACATCTGCATCCCCTTTACCATCTTCTGGTCCTGAAGAATTATGCTGATGTTGAGACAGTGTCTTGACGGGATGAGGATGGGACGAGGAAGACCTTGAACCTGAACCTGCTTCTTTCCCATTACTATTAGATCGATCATCTCCCGATGACGAATTGGTATTGGTACTTGAAATATTGGTGACGAGATTTCTGCTTTTGCTTCTGTTGCTGCTTCTGTTGCTGTTGCTGTTGGCATTGCTTGTGCTACTTTCACATCCACATGTGGCAGTATAGCCCGTCACTTGTGTTTTTGTGACTGCGGGTACATGTACGGACACCGCCGACTCCTCTGACT
>Ga0209712_10004405_pt1 | contig 11190 bp, 12 predicted proteins | sample ArcOceMetagenome_FD_187443 | JGI IMG/M metagenome (GOLD analysis project Ga0209712, IMG submission 187443) | Marine eukaryotic phytoplankton communities from Arctic Ocean - Arctic Ocean - Greenland ARC118M Metagenome (SPAdes) (version 2) | ecosystem: Environmental > Aquatic > Marine > Oceanic...
CCCCAAAACCCCAAAACCCCATCTTTGAGGAAACATAATTTAATAATAATTTCTAACTTATAACAGCAATATAATTATATTTTCTATTATATCTACCTGTCCTTTAATTTCAGGGAATGCAGTCTCAAACTGAATAGACAAACATTTAACAAGTTTATATATAAATGGTGTTTTAAGGTTTAAAAAAGTATAACCATACCTTACTGCTCTTCTCAAAATCCTTCTAATAACATATCCTGCACCATTATTTGAAGGCAATTGGCCATCTGCAATAGAAAAAGAAACTGCTCTTAAATGATCAACAATAACTCTAATGGCTATGTCATTTTTTTTGTTTTCACCATATTTTAAACCTGTCAATAATTCTAGTTCTTTAATAAGAGGGCTAAAAATATCCGTATCATAGTTTGAAGTGACACCTTGTAAAACCATACACAATCTCTCAAAACCCATACCAGTATCAATATGCTTTAAAGGAAGATTCTCCAATGAACCATCTTTTTTTCTATTAAATTGAATAAATACTAGATTCCAAATTTCAATAACTCCTGGATGATCCATGTTAACTAAATCTTTTCCGGAAACTAAAGCTTTATCTTTTTCTGATCTAATATCTACGTGAATTTCAGAACATGGTCCACAAGGACCAATATCTCCCATTTCCCAAAAATTATCTGTTTTATTTCCTAAAATAATTTTATCCTTATCAACAATTCCACTCCAAATTTCAAATGCTTCTTGATCTAATGAAGTTTTGTCTTCTTTCGAACCCTCAAATACAGTAATATAAAGCGATTCTTTATCAATTTTATAAACTTCGGTCAATAATTCCCACGCCCAGTTGATTGCTTCTTTTTTAAAATAATCTCCAAAACTCCAATTTCCAAGCATTTCAAACATAGTATGATGATAAGTATCAATCCCTACTTCTTCTAAGTCATTATGCTTGCCTGAAACTCTTAAGCACTTCTGAGTATCTACAACTCTTTTTTCTTTGCTAATTGAGTTTCCTAGAAAATTGTCTTTAAACTGATTCATCCCAGCATTAGTAAACATTAATGTAGGATCATTTTTAATAACCATAGGAGCAGACTCAACGATTTTATGATTTTTATTTTTGAAAAAATTTAAAAATTCTAAACGAACAAGATTTGAATTCATTAAGTGTTAATTATTAATTGACATTTACAAAAAAACAATTTTATATCTTTACTAAAGTTTTATTAAAAAACTTAATATAAATCATCAGTAAAAATAGTATATTTTAGTTAATGTTAAAGACCAAGTATTATTACGATCACAAAACTCTTTCTTATAGAAAAATTGAGACTAACAAGAGTATTCAATTAAGGAATGTTTTAGCTTTTTTATCAGCTTCAATGTTTTTTGGAATAATAGGTCTATTAGTTCTTCTTAATTCTTCCATAATCAACACACCAACTGAACTTTTCCAAGCAAGAGAAATATCAAATTATAAGTTTCAATTTGATTTATTAAATAAGAAAATAGAACAATTAAATATTGTCCTGGAAGATATTGAACAAAGAGATAATAACGTTTACAGAGTTTTGTTTGAAACCAATCCTATTCCTAGTGAAGTTAGAAAAGCAGGTTTTGGTGGAATTAACAGATATGAAAATCTTGAAGGTTTTGACAACTCTAAACTTGTAATAGAGACTACAAAAAAAATTGAAATTTTAACCAAACAGATTGTTATTCAATCTAAGTCTTTAGATGAGATTGAAAGGTTAGCAAGTGAAAAAGAAAAGCTCCTCTCAGCTATACCCTCAATTCAACCTATAAAAAATAATGATTTAACTAGAATGGCCTCTGGTTACGGATTCAGAACGGATCCTTTTAACAAATCAAGAAGAATGCACTGGGGCATGGACTTTACTGCTCCTCGAAATACACCAATATATGCAGCAAGTGACGGTAAAGTAATCAGAGCTGATTCCAGGTCATCTGGATATGGAAAACACATAAGGATTGATCATGGTTTTGGATATCTAACCCTTTATGCTCACCTAAATAAATATAATGTCAAAAGAGGGCAAAAAGTAAAAAAAGGAGACATTATAGGTTACGTAGGAAGCACAGGAAGATCTCAAGCTCCACATTTACATTATGAAGTCCAAAAAGATAAAAAAAGAGTTAATCCAATCAATTTTTATTATGGTAATCTTTCACCAAGTGAATTTGATGCCTTGCTGAAATTAGCTAATCAAGAAAACCAATCATTAGACTAATGCATGTCGACTTACCAGAGAAATTATATTATAGTATTGGAGAAATATCTGAAGCATTTAACGTAAATGCATCTTTAATTAGGTTTTGGGAAAAAGAATTTGAAATTCTTAAGCCAAAAAAAAATAGTAAAGGAACTAGAAGATACTCTTCAATTGATATTGAGAAATTACAAACTATTCACCACTTGGTGAAAGAAAAGGGATATACTTTAGATGGGGCAAAAGAGCAATTAAAAATTTTAAATAAAAATTTTGAAGTAATTAAAAAGTTAGAAAAAGTAAAATCTAACCTTATAAATATTAGAAACGAACTTTAATTAAGTTTATTTTTTTCTAAAAAATATATTTATAGGAACTCCATTAAAATCATATATTTCTCTTATTTGGTTCTCTAAATATCGTTTATATGGATCTTTAACATATTGAGGCAAATTGCAAAAAAAAGCAAATTGCGGATATGGTGAAGGTAGCTGGGTACAAAATTTAATTTTAACATATTTACCTTTATAAGCTGGAGGAGGATTTCTCTCAATTACAGGTAACATTGCTTCATTAAACTTTCTTGTAACAATTAACGTCTTTCTGTTTTTATAAACAGCCATCCCAGTTTCAATTGCTTTAAAAATTCTTTGTTTAGTCAAGGTTGACATAAAGACAATAGGAACATCAACAAACGGTTCAAGTTCTTTCCTTATCTGTTCTTCAAACAACTTAATAGTGTTGGTTTTTTTATCAACTAAATCCCACTTATTAACCAGTATAACTATGCCTTTATTGTTTCTTGCAGCAAGCCAGAAAATATTTTTAACCTGCGCGTCAAATGATCTAGAAGCATCAAATATGATTAAACATACATCAGAATTTTCAATAGTTCGTATTGACCTTACAACTGAATAAAACTCAACATCGTCACTAATTTTTGATTTTCTTCTTATACCTGCTGTATCAATTAATTTAAAATCAAATCCAAATCTATTAAAATGAGTATCTATACTATCCCTTGTAGTTCCCGGCTCATCCTTGACAACATACCTGTCAATTCCAAGAAGAGCATTTATAAAAGAGGATTTTCCAGCATTAGGTCTTCCTACTACGGCAAAACCAGGAATATCTTCAACCTTTATACTACTTTCATCAGGGAAAAAACTTACTAATTCATCTAAAAGTTCTCCACTTCCACTTCCATTAATTGCTGAGATATTAAATATTTTTTTAAAGCCTAATGAATGAAATTCATTAGAATCTAGTTGCCTTTCATAGTTATCTACTTTATTAATTGCTACAATTACGTCCTTATTAGACTTGTGTAATAATCTAGCTATCTCACTGTCGGTTGAATTAAGACCGCTTTCAACATCAACTGCAAAAATAATTACATCTGATTCTTCGATAGCAATCATAACCTGACCGTTTATTTCTTTTTCGTAATTATCATCTCCTCCAAGTATATATCCACCCGTATCAATTACAGTAAAATCCTTACCATTCCAATAAGAAAAACCATAATGTCTATCTCTTGTAACCCCGCTTTGAGAATCAACGATAGCTTCTCTTTTTTGAATTAATCGGTTAAACAGTGTGGATTTACCAACATTTGGACGACCTACTATTGCTACTATAGAACTCATGTTATATTTTAAAGGGGTACAAATCTAAACTTTTAAATGAAATAAAATCACTTTTGATTGTAACCAAATCTTTTAAGTTGTTTTTCACTTGACCTCCAGTTTTTATTAACCTTCACTTGCAAGTCAAGAAAAATCTTTTTATCAAAAAAAACTTCCATATCTATTCGGGCTTTAGTTCCAACCGCTTTTATGGCTTCTCCTTTATGACCAATAATTATACCCTTTTGGCTTGACCTTTCAACCATTATTATTGATCTGATTTTGATAATATATAATTCTTCTACAAAAGATTCCGTTTCAACTTCCACTGAATAAGGAATTTCTTTTTTATAATTAAGTAGTATTTTTTCTCTGATAATTTCATTTACAAAAAATCGTTCTGGTTTATCTGTTAACTGATCTTTTGGGAAATAAGCCGGACCTTCTGGAACAATTTCTAATATTCTTTTTAAAAGACCATCAATATTAAACATTTCTTTAGCTGAAATTGGCCATATTTCCGCGTTAGGAAGTTCTACCTTCCAATGATCAATTTCAGATTCTAATTTAGGTTGATCTATACTATCTATTTTATTTATAATTAAAATTAAAGGAGTTTTTGTGTTCTTAATTTTATTAAATAAACGAGCGTCTTTAAGTTTATAATCTCTGTACTCAACCATATAAATTAAGACATCTGCATCTTCTAAAGTCATATTCACAAAATCCATCATTGATTCATGAAGTTTATGAGCAGGCTTTATAATCCCTGGTGTATCAGAAATTACTAGTTGATAATCTTCATCGTTGATAAGAGCTAGAATTCTATGCCTAGTTGTCTGGGCTTTCGATGTTATAATAGAAAGCTTTCTGCCAACTAAAGCATTAGTAAGAGTTGATTTCCCAACGTTAGGATTCCCAATAATATTAATAAAACCTGATTTATGCATATAAGTGTAAAGGTAAGACGGTTAAATTATAATTGATATAACTTTTTAATATAAATTAAAAAGTTGTAAATTCGCGCTCACATCGCGGGATAGAGCAGTAGGTAGCTCGTCGGGCTCATAACCCGAGTCACAGGTTCGAGTCCTGTTCCCGCTACTAAAACAATAAAACGGTTATACTATTATAGTGTAGCCGTTTTTATTTTTTTAACAATCTTTAAAAAAAAACCCTTAATTTCTTAAGGGTTTTTAAACAACAAACAAATTTTATTGAAGTCTGACAATTTAAGAATCAGAGGATAATTAATTGTGGAAAATTGATATAACGATCAACTCTGCTCTTGCGTAATAACTCCCAGACTTAACTGCCCATTCATTAGCATTAAATCCTTGATCACAATAGTCTTCATATGGCTGAGCACCATACCTTATTAACAGATTAACCATGTCAGGTTTATCATTAATAACAGCATGTATTAAAAGTGGCTTACCATCAATAACTGATCTAGCTGACAATAACCTGCCCGAAAGTATCTTTCTTAATGATTCATAATCATTAGACTTGATACTCTCAACTACTTGATTATTTATTTCAATTAATTCTACAGTTTTTAAATTTGCATTAATTAATGAAGAAGCAAATAACAAGGATAAATATATATATTTCATATTTCTTTTTAAATAATGCGCAAAAATAACATATCTATCAAGTAAAAGTTTAAATATTTTATCTTATACTTGTACTATATTAACAATATTTATATTATATTTTATTATAATGTTAAATTAAGACGTATTTGATAATTTAAAAAGATAAAATGCTAATAAAAGCAAACTTAGAAGCAATTCAACTAGAAAATAAATCGTTTTCTTATCAATTGTTTGACGTAAACAACAACAACCTAAACAATAAGTTAAAGAGTTGGCATTACCACCCAGAAATTGAACTAGTCTATATAAACAATGGGAAAGGCAAAAGGCAAGTTGGCCTTCATTTGTCAAACTATCAAGAGGGAGATTTAGTTATGATAGGATCTAACGTTCCTCATACTGGATTTACTGAACATTTTGACAAAGACAGAAAGGAAGTTGTAATTCAGTTTAAATCAAATTTCTTAGGAGACTCTATTGATAAAGTTTTAGAGTTCAAAAACATTAATAAATTATTTGAATTATCAAAAAGAGGACTCGTGTTTTCAGGTGAAACAAAAAAAACTATAGGAATAACTATGTTAGGACTTCAATATGAAACACCTATTCAAAAAATTCTAACATTAATAAAAATGTTAAATGATCTTTCTATCAGTAAAGATGTAACTATTTTAAATTCCGAAAATTTTGATTCTGAAAACATACAAGAAAACGAGAGAATTAAAAAAGTTTTTAACTACATAAAACTAAACTACAAAGAAGAGGTTTCATTAAATGAAGTTTCAGAATTAGTTTTTATGACACCACCATCGTTTTGCAGATACTTTAAATCAAAGACTAACAAAACATTTACAACTTTTTTAAATGAATATAGGATTAACAATGCCCTAAAGCTATTAGCTCAAAGTGAGCTAGACATTAAGAACATATGCTTTCAATGTGGATACAATAATTTTTCTCATTTTAATAGACTTTTTAAAAAAAAAATTCAGATGACTCCATCAGAATATAGAAAAAAAATGAATTCTCAAGAGTCCTAAGTTACTTTTTCTTGTAATAGTCAATAGAGTATTTACCTGGACCAAACAACATTACTAGAACAAAGCCCAGTAAATATAAAATTGCTAACTCTTTTTTACCAAAAGGATCTTCAAAGTGAACTACAAAAGCGGCTATCAGCATAGTAAATACTGGAAAAAAAGAAAATAACCTGGTTTTATAACCTATTATAATAAAAAAAGGAGCAACAAACTCTCCTAGAACAGTGAGAAACAAAGAATTCCCATCTCCTACAGACAAAGGGTCAGGAAATTTAATTTCATCAGAAAAAAGTTTTCCCAACTTAGGGAAACCATGAGTCATTAACAACAAAGAATAACTAACTCTTAATAGTAATTTAGCAATATGATCCATAGATTTTAAATAATTTGTAAATTTAATGGAAATTACAAAAAATGGAAAACACAAAGCTTATTATTCAAGTTATTATTGCAGTAGGAATTTTTAATGTATGGTTGCTAAATTTTAAAGCTTCCTCAAAGTATAGAGGAGGAGAGTCTCAAAATATGCCTGATGAATTCAAAGCTTATGGCTTCAAAAACTGGTTTATGAAATTGATTGGTTTTTTAAAACTGTCATTAGCTGTACTTCTAATTTTGGGAATATGGCTTCCAAGCTTAGTAGATATATGTGCTTTTTTGATGGGGTGCCTTATGATTGGAGCCATTCTTGTTCACATCAAAATAAATGATCCTTTCATTAAGTCCGTTCCTGCCTTTATAATGTTAATTCTTTGTTCTATTCTAATTGTAATTTAAAAATCAATTTTTCAAATCGGAAACTAAATAAAAAAGATATGAATTCTTTCAAATTCATATGATATAAACTATTTTTACAATACAAAATAATGTATATGGCATTCAATATTGAAATGATCGAGAAAGTATATCAACAAATAAAAAATAAAGTTGATAAAGCAAGAAAAATAAATCAGAATCCTTTAACTCTGTCTGAAAAAATACTTTATTCGCACCTTTGGAATTCTGAATTAAATTCTCCATTTAAAAGAGGAGAAGATTATGTGGATTTTGCTCCTGACAGAATAGCTTGTCAAGATGCTACAGCTCAAATGGCCTTGTTACAATTTATGCAAGCAGGGAAAAATAGAGTAGCTGTACCTACAACAGTTCATTGTGATCACTTAATACAAGCATCACTTGGAGCAACTAAAGATCTTCAATCAGCATTAAATAATAGTAACGAGGTTTTTAATTTTTTAGAATCTGTTTCTAACAAATATGGGATAGGGTTTTGGAAACCTGGAGCAGGAATTATTCATCAAGTAGTTTTAGAAAATTATGCATTTCCAGGAGGAATGATGATAGGTACAGATTCACATACCGTTAATGCTGGTGGACTAGGAATGGTGGCAATTGGAGTTGGTGGAGCAGATGCTGTAGATGTAATGGCTGGTATGCCATGGGAGTTAAAGTTTCCTAAATTAATTGGAGTAAAATTAACTGGAAAACTTTCTGGATGGACAGCTCCCAAAGATGTGATTTTGAAAGTTGCTGGAATTTTAACTGTAAAAGGAGGAACTGGAGCAATAATCGAATACTTTGGTCCAGGAGCTAAATCAATGTCTTGTACTGGAAAAGGTACCATATGTAATATGGGCGCTGAGGTTGGTGCAACTACCTCTACTTTTGGTTATGATGAATCTATGGAGAGATACCTAAGGTCAACTGACAGAAGTGATGTAGCTGATGCTGCTAATAAAATTAAAGAATACCTTACAGCTGACCCTGAAGTTTATCAAGATCCTGAAAAATATTTTGATCAAGTAATTGAAATAAACTTATCTGAACTAATGCCTCACATAAATGGGCCATTCTCTCCAGATATTGCGACCCCAGTAAATGAGATGGCAGCTAAATCTAAAAAAAACGACTGGCCCTTAAAAGTTGAATGGGGACTAATTGGATCTTGTACCAACTCATCTTATGAAGATTTATCTAGAGCGGCTTCAATTGCACAACAAGCAATTGACAAAGGTTTAGATACTAAATCTGAACTAGGAATCAATCCTGGATCTGAGCAAGTAAGATACACAGCTGATAGAGACGGATTTTTAAAGATTTTTGAAAATTTAAATGCAAAAATATTCACCAATGCCTGCGGACCGTGTATTGGACAATGGGCCAGAAAAGATGCTGAATTAAAAGAAAAAAACACGATAGTACATTCTTTTAATAGAAATTTCGCTAAACGAGCAGACGGAAATCCTAATACTCACGCTTTTGTAGCATCACCTGAAATGGTTGCGGCAATAGCAATTTCTGGAAGACTAGATTTCAACCCTTTAACTGATTCATTAATCAACTCTTCAGGTGAAAAAGTTATGCTTGAAGAACCTACAGGCTGGGAACTCCCTCCTAAAGGTTTTGAAGTTGAAGATGCAGGCTATTTAGAACCAATTTCTGATGGATCAAATATAAATATTGTTGTAAATCCAAAATCGAAAAGATTACAATTACTCGAACCGTTCAAACCATGGAATGGAAAGAATATCATTAACGCTAGATTACTAATAAAAGCCTTAGGCAAATGTACGACTGACCATATCTCTATGGCTGGTCCTTGGCTTAAGTTCAGAGGACACCTAGATAACATTTCTAATAACTGCTTAATAGGTGCTGTTAATGCTTTTAATGAAAAAACAAATTTTGTAAAAAATCAATTAAACGGAGAATACCAAGGAGTTCCTGATGTCCAAAGAATATATAAAGAAAATAATATAGAAACTGTAGTTGTAGGTGATCATAATTACGGAGAAGGCTCGTCAAGAGAGCACGCTGCAATGGAGCCTCGACATCTTGGAGTAAAAGTAGTTCTTGTGAAATCTTTTGCCAGGATTCATGAAACCAACTTAAAAAAACAGGGAATGCTAGGGATAACTTTTGCTAATGAAAATGACTATGATTTAATCCAAGAAGACGATAAATTTAATTTTATTGATTTTGAGTCATTTAGTCCTGGAAAACAAATCAGTATTGAATTAATTCATTCAGATGGATCTAAAAATTTGATAATTACTAATCACACATATAATGATCAGCAAATAGAATGGTATAAAGAAGGATCAGCCTTAAATTTAATTAAAAAACAAAATTTAGTTTAAGTATTATTCAGGAGCTAATTCAAATTGGACACCATCTAGATTTTTATTAATTTGAATCTGACAGCCTAATCTTGAATTGCTTTTGACGTAGAAAGCTTCAGAAAGCATAGCTTCTTCTTGAGAATTTTTTTCAATTAATGTATCTGATTCAACGTAGACTTGACAAGAAGCACACATAGCCATTCCTCCACAAATACCTTCAACAGGTAAATCATAACTCTTGCAAAGTTCCATGATATTCATATTCATATCAGTAGGAGCTATTAGAGAATGTTTTTTACCGTCTCTATCTATTATATGGATTGTAATGTCTCTCAAAAAAAAGTGTAAAAAGGGGGTTAAAAATCTCTAATGGAATTATTTCCCTAAAGCTTGATCTGAAAACTTATAATTATCACCATCTTTCTCAATCATATACCAAAGATCTTTGATCTTTAATAAATTTTGATTAGAGTTTGTAAAGTCTGTTTCAGTTTTACAATTATGAAATAAACTTCCATCCAAAATAATTGATTGATCAAGCCAGCTTCTTTGAATCATTAACGCTAGTCCCGCAGACCAAGCGTATCCATTAGAAATAGATTTATCTTTACTTCCTTGATAATCATTATAAACCTGTTTTAAAAGATTATTTATTCCATCATGTCCTTTCATTTCTCCTGTAGCTATTTCAGCAAATAATTGCGCAGCACCTTCAACTATTGCTTTACCATTTGAATTAGAACTACTCTCTCTTTGATTTGTACAACTTTGAATTCCCAAATCTTGTTGAAAAGCATGATATAGTTCATGAAGAACAAAAGATTGAATTCCATTTTCCTCTTCTGAATTTTTAGCCTTTTTATAAGCAGCCAGAACTATTCTACTATTAGAGCATATTACAAATTGAGAAGAAACATCCGCTCCTTTTTCTAAATAATTTCTATATTCATTTAAAGTTGTAGACTGTTCCCCACTACTTAAGCAAGTCCCTTTAAGCCATTCTGATATATTTGAAAGAATAGATTCTATTTCAGATGACATCAAAACCACTTTATGAGTATTATAAGGTCTATCAAAACCTCCTTCGCTAACGAACTCACCTACATTCCAAGTCACGACCAATACATCCGCATTTTGATTTTTCATTTTAGAAACTCCTTTGTTAGTCCAAGAGTTAATTTTATCTGAACAATAATTATACGTGTCATTAGTAGGATCACAACTAGATAATGTATGGGAAAAGTTTACTAATTTAACTCCAGGTGTAACTTCTTTTGAATTATCAATAATTTCATCGTCAGAAGCACAAGAAATTACAACAAACAAGATTAAAAATACTGATATAATATTTTTTAAAATTTTCATTTTTTAAATTTTAGTAAAGTTACTCCGTTTTAAAAGAATAGACAATGGAGTAACTCGAGTTTATACCATCTGATGTTTTCACTCTCCAGTAATAGGTTGTGGCTGCTTCTAAAGCGACACTAGCCGTCTTTTCTGTTAAGTCTGTCTGCGCGGCAGGTGGTGTTTGTTTCCCATCTGTAGTGTCTACATAAAGTGTGTACTTAAGAGTA
>Ga0209712_10004408_pt1 | contig 11184 bp, 14 predicted proteins | sample ArcOceMetagenome_FD_187443 | JGI IMG/M metagenome (GOLD analysis project Ga0209712, IMG submission 187443) | Marine eukaryotic phytoplankton communities from Arctic Ocean - Arctic Ocean - Greenland ARC118M Metagenome (SPAdes) (version 2) | ecosystem: Environmental > Aquatic > Marine > Oceanic...
CAAAGCAATCCAAACTACAAGTATGTTCAATCTATCCTGAGTGCTCAGATTAAATAGAGCATACAATGCACTACTGATAGTTATGATTGATATTGTGATTTGAAACTATTAGCAACATCTTGAACAGATGTATCGTGATTATCAATAAAACGCTGAACGCTGAAATTTGTCATACATTTGATTTGAAGAAATAGAATTCCATCTAAAAAATATGTTCACTTCGTAAGAAACTTCTTGCGAAACAAGCAGACAATCACTGCTTATTCGATAACTTGACCTTTCATTACAACTTTATGATATCTCGGGTGTCTGAAAAAGCCCGTCTCCGAGGAAGTGCGCAATTTCGATTCCGGTTCCTTTATTCTTAGATCGGCTGCAATTGCAGAGAAGACAATTGCAGAGAAGAGGAGAGGGAAACCCATCAGATAAAGTTATAGAGATCATAAAGAATAAATGCACATTGGGACGAGCTGCACAACATATATCCACTGCCTTATGAAGCATTCATCGCGACACTTACATTTGTGCACTGGACATTTTCATGACACCAACCGCTAAAGCATGTTCCTTCCCTTCTGCGTAGACAACAACACCTACACCCTTTTCCAATCCTGGTGCATCATCTTGATCTTCAGGCATTTTCCCACCAGGATTTGTCAAACCGGGACACATGATATTTGCTCCACCGAGTATGAAAGGGATCGCTCCCTGATCTACAGTCACTCTGTTAAATTCCAAATCGGGGTAGAAATGGACAAATCTCAATGCTGGGAGAATTGGACCGTCTCTACTCTGAAACATGAGCGGTTCGTTATCAGATACCTTAGATTCTTCACATGGAGGACGGCAGTATAGCATCAGGTGCGGTCCGACTTTGTATTGCACTAGTGGATTCTTTTTGGGAAGAAGGATGTCCAGTTGTTCCTCAAGGATTAGAGGATGTGATTCTTTCAGGTCATTTTTAATTCCTCTTTGGACTGATGCCTTGACAGATGTAGAGGTTGAAATATCGTTATCTGGGTCAAAACGTTTGAACATGGTGGACAGTAGTTGTTGCTTTAGGTTGTTGAGAGTACTGGTGTGCGTTCAGTTGTGCTTGTTACTTGTTAGTTGCATCTCTTCATTTTTGATGTTGTGTTTGTGGCTGTGTAGACAGACGGACAGACGGTCTCTCTGGATGAAACCTTCCCTCCCCTTCCCTCTTGTTTACCCTTTTCTTCCTTTCTCTTTACGTGAGTGGGGGGCAAACGGATCTTCCACTGATGACGAACAAACATTGGTTCAAGTTACACATCACCTTCAAAACTGCACTTTCTTTCAAACCTCTCTACACGCGTTTTTCTGCACAAATACTATATAATTCCTCAAAATGAAGCTTGCTCTCCTTTCCGCTCTTGTTGCATCTGCTGCTGCTTTCGCCCCCGCTCCCCAGGCTGCAAAGAATTCTGCACTTAATGTTGAGGTCAAAAGCCAAGTTGGAGTTCAGGCTCCTATTGGATACTTCGAGTGAGTTATGACATGTGTAGCTACAATACAAAAAAGAAAGATATGAAAGTGATGAGAACCCAAAAAGCAGGGCCAACTCTTGAAAGACACTCGTTGAGTGCTCCATTGAATGCGATACACCTGTGTTGGGGAATCAAATATGTGCACCATACTTGATTTCATCAAGTTGAATTTGTATAAGATTCCAAAAAGCCCAAAAAAGGCTGGATCTCATATTCAATATTGATCTAACACTTCGCATTCTTTCATTACAATAGTCCCCTTGGATTCATCCAGAATGGACCTTACGGATCCCCCGAGGAGAACTTCCGCCATTACCGTGGAGTTGAGGTAAAGCACGGACGTATTGCCATGGCTGCTACTGTTGGTATGCTTGTTCAGCAGACTACCCGCTTCGAGGGACTCCTTGCCCCCTCGACCGACCTTAAGTTTTCCGATGTCCCCAATGGTCTCGGAGCATTGAACGCTGTTCCTCTTGCAGGATGGTGCCAGATGATTGTTGTCATTGGACTCCATGAAGTCCTCATTAAGCAGCGTGAGGGAAGAGCACCAGGTGATTTCGGAACTGGATACTTTGGATTTACTATGGATGACCAGAGTAACAAGCAGCTTAGTTCTTTGAGTGCAGAGGTTTCCAATGGACGTCTTGCTATGCTTGGAATTTTGGGAATGTTCGCTTCTGAAATTGTACACAATGGTGCAGTTCTTTCTGAGACCAAGATGTTTGGTTAAATTATAACTTGTATATTTAGGTGCTTTTAATTAAATTTACAATGCTCTAACGATTTCTATGGGGAAATAGAGCAATGTTGTTATGATATGGATAACATCAATAAATGTTTTATTATAATTAAGAAATTTGTGTTCTTCACATGTACGGCCTTGGCTTCGTTTCCCATATAGCCTTGTTCAATTCAGGTTGGCGATAAAGATAGTAGTCCTGGTCGTCTTCAATACTTTCATCATCTGAGAAATCCTCCTTGGCACGACGAAATTTACTACTTTTGGAGCTTGCTCGCTGAACGTCTTCCATATTGAATCGAGTTCTTTTCACTTTTGGTGGGCTCTCTGCACTAACGTTTTCCAATGACGAAGTTCTTGGGCGCGGTGGCAAGAGTCTGGACGACACTTCTTTATAGTTTTGCATGTGTAGACTCTTCGCAGCCTTCACAGCCTCCCTCCTCTTTGCCAATTTTACATTTCGATATTCTTGATAGAGTCGAGAGCGTTCTTCATCCAGCTGTTAAATTGTGGGAAAGTTTGTTAGTTTGCGAATCTAATTTGCACAGTCGGGGATACAGATAGCACTTTTACCTTGTTTTGCTCATCAATGAGCCTAGCATTAGTCAATGCAAGGGTAAGACCAGGCTTGATGAATTTCTTTTGCACTTGTCTGTCCACCAAAAACGTCAAGACATTCATTATCACGAAAAATGGAGCTGCGGTGATATTTTGTTCTTTGAGAGCCAAGAGGATGGCGAAAATGTTGACGGTTGTGTATACAATAGAAAAGACTGAGCGATTTAGCTGGTACATGAGCTTCCCCCCTCCTTCATATGGCTGAGCGTAAACGAAGAGCGCCTGATGAGTGTAGACTTTTGCAGCAATGTAGAAAAATATTGCACAGGTACCTGTGACGATGGGCACGATAGCACTGTAAACGGTTGCAATCAAGAGAGCGAAAATAAATTTAGGAACTACGTCTCCCCATTCAAGAGAGATCGGCGCTTTGAGTCTTTCGATTCTACGTCTTGACGCCGCCTCGATAGTGATCAGCTTGTGCAGTATTAGATGAGAAACAATCCGTGGAATTTGGGCAAGTTCAAAGAGTGTCTCGGTACCAGCAGCTAGCAGCATATTGTTGAGGAAGAATTGACTAGATGTTGCGATGCCAGCCGTTATCGTGCTAATCGTGGCCTGGGGACTCTGAATGGTTTCCGTGACAGTCTTGAGGACTTGGTGTCGAACAATAATAATCACTAAGTTGGCAACGCGATATGCAAAATGCCACTTATAAACGAATTGGTCAATTTCTGAATGAGTCTTGAAGCGAATAAATCTGGTAGCTATTATCCTGTTTTCGATGCAATTCGTGAGAAAATAAAATGGAAATTGCAAGACGTTCGTAAATAGGATTACAGCGGGGTATGTAATCTTACCGAAGTAGAATAGGAACCGGAAGCATGATGAGCTCAAGAAGCACAACTGGGAGATACCCTTCCATTGCTACATAAATGACAGAATTTTCCTCTGGCATCCATGGAAGGCTACCCTTAATCTGATCGAGATCAGAGACAACTGTAATCGTTGAAACAACCCCAGCCCAAAATAGGGTCCCAGTAAATAGAAGAGCATCGCACTGTAATTTCTTGATCCTGATAAACTTTCTTTCAACAGTCGAATTCTCCCACAACACGTCTCTGGGATCCGGCGCTGACTCGGTGACTGTGGGTGTAGATCATCGAAATAAAGAGTTAGTGCTACCATCCTTCATAGACAGACTGGTTTTCATCCTTTGAAATAACTCACCCATATACCCATTGGTTCCCGTTAGATTACATTGAAGCGCACTTTGTTTTGCAGTCAGATTCTTAAACTCAACAAAGCCTGTATCACAAGTCAATTCTTCCGTTGTACCAGTAAAAAACGACTTTCCTTTCGCGATATTGGAAGCGATGATGTCCCGATGCTCTTCGCGATCTTCGGCCACGTTCTTAACTTGCATGATTGCCCGATGCTCTTTCTCAACATCTCTGTTCAATCTCTTTATTTCTGATAATAGGTATGGCAAAGCTTTGACTTTCTTGCCACCACAGCAAAAGAAGCGCCTGCTCAGTGCTATTGTTGGTTCTTGTGGTTGCTTCGGTGCGCCTCGACAACATTTACATTTCAGGCAGTACATCACTCCGCAGCTTTCGGAGAGTACCCCTTCCCTTTTATGATGATATCGTTGTTTTGCATGTTGATGTTTAGCATAGACTGATTCATACTTCTCGATAAATCCTTGCCTCTGTTTAATAAGTTCACAGAGCTTGCTCGCGTTCAGAATAATTTCTGCGCGTTTCACCTGGCCGGGGAAAATGGCATCAAAGAAGTGAAATATTTCTTCATCCCTACGATGCGACTCGGGAATAAATTCGACAATACACGAATTCCGATATTGATCGAGGTGGAGCTGAACGTCATCTTTTGGGCTTGCATCAATTTGTCGAGATTTGAAGCTGAAACTGCCCTCGATCTCCTTCTTCTCCTCATTCTCAACATCTCCATTTGCCATGAAATCAAAGCGAAGTGCTATGAATGTTTCCCACTCTACCCAATGTCGACGGAGAATGAATAACACGAATGCAACTGTATATCCAAAAGGAACCCAAATCTTTGCGCTGCCCGATTCTGATTATGATCAGAGGTTAGTAAGAGTACATATTTAGGAGAGTGCATTTAACATGGATGTACATACCTAACCTATTCATCGTGAACCTAAAGTATCCATCTGTTTGTGTCTCAATGATCAAATCCTCTCCGAACTCTATTCCATTGTGGTTGTTGGTGTAATAAGTAGGAATAAGAACCATCAATGCGAGGAGAAAGGGATAGAATGTAACATCAAAGCAGAAACGCAAGAAGCGAATCATTACAAATGTGTCAAGTCCGATGCATCGTAGAAGTTCCAAGTCGGACTGCGACAGTGGTCTCGTCTCTGTCATAGTAGTTTTCAGATGCCGGTTGGCATATACATCATCATCATGTTGTGGTGCGGTGACAGAAAACGGCGAACCAGCAGAGGAACCTCCAGATTTAAAATTGCTCTTCCTACTGCTCCATATTCGACCAAACAAAGACCTTGGGCTGAGTGTTTTAACGCGAGGACTATTTGGAATCATATTTCTCCCTGTCAATGCTCCCTGCTGAAAATTGAAGTAAGCAAAGCGGGATGGTCTAGACGGAAGATTCAACTTCTTATCTTCAATGAAGTCAAAGACTTCAATTTGATGCTGATTTTCTTCGTCCCCGTCGCCATTACTTTTCCTCAAGTTGTTTAATAATCCACCTTCCTGATCATACCTCAATTTCATGCCCTTGACCCTTCGATGATACTCCATTTCATCCTGTTTTTCTTGCTCTATAAGCGCTGCCTCGTATTCATCTAGCTGCTCTTCCGTTAAGTCATTTGCGAGAGCATATTCTGCAACTTGTTTCGGCAACCTTCTGCCACTTACTTCCACGATATCAGGAGTTAGATATCTTTGAATTTTTATCTTTTTACCAGGGGGGGATCCGGATTTTTTATTTGACCTACTTGTAATCTCCACGCCATACGGGTTGTTATGATTCACAGCAATATCCTCTCCAACAGCCTGCATTGTGTCAAAAGTTTGATCCTATCCATGCGAGTGGAATATAGTTATATTAGCAACAGGAAGATACAGTAAATGCAATTGGGTATGAAGGTTATGATAATGCTTTTGCAGCCTTCTGATTTTTGCTTGATCAAAGAAATGACGGCAAAAAACATCTTGCACAAATGACGCTTCAATTTGCAAGTTTTTGGATTGCAGCACTTACTCGTGGATCGAAGCTATCCCTTGGAGAGTCCAAATCACTGGTTGGACTGCGACCAGAACCACCATTATCGCGACTTCCTCTGTTGCTGGAGAAGAATCCTGATCTCCCAGGATTTCTCTGCCTCCTTCGTTCTTGTATCACATCTCGCATATGGCTCAGGTCTGAAAACTCCGAGTATCTCGGTTCATTACTTAGAAATAGCCATTCGAAAATAGAGCTACTAAGTAAAGGAGGAGGAGTTCTGTGCGGCTTGGTATTTCTTCGGCGGTCAAAGACGGCAGAAATGACTGGACTTCTCCTAGCTATTTCGAAGATTGCAAGAAAGATAGCAGAGGTACCCAAGGTCAAGATGCACGTTACCTGCACCTCGGCCCATGATGCTTTGTCTGTCTCGATTTGCTCAGCCATGGCGAACTAGTATTTTGAAGTTGTTGGAAGGGCAGTTTGTACAAGTGGTTGGAGTAATAAGTACTTGTCGCTTGTAGTAGTATGTACCGGTAGTTGCCAATTGCCAATGGGCAATGGGATTCAAAAAAGGCAGTCTTACGTAAAACAAATGGGTGTCTAGAAAAGAATGATGAGGCGTTTCAGCAGCTCATGTTTTTCCTTACAGCCCACCCCACCCTCCTCCCTGGCTTGCTGGCTGGGACAGGAGGGGGGTGGTGTTTAAAAAACAATATTTCATCAAAAAATCTCCACTCAAATTCGAAAATAAATCGACGAAACACCAAACCATTATCTATCATAATATCATCTATCATTTATCGATCTCATACCTGTGGTACTACACTAACTTCAACCTGGTACAGTACTCATAATTGTTCACCATACGTGCGTGTAGGTATCTTCACTGAAATATTATAAATCATGTTTGGTAGATCCGGATATGGAAGCGAAAACGACGAAGGTTTCTACTGCCAATGCGGCGACTGGACATCTTATGATGAATCTATAACCTGCGGATGTTGTGAAGAAATTGCCTGTGAAGATTGCGTTAGTATGGAATGTGATATTTGCAAAGAAAATCAGGACCGACACCCCGATAAATTTTTCGATGCATCGGTTTGTGATAATTGTGTGGCGTATCCTGGATGCAAAGCATGTGATCATGATGTCACTATCTGCAAAGGTTGTATCAAGGAACATTTGAGCACTTGTAGTAAACAAAATCGTGCTGAGAGGATCATTTCGTCGGAAATGCATTCTATTGAAATAACCGAGAAGAAGATTGATAAATTACGGAATGAAATTGCATCAAAGCAGTCGGTGTTGCGGGATTTGGAACTTTATCTTGTTGCGTCCAAGGAAAGAAAGTTGGAAGCAGAAGCAGACGCAGAGTTGGAAGGAGAGAACAATGAGAAACCTTCCAACAAACAAAGATCTACATTGGGGGCTGAAAGTGTAATTGAACAAAGAGATAAATGATTGATTATTCATGTTGGAATATGTGTATATTCAAATGGTTGACGTGATTGGCATGATTTTCATCACCTTTCTTACCTGTTCTACAAATGATGAAACATGAGTCAGTCCTACGGGTAACATGCCAGATGATGGCATCTCTGAGCCAGCGACCAATCTGTATCAAGATACTGCTGACATGCTCAACGTAGCTATGCACACGTATGGATACGCTTGCCTTCGTAATGTAGCTCAAGACCAAAAAGAGAAATTTCAGGGAGATCCTCTGGTCTCTAAATTGACAAACACTGGCTGCTTTAAACCCAATTGATAGCACCGTCCTCGTAGTTTTTGCCCTTAACAGCATGGACGCAATCAAAGATTTGGAATCTACCAAATCTACAGCCAAAGAATTTAGTCTTGAGAGCTCTGTTTCTATCCATAACATGTGGAATGTAAAGCAATCGATTTGGGAGAAAGTCCGTGTCACTATTGCGTTTGATACAGAGGATGAGAGGATGAATTGATGGACCTTGTCTACGGAATCGCGATTGATAAACTTAGCAAGCGCATCATTATATCATTCCGTGCCTTCGACTTACTCTTCCTCGGCACACATTGGGAATGTACGACTTAATCCTGGACGACATTGCTGAGGATTTGAAAACCAAACAACTTTCCGATTTGTACGGATGCTATATGCTATGAGACTACCACTGTACACAATGGTAGATGTTAACACAATCAATGGTAATAAGTCAATATCATGTCAAAAGAAAACTGCATATTGAACATTGAAGAAAAATGAATATCAAATTGATTGCATTGACTATATTGTTCTCAATCTCATACTAATACATTCCCATGCATTATCCATCGCGATTATATCACACTTTCATTAATCAGCCTTCAACGGGAAAGAAATTTTGGTGATTCCACTTGCCCGAATAACCATAATCTCAAGCATATCACCGGTGTAGATATCCCTCTCTCCGGCGGTAACAAAGGCATCCTTGACAATCTCCACAACCTCTTCTGCAGGTAAAGCCCTATCCTCGTCATTACGATTATTATGTTTGATAACATTATCCAAAAGGGGAATCAAGAAGGATTGTCCACTCCCTGTTGCAGTGACAGGTGTGCGTTCAAACGATCCAATAGCATCATAAGAATAAACTGCACCCTTTCCATCCGAGTCTACACCAGCGAGGACATTGAATGAATAGTATGGGAAAAATCTCTTGTAGTAGAGTGTGTTACCGAGCATTTGTGCCACGGAAGGGGTTGCCATTTCTTTGCGATGGTTGTGATGGTAAACCTATCAAGAGGAAGGTAGAAGTTAGCCAATGTGAATATTGTAGAATGTGTTGAGCCAAAGAAGGTCAAGTCTTCTCGTAAGAAGCTTGGCCTACCACTACTAGCGAAGGCAAGGCAATCTTCGGCCGAAAATGGTTCTTACCTTCATGTTAATATCCAGGACACTGCGCAACTGATCGATGTCGGTCTTGCACCCTGCACTCCCCAAAACACACTTGGAAGTGAGTTCGTGCAATTTGGTAACATTTCTAGACAGGATCTCATATCCGCTGGACAACCTCGTGTCTGCAGCTACAATGGCATAATCTTCTCCGCTAATGGCAAGAGTTGTTCCTCCATTGAAATCATAAGGAGAGAAGCGTCTTTCGTAGGGAGCCTCTGTGACACCATGGTCAATGTGATCTGCAGATGGGTTAGCGTTGGCGTGTGCGCTATTGCTATTGTCAAAGGCTACGGGGATTGTGGTGTCGCCTTCCGAGGAGTGAACGGCCATGGCCATTTGTCCGTTCTTGGCCTGAAGATTGTGGCGTGCTTGCATATACGATGCCATGTTATTGATTAGTGAAAATGAGTGTCTTGAACGAGTTGGTGAGTGAAGTGATACCGTAGTGGTCCTTGTTGGTTGCTGCTTGCTGCTTGCATGCATGCTCCCATGCGACTTGCTTCTTGAGACGCCTCGACTCCAAAGTCGGTGCTGTTCTTTTTGCTTCGTCGAAGAAACCAGTGGCCTGGCTCCTCTTCTTTCTTTCTCTTCTCTTTTGGAACTATTACCGTGTTTGACGTGGGAGCAATTTTTTGAAATCGGTTGCATCGATTTTCTTCCGATACTAGCAAAATGGAATTGAGGGCAAAGTTCCGTGAACTGGATTTCTTGATGCAACCATTTGATTCTTGATCACGTTCACTCACAGTTATTTGCGTTAAACGCTAAGGAAACTAGCGGTCTTTCAGCCTTATTTCTTTCTGGTAATTTGTCTGATGCCAAAAGCTATATCGCAACGCAATGGGATGAAAAGGACAGACATCTAGCTAGGGAGTCTTCCTCCTTTTGTCCAAGACCGTAAACTGGCAGAGAAAGAAGAGCACATCAATCATCAATCTGTTACCATATCGATCCCTCTATGTGTTCAAGTGTTTGTAACTGTTGGTGCTGGATTTCTTATTGGCAGAGTAAAAATCAATGACAATGGCAATATACACGAGTATTGACTGACCATCTCCTTATCGTTTTTAAAAGTTACTGAAGAAATGACACATAATTTGGTTTTATCACGTTATGAAATACATTCCTGGAGATCCGATGATTAAATAAAAGCACTGTACAATTGCAATTTGAGAGCGAGGCGACGACGACGGGCCCTTGAGAAATGAGACAACGTCCAAATTTATGTGTAAATACTGAAACCAGCATTATAGCTTACAGCCATTATCGAAGCACTTATTGATTCGACATATGCGTTTTTCCTTTCCTTTTTGTATACATCATCTATCTTCTGAATACGTTCCGACGGAAGCCCTTATAATGTGCTGTGGTTTTTATTTATTGTATTTGTTACTTTTTGACATTTTCGTATACATTCTTCAACGCACGCACCCTGTAAAAAGCCAATTTGGATTTCGTACAACAATCCCCAAATTCATCTTTCAGTAATTCGAGCATAGCTAGTACTTCTGCATCAGCCTTGGGGTCCATTTTCATCGCCATAGTCCTTCTATTCAGTTGCTGCTTTGCACAGTAACACTTTTCGATTAGAATGGAGAAAAGATCAAAGAGTTTGCCAACCAAAGTTTGAACATTCATGGAAGGATATACGGCAGAGTAGGACTGGATGGTTGACAATGACTCTAAATAATTTTGAAGCAAAGCGATTGGTTCTCCTACCTGAAAATCATTTATTGGTTTTACTGTTGGAACGCGCCTTTGGATGTTCGAAAGACTTTTGACGAGGAATGGTAAGCTAACACTGGATTTGGAGAGAGCAAGTAAATTTTCCAAGCTTCTCACCTTTCTTTTGACACTCCTGATTCTTGAAGAAAGGTTACGGTATCTTGGAACACAAGCACTTCCTTCTGGCAGGCATCGTCGAATGTCATGATTCTTTCTCGAAGTTGGATTTAACACAAAAAACATTATGTTGCCGTGGTTAAATTTGAAGTTCAACGATTGATTTGAAATTCAATTTGAAATTCAAATATTGGTCCACTTCACAATTTGTTTTTTGAAAGTCCACTTCTCTTGCCTTTTTTCTCAAAACTACTTGAAACGAAGTATTGCGTCCAATATGAGACCGAAACTCAAGGACGAAGAAATTGAGGAGGGTGAAATTGTCAATGAATCTTCCAAGAGGAAGATCAATGGAGGGAAGTGCGATTGCTCCCAATAAGCGGACGAAG
>Ga0209712_10004409_pt1 | contig 11183 bp, 15 predicted proteins | sample ArcOceMetagenome_FD_187443 | JGI IMG/M metagenome (GOLD analysis project Ga0209712, IMG submission 187443) | Marine eukaryotic phytoplankton communities from Arctic Ocean - Arctic Ocean - Greenland ARC118M Metagenome (SPAdes) (version 2) | ecosystem: Environmental > Aquatic > Marine > Oceanic...
AACTTAAATTGATGCTTAACCTCTTCAGAGATATAGACTGAAGGCTCCTTCTCAAGATCGCTAATTTTTGCTGGAGTTAAATCTTCCCCACTCTCTAAACTAATATTACCAATTAATGGAAATTTATTTTCAATTGATTTCACAAAAATTAAACGAGAAATTTTTTGGCCATCCTGATTGGATACGGCCATAGAGTAAAGCTCAACAAGTTTTGTGTAATCAGATTTTTTATCTTCAAAATACGTTTTTACGTCTTCTTTTGATTTCTCTGAGAGATCAACCCTTCCCGTAATTGCAATATCAGATGATAAGAGATACTTTGCACGTTGATCGAGAGTTGACGTTACATTTTGGCTAAACAAATAGATCGTTGTAAATCCCACTAAGCCCACAATGAGGTTAAAACAAAAAAAGATCCATTTTTTTTTATTATTTAAAAGTTCTCTAGAGATAAGTTTTAAAACGATCATAATTTTTCGATTTGATGATTTTTAAGTTCATATATATGGTCACACTTTTTTGCTAACTCAAAATCATGAGTCACTAATAAAAGTGTCTGCTTTAGTTCTCTCGCAGTCGTAAGTAAGATATTCATAACAGACTCTCCTGTTTCAGGATCTAGATTTCCACTGGGTTCATCAGCAAGTACATACTTTGGTTTTGTGACAAGTGCTCTTGCAATGGCCACTCTTTGTTTTTCTCCTCCTGATAACTCACTAGGAAAATGGTTTTTTCGGTGAGATAAACCAACCTGCTCTAGGATTTCCTCCGCTTTTTTTATTGAATCAATTTCATTTCTAATTTCAAGAGGAAGAAGAATATTTTCAATCGCCGTAAAATTATCAATCAGATTAAAACTCTGAAAGATAATACCAATATTATTTGCTCTGAAATTGGTAAGATCATTTTCACTTAATTGCGAGATTTGAGTTTGATCAATTGAGATCTCTCCAGAAGTTGGTCGATCAAGACCTGCAAGCAGCGAGAGAAATGTCGATTTTCCACTTCCTGACTTTCCAACAATTGCAATGATTCCCGTATCCGAGAGCTCAAAAGTTAAATTTTCAAGAACGCTAACAATATTAGTTCCTTGTGAAAAAGATTTAGATACTTTTTTAAAATTAATCATAGATGTTCCTTCAAAACATTAAACAAATTAGTTCCAATGATCTTGTAGCCTGCTCTATTTGGATGAATGCCATCTTCAATATTCAATGCTTTATTTCCCGCGACTCCTTCAAGAATAAATGGAATCTCTTTCACTTTCATTTCAGAAATAATTTCATTAAACATGTCGCTAAACTCTGCAAGATATTCTTTTCCATAATTAGGTGGCATTTGCATTTTTGCTAAGAAAATTATCAAATTATGTTCCTTTGCAAGTTTGATAGTCTCTTGCAGATTTTTTTTACTTTCTCCTACTTTAAATCCTCTTAAACCATCATTTGCACCTAGGGCCAGGATGAGAATCTTTGGCTTCGATTTTAAAAACCATTTAAGACGACTCTTACCCGATGCTGTTGTTGAACCGGAAACTCCCCCGTTAATGACCTTATACTTCAGATTATTTTTATCTAATAAATCTTGTAGAACACTTGGATAGGAGTATTTTTTATCAACGCCATAACCCTCTGTAAGAGAATCTCCAATAATGAGTATTTTATCATCAGAAAAAGAATGATTAGCCCCAAATAAGACTAAAAATATAACAAGAAATTTCATCGCGACCCTTTATTTAATTTACTTGGGTAAATTATAAGATACTGTTAGAATAAAAGAAAACATTTAAGGTCAGGAGAATGTTAATTATGAGTCAATTTTTAAAACCCATAGCATTATTACTAGTTGGCAGTGCAATAATTGGAGCATGTGCAGTTGCTCTGGCCATTCCAATGGGATTTATTCTCTAAATTAATGCAATTAAAAATCTTATTATGGAATCTTCAAGATTTCTATGTTTTTATGGATCACTATGATGGAGAGAATCTGTCAGATATGTCTAACCCAAAATGGCAATTATTAACTTCTAGCTTTAAAACCAATAAAGATCTCAGTAAAATTATAGCGATGAGAGACCTTATCAATAAATTAAACCCTGATATTTGTCTCTTTACCGAAGTCGCAGGCCATGAGAGTTTATCGAATTTTAATGAGTATTTTCTTAATAATAACTTTGAAATCATTCATTCTGATTCTAATTCAGACCGAGGTATAGACCTAGGAGTCCTTGTCAGTAAGGGCCTTCAGACTCCCCTGAAACATAAATATTATCGCCAAAAAGTCTTTGCAAGAGGTGTTCAAGAGCTGAGATTAAGCTATGAGAACCTTGAACTTCATATCTATCTGACTCATTTAAAATCCAAACTAAATATCGCAAAAAAAGATTTCGAGGGAAGAGGTCAAAGACAATTAGAAGTCGAAAAAATTTGTGATATTATTTCGAAAAATAGTAGTGACGGCCATGAACATATTTTTGCAGGAGATTTAAATGGTATTATCTTCAAAGAGGAAACTGAAGCTGAACTCGCCCTATTTGCCAAAAATTTGAGGCTCATTGATGCCCTTGAAACCATCAACAGGCCATATTTTGATCGAGCGACCTATTTCTATTATAATAAACACAACGAAATGATTCCTATGCAACTTGACTATTTCTTATTAAGTGAAGGCTTAAATAAGAAGATTGAGAAGTCCACAGGAATACTTGATTTTGATGGACGTGAGAGAGTTAGTTTTCCAAAAAATTTAGCAGAAAAAAGGAATCAACCAAGTGATCACTACCCTTACTTTTTAGAATTAAAAATCACTTAAACTATTTAGAAATAAACCGAAAATATCACATAACCTAAATTTGGAGATTTTATGAATAAATTTTTATTTACTGCACTACTATTAGTTTCATTCAATGTATTTGCTGAAGAGGCGTTAAATGCAACGGTAAGGCTTACTCCGGCGGGATCATTTCAAGTCAAAACAGATAAAATATCTGGGAAAGTATCGAAGAAAGATGGTGGATACACATCAGATAAATTATGGGTCAAAGTCAAGTCTCTCAAAACAGGTATTGATCTTAGAGATAAGCATTTAAAAGAGAGGCTAAACTACAAGACTAATTCAAAAATAGAAGTGACAAAAATGAGCGCTAAAAATGGTAAAGGGAAAGCTTTATTTGAAATGAATGGTATCAAGAAACCTATTAGTTTTACTTATACTGCTAAAGAGACTGCTTTAACTGCAAGCTTTAAAATTAATTTGCAAGATTTTAAAGTTAAAGACCTGAAATATATGGGAGTTGGGGCTAAAGATATCGTAGAAATCAATGCTAGTGCTAAAATCGAATAATGTTCTTGTACTAAGAGTATAAGTTGCTATAATTCATTAGACTTTAATTTGGAGGTTTGTTTGTCAGACAATAGTGAGAATTTTAAAATTTCAGTAAGTGATGGGTTTCCTATCGAAAAGGCTCTTAGAAAATTCAAAAGAATGGCCGATGCATATGGTATTGTAAAGAATTACCGTTCTCGCCAAGCTTATGAGAAGCCTTCTATCAAAGCAAAAGAGAAAAGAGAAAACGCAGAAAAGAGAAGAAAGAAGACTGATTCTAAAAGTAATAGTCATAGAAGTAAGTTCTAACATTTCCTTTCTTTTAAGGTCGTTTCAAATTAATTTCTTATAAAGTATTAAAATTACGTAAAAAAAAACATGTAATTTTTATATAGATTCTTATCAACCTCTCAATGAATCAAATATAAAGCCTCTATCAAGGATTTTACTTGATTACTTTGAGAGGGGAAATAATGAAAAATATTTGTTTAACAGTTCTATGCTTAATATCTATTTCAGCTTTTGCTGAGAATAATTGCAGAGATGCAGTTGTTGCAGGATATAGTAGCCTAGGTATTGAAATTTCAAGGGATTCTTTTAGTAAATATACTTTTGAAGATCTTAATATAACAACTGAGCAGTTCAATGAGTTATCGACAGCAGAACAAGTTGAGATCTATAATTCAATTAAACCTGTTTCAGTAAAAGTTGAAGAAACAATTTCAATCATAAATTCCCGTATCAATCGTATTGTTGGATCTGTGTATGAATTCTTCTATATCGATGAATTAGCTCAGATGAGAGAAGCAAGAGATTTACTGAGAAGTTGTAGCGGTATCAATTAAAAAGAAAAAGTATAGTTCAATTCGAAGATAGAATCATTTTGAGTAAAGACAAGGTTATCCGACTCTTTACTCACATTTCTTAAATAATAACTCAATTTCAAATTATCAATAAAAGTAAATAATCCATATTCAGATGCAGATTTATTTGAAAATGAATCACTTGAAGAGCTTAACTCATGCCCTATATAAAAACCGGCATTAATCATTCCCCCCATATAAACAATTTGATCATAATAAGCTGATAAATAATTTATTGATTCATCTTTTAAAACTGCTTTATTAGTAGAATCTATTTCAAAGCCAATTTCTTTATCAATATTATACAAGAAACGAAAGGCCACAATGGAGAATGCAATATAGCGAATACCAGCAGACATTTTTGTTCTCGTATAACCCTCATCACCATTAATCACATCTTGAGTATTATCAAATTGAACAGAACCAGTTAGATAGCTTAAAAACAGGTGAAAACTCTGGCTAAAAGCATAGCTCATCGTAAGCCCTGACAATGTATTTAAATTTGAAATGAGTTTACCATCTGTTCGTGCTGATTCATCTTCACCAACTAATTTCGTTGAATAAAAACTTAGAGTTGGAGTTATCTTTAGTGTGTTTGCCAACAATTGTTGGGAACTAAAAATAAACATAAATAGTAAAAATATTTTTGTCTTAACCACAATCAAATTCTAGCCTATATATAGATAAAAATAAAGGGGTCCCATTGTAGGACCCCATCAACACTTAGATAAATTCATTTAGGAATAAAAATTATAATTTTAAGACTGCTTTTCTTTTATGCATTTTTAATAATTCTTTATCGATAATTCTTTTCTCTGTTCTAGAAGGAGATAATAATTCTTCTGAAACATCTGCTTCTTCTCTTTGTTGAGCTACAAGTGCATTACCAAATATATCTGGAATTTTATTTGATATATCTGTTACTAGTGCAAAACCATTTTCTCCGGCTACCTTAGAAGTATAAATCCCCGCAGCACCTAAGTTTCCATTCTTATTAAACATTGGCATAAGAACTGTTGTACCAACTTTTCCACCGATATTATCAAAAGAGCTTATTGGAATAATGATTCCAAGAGCCTGAGCACCAGAGTTTAAACTTAAAAGAACAGTTACTTTTCCAAGGGGAATCGTTAAGACGTTTTGATTGAGAATAATTGGCATAAGAGCTCCGTTTGGAAGTCTCGCCGCCGTCGTCTCCAAGTGGACGCCAGAAGACACATTTAAATCAATGCCAATTTGATTTAATCCAGCTGCACTTTGCGAAAGACTTACAATACCTACTTCTTTTCCTGTTTTAGGAAGAATAATTGGAAATGAAACACTTGGTAGCATTAAATTTCCGATTGCAAGATCTGCCGTTAGTGAGACCACGACATCTCCATCGACATTGGAAACATTAACCTTTACATCATCAACCATGGGAGCTTGAGATCCACATGATACGAATACCGTTAAAAGGAGACTTAGAACTAAGAACTTTAGTGTTTGAGAGATTTTCATAATTGAATCCGAGAATGAAGCGTTGCTTCGAGAGAGAACTCTTAATTGTTTGCAATAAAACGTACCACTTCAACTAACGAACAACCACAATGAAAGAGATTAGTGCAAAGATTTGAAAATGCTGCACCACTGCATTGTAACAGTATTTTAGTTCAGTTACAATTATGAATTATTAAGAAATTATAAAACTTTACTAAAATTCATGGCTTAGGTATGCAAAAAATAGACTTTTACTTTGATTTTCTCTCTCCTTTTTCTTATTTTGCTTGGAAAAATCACCAAAACAAGCTCCCAAAAGATCATTTGGAGATTAACTACAAACCTGTTTTAATGGGAAAACTCTTTAGTCACTTTGACTTCAGAGGGCCTGGTGAGATAGAAGTTAAACGAAATTATGAGCTCAGAAAATGCTTTAGATATGCTGCTAAAAACAAGATTCCATTTCTTCCCCCAAAAGAATTTCCCTTTAACCCAATTGCACTGAATCGCTGTGCGACTCTTTTCGCAGCCAAGAGTGAACAATTTAAGATCATTGATTTTTTATTTGATTGTGTCTGGGCCCATGGGATGATTTTAGATGACCCTGAACTCATTGCAAAGATACTCACAGAGAATAATTTTTCATCCGAAGTCATTGATTTATCTTTTGAACGAACGGCCAAACAAGAGCTAAAAGCGAATATAGCAAGTGCTATCAGTAAGAATATATTTGGAGTCCCTACTTTTGCCGTGGATGATGAATACTTTTGGGGAAATGATAGTTTTGATGATCTCAATGACTACTTATCTAAGAATGACAACTGGAACAAAGAGTTATATAATCAATTAGTAGAAAAATAGACCTTCCATGGCCTGAGGCTTCATCCATAAAGTTTTTGGTAGAGTTTTATTATTAAAATTAAAATAAGATTTGAATAGTGATGTAAGAAATTAACAGAATTATTTAAAATTTGGAGATAAATGAGCGCAAAGTTAATAGATAAAATTACAGAATGTATTACCCAAATTATAAGTGAAACAAATGGTATCGCTATAAAAGATACTCTTCACCTCGCAATAAATTCAGAGTACGCAAATGAGCACCCACAAGTAAAAAAATCTCTAAAAGAATTTAATAAATTGCTTGCAGGTTTTCAACAAGACGAAGTTGAGATTCAAACCCTTTTGATTCATCCCGTATCAGATGCTTTAAAGTTATTTTTTAAAAACTTTCCACTTCCCTATAAAGAAGAACATATTCACCTCACAGGATCTTTAACAGCAGAGTTTGTTTATCCAAGGCTTAAGCCCCTGCTAGAAGGACCTAATAAAGATTTATATTGGAAAAAAATTAGAGAGACCTATGGGGAAAATGTAAAAATTGAATCTGTAGAAGATGTAGATGAATTACTTAGACTAAAAGAAGAAGAACAGTTTGAGCGCTACCTAGAAATTTTACTTTTACCAAAGCTTATTCTTGTTGATAAAAATGCTCATATGGAAGCTGCCTATCATATGGCATCTGAATTATATCATTCCTATAATGTAGGATTTATCAGATTAAAATTTACTTTTTCTAGGGCAACCACAAATACTTCAGAACAAATTCCAGGAGCAGATAATGTTTCAGAAGAAGATGTCGTCCTTGGACTTTTTGAAGGATTTAATGAATTTAAGAAAAAAGTTCCAGATTTTAACTTCATCTTATCTCCTTGTTTTAGAAAAGAATCAACATTCTTTGATGGCGATAATTTTGCTTCAAAAAAAGAGCATTTTAATTTTCAAATCGATCAAATTCTAGAGATTTTAGAAAGAAATCCTCAACTTAGAGATCATCTTACTGATGTTGATACGGTTGGAAATGAGAGAGACCTTTACTCAAAAGGGCATTTTCAAGATATGAAAATGGGTCTCAGAAAATTACACTACAAAGGCTTCTCCATCAGGTCTCACCATGGTGAAACATGGCATACATTAAAGCGTGGTGTCCAAGCCGTAGATAACTCTATGAATATTTGGCATATTGACTGTCTAGAACATGGATTAAGTCTTGGTATTAATCCAAACTTTTACTATCACTCACTTTATCAAAGATGTATTGAACAAAATGAACAAGGAATACCAATAAAAGATCGCTCTCAAGAGTGGAGAGAAATTGAAGAAATGGATTGGCGTGAACACGAGGCGATTAAAATTAAGCTCTTTAGTGGAGTTCCGCTTGAGCGAGATGAAAAAACGATCTTTGTTAAAACGAAATTTCATGCGGCAAGAGAAGTTGAACATTATCAACATGATGTTTTAAATCGAATGTTAACTAAGGGAGTCTCCTTAATTGCCCTTCCTTCATCAAATAAAAGACTCACTGGATCTTTTCAAGACTATAAAGATCATCCATTTTCATGGTGGGAAAAAAAGGGTGTAAAACTTGGAGTTGGGACTGATAATTATATCACTTTAGGAACTAATTATATCCAAGAGCTACTGATTTTACTTTATACAGACTGGGATAGTTTAAAAATTACGAAGCTTTTAATGGTTGCCACGAAAGAAGATAGAAGGCCTTATATCTCTCAGCTTTTATGGCAAATGAGATAAATTAATTTGCAATTGATTTAAAGCTTTGTGCTTTTGTATGATACTCACCATCTTTACTACATCTTTGAGTCGTTACAAATGATTGCTCAATAACAAGTCCCGGAATAAGTGAAGTTGATCCAGAAAACATATAAGCTTCAAGATCTTTAATGCGATATTGATTCGCATTTTCTTTATAACCTGTTTCGATGATAAGACAATAGTTTCCAGACCCTGTACAATTCGGATTTGTTGAATCTAGTAGGTAGCTCCAAGAGACGATTGATCCCTCTTCACTATGACGTTTGGTTTCTGTCGTAATTCCAGCACAGAATTCTGATAATAACTTTGAACTCTTTGATTGTATCGTTGAGAAATACTTAGAACTCGTTGTATCTAGTCGGTATAAAGAATTTGAACTAATGATAGCCGCACTAAAAACTTCACTTGCAGGCTTATCACTTCCACATGATATTTCACTATAATCATAACTAAGCTTTTTATTTAACATTATAACTTGTCGATCTAGGTAGTATTCTTTTTGAGTCATTAAAGCACAAATGCTCTCTGCAATTTTCACTTCATTCTCTTTATAAGAATCATTAGCTTTTATTGATTGAACTTTATTAATTGACTCTAGGCCAGGCTCCTCACCTTCAATACCACATGAAATCATAATAAACGTTAATGCTATCAATAATGTGTATTTCATTTTACCTCAAATCGTTTAAACTTATTTTTGCTTCTCTTTGATCTTTTAAACCATTTAAATAGTTTTCAAACCAAGAAGCATTTGATCTTTTTAAAAGCCATGTATCAAATACATTTCTCTTACTGAAATGGTAGTTAACAGAAGAGAGATTGTCTAGTACCAGCATATTCGCAAGGGCCGGAACCTTTAGCATCGCCTTAAGTCCATAAACAGTACCAGAAAAATCTTTTTCCGATTTAAAATATGTCACAATGTTCTCATAAGAATAGTATCCATCACTAATCCCTTTATCACATAGCTCGGACACTTCATCTAGACTTGATTGATATAATTTATTTAAAGAGACTTCTAAGTATTTATCAGAATCCTTCCAGTCATTTTCAATCAGCTTTGTATATAAGTCCTCTGAATCTGATACCGGTAAGGCCAGGACTGGATATAATGGAAGCATTGTTTGATTATTTTTTGCTAAGTTGAAGTCAACACTAGATGTATAAGTACTATGATCAGAACTAAACTGGGCTTTATGCTCTAAAATCGTATCATGAAAACTCGGACATGAACTTAATTCACTTTTCACATCGACAATTTTTGCAAGGGCCTCATACTGCTTATACAGACTTAAAAAGTAAACTTGCCTATTCGATAGTTTTTTTAAGTGATCATCTTCAATCATAGGTGCAACTGAAGCAATTGATCTTGATGCAAATTTTTTGGGCTTCATTTCACCAATATAAAATTCTGGTTTTAAATATTTTTCTTGATCAATTTTAACTCTATCAACACCGCTTACATTGATAACTTCTTTTGTTGTCGAGCAGCTTAGGATTGTGAATACAAATGTGCAGATCATTAACTTCTTCATCTTTTAATTTTTTAGGAAGTAAGGGTTTTAGTTTTTCTACTGATATTTTTGCTGCGTTTCTTGCTGCTGTCCCTGATGCACCACCTTGTGTTACAACAGTTTCAACCCTTAGATTATCGTAATTATTTACAGCCCCTGTTCTATTAGCTATATCTTTAAAATCTTCTTCATTACCTTCTCGAGCACCTATTACAAATATAACATCTTCATCTGGGTGTTCTTTAGCATAATTATAAACTGCTTGAATTGGGGGTTTAGGGCTTAATTCAATATTTATTTTAATAGATAGATATTGTTTATAAATATCCCATATAATTAGTGATTCCTCAGGTGAAATACCATCTCTTTCTTTACCTCCAATCATTATAACAAATTCATCTATATTAGAATTTTTTTCTAAAGCAGTTTCTACCACTTCAAAATGACCAGCAGTTGGAGGTTTAAACCCCCCAGCATATACAGCTACGGTTTTACGTTTTTCCTCTGGTAGTAAGTGCCTTGTAATTTCTTCGACTAAACTCATTTATTTAAAAATTTTCCTATTTCTATTTGTGCCTCTTCTTTAGAGATTGAGTTATCAATAATATCTCTTACACCATCATCACTTAATAAAGCATTTATTTCTTTAGTTGTTTTTTCTTTTTGTTTATCAGCATATCTTTGTCGGGCTGCTGTTTTAGGTTTTGTATTTTTAGCAGCGTAGGGTTTTAAATACTTATCTGTTATATCATCTAAATTAGTTAGCTTTTCATCTTTTAATGTATTAGCAACTGAAACAAAGTTGTCACCAAATAATTCCCTATAGGGATTATAATTTTGAGTTACACTATTCCACGTCCTTAATACAATTGCTGGGGCTAGGCTTCTATCTTCACCTGATGACCTTTCAAATCTATCTTGGTTTTGAATTAACGAACGTTGTAAATCAGTATAAACATAAAGCATAAATACTTCATATCCAGCTTTAATTAATTCTTCTTTTAAAGCCGCTGTTTGTTTATATGAACCAGCTGTGCCATCCAATATAAATGATTGTTTGGCTTCTATTGTCTTTTGGACACTACCTTTAAATTCTTTATTAGCATCAGCCATAGCTATTGCTTGCTTACTTCTTTCATCAGGGGTAGCATTTTTTAAATCTAAAGATACATTAGCATCCTTTAATTTTTGAATATAGGCATTATCTACATTTAATACTTGTAAATTGCTTATATTTAAACCTTTTAAAACATAACCTTTACCAGCGCCAGGCGCCCCCGCTAAGATTATTGCCTTTGGATTATTTAACCCACCAGTTGCCCCAGCATTTACCCCTGCGGCGTTGGTTACTTCTCTTAATAAGTTCTCTAGTTTTATCATATATTAT
>Ga0209712_10004414_pt1 | contig 11177 bp, 9 predicted proteins | sample ArcOceMetagenome_FD_187443 | JGI IMG/M metagenome (GOLD analysis project Ga0209712, IMG submission 187443) | Marine eukaryotic phytoplankton communities from Arctic Ocean - Arctic Ocean - Greenland ARC118M Metagenome (SPAdes) (version 2) | ecosystem: Environmental > Aquatic > Marine > Oceanic...
ATTGCAAGGGGGGGGTAACCAATGTTGGAAGAAAAAAGAATAGTAAAAATGATGAGACCACTATAATGATGACGAAACCGATAACAATAGCGGCGATGAATTGTGCTCGCGTCAGCAGATTGGACAGTTTGGATTTCTGGGAAGCAGTTGGGCAGGTTTAATTGCCCAAACAGTTCAATTATCTTTATGTATAGGGTTTGTTTCTTTGACAGGAACATATGACAAGAGAACACGGCCGGGCATCAGCATGGCAACGTTAGCAAAGGCATTGGATGTTCGTGAGCCGATGACGTATTCTGAATTGTCTATTGCTGGGATTCTTTCTCTGTCAGAATGGTGGTTCTGGGAATCCATATGCTTCATGACTGGAAATTTTGGTCTAGTGGAGCTCTGCGTCCATACCGTCAGCTACCAACTAATACCAATTTGCATTTATGATTCCTCTTGGAATATCAATAGGACTGAATTGAGAATGTCATACTTGGGAAATCATGGATAGTTTCAATTCTTACAACAGATGAAAAAGTGTCTCAGGGATGCCAAAAGATTTGGACAAAATTTTGCATTTATAAGTATTGCTACGGGTGTTTTGTATAAGTAGAGGAATACTCAGCGCTTTAGGACTGCAATGGAGGACTGCTGCGACAATGTTTATGAATTTATGATGCGGCACAGTGCCAGCCATTATAATTATGTTAGTATATACGTATTCCAAGTTTACTCTCACTACCAATTCGGATTTTCGTTTGACGAAGGAGCCACTGCCTCAATCTTCCCATTCATGAGCAGAACCTTTGGTAAAAGGAAGGTTATGTTTCTTTTGTAGATTTCTTCTCTTCTTGTGACCCATCTCTCGCCTTCTTACTAGAGTGTGCACAGTATGAAACTTGGTGATACCAAGCTTTTGAAGGCCGCTGTCGCTCCTTTTGACCTTACCATAGGAGGCAATTGGATCCGTAATCGTTCCCTTCCTGCCATCAATGAGGACACTATGATTCCGAGTACCATCGCCAAATGCTGCAATCATTACATTGTTTGACTTCATGGCCAATTCGTGCAGATTTTTTTTCTCAGTCTTGATGACAACGGTTCTGATGGAGTTCTCGAAATGGTTTCGCACAAGATTAAGAGTCATCTCATAATCAGGGAAGATTCTCTTCACACGAAGTTTTCCCTTAAAGGCTGAGCAAACAATCAGGTGTCTATTCCCCTGCCATACCATGCATCCACTTATCAAAGCGCGTAGGAATAATACATCTCTTTTTCCTTTTCTCCTCTTTCCAAGAAATTATACTATCGTAAGAGAAAAGTAGCCATTGGCACTTTCGGAATGGGTTGTCGCAGCGCAATAGAAAGATTTTTCAATATCATTGCTACTGCAGGAGGTTTATGATTCATAGTTCAAAAGTTGCGAAGACAACTAGAATAGGTTGCATCTTTTTATAAAATTCTTAATTTCACAATCCCCCAACGCTCTACTTGAGGCCTATATGCATACCTTCGGCAGATGACATATTATTCGTTAGCGTATGATCGCTGGCGTATTTTATCTGATATCCACTGTATCTCCAACGGAAGGCATAAGAAAGTGTAAGCTCTAGCCCTGAAGATCCAATGATTGCTACAGTCGACTGATTTTACTATTTCACCGTGATTTTCTTTCTAAATATACATACACATGATCGTTAGTGATCTGATTCATTCTTCAGCATCAGCCTTAATCTTTGCGAGCATATCACCAATCACATTTTTCATTATGGGCTGCCCTTTCTTTGTTCGTTTGGAAAGTTTTCTGGTCTTCGCTTTCTTTTCCTTCTCTTTCAATGCTCTATCTTTTACTTGCTGCTCTTTATCAAGCTTTCCATTAAATACGTCTTCCTTGGCTTGCTTTGCCTTGAGTTTTGCCTTTGCAAAAGGGTCAGACTTTTGCCTCTTTTTCGATTTGCCTTCCTCGTCTGCACCATCTCCCCTATCTTCCAAATTTGCTTGGTTGCGCTTCCTGCTGGCACCCTGTCCTGCCTCATAGCCTTCAGATTTCATGACCTTCTTATAGTCCCTTAATAGTTTTGCATTGTGATTAAATTTGTTCTGTTTCTTAAGCTTGAATTTTTCTATTGCTCTTCTAGTGCCTTTTGACTTCGAATGGGCAAACTGTGTGAGTGAGATAACAGAATTTGCTGTTCTCCGTGGATTATCAACAGTCTGTTCATTTGTCTTGGTCATGGTTCCAGTGTTCGTAGATGATGTTTTGTAACTTGCAGATCGAGTATTCTACTGGTAATTTAGGATGAGGCGTCGAAGTTGCATCGTCTGTCGCTGTCGAACACGCTCTTCTGTTATTCGCCAGACTTCTCATAAAAAATGACTGGCCCTCAACGGTTGATAAGTGTGACGCAATCTCGCCAATTATTTTTGTCTCTTTTGAATAGTTGAAGAACGTGAATCGAAACCGTCCTTCCACAGTCCTTCCACAGTCCTTCCACAAGAACGACTCTGCGTTGGCATATTGAATATACTGTAATCACTCTTCAAGATATCAAAGTTTAATCATTCCCACAATTCAATCTTATATTCCTTTTACGTGATCAATGGCTGAAGCACCTTTATTTATCCTCTACGCATCGGCGACAGGGAACGCTGAGCAAATTGCAAAAGACCTAGCTGCCAAATACAAAGACAACATCCCCTCCCCATTTAACAAACTACTGTGTTTCGAAGCAAATGATTTCAAAAAGAAATGTCTTCCCATTTGGGAAAAGGAACCTCCTCAGGATATTGCTAGGAAGTATGGTCTCGTGTTTGTAACTTCCACTACAGGAAATGGAGACAGTCCCGAAAACGGTTCCAGATTCATTCGTTATTTGAAGAGGAAACCTACCGTCGCAGCGCTTCCCTTTAAGCATGTAGCATTTGCCGTCCTTGGACTCGGAGATACAAACTATGATTTGTTTTGCGAGAGTGGTAAAATCGCTGATAAGAAATTGGCGGAATGCGGTGGTGAGAGAGTAAGAGCATTGGGTATGGCTGATGAAGGAACTGGACTAGAAGATGTCGTTGATCCTTGGGTAGAAGATATTATACCTGTGTTAGCAAACGCTTGCTCACCTGCTAATGACTGCGTTCAGGAGGAAAAGAAAACAGAAGATGTCGCATCTGCCACTGTCTCTCAGCCAGGATCTAGACCCACTATTCCGGTTGCTTCGGGACTCCCAAATATCCAATCTATTTTGAATAGAAGGCTTGGACTGCCCACACCGGTCGTCGAATCACAATCTAATAGTTCAGTTGTGGAATCGAGTCCTGTCGTTCCAATGGTTGTGCAAAGATCGGGCATTCCTTTGGCGGCACAAAGGATAATGCAGGCATCGGCAGGAAAGGCAGCTAGCAAGGTTCAAATTACAAAGTCGGCAAATATTAAGAGTCCCTCTCCTCTGTTTATCTTGTATGGATCCGCAACTGGAAATGCCGAGCAGATCGCGAAGGATTTAGCTCGAAATTACGAAAAGATGATCACAGACAAAAAGGATGAATGTTATTTCCCTAGCGTCATCTGCTGTGAACTGGATCAATATAAAAAGAAATGTCTAAGTACATGGGAAGACGAATCTCTTTTGAAAAGTGACATCGGGCAGAAACATGGTGTTCTGGTTGTTACTTCAACAACTGGCAATGGTGAGGCGCCAGAGAATGCCTCCAGATTTGTTAGATATGTAAAGAGAAAAACTACTGTTGACGCTATGCCATTCAAGCATATTGCTTTTGCAGTTCTTGGTTTAGGAGATACCAATTATGATCAATTCTGCGAAACTGGCAAGGTTATCGACAAGAAGATTAAAGCACTTGGTGGTACTAGAGCGCAAGGCGTTGTATGTGCAGATGAAGGCACCGGTCTTGAACAAGTTGTTGATCCTTGGGTGACAAATATTTGTATTGTGCTTAGCAAACGTTGTCAAGGAATGGAATCAAAGGATATTGCAATTAAAAATGCAGAAGAAGGAAAAACAAATGAAAAGCTACCGACAAAAGCACCAAATGCTAATGAAGAAAATAGCTCTAATGAAAAGGCAACTGATACCATATGTACCATGTCAGAGCCTGCAGTCTCTGTGATCAAGCAAATTCTTGGAAAGAACATTGTTCCCAAAGTTGAAGGAGCATTAGTTCCTTCGCTTGGAACGAGCCTCTCTTCGTGCCAGCTTTATCACGGTGACGAAACTTTTGATAGAAAATCTTCACGAGGTTTGTCGTTGTCTGAACTGGAGAGACTCACTGTATCTTCCACTGGATCAAGCAATATTCACTACAGGATCGATGATCCCTTCCACAGTTCAATCGTCGGGGCGAGATACCTAACCCAAACCGACTCCCAAGGGGCAAAGTTGGCATCTGAAGTATTGGGTTGCAAAGCGGTAGGGGATACTAGTACTCGTGACGATAAAATTATTCTCGCAAAGAATATGCTTAGAGATTATTTTCCTTTGACAGGAGAAAATGCAGATAAAAATGGGAAACGCGTCATCGAGTTGAAGCTCAGTCTGCCTGACGATTTTACACTCGAGTATCAGCCTGGAGACTCGATTGGTTTAGCCATCTCTAACTCGGCAGAGTCTATTCGCTTCGTCCTTGACATGCTGAAGACGAACCATGGTATTTTCTCCACGCAAAAGGTGTCGTTGGATGCGAAGAAACCTATAACGGTGGAAGCCGCAATTACTGATCACATTGATCTGTGTTCTCCCATCAAGAACAAGCGGCTGTTAGTTGCCCTCGCCCAATTTGCGGTAGACGCTGAGGAGGCTGATGCTCTAAAATTGCTTGCATCAAAGGATCCTACCGGACAAGATTTGTTCAAGAAATACATTGATGAGCAACGTTTGAACGCCGTAGATATCCTCACGCAGTTCCCATCGTGTCAGAGTATAACGCTAGAGGGTCTTTTGTCAATTCTTCCAGGAATTGCTCCTCGCTACTACTCCATCAGTTCTAGCCCTATTGATCAAAAAGACAGCACAGCGTTGAATCTCACAGTGGCATTTTCTGTTGTTGATTACATGACTCCAACCTTGTCATTAGGGAATGGAACTAGTCTACGAAGAAGAATAGGGGGTCTTGCCACGAGTTATTTAGAAGCAATGTGTGCACCATATTTGATTGGAGCTCAAGACATCGATAACAATTTCTCAATTGATCCCATCAAAATTTTCCCCAAACCGACAGCAGAATTTCGTCTTCCTTCAAACTTATCTACTCCCATGATTCTCATTGGTCCTGGAACTGGAGTGGCGCCATTTATAGGCTTCTTGAAACATCGAGAGGCCCAGCTGAGTGCTATGGATTCCACAAATGTTGCCAAGGAAGTGAGCGAAGGAACCTGGAGAGGAGGCTTCGACTTTGAAGAGGAGGATCTTTCTGTATCGAGGCAAGATGCAAAGGGATTGGTTATGGGAGCTGACTTTAGAGGCGACCAGAGACTTGGTGATATCGCCCTATACTATGGGTGCCGTCACAAGGACCATGATTGGTTGTATAAAAGTGAGATGGAATCATTGAACAAAAGTGGAGTCGTAAGGCATTTGAATGTTGCTTTCTCTCGCGACTCCTCTGCATCTAAATCTTATGTCCAAGATAAGCTGAGAAACGATGAAGAATCCATCTGCAAAATGGTATTGCAAAATGAGGCAACTATCTACATTTGTGGTGATGGTAACGCCATGGCGAAGGGCGTCCAAAAAGCGCTTGTAGATATCTTTGCAAAGAACTTCTCCAAGAAGGACGGTTCGTCCCAGGAGGTTGCCTCCGAAAAGGCTCGGGTCTTTGTAGAAGATATGAAGGAAAGAAAGAAAATTCTATTGGATATTTGGAGCTAATTTTCAGAATACCGAGGTTTGAAAACAATGATATGATTTTAAATATAGTATCATTCCTTATCCTCTTCTAGCTCGAGCCTCTTCATTGTATCTAGACACGTAGTCAGCCTAGACGACACTGGACTCCACGGATTTAGAGCGAGGCATTTTCTGAACGATTCAACCGCTTTCTTGTACTGATTTGTGTCATTGTATACTAGACCCAGGCCTGCGTAGGCTTGAGAGAGTTGGCCATTTATTTCAATCGCTCTCCTTGCTGCCTCAATAGAGCTAGGCATTTCCCCGAGCATCTGAAGGAACACAAATTTTGACGGTGAGGTAAAGTTTCGAACAGTTATGTATAAATAATGAGCAATTCACTTACATAATGACATGTTGCCTTTTTATTCCATGCTTCCATATATTCTGAATCTTCAGCATCGATAATTCTGTTGTAGATATCCAATGCTGTGCCTTTGTTGCCTTTCAAAAGTTGTGCAATTCCATCATCAAGACTCCATCTAATGGCCTGACTGGAATGCGCCTTCCAAACCTCTTTGATACCCTCGTCGGCGACAAAGGCATCTTCCAAGCACTCTGAATTATGAAGTAAATACAAAAGGTCGTTTACATGCAGATTGCATTTGTCTTCATCTAAATCTGTATTGATGTTAGAGTTGTCATGGGGTCCGTTTCGTAAGCCAATAAATAGTTCATTGAACTTTGCCTAAGAACACGAAAACGAATGAATAATTGGATTACATCAGGATTGATAACAAAATGAAATCTTATACGCAGACGCAGACTTACCTGTAGTTCATCTAAGCAGGCAATGATGGCATTGTCGTCATCTCCAAGTTCTTCAGCATGACGGAACTTGAGAGAATCGCTTGGTTTGAAATCATCCTCACCAGATGATGAAGACCATTCTTCATCCAGGGTCACTTCAATATCTTGCTCGCTCTCTGGGCATAGTTCCAAATTTTCTTGGCAAACATACCTAAACGGTCTCTCTTGTCCAAATGCTTTCACGGTGTCTTCCAAGTCTGGAGCTACATGATAAAAAGGCATCTTGTTGACATCTCCGTCAATGTCTTGCAAACCATCCCATCTGGAAACATCTGCCTTTGGATAGGGGTCCCAAGTAATCACCACTTTTTTACAGCAAGAGTCACGACACTTATAAGAACCACGCCTATTGAAAATGAATTTATCGACACAAATAACTGCTTACCTCCACGAAATCCATACTTTTTGTGCTTTACTATCGATCCGAGAGGAAAGTGGACTCGATCCTTTTTCTCCTCCGATGTCTTTCTCTGCCATAACATCGTATGGACCTCCAGTGAAACATTTAATAACGCATGCAGATGTTTGATTGCCAGTTTATGTGATGATGTTGTCTGTGGAGCAATTTGATCTGCAACATTTTCTTCAAATTCACCTGTAATAATCGCCTGGAGCTGCTTTTCCAGACCGAACAAGATAGCAAATTTTGGAGCGTCCATTATAATTTTCAGCAATTTCGTAGCAATTTCCCTGACGCCCGAAAGGACCACCTTGGAATTTTCATGCTTGGCAATCATAAACTTTGTTTCTTCCAAGATATCATTCGCGTCATTACTAGATGGAGAGGAATCCATTGGATATTCAAACTTCAAAATCTCGCCAGGAACAAATTCTCCCTTTCTCGAATCAAAGCTATGAAAATAGTTCTTGAGCATTGAATTCCGTATTTTCTTAAGATCATTGTCAGTAACTGCCTCCAATTCGTTCTGCTTAGCTTTCTTTGAACCAAGTATTCTTACATTGGAATGAGCTGCATCGCCTTCATCCAAATGCACCACATATTCTACTTCTTGCACACGAGTTGAAGTTCTTCCTTTTTCTCCTTCTTTACCACTTTGATTGACATCGACATCATCACGGTAATCCTTATTCGTCAAGGAACTCTTCGTGGATAATTCCACCTCCTTATCTTTCAATTTACTCCACCCGCCAACAATGGCCCTCCATCTTTCCGTTTTAGATAGAGATGTTTAGTATTGCGATTGATATTGAAAACAACACATGTCAAGGTTTCAAAATATTTGAAACATACCTTTCCGATTTATGTTGCACCACCTGTCCAACATGAAAAATGACACCCTCTCGATCTTCATGTTCTACCCTGGCTGCTGTTCTCAGTTCGAGCATCCCACTTAATTGATTGAGAGATTTGAGCACATCAAATCCCAGCGATACTCGATCTTTGATTTCTTCTAGGTCCTCCTTGGATTCCAATGTGTGGTTGTTGAGGGCATACGCTAATTTCGTGACATGTTTAACATCTGCAGCATTTGAGATTGGAATGATGAGTTTATTCGGTTCAATGATGGAATTTGCTGGAAGAGATTTTGCCAGATGTGAAAGATTGCTGCTGCTGCTGTTGGTACGTGTAGTTTGTTCGCCCTTCTCGTCGTCGCTGTCTCGCTTGTTGGAAAGAGCATTTGCCAAAGTTTCTAACGCAACAGGGTCGACACGGGGAGGAATGAGAGTGAGAGGCGGGATTGCGTCAAAGGGAGCATTGCCAGTTCGAGCTGTCCATTTAAGGATTTGTTTGTAGAGCGTTTTCGAGAGAATTTGTTGTTTTTCGAGAGATGATTTTTTAGATTTGTTGGAAGATGCAGATGTGGAAAATCTATGGTGAAGTTGGATGCTTTTCCGGATGTTATTTCTAGTTGCAAGCATGGTGACTGGATCTGTGGAAAGGGTCTCTGGCTTTGAGTGAGTTGGTTCTATGATAGTGTGACGATGGCACTGTTATGTAATTAAGAAATGTGAAAAAAACATGAAAGCAAGGTACAAGTTACAATCAGCAGGATGTTCGTTCACGAAGATGTTCACTCTGTGCTCTGTGTCATCTTCAATCTTCAATCTTCTCTTGTTTCGTCAGTACTGTAGTAGCTAACTAGTGGTATGTACCCAATACCGTTATCATTTATCATAGTGTTTCACCTCTCATTTTGTTCTCCGATACTGCGCTTGTTTCTCTTGTTTCATTCAATGATAGGTTAAAAGATCTCAGTTAAAAAATTGATTGAGGGGGGTCCAGCTTTTTCCTGGCAGGGTCCAGCTTTTTCCTGGCAGGGTCCAGCTTTTTCCTGGCAGGGTCCAGCTTTTTCCTGGCAGGGTCCAGCTTTTTCTGCCATTCCGTACTACCAGTTCAGTTGGGAGATTAAAGACGGAGCGAAAGAGGAAAGAAGAGAAAGACAGAAACAACAGCAATGTAGTACCGTACCATTCCGATTGGAATTTTGCGCGCATACCAGGGTTTTGCCGTAGCGTAGAAAGAATAGAATATTGGGCGCGGAAAGAGGGAAGAATGAACGCTCGCTCCTCTCGCGTCGGTCGGTCGGTCGGTCGGTCGGTCGGTCGGTCGGTCGGTCGGTACGGTTGGCGCGCCGCGGTCCTGCCCGCGCCGCCCGCCCGCGCCCTCTACTTACTATTAGCTACTAGTGTAGTAGAGTAGGTTTTTGTGAAGGACTACATCGCGCTATGTTCAATGTACCAAGCTTCAAGCTAGTAGCGAGGAGCTAGATACGGCATACGGCACCAGCAGGCAGCACCAGCACTACGTACTGTTGTATTTACTGACAGCAGGAAGCAGGAACACAATCGTAGCAACACTCTCGCATTGATCAACCAACCACTCGCAAAATGGAAACAGCATCTTTCTCCGTAGGAACTTCCAAGAACGCCACGACCGCAGTTAGCACAACAATGGACATGTCTCTCGGTAGGTATTCATGAACGTTCTTCGTCTAGTAGAATTTGTTACTCTTTCACGATTGCCTTCGTTAGCATGCAGATTGCCTTCGTTAGCATGCAGATTGCCTCTCTATCTCTCTTCAATGTTGGACCGCATTGCGGTATTATATCCTCGGGCATCAGGGCATTGACGCTTTATTTCTGGGGTTGATCGATGGCAGAGACAACACTCGATCTAGCTAGAACAGAACCGGGGAGATCTTTCATCGTTCTAGCAGTAGATTCTGTTCCATTCGGGACGTTGAAGAGATGGACACGGAAATGATGCGAATCGAGTTCTATGGACATTTATAATAGCGCTTAGAGGGCATTGTACGTCCGCTAGACTCCTAAGCTCACTTGTTACGAGATTAGAAGTGTGCGTCTAGCCGCAGCAGGTGTCATTGGGGCCTTCTGTGCTAATCTGATTGCCTGTTTGCTTCCAGAAAGCTCTCGGCAGTGACACCAACGTTGTAGTGCAGGGGAGCAGGGATTTCCGCTTGTTTCTGCAGGCGGCAAAGAAGTCCGTTCTGGATTCTCTGTGCGAGAACTGGTTCCGCTGCACCAGGCTTTGAACTCAAAACGCCCGTCTTTCTCTTGCCAATAAATCAATCATCTCTCTCGTATCCTCACCACATGCAAACATCAACTCACACAATTGATACCACACTGCATTCTACTTAAATCCATTCCACTCTGCAACGTAGACGATCTCATCAAAGCCAGGCGCAAAGACGCTGCATCACGACCAAAGAAAACCGCAGAACCCAAAACAAACCGTTCCAACATCAAGGACAAATCCACCACCCAATCCAAACAGAACAAACCCACCAACGCTCAGAAATCAATTGGATCGAATAAGGCCAAGCGCAATGCCCAAATGGCTGCCAAGAGGGGTACGGCGCCTTCTGCCAAGGCTTCCCCCATGGATGTCGAGAGGGAAGTATATCGTCAATCCCGTAGTGGTGGAGGCGGAGGCGGACACAAGGCTGGAAATCAAAATGATGCAGGGCCAAGGAGGTCAGGAAGGGTTCGTTCCAATAATGCAAAGAATAATACATCCAATAAGACTGCAGCAGATCAAAAGGTGAAGAAGAGGAATACAGCACAGCAGAAGAAACAGGGTCAGCAGAATCAGAAGAAACAGGGTAAGGAAGAAGTTGTTTTGCCTACCAAGAAAGCCATAGGGGCAGCGAAGCAAGCGTTGCATCAAGCGGGGTACAATGCTCCCCAGGGAATGAAAATGGTGGTTTCGTTTGTTGCTGCAGATGGAAGCAAGAATAATATCAATAGTGGTGGTGGAAAAGGAGGGAAACAGAAACAGAATCAGAATAAGAACCAGAATCAAACAGGACAGAAGAAGCAGCAGCAGCAGCAGCAAAACAATAATTCTAGAGGTGGGGGAAATAGTAGAGGTAGAGGCGCGCGTCGCTAAATCGTATTATGAAGGTCGGGATCAAAGGGAGAACATGAAGATGCGTAAACTACCTCCAGTTTATTATTAGACCACGTATTTGACAAAAGTCTTGATAATCTCCTCTT
>Ga0209712_10004415_pt1 | contig 11176 bp, 9 predicted proteins | sample ArcOceMetagenome_FD_187443 | JGI IMG/M metagenome (GOLD analysis project Ga0209712, IMG submission 187443) | Marine eukaryotic phytoplankton communities from Arctic Ocean - Arctic Ocean - Greenland ARC118M Metagenome (SPAdes) (version 2) | ecosystem: Environmental > Aquatic > Marine > Oceanic...
CACGATTGCGTTAAAGAAAATCTTCCAAAAGATCAGGTCTGTTCAGCGAAATAACTTTTTTAGAGTCAGATTAAATTATCTTTGTTATAAAAATTCGTATACTAAATTAAAAAATATCATAAAGGCTTAAAATGAGTAAAGAATTATCGCGATGCACATTTGCTATCATCTCCCACCCCGATGCGGGAAAGACGACAGTTACTGAAAAACTAATTTGGTTTGGAGGAGTTGTCAGAGAAGCTGGTATGGTTAAGGCGAAAGCTGGTGGAGAATCTGCAAAATCAGACTGGATGCAAATGGAGCAAGATAGAGGGATCTCGATTACGTCATCGGTTATGAGTTATCACTATAATAATCGCTATGTTCATTTGCTTGATACTCCAGGACATAAAGATTTCTCAGAGGATACCTATAGGACTCTCACGGCCGTTGAATCAGTTTTAATGATGATCGATGGAGCTAAAGGGGTTGAGGAGCAAACTCAAAAATTAATGGATGTTTGTCGATTACGAGACACTCCCATCGTAACCTTTATGAATAAATTTGATCGAGAGTCTCTGGATGCATTTGAGCTTATAGATAATATTGAAAAAGAATTATCTATTCAATGTATACCAATGACATGGCCTATTGGCATGGGTGTGGATTTTAAAGGTGTATATGATCTTCTCACAAAAAAAGTAAGAGTCTTTGGCGATAAAAAAGATCCTTTTAATCCAACCATTATTGATGCAACTGATTTAAATAATCCCATTCTCGTAAAATATATTGGAGCAGAGCTTCGTGATAAATTAGAAGAAGATTTAGGTATGGTAGAAGAGCTTATTCCTGAGTTCTCTATGGAAGAATACCTTGCAGGGATTCAAACTCCTGTTTTCTTTGGATCAGCACTCTATAATTTTGGGGTTAAAGAAGTTCTCGATATGATTACAGTCAATGCCCCAGGTCCTCGCGCAAGAAAGGCAAAGCTTGAACCCTTTGATCAGCACTCGGATGAAATTACAATTGATCCTAATATTGAAAAAACTTTCTCTGGATTTGTCTTTAAAATTCAGGCGAATATGGATAAAAAGCATAGAGACCGAATTGCCTTTATGCGAGTTTGCACAGGAAAGTTTGAGAGAAATCAAAAATTATTTCACGTAAGATCTGGTAAAGAAATTAAAATTGCTGCTCCTCAAATTTTTCAAGCACGTGACCGTGAAATAGCAGAAGAGGCCTATCCAGGAGATATCATAGGACTACATGATTCTGGGAAATTACAAATTGGTGATACCTTTACTGAAGGTAAAAAAATTATGTATTCAGGGATTCCATCATTTGCCCCTGAATTATTTAAAAAAGTTGTTCTAAAAGATCCACTAAAAGCAAAACATCTTGATAAGGGCCTAAGGCAACTTGCTGAAGAAGGTGCAACTCAGCTATTTGTAAGAACTGCGACCAATGAAAAAATGCTTGGGGCGGTTGGGGCCCTTCAATTTGAAGTCGTTAAATTTAGACTTGAAGATGAATACAATGTTCATGCTGATTACGAAATGACCCCATTTAATGGTGTACGTTGGGTAAAATTCCTTAACAAAAAACAAGAAGAAAAATTTCTAAGTGAATATAGTGGAAATATTCTTCTCGATGGTAAGGACAGAATTTGTTATGGCGTGAAGTCTCCATGGGATCTAAAACTATGCCTTGAGAAAAACCCTGAAGTAAAGTTCTATAAAAATTCAGATTATATTGAAAATCATCATTAATTTTTTAAGCGAAGATAAAATAAGTTCTCTTTCAGAGTGGTTATTTTATCTTTGTGAACCTCAATAGGTAAATCGATTATTTCTTTCGTCTCAATCGAATACTCATCTCCATAATACAGAGTAATATCTTTATCACTAATGGAGAATGGTGGGCCCGATTCTGAATCAAATTCGAGAGTAATGATCAACTGATTCGACACTTTTAGCTTTTTTATTAAAGATATATATTTAGCACGAAGATTAGTATTAAGGGCAATTAAGCTCGCTCGATCATAGAGATAATGAAATTGATATTGTGAAAAATCGATTTCAAAAATATCCCCACAAATAATCGTAATTTGACTAGAAGTATATTCTATCCAATAACTTTTTTGAGTTTTACTAAATTCTATCTTATTTTCAGAAAAAAATTCTTCACATGCAATGCTTGATAACTCAACTCCCACGACATTTAGACCTAGACTTGCAAGATAAATAAGGTCAAGAGACTTTCCGCAAAGAGGAACTAAGATATAATCTTTACTAGATGATGCACTCGAAAAAAAATCTTTATATTTGCTAAGTAAGTTATGAACACGATTTTGATGAAAGCCAATCTCTTTAGACTCCCATTTATTTAACCAAAATTCATTCACTAATTAACTTCCCAAGTATTACCGGACATAAGGAGTTTTTTAATATCTCCTTTTCCTTTTTTATCTAATTGATCATCTATTTGAGAGAAAAATCCGTCTTCATATGTATTTACTTCAATACGTTTTAAAACTCCAAGTGGCATAGGTCCATTTACACCATCTAGATTTGCTAGAATTTGAGCTAAACACTCATCAGTTGGATCATGAATAAAAAGTTTATCCTCATTACCACTCACTTCTACTTCCTTAAAGTGAAAGCCATCTTGAATCAGACCTCTATTATTATCTTTTCCAAAGATCATTGGTTTTCCCTCTTCGAGTCTAACTGTATGGTCATCTCGAACAGATCTATTGGTAAACTCATCGTGAATTTTATCATTGAAGATAATACAGTTTTGGAAAACTTCAACAATACTTGTTCCTTTATGAGCAGAAGCTTTCGCAAAGACTTCGATCATATGCTTTGGATCTGTATCAATGGTTCTGGCAAAAAAAGTTGCCCCAGCACCCATGGCAAACTTAGCAGGAGTAAATGTTCTATCAATTGACCCAAGAGGAGTTGATTTCGTTTTCGTCCCCTGTCTTGAAGTCGGTGAATATTGACCTTTTGTTAGCCCATAAATTTCATTATTAAAAAGAATAATATTTACATCTAGATTTCTTCTTAGAATATGTGCAAGATGATTTCCACCAATTGATAACCCATCTCCATCTCCAGTAATGATCCATACTGATAGATTAGGATTTTGGAGTTTTACCCCAGTTGCAACTGCTGGTGCTCTCCCGTGAATAGAGTGCATTCCAAAAGAATTTACATAATAAGGAAAGCGAGAAGAACACCCTATCCCAGAGATAACACATACCTCATGGGGAGGAACTCCTGCATTGGCCATTGCCATTTGAGCTGCTGCTAAAATCGCATAGTCTCCACAACCGGGACACCATTTAATTTCTTGGTCACTCATAAAATCTTTTTTAGATAGTTTTATTTTTTCAGTCATAGTAGTCACTTCTTACCCAAGAGTAATCTCTTTAGTTAACATTTGTACAAGTTCACGAACCTTAAAAGGTTTCCCTTGAACTTTATTATATCCTTTTGCATTCAGTGAAAATTTTGAATTTAAAAGATCTTTTAATTGCCCGCGATTCAACTCACAGACAACAATTTTTGAATAAGACCTTAGAACTTTTTCTAAATTTTTAGGGAACGGATTTAAATATTGAATATGAACATGGGCACAAGGATGCTGATAGTTCATCTCTTTTACTGCTTGATGAACTGACCCATAAGTTCCCCCCCATGACACAACAAGAGTATCTGCTTTAGCATTACCTTCAATCACTTGCTCAGGAATAAAGTTTGCAACCTTTGCAACTTTTTCTTCCCGAAGCTTTATCATTAACTCATGGTTATCAGGGTCGTAGGAGACATTTCCAGTTTCATTCTCTTTCTCGAGTCCACCTACTCTATGCTCAAACCCCTTCATACCAGGTGTTGCCCATTTTCTTGCCAGTGTCTCAAGATCTCTTTTATAAGGCTTAAAACCGTCCGTCAGATCTGTTTGATCCACAAAACGAGTTTTAATTTTTGGATAATCCCCATCAAGATCAGGGATCTTCCAAGGAGTGGCACCATTAGCAATATAGCCATCAGTTAAAAGCATAACAGGTGTCATATGTTCTAAACTTAATCTCGCAGCTTCAAAGGCCATATGAAAACAATCACTAGGTGACTTTGCAGCAAGAATAATCATTGGAGATTCACCATTTCTTCCAAACATCGCCATATTTAAATCAGCTTGCTCAGTTTTAGTTGGAAGTCCAGTCGATGGCCCTCCTCTTTGAACATCAATAACAACAAGAGGAATCTCTAACATCACAGCTAAATTTAAACCTTCACTTTTAAGTGCAATACCAGGTCCTGAAGATGTTGTAATACTTAAGGCACCAGCAAAGCTTGCACCAATTGATGAACAAATAGCAGCGATCTCATCTTCTGCTTGAAATGTTTTAACGCCATAATTTTTATGCTTTGATAATTCATGTAAAATATCTGATGCTGGTGTAATTGGATATGATCCTAAAAATAAATCAAGTCCTGCATTTTGAGCGGCAAATATAAATCCCCAAGAAAGAGCAATATTTCCAGAAATTTGTCTATAAGTTCCTTTCTCAATTTTAGCTGGAACAATATTATAAACTTCCGCACTTGCATTAATCGTATCAGCGAAATTATATCCCGATTTTAGTGCAATTGAATTTGCTTCTTGAAGAATTGGACTCTTTGCAAACTTTTCTTTAATCCATTTTAGAGTTGGTTCAAGATCTCTTGCAAACATAAAATAAGTCATACCAAGAGCATAAAAGTTTTTACAACGAGCTTTACCTTTCGTATCAAGATCTAAATCTTTGAGGGCCTCTTTTGTTTGCTCGGTGATTTTTGCAGAAATGATATTAAAGCCTTCAATATCCTCAAGAGGATTTCGAAGATAGCCTGCTTTTTTAAAACCAAGATCAGTAAAAGCATCTTCATTAACGATGATAGTCGCCCCTGCTTTTAGATCTTTAATATTTGCTTTAAGAGCAGCTGGATTCATAGCAACTAAAACATGAGGCTCATCCCCCGGAGTTGTAATTTCAATTGATCCAAAATGAACTTGGAATCCAGAAACACCAGCAACTGTTCCTTGAGGGGCACGAATCTCAGCTGGAAAGTCTGGAAAGGTAGCAAGATCATTACCCATTTGGGCAGCAGTATTAGAGAACTGAGTTCCCGTAATCTGCATCCCATCTCCGGAGTCACCACTAAATCTAACAACAATTTGTTCAATATCTTTCATATATAACTAGTCCTTATAAATAATGACGCCATAATACCAAACTGGTTAATATATGTATAGATTCAGAATGAAATATTCAATTAGCTAAATTGATGTTTTTAGCTCTTCTAGGTAATTCTCTAGGGTGGGTATTAAGGCCCTAATTGGATCTAAGTTATTATCCTTGGCATAATGATGGATCATCTCGGTGATTTCTTCTAACTTAAAACATTTATAGCTTGCGGCCACACCTCTTTGTTTATGACAGTATGCACGAACTTCATCAAAATCATCAATTTTAAGTGCATTTTGAAGAACTACTAGCTCTTCAAAGCGATGAGTTAAAAAGGTAGGGAAATAAGCTCTAATAGCAGGATGGAGCTCATACACTTTATCTGTTTTAGTAAATTCAAATTCATTTTCCATTATTCTTACTCTTTTTTATAGAATTCTTTTGAGTATTCTATTTTTTGTAATTGTCTGACAATAATTCTTTCCGCTAATCTCAGTGAAATTTTCTTAATTTCACCTAATTCAAATGCTGCATCTGTTTCATTTTGCGGAACATCAATTTTATATAAAATCTGAAGAAGCTTATCGAGATTTGAGTTTATATAAAACTCAATTCTAATAGCTAACATCTCTTGAATATGTTTTAAGTAAGCATCTTCGGAACTTAGCTCTGAGCCCAAATTAGTAAGGTCAAAGTTATTTTTTAAAAATGAGAAGAGTTCTTTATCACTCATTGTTTTGGTATATGAACGGTAAGCTGGTTAAACGGAATAGTATAATGATGTTTATTACAGAGTTTTACAAATTCACTTTGAACTTTTCTCTCAATTTTATTTTTAAGATGGGCAATATCCCCAGAACATTTTATAAAAAATCTAATATCAAGAGAGCTTGCATTGGCCATATGAAAATCAATATTAAACTCATGAATATTATGTTTTAACTCTGGAATATCTTCAATCAGTAAATCTCTAACTTCATTTTTAAAGTGTGGGATAACTTCGCTAAATAAAGTCGATTGATGAGAATAATCAATCCCAAAATTAAATTCAACTCCAAAGCCTTTTGAAATATTTTTAAAGCTTAAAGCTAGAAAATCAATCGTTTGATACTGGACATGCTCTCCTCCGATGAGTCTAACTGTAACATGTTCAGGTGTTTGCTGAATAACTCTTGCCATTTTTCCATCAAAGTCAAGCCAATCACCTGCCTGGGTCGGAAACCAAGATTCTCCCTTATTCACTTTTCTTGAATGAGCTACCAAAAGCTCTTTTGTACTTACTTTAATATCTCCCCCTAAAAGAGATGGATTAGATAAGCGGCAATAATAACCCAAACTTTTTATCTCCCAAGGTAGTCCATACAATTGCACTCTTTCTCCCTCTCTAACCATTCCCAAATTAAGAATAATTTTACTTTGCTCAAAAAATTCTGGTAGGTACTGTTTTGAGCTCCAAACGAGGGCAGCTAATATAATCAAAATGACAGTGACAAGTACCCAGTCATTCAAAACATAAAGTGTGAGTAAAGAGAGAAAGAAAGCAACCATTGTTGTCACAGCACTATAAACCACCCTCAAAGGCCTTAAAGCCCATTGATAGACTTCAAAATTTTTTGATTTATGCATTCTAAACATCATGAGGTTTATAAATCTTCCTTGCCCTGTTTTAAATAACCAATAAACAAAAATAAAAACAAGTAGGGCCAAAACTAAATTTTTACCTTTCGTTTTAATAAATTCAAAAATTAAGGCCGAAAAAGTCGTCACTATTGACTGCTCAGCTTTATTTAAACTAATAATCGTGTATTGAAGATCTTCTTTTTTTTCACCTAGCTCTTTAACTAATTCCTTTGTGTCTTTTATAGATTCACGCAATTTTGACTTAAATTCCTTATTCTCATCTCTTGAATTAAACTCCTCAAGTGCTGCCAGGGCTTTGGTGGCATTCGCAAAACGAAAAGTCACAACGTCTAATTCGTCATTTAATTGCTGAATTTCCCTTGGTCTTTCTGAAATTTTCTTAAAAGTGTTAAGTACAGGATCGAGAATTTGTTTAATATCTTCAGTAAAAGTTGTCTTAGGTCTACTAGAGACCTTTTCTAAATCGATATTTGTAATGGCTTCAATAAAAGAGAATTGATTTTTTTCGTATTCAATTTCTAATTTAGAGAGTTTCGATTCGTTTTGTATGCGAGAGACCATATCAAGATCACTCTTAAGAGTCTTCTTTAGTCGATTCATTTCATACTTTGAATTAACTAAATCTCTCCAAATACGTTTAAGCCTATTGTCTTTAATTTTTTCAAATTTTATATCAAAAGGAGAACTACTTACTTCTTCATTCGATATTTCTTGAGCAAACGAAAGAGTTGAAATGAGAGTTAATGTTAATATAAGAAGAAGAGCTATTTTATTCATCCTTATATCTTATAAAACTATACTTAAATTGTTAAATAAAACTTTTAACCTGATTGATTATGTCCACAACATTGTACAAATAAAAAATTAAAGTTAAAATTATCTAGGGAGAATATATGAACAGAGACACTTTACTTAAAGAACTAAATCAATATTTAGGGATCTATGATTATGATGACTATTGCCAAAATGGCTTGCAAATAGAGGGGTCTAGGGAAATAAAAAAAATTGCCTTTGCTGTTTCTGCAACTAAAGAGTCAATCCATGAAGCAATTAAAAATAACGCAGATACATTAATTGTCCACCATGCACTTTTCTGGAAATTTCATGGGGCTAAAACCTTAACAGGCCCATTCTATAAGAGAGTTGCTCCTCTGATAAAAAATGATATTAATCTCATTGGATATCATCTTCCACTTGATGCCCACCTAGAAGTGGGTAATGCTAAGTCAATTGCAGATTTATTAGATTTAAAGGAAATAAAGGCTTTCGGCGATCACAAAGGTATGCCAACTGGTATTCGAGCACAATTTAAAAATCCGATTTTACCAAGTGAACTTGCAAAAAAACTTGAAAAGATTTTAAACCACTCTGTTATTCACAGCTCCCCTTCAAGTGATCCCATCCACTCAATTGGAATTATCACAGGTGGAGCAAATTCAAACTGGAGAGATTGTAAAAAATTTAATCTAGATGCCTATCTAACAGGTGAAATCTCAGAACATGATTGGCATGAAGCTAAAGAAGATGGGATACATTTTTATGCAGGAGGGCATCACGCCACTGAAAAATTTGGAATACAAAACTTAAAAGATTATATATCCAAGAAATATAATCATGAAAAAATAGAGACCTTCTTTATTGATAGTTTAAATCCAGCTTAGTTAGGCGACCTTAAAGGGATGATTATTTTGATTGTTTTGCCACTCATTGGTTGTGTACTCAATCATCTTTCCCCATTTCTCACTATCATAGGCCATAAGCTCATACCCGGCTCTATTTGACTTAAACCAGCGCTTAACGGCCTTAATATAACAGATCGAATTATTCCCAAGATCTATAAAACCTTCAATTTCTTTTGGAGTGATACTTCCAATGGCACAAAAACCACCTGCAGAGACTTCATGTATTTTAAAGTCCTTATTATTATATTTTAAATTCATATTTACGATAAAGCGCATATGCTTTCTTTCATTTTTATAAAATAATTTAAACTTAAAGCACTGATCAAAATATTTAAGATCACTATGAACAGATTTTAGATATTGAATTTCACTAATAGTTAAACTCTTTAGTATTTTCTGAAGCTCATTTTCAAAAATTGATTCGAAACCACTATAAGTAAAAATATTATTTACATTTACGCTATAATCTAGCTCTTTAATTGAGCACTGCTTATGCCATGGGAAATTCTTTAAGATTAAATACATATTTTTCTTAAATGGTTTATTCTTATAAATACTTCGAAAATCATTTTCTAAATTATTGAGATCTAAGTATTGAGCAAATGAGGGATTATTATTAATTCCACTATGCCGCTCTATTTTTTTACTCACATTTTTAAAACCAAAAAGTGCTCTATAAAAGCTTCTAACAGATGCCTTGGTTACAATGACAAGATAATCAGATTTAATTTTTTCTTTGCAGTAAATAACTGCAACTGAAGTGAGTGAAAAAAATAATCCTGCACTTCTAGAGCGCCAGTCCTTATGGACAGCGAGTCCAGTGATTTCTGATATTCTTTTCCCCGTACCTCTTAAGTCTGAAATATTTGTAAAATCATCAATGGGCAAACCAAGACTTGTATCAATAACTTGCGTAATCGTTGCAATGACTTTATTTTCATACTTTGCGATAAAGATCGTTGTTGTTGGTAATAAATTAAATTTTGTTAATCGATACTTTAAGTCATTTTGATTCGATAGATTTGTTTTTAGATAGGTATCATGCAATAAGCTTAATGCCTCTTCTAGCTCTTCTAAATTTTCTACTGCTTTATATTCAATCTTTTTAAATTTTCCCCTGGGAAGTTTTATTTCAAAGATATTTCTTATAAAGTGATCTTGCCATTTCTCTGGCAATGACCTTACTAACTTTAGAATGAATCGGCTTAAATACTTCATAAATAGCTATCGGTGAAAGCTATTTATTACTTGAGTGAATTTGTTATGTATCATACAAAGAGCATTAAATCTCAACTACTTATATCTATTTTCATCAACTTTATTAGGTAGAAGAAATTGGTTATCAAAGGTCAGCTCACTTTGAGTTTTAATATTTAATCTATAAGGATAAAATCCTCTTTTTGCTCCTTCGGCGAGTAAATAGTCATAAAGATCTATCGCTTTTTTAGAGTCTTTAGCCGAGTCTTTATTAAATAAGATAGGAATAGTGCTATCAAAGCATATATCATCAACAGTCGTTAGAGTGATAAACGAATTATATTCAAATTTACGACATGACTCTTCTATGAATTGACAGTACTCACTAACAACAGCTGGCTTCATCTCAACAAGTGGAGCATACCAAATAAGGCCACAGTTATCATCAGTAGGATTAAGCTTTACATGGTTAGGCTTTGTTAAATTTTTTAGGTAAGCAAGATTTAAAGCAACTCGATCAGGTCTGCCATTTAAAATATTATAAACTCCATCCATTTTTTCGACAAAAGATTTAATATCTAAATTAAACACTTTTGGAAAAAATTTACTCAATAAACGAAAGTATTTTTTATTTGATGAATTATAAAAGACAGATCTTTTTTTAATTTTTCGAAACTTTTTTTTCAGTATTTTTTTTGTGACCTTCACCATGCTTTTTTCACCATACATTCCTCCCACAATTGTCCATGAGGGTATACTAAAGGTTTTTCCTAGCTCCTGAAGCTCAGCGCTCGATAATATTTCTCCTGATTTAATTTTCTCTTCAGGATATTTTATTAGCATACTTAATACTCTTTCTTGATTAACAAGATTTATACCTCCTAAAGTTGAGCCGATGGTTTTTTTCAATTCCTTTATAACTTCAACACAGGCCTCTAAATCTTTGTTCGATTCTAAAATAAATAAAAACATTTCAATATATTTTGGTTTAGGAGCAAGCTTTATTGTCATTTGAGTGACAATTCCAACTCCAGATTGAGTAAAAATTCCATCTAAGTAAGGGCCTATTCCATATTTAAAAAGTTTATCTAAACGCGCCTGACCTATCTTAGTAAGGTTTCCTTGATAATAAGATCCATCTTTTAAAATCGCTTCAAGATGTGTTACTGCTGCGAAATGATCAGCATTTGGGGTTAGGCCATATCCTCTCTCCAATGCATTACCCACAACTGAACAATCAGGACCTCCTCCATGAACAGGAGCAATCCACTCATCGCCTTTACTAATAAGATAATCTGAGAGCATTCCATAGGTAACACCAGGCTCCACAGTCACAAGTCCATGCTCACTTTCAAAATCAATAATCTTATTTAAGGCCTTCAAAGAGATATGAACGCCATTATTAGAAACGGGGGAAGCACAACCGTATCCCCAGTTATTT
>Ga0209712_10004416_pt1 | contig 11173 bp, 8 predicted proteins | sample ArcOceMetagenome_FD_187443 | JGI IMG/M metagenome (GOLD analysis project Ga0209712, IMG submission 187443) | Marine eukaryotic phytoplankton communities from Arctic Ocean - Arctic Ocean - Greenland ARC118M Metagenome (SPAdes) (version 2) | ecosystem: Environmental > Aquatic > Marine > Oceanic...
TCGCCATACAACAAAGTTAGCCAGCCAGCAGCAGCTAGATAAGGCCCAAAGGGAATGGGATGGCTTTTGTCTTTACCTTGTATTGTCAGTAAACTGACACCCACAATCGCTCCAACAAATGAGGAAAGTAGTATCACTACTGGCAAATGTTGCCAACCTACCCAAGCGCCTATTGCAGCCAACAATTTAAAATCACCGTATCCCATGCCCTCCTTGCCGGTGAGTAATTTGAACGCCCAATACAAGCTCCACAAGCTTAAATAACCCAAAGCTGCGCCAATCAGCGCATCTTGGCTCGACACAAAAGGACTTTCGATACTGAGCAACAAACCTAACCACAACAACGATAAGGTTAATTGGTCTGGCAATAACATAGTATCTAGGTCAATAAAGGTCATAGCAATCAATAACCAAGTGGCTACGACAGCGGCAAAGCCCGCTAAACCAAAACCAAAATGCCAGGCGACTAAGGTAGATAACAGGCCAGTGGCCAATTCAACCAAAGGGTAACGACTTGAGATGGGGTTTTTACATTGGCTGCATTTTCCTCTGAGCAGCAACCAGCTAATTAAAGGGATATTTTCCCAAGCTCTAATCTTATGTTGGCATTTTGGGCAAGTTGAATCGGGTTTAACTAAATTGAATGGCCGTTCTTTGGGGTCGCTGGTGGAAGATGAGCCTTGATTTTCTGAAGCCGTATACTCGGCTATTTCGGCTAACCACGAGCGTTCCATCATAACGGGCAAGCGATAAATAACCACATTAAGGAAACTGCCTACCATCAAACTGACAATAAACACAAACCCCATAAAAAAAGCCGGTGAGTCAGCCATTAATTGAAACCATGCTTGCATAAATTAACTTATTAAAAATGAGTGAGACATAATGAATAATACCAGCTTGCCAGAATTTTAGCTCGCAAGCCATGGAAGAGGTAACAGTAACTTGAAAAAATAAAAATGACTTAAACCACATTACCCATTTCAAATATGGGCAAGTACATGGCGACAATCAAACCACCAATCACCACGCCCAATACAGCCATAATCATTGGCTCCAACAAACTCGTCAAGCCGTCCACCATATCGTCTACCTCTGCTTCGTATATAGTCGCCACTTTACTCAGCATCTCGTCAACCGCGCCCGCTTCCTCACCTATCGCTATCATCTGCACTACCATTTCAGGAAAGACAGCAGTAGAACGCATACCAACATTCATAGGAATACCAGCCGATACTTCCTTTTTGACAAACAAAATCGCATCACGAAATACAGCATTACCCGCCGCCCCTGCCGCCGAGTCAAGCGCTCCCATAAGGGGCACACCTGCCGCAAAAGTGGTCGCTAAAGTACGCGTGAACCTAGCAACAGAAGCCTTAACAAGAATGTCACCAATCACGGGGATCTTTAGAATTTTTTTATCGACAGCATCTCTGAGTTTAAGAGACTTTTTATGGGCTCTGGCAAACAAAATGCCAGCAGCAAATACCACGCCGGCAATAATCAAACCGTAGTTTTGCATACCCCGTGATATACCCAAAACAAACTGAGTAAAGGCAGGGAGTTCAGCACCAAAGCTAGAAAATATTTCTTCGAATTGGGGCACCACAAAAATTAGTAGGATAGTCGTAACGATAAAAGCCACAACCACCACCGCGATGGGGTAAAACATGGCTTTTTTAATTTTAGATTTAAGGGCTTCGGATTTTTCTTTGTAGATTGCAATCCGGTCATAAATTGTTTCTAAGGCACCGGATTGTTCGCCGGTTTCCACTAAGTCACAATATAGATCATCAAAATAATCAGGGTATTTACGCAACGTCGCTGAAAGCGGGTTACCCGCACTAACACTCGCACCTATTTCGCACAATAAGGTGCGCATGGTTTTATTGGCATGACCAGAAGCAATCATTTCGATAGTTTGTATTAAGGTGACACCGGCACTGAGCATAGTGGCAATCTGTCTGGATAATAACGCAATATCAACAGGCTTAATTTTCTCTGAGCCGCCAAACAAAGGTTTGGCGAGTTTCTTGACTCTTAAAGCAGAAATACCTTGCCTACGTAGTTGATTTTTAGCTTCAACAATAGACATGGCAGAAATTTCGCCTTTGACAACTTGCCCCCGACGATTCGAGCCGTTGTAAACAAAAATAGTGGGTGAAGTAGCCATAGTTTACCTTACTTGCTTCAAGTTCAAAATTAAAAAAGCCCGGAAAGTCCGGGCCTGTATTTCTGAAAAGTTACAAACTTAGCAAAGTGTAACTGGGGCACATACTGCAGCCCATGTAATAACTTTTGTAGTTGTGTTTTGGGTAGGTGTTATCGTAAACGTACCGGCGCCAGTTATAGTTGAATCCGTTGCTTTGGTTCCTGTAACCACACCGTCTAGAGTGGCTACACCGGTAGTTCCAGCTGCTGCAACTATGTTAGCCGGAACGCCATTAGCACCGCCGTCACAATCTGCTAAAGCAGTACCCATTTGCACACATATTTCGACCGCAGTTTTAGCAGCGGCAGTGGAGTTTGTCACTTCAGTAAAACGCGCTTTTTCTGTATAAGATTGGTAGGCTGGTAATGCAATCGCAGCCAAAATACCAATAATAGCCACAACAATCATCAATTCGATTAAAGTGAAGCCGCCTTGTTTTTTTGCATTGTTCATTTGAGTCATGTTCATGGTTTTATCTCCAACAGATATTTGTGTCAATTTAGGTTTTAAACGCTTTGCCAATTGCAGAAATAAGGCATTGTTTTTGAATTCCTAATTAGTATAGAACGACTTAAGCATCTGACAAGTATGCGGATACATACGTAAGTCTTAGTCATGAAATTCCACACTCAAAACGCACCTACCATTGTTTTTTAAATGACTTTTTTACAAGCTGCTTTTTACTCGAATTTTTGATAACACTATTATCAAATTTTCGAAGAACGGGTTTCTATTACTCTTAAGGACAAATCTATTGCTTGGATATGTTTAGTAAGAGCCCCTGACGAAATAAAATCGACTCCTATAGCTGATAAAGCCTTTAAATTTTCGATAGTAATATTACCCGACACCTCCAGTTTGCATTGCCCTTGGTTGACAATCACCGCTTGCTTGAGCATATCCAAACTAAAATTATCTAACATTACAATATCGGCCTTAGCCTCAATGGCTTGGTATAATTCTTGAATGTTTTCTACTTCTACCTCCACAGGTAAATCAGCGTGATGTTCCCTTGCTTTTATAACTGCGGCTTGTATCGAACCACAGGCTAGAATATGATTTTCTTTTATAAGGTAGGCATCATATAGGCCAATGCGATGATTTTTGCCACCGCCACAGGTTACCGCATATTTTTGCGCTAAACGCATACCAGGTAGTGTTTTACGGGTATCTAATAATTGCGTGTTAGTTCCGGCTAACTCTTTAACACATTTCGCTACGACAGTGGCCGTGCCTGATAGTGTTTGTAAGAAGTTTAAAGCGGTGCGTTCTCCTGTTAAAATTCGTCTCGCATTACCCGATACTCTTGCTATTGGTTGATTAACTTTTAGATCGTCACCGTCTTTGACATACCAGTTCAACTGAATATCTTTATCAAGATTAGCAAAAGTTTCTGTGACCCAAGCAGCTCCGGCTAATACACAATCTTCACGGGTGATAATCTCAGCGATAATGCTTTGTGTGGCGGGGATAAGATTAGCGGTAATGTCACCGAGGTCGACATGTTGTCCGTTCAAATCTTCTGATAATGCGATTTCAACCGCTGCTTTAATATCAATATTTTGCATAGTCTCTCTTATCATAATGGGAAATAATACTATTCTGTTTTAAAGCGAACTCTCATTGCGTTCCCGTCCAATTCACTCCCTTAATTTGGTACTAGAACAAGATTAGTTAATCAATAGACTTTGCTTTTCTCTGCGTTCTCGGCGGTTTAAATTACTTACTCTTTGGCTTTTCAACTACAAAAATTTTCACTGCAGTGATTAAGTAACGTCGGGCGATGAGCGCTGCGCTTCACAGAGGAAAAGTTAAGATGAATTGGTATAAGGGTTTACAGACTCTTATTTACAAATTCCGTAAAGTCAGCCATTCGCCTTTTTGGGTGAATTCTAATTGTTTTAATGCGCTCATTCCTAGCAATATTTCATTCTCTTTAAAACCTGGGTTTAAGTTTGCTCTAACATTATCTAATTGAATATCACCAATAGACAAACGTTGAATACTCGTTTGTGCCACCTGAACGCGTCCATTTGCAGTTTGTACCCAAGACGCCCTCCCCTTTTGCAAGTTAAGTTGCTCGGCCAAATGCATGGGTACTGATACATGAGTAGCACCAGTATCTAATAAAAACACCACCGGTTGACCATTAATAGCACCGCCACTGACGTAGTGCCCAGCCCGGTTTTGTTTGAGTCGCACCTCTTGCACACCTTGACCCGATGAGGAAATAGGCTCGGGATTAGGATTAAACTGCTTGGCAAGCTGATCATCGAACAGCAGCGTTAACAAGACCAAACCAATGATCCAAGCAACAATCAACATGCCTTTACCCATTTTACTTTGTTGCATTGATTAGTTCACTCTCCATAAAATTTGTCAGCGTTCGCTGATCCACTTTGATATGATATCAACATCAGGCCACTAAAACCGCTAATACCTTGATCAAGAAAGCCATTTTAACTCAAGCTGAATATTGCCCTACAACCCACTGTGACGAACGCCCTGAACAAGCTAACATCTCGCTGTTAGTGGTACACAATATTTCATTGCCACCGAATAGGTTTGGTGGGGACTATATAAAATACTTTTTTACTGGCTGTTTGGATCCTCAGTTACATCCCTATTTTGCCAGCATTTACCAAATGAGAGTGTCCGCTCATTGTTTAATTAAACGAGACGGGCATATTTTACAATTTGTGCCTTTTGACAAAAGAGCGTGGCACGCAGGCCTATCAAGTTTTCAAGGTGTTAAAAATTGTAACGATTATTCCATTGGCATTGAGCTTGAGGGTGCGGATCATATTGCTTATACCCAAACTCAGTATCAAAGTCTAAGTGCATTAACCAAAGAGTTGATGCAGGATTATCCTGGGATCACCCTGGGGCGCATTGTAGGCCATAATGACATTGCACCCGGCAGAAAAACCGACCCTGGCATCGCTTTTGACTGGCCAAGATATCGACAAATGATATAATTGTTTGGCTCAATATAACTAAGACAAAACAAGAGATAAAAATCATGACATTAATCAGCTTGTTGCTGGTATTACTAGTCGAACGCGTCACCACTAAATCCAAATATTGGCAAGCTGGGTTTTATGCGGATAAGTACTTGCAAAGCATTCAGTCTCGGGATTGGTTTAACTCGTCATCAAAATCTTGGATCTTGGCGCTCTTTATTTTTGTGCCTGTCATTATTGTCTATTTAGTCGTACAAAAATTTGCCGGTGGATTATTAGAGTTAGTCATCAGTACCGCCATATTGATGGTTTGTGTGGGTTGCCCCACTATCCGGGCTACCTATAAATGTTTTTTACAAGCCGCAAACAGAGGAGATTTGCAAGCATGCAGTATGTACGAGGATCAAATAAGTGGCGATGACAATGGAACTATTTCGTTTGGATTGAGCCTGGTTTGGCAAAACTACCGCCACTATACTGCGGTAATTCTGTGGTTTGCAGCCTGTGGTGCCGCAGGAGCTATTTTATATGTATTAGTCAGAGAATTAGACTCGAAATTATCAAGTGATAATGATCAAGTCGGTAATCAAGTGAAGCGATTACTCAACATTGTTGACTGGATACCAGTCCGTATAACGGCATTGGGATTTTTATTGGTTGGGCATTTTTCTCGTGCTTTTCCCACTTGGTTAGGCTATTTACCGGATCCAGCAGTGCAGGCAAAAACCTTGTTGTTAGATGTATCAAAAAAAGCCGAAGAGATTGAACCAGATGAAAACGACTGTACCGAAGAACCCTGCACCTTAGTTCGCTTGGCTAAAAGAAATGTGATGTTTTTGTTGGTAATCATTGCATTGTTAACCTTATCTGGTTGGATTAACTAACAGGTCTGACCAGAAAAGTTTTACCCCTATCAAATTGATTTTTATATTCTTTATTTGTTTTACCTTCGGTTTCATTGGTCATTTGTAAAATTAACATTTACCCAAAGGCCAATGTCTAATAAGCTAATGCAGCTTTATGGTCTTACCAATTTACCAAACGACCACTTTTTTGCTGTTATATAACGTGGAATTATTGAATGCGTCGAGTGCAATCTAGAAAATTATCTGATGATATTATGGAGCAGTTAGAATCTATGATAATAGACGGCAGATTGCTGGCCGGACAAAAACTTCTATCAGAACGTACTCTAGCGGAACAATTTGCAGTCTCTAGGCCTTCAGTAAGAGAAGCTATTCAAAAGCTCGAAAATAAAAATTTAGTGGAGCGCAAACAAGGCGGAGGGACTTTTGTTAAGCCCCGCCTCAACGAATTGATTACTGATCCTCTTCTATTGCTTTTTTCCGACAAACCAGAAATGCAATTTGATCTACTTGAATTTCGCCACGCATTAGAAGGCATGGCTGCTTATTATGCAGCCCTGCGAGGTCAACCAGAAGATTACCGAGCGTTAGAAAGCGCATTAGATGCACTGCCCGATGATTCAACAGATAAAAGCCAACAAGCTGTAGCCTTAGTTAACTTTTATCTGACAATGGCTAACGCTGCCCACAACATGGTTTTACAGCACGTGATGCGCAGTCTACAGTCTATGCTGCAAGACAACATCCAACGTAACTTAGAGGTATTGGCAAAACATGCTGATGCGGCTCAAAATATAAACCATCAAAGACGTATAATAGTCGAAGCTATTTTAGCAGGTGATCCTGAACAGGCTCGCAAGGCTAGTAATGAACACTTGGCATATATTGAAGACACATTACTGAACATTAATCGGCAAGACATGCGTATGCAGCGTGCGCTGCGTCGAATAGAAGTGAATTAGATTAAAGTAAATTAACTATTTCATTGAATGTGTTACGGCATATTCAAGGATGAAATGAATAACAACTTATTGAAACATTAAGCAAAACGTGTGTTGTTCACTTGTTTTATTTATTCGTCATAAGTTCCTACATTAACAAACTATAAATAAGGAAAGCACCATGGCTGATATGATGCATCCGGATGTGGATCCACAAGAAACGCAAGAGTGGTTAGACTCTTTAGAAACTGTTTTTGAAGAAGAAGGCGCAGAACGTGCGCATTTTCTTTTAGAGGCGCTAATTGATAAAGCTCGTCGAAGTGGAGCGCATTTACCTTATGACGCAACTACTGCGTATATCAATACGATCCCAGTAGTGCAAGAGCCAACGATGCCCGGTGACCAAACAATCGAAGCGCGTATTCGGGCTGCAATACGTTGGAATGCTTTAATGATCGTGTTGCGTGCTTCTAAGAAAGACTTAGATCTTGGTGGCCATATCGGTAGCTTTGCTTCATCTGCCATGTTGTATGATGTAGGTTTTAACCACTTCTTTAAGGCACCTAACGACAAAAATAGTGGCGACTTTATTTTTTACCAAGGCCATATTTCTCCAGGTATCTATGCTCGTTCTTTCCTTGAAGGCAATTTATCAGAAACCCAATTAAATAACTTCCGTCAGGAATGTGATGGTGAAGGTATTCCTTCTTACCCACATCCTCACCTAATGAAAGATTATTGGCAGTTTCCTACTGTGTCTATGGGCTTAGGCCCCTTACAAGCTATCTACACCGCGCGTTTTTTAAAGTACTTAACTAACCGTGGTATTAAAGATTGCTCGGAACAAAGAGTATATTGTTACTTAGGTGACGGTGAGTGTGATGAGCCAGAATCTTTGGGGGCTATTGGTTTGGCTTCACGTGAAGGTTTAGACAACTTAACCTTCGTGATCAACTGTAACTTGCAACGTCTGGATGGACCGGTTCGTGGTAATGGCAAAATAATTCAAGAGCTTGAAGGCACATTCCGTGGTGCAGGTTGGGAAGTAGTTAAGGTCATTTGGGGTAGTTATTGGGACGCGCTTCTTGCTCGAGATAAGTCAGGTAAACTATTACAATTAATGAACGAAACAGTAGACGGTGAGTACCAAAATTGCAAAGCCAAAGGCGGCAAGTACACCCGTGAAAACTACTTCAACAAATATCCTGAAACAGCGGCATTAGTAGCCAATATGTCTGACGAAGATATATTTCGTCTAAATCGCGGTGGACATGACCCAGTTAAAGTATTTGCTGCGTACCAGAAAGCAATGGACACCAAAGGCCGTCCAACCGTTATTTTAGCTAAAACCATTAAAGGATTTGGTTTAGGGGCATCAGGTGAAGCGTTAAACATCGCGCACAACGTGAAAAAAATGGACGTGGACTCCCTTAAAAAATTCCGTGACCGCTTTAATATACCTGTTGCAGACGAAGCCATTGTTGATTTACCTTATTTTAAATTCGCTGAAGACAGTGAAGAATATAAGTATATGAAAGCCCGTCGAGAAGCATTAGGGGGTTCATTGCCACAGCGCAGTGTGCAAGTAGAAGAGCAACTTGAGATGCCTGAATTAAAAGCCTTTGATGCTATTTTAAAAGGCTCAGGGGATCGTGAAGTATCTTCTACTATGACGTTTGTACGCGTATTGAATGTCTTATTGAAAGATAAGAAAATGGGTAAACGTGTAGTGCCTATAATTCCTGATGAAGCCCGTACTTTTGGTATGGAAGGTTTATTCCGTCAAGTCGGGATTTACGCTAACGAAGGTCAAAAATACACTCCTCAAGATGCTGACCAAGTGGCTTTTTATCGTGAAGATAAAAAAGGCCAAGTTTTACAAGAAGGCATCAACGAACTTGGAGCCATGGCTTCTTGGGTCGCAGCAGGTACATCCTACTCAACGTGCAATGCCACTACTATTCCTTTTTATATCTACTACTCTATGTTTGGTTTCCAGCGGGTAGGCGATTTAGCTTGGGCTGCCGGCGACAGCCAAGCCCGTGGGTTTTTGTTAGGTGCAACTGCCGGTCGTACCACCCTAAACGGCGAAGGTCTACAACACCAAGATGGGCATTCACATGTGCAAGCTAACTTGATCCCTAATTGTGTAACTTATGACCCAACTTATGGATATGAAGTAGCGGTAATCGTTCAAGACGGTTTACGCCGGATGTACACTGAAAACGAAAATGTTTTCTATTACCTCACCTTGATGAATGAAAATTATCAACACCCTGCTATGCCAGAAGGTAAAGACGTAGCTGAACAAATCATCAAAGGTATTTATAAATTAGAACGAATAGAAGCTAAAGGTAAGGCCGAATCTAATGTTCAATTAATGGGCTCAGGTACTATTTTGAATGAAGTACGTAAGGCGGCCCAAATATTGAGTGAAGACTACAATGTTTCTTGTGATGTTTATTCTGTTACGTCTTTCAATGAATTAGCCCGTGAAGGTCAAGACGTGGTTCGCTGGAACATGTTAAATCCAGAAGCTACGCCTCTAACTGCGCACATCGGTCAAGTCATTACTAAAGACGCAGGCCCTGCTATTGCAGCTACTGATTATGTAAAAGGTTATTCTGACCAAATACGTGCGTTTATAGATACCGATTATCGTTGTTTGGGTACCGATGGTTTTGGCCGCAGTGATAGTCGTGCAAATCTACGAACACACTTTGAAGTGAACGCTGCTTATGTAGTAGTGGCTTCTTTGTACGAGTTGTCTAATCGTGGCGAAGTTGAGAAGAGTGTTGTAACTAAGGCAATTGAACGCTTTGAAATCAATACAGATAAACTTAACCCACTTTACGCCTAATACTGACTAGATAAGGAGTTTTACATATGTCTAATATTCAAAAAATTCTAGTCCCTGATGTAGGTGGCGAAGAAGTTGAAATAATTGAAATTTGTTTTGCCGTTGGCGACACACTTGAAGCCGACGAAGGTATTGTTACCGTTGAAACTGATAAAGCATCAATGGATATACCCGCCCCTTTTGCGGGTGAACTCACCAGTTTATCGGTAAAAGTTGGTGACAAGATCAAACAAGGTGATGTGATTGGTGAAATCAAAGCTGCGGGGGCAAGTGCTACAGCTGATTCTTCTGAAGTTGCTACAGCTGATTCTTCTGAAGTTGTGCCAGCCGCTCCAGCAGCAGAAACACCTGCCCCGGCTGTTGAGATGCCTGCTCCAAAAGCTGCACCTACAAAACCTGCTGTAACCACAGCGAGTGAACTAGTTGAAGTAGCCGTGCCTGATATCGGTGAAGACGGTGAAGTAGACGTTATCGATGTACTAGTATCTGTTGGTGATGTGATTGAACAAGAAGACGGTTTAATTACCTTAGAAACTGACAAGGCCACCATGGATGTGCCCTCTAGCCATGCTGGAACAGTTAAAGAAGTGTACATCTCCACTGGCGACAAAGTGAAGCAAGGCACTGTTGTAATTAAACTTGAAACGGCTGGAGTTGCGTCTATCGAAGCGGCACCTGCCATTGCTGAAGTGCCGGTATCGGCGCCTGCAGAAGCAGCTCCCGCGGCAGTAAAACCTGCACCAACACCCGCGGTTCAAGCTCCAGCGGTTCAAGCGCCAGATTCCACATCAGGCGGCAAAGCACACGCGTCACCTTCAGTACGCAGAGTAGCCAGAGAGTTTGGTGTGAACTTAAGCTTAGTCGCAGGTTCCGGTCCTAAAAAACGTGTGCTAAAAGAAGACGTTCAAGCCTATGTTAAAGCAGAATTAGCCAAACCTCGCTCAGCCAGTGGCAACGCAGTTGTCGCTGGAAATGTTTTGCAAATTGCGACGGTTAAACCTGTTGATCATGCTAAGTTTGGTGAGATTGAAGTATTACCATTAACACGTATTCAGAAAATATCTGGCCCTTTCTTACACCGTAACTGGGCAACTATCCCCCATATTACTCAGTTTGATGAGGCGGATATCACGGATGTAGAAACGTTCCGTAAAGAGCAAAACGCTTACCATGCTAAGATCAAATCAGGATTAAAAATTACACCGCTAGTCTTTGTGATGAAAGCAGTTGCTAAGGCATTGGAAAAATACCCCGCCTTTAACTCTTCTTTATCTGATGATGGCGAAAGTTTAATTCTAAAGAAGTTTATTAATATCGGTATCGCAGTTGAA
>Ga0209712_10004417_pt1 | contig 11172 bp, 8 predicted proteins | sample ArcOceMetagenome_FD_187443 | JGI IMG/M metagenome (GOLD analysis project Ga0209712, IMG submission 187443) | Marine eukaryotic phytoplankton communities from Arctic Ocean - Arctic Ocean - Greenland ARC118M Metagenome (SPAdes) (version 2) | ecosystem: Environmental > Aquatic > Marine > Oceanic...
TAATCGTCATTTACAGAAGCGATGCCCTAGAAACTGTCAATATCGTTTGGGAATTAGCATTAGTTTTTGCATTATTTGGTTGCGTTTTATTGCATGAGTTTGGTCATGCTTTATCAGCAAGGCGTTACGGCGTAAAGACTTTAGATATTATTTTATCAATCATTGGTGGCGTTGCAAGGTTAACGAGGTTGCCCGAGAAGCCATGGCAAGAATTAGTAGTTGCCGCAGCAGGTCCAGCCGTGAATGTTGTGATTACAGCCGTAATTGGACTTTTATTATGGATAACTGGGAATTTTGATTTGCCTTACGCTGGAGTAATTGACAGCAGTAATTTTTTACCAATTTTGGCTTTCGCCAATATCGCTCTAGCCGTTTTTAACTTAGTGCCAGCATTCCCGATGGATGGCGGAAGAATATTAAGAGCAGGTCTAGCGATGAAATTAAGCCGACTTCGAGCGACATTTATCGCCATGGTAGTTGGACAAGTTTTAGCTACTGGTTTTGCAGCTTATGGGATTTATTCGGGAAATTACACCTTAATTTTTATCGCTGTTTTTGTGTTTTACGGAGCTGCGACAGAATATCGAGGTATCAAAAAAGAGACAGCACTTTCAAATCACAAAGTCCGTGACACCATGGAACAACAATTCTGTATTCTGCAGCAATCACACGCAATGAATTACGCCATTCAGATGTTGACAAATACAGGACAGCAACACTTTGTCGTCTTAAATCTAATGAGCTTAGAAGGTGTTTTGACACATCAAAATATTCTGAAATCTATCCATGAAAAAGATACGCTCAGTCCGATTTCAAAATATATGACTAAGGATTTTGTAGCCCTGTCTGCGGATGATAATATCAAAAATGCGTACCATTTATTCCAAAATAATAATTATGAAATCATTCCAATCATCGAAAATGGAGTCGTTATCGGAATTTTGGATAAGACAAGTTTAAATGAATTTTTAATTACTCAAGAAGCAAAATAGCAGAAGTTGATAATATTTAGTACGTAATTGATCGTCGTATAATCCATTGAAAACCAGTTATTTGTTATATTAACAAATAACGATTATTTAATAATACCTACTTGACGTAACAATGAATTCCGGCTTGATCGTCAAATCTATAAAACCCAAGCTGGAGTCTGAGAATATGTTAGAAACGTGTAACTTTCCAAAGGAAAGTCGTTATAACGATTAAATATTTATTAACAAAAAGGTATTTTATAGGAAATCATATCATGGTAAAATATTTACGCCTTTATACCAAAGTACCTCAAAACATTATATACATGAGAAACCAATTACTTTTTACTGCTTTTATCGCTACGCTTATTTTATCAAGTTGTCAACCTATGGAAAATAATAATGAAGACATTCATGGAAAATGGCAAGCAATTTCTTGGGAAGTTGCAGGAATCGAAAATTTGGGAGAAGGTGCAAACGTTCTTTTTGAATTTAAGGTAGATGATAATTATACGGCTTCATTTGGAAGCTCGGCAGAAAGTGGCATTTATCGCTTGGAAAGAACGAAATTATATACAACTGCAGAAGGTAAAATTGAAAAATTAGTTGAAATTGAATTAGCGAGTATTGATACGATGAAGATGAATATGAATCGTCAAGGAACAGCAGAAGTGATGACTTTAGTTAGAGAATAAGGAACACAGAACAAAGCCAAAAACTTAATGGACTTATTAGTCTTTATAAAATCAATGACTTTAGCTTTTTCCTATTAGAACCAATTATAAAAATGAACACTTTTTTATTGATTTTGAATAAATAGCAATATTTGGGCTCAAAATTTCGGTTATTTCAGAAGCGGTCTAACATTTAAAGAAAACCGTCATTCCAACCTTAGTAGTAAGTCAAGTTAATCATGTCGGTATTTTTTGACAAAATATTGCCGATAACTTCGTTAAAATTTATTTTCATAACTATGGCTATGTAAAGAAATTTTGCCTCGTTCTCGACAAATTTTGATATAAAATCTACTCGACACTATTAACTTGACTTACTACTTAGTCGGGATGACGGTCTTTTTTTTTAAATTCCTACTTTCAGCTGTCTTTCATAAACATCAAAATCGCAGCAAAAGCAGTAATCAAAAGCGTAAAAACAGAAGCCAAACTCATGGAATAACGGATATGACTGATAAATAATAAAATATCGGCTTTATGTTCCGGATATTTCGGCAAAATCTCTGCTTCCAAACGTTCCCGACTCACAAAATGAACCGGCTTGAATTCCACTTCATTTTGTACCAATCTTTTATAAACCTTAAATACTTTCACTCGAAAGTAAACATTCAGAAATAAAAGTCCCAAAAAAATACCTATAATCAGAAAAAGTAGAAAGTTGACCATTTTAATAATGTGTTCCTAATGAATAATTAATGTGTCAAAGTTACAGTAAATCAATATGATTCAGCGTTATTTTAACGAAAAGTTATTTTCAACATAATAAACTGAATTGTAACCGTATTGGTTGTATTATTGTATTATTTGACTGCAAAAATAGTCAAACTCTAATCACAAATTACTAATCACTTATATATGAAAAAGATATTTTTTAGTGCCTTATTTTTATTCGCAATTACATTCACTACAAATGCTCAAAAGGCATCTGATTTAAAAGCAAATGCTTGGCAAACACTGAGTCTGGTAACATTCGACTCTAAGTTTGACGAGATGTTAGGAATAGATATTCAAGTACCTAAATTTAGTCCAGCAGTAAGGAAAATTGAAGGTAAAACGGTTGAATTACAAGGTTACATTCTACCATTAGAAGGACGACGTTCACAGAAATATTTCATCTTTTCGGCTTATCCGTATAGTTTATGTTTCTTTTGTGGCGGAGCTGGTCCAGAAACGGTTGCTGAAGTTTATTGCAAAGATTCCATAACATATACGACAAAAATGATTCGAATTCGAGGAAAATTATCTTTGAATAAATCCGGCGATTTAGATAAAATGATTTATATTTTGACAGATGTAGAATTGATAAAATAGAACGTGAAAAACTTGAACTATAAAAATTATAAGAGAATATAGGAGTAGACAAGCCTAAATATCAGGTTTCAAATCAAAGAATTTTATTCTATTTTTATCATTTTTTGAACGCTGATTTTTATACTGAAATTTTCTCTAAGTGCGACAACGGTTTCGGAGCTATTTTCACAACGGTTTCTTGAATATCACCAAAAGTAAATTGATTTTAAATTAATAAATCAAACTAAAGGATAAAGACCTGACGGGTTTTCAAAACCCGTCAAACTTGTAAATTTACAATTTATCAAAAATAACAACTTCATTTTCCCTCACTAAAAACCAATAGTTCTTTTGCGTAAAAACAATTTCATTTTTGCCAATTTCAAAAGGTAAATTAAGGCGTTTTTTATCTAACGTTTGAAAATGAAAAGTATGAAAAGTCCTCTCTTTTTGATAAAATAATTGATTGTTAATAATTTGAAAATTCGACAAGTTGGTAATCGCGATTATTTGTAGGAATTGTCCGAAATTATCAAAAACTAAAATCCCTGTTTCCGGATTATTCAGATAAATTCGATTATTTTTTTCAATCAAAAAATTCGGATTCAAATCATCAATCAGAGCATTCAATTCATTACTTTCTATCAAGACTTGACCTTGATTATTGATTTTTTTCAATTGAAAAGTCGTGTTATCATAAATCCATAAATGATTATCGCTCGAAACGGCCAATGTATTGATTTGAAAGAATTCGAAATGGGAAAGGTTAATTGTCGAAATAGGATTTAGCGTTCTATCCAACCAAACAATGGTTTGAAAATCTTCAAAAAAGACTAAAATCTGAAATGGATTTGTCGCATCAATATATGTGATTTCACCTAACGTTCTATCGTGAAAATGAAAAAGTTCTTGACCTTCTGCACTGTATTTTATCAATTCGTCATTTGGCGTAACAAGATAAATTTGGTTGAGTTTATCCGTTGTTACGTATTTGGATGATTTTGGAATCGTCACCTCATCCCTAACCCTTCTCCTAAAAGAGAAAGGGACAATACTCGACTTTCTTAAACTCGTAAAGTTGAGTTTTACACTTTCAGAAAATTGAATGATTGACTGATTTAATTCCGTAAAGTGGAGTGCGGTTCCCTTCTCCTTAAGGAGAAGGGTTAGGGATGAGGTAATCACAAAAAAAGTGATCAAAAAATTATTTCGGACTTTCCCAATTATTGCAGAGTGCTTCATTTTCAAAGAATTGAATTTTAATCTCGTTTTCATCCACAACTAGATACGAATGTCGATGAAACCATTCACCGAGATTAATATAACGACTTTTACCGTTTTCCAATTGTAAATTCATAGGAATATGACGATGACCGAACACAAAGTAATCGTAATAATCAGACTTTAACTTTCTATTTGCATACGCATAAAGCCATTCATTCTCCTTTGTGGTATAATCCGTTTCACCTTTATATTTTCGACTACTTTGAGAAAATAAATTCGCTAATCCGACGCCAAAATTTGGGTGTAATCGAGCAAAGAGCCATTGACAAAATGGATTCGAAAATACTTTTTTCATCCATTTATAACTGTGATCGCCAGGGCCAAGTCCGTCACCGTGACCAATGAAAAATTTTTTTCCTTTTATTTCTCTAATAATCGGTTCTCGATAAATTGGAATACCAAACTCTTCCTCAAAGTAACGAAACATCCACATATCGTGATTTCCAGTGAAAAAGTAAATTGGAATGCCAGCATCTCGTAATTCTGCCAATTTTCCAAAAAACCGAACGTAGCCTTTCGGCACGACCGTTTTGTACTCGAACCAAAAATCAAAAATATCACCAACCAAATAAATCGCTTCCGCATCTTGCTTAATGAAATCTAACCATCGAACAATACAACGTTCTCGCTCGTTCGTTTCTATTGTCAAATGAAAATCGGAAGCAAAGTATATTTTTCCCACGTTTTTTTAAGTTGTAATTAGGTAATTATAATTTAAACTATGAATTAACTTGATTAAATTCGCTGCAAATTACAAAAAGTAAAATTACGATTGTGAAATTATGACAATCAAATAATCGTAACACACCAAAAACAAAAACACTTGCATCTTTTAATTTGTGTTTTTGTTTACAATGAAAACTGCCAAAACGAATTATAAATGATGAAAACTTTCATGATTAAAATTATTTAGTTGTTAAAAATAACAGTCAAATAATCAAAGTTATTCACCATCTATAATTCATCACTAAAAATAAATATGCGACTAATTTATCTTCAACGAGCAGTATTGTTCGTTTTCGTCTTTTGTACTTTTTTTCTACCAAACTGTTCTGAGCAGCAACGTTCTACCTTACGTCCTAAGCCGAATGCAATCGGAACACCGGCACAAACTTTAATAGTTATCGAGCAAGAACTTTGGGATTCTCCGGTTGGCGATTCAATTCGTTATAATTTGGGCGCAGCTTTTCCACTTTTACCAGCACCAGAACCAATTTTGGATATGACCAATATCAAGTTCGAGGATATGCGAGATATTAAATTTCAATGGAAAAATATCATTTTTGTTGGCGATCTTGAAAGTCAATCTGAGACGGCACAATTTATTAAAAAAACTATTGGAGAAGAAGCGGAAGCAAGTGCAGCCGAAGATATAAATTATAATTACGCTGCTCAAAATGACCGTTGGGCGAAGAATCAGCAAATTGCTTATATTTTTGCGAATGGAAAGGAAAATCTTGCAAAAGCAGTTTCACAAAGAGCAAAAGTGATTATCGGTAAAGTTTATAAAAACGATAAAACGATGATTCAAGCGACTACTTACTCGATGGGAAAAGCGGAAGGAATCATCACGGATTTGAGAGCAGATTTATTAATTAACCTGAAAGTTCCAGGCGATTATCGAATTGCTTTTAAGAATGATGATCATTTTTGGTTGAGAAAGGAAACTCGAAAAGTTGATATGAATCTCTTGATTCAAAAAATTCCTTATACAGAAGGTGTGGCCGTTGATAAAGAAAATATCATCCGAATCAGAAATGAATTTGGAAAAGATTACATCGCTTCCGGCACCGATAATACTTATATGTCAACAGATTTGACCAGCCTTAAACCACCAGTTTATTTCAATCAAATAGCCGTCAATGGGAATTACACATTGGAAGCAAGAGGTATTTGGAGAATGGAGAATGGATTTATGGGTGGAGCTTTTGTCAGCTATTTGGTTTATCATGAAGCGACTCAATCCTTGATTTTTATGGACGGTTTCGTTTATGCACCCGAACTTAGCAAACGTAAGTATATTCAGCGTTTGCAGGTTATTATGGATTCTTTAGAATTCTTAGGAACAAAATAATTACTTTAATCCGGGAACAGAGAATTTTGAATCAATACATTTAACTGTTTTTGAATGTCGCTTTTTCGTGATTGAAATACTGATATTCGCCGATTTTTTATTTTATAATAATTTTGAAAAAAATCGGCGTCATCGACGTTTCAATCACGTCAAAACGATAAAACCCATAACTCGATTACCTCGAAATCCCTAACGCCTAATTAAAATACCTCATCGCCTTCTTTTCTACCTTTCACCCACTGACTCCACTTTTCATTATAAGCATGAATTTTGTCCGTTTCCCTTCCATCATTATTCACGATTGGCAAACCTTGATTGTACCATTCGAATATTCCGCCATAAAGATTATAAACGGTTTTGAAACCTACTTTTTCCAATTTTTTGGTCACCTTTTCGCTTCGATAGCCAACCGAACAATAAATAATAATTGTCTTAGATTTATCTAACTTTTCAACCGATTGAATATCAAAATCGTCATAACCCACCCAGACTGAATTCTCCACATGACTGACATTATATTCTACTTTTTCTCGTGCATCTAAATAAATAACGGTTTCAAACTGCTTCACTTCCGCAATCGAAACTTCCTTTACATTATGTCGAAGTAACCTTTGTAATTTCTTCTGAAACTTAGGGCTTTCAACCTGTGCGTCAGACCGAGTGAAACAGCTTGAGAGAAAGACAATGGCAATTAAAACTATTTTTGAAATATGCTTCATGGTTTGATTAATTGATTGATTACATAACGATTGAACCGATATCATTTCTTATTAATTCATCATGCTCTTTCTTTTGTCAGTGTTTCTATTATCCACGCAAAAAATACAACTAATACTGAACCGATTAAATTTAACCACAAATATTCTAATTGAATAATATCATACGCATTTAAAGCAAACGTAGTAATAATCACGATTTCGGTAATAATTCCTGCAATAAAGACCGCTTTTCCACCTATCTTTTTGAAGGAAAAAGCAACGATAAAAATTCCTAAAATAGTCCCGTAAAATAACGACCCAATAATATTTACGGCTTCTATCAAATTATCGAATAACGAAACAGAAGACGCAAAAATCAAGGCAATTACGCCCCAAGCTATCGTAAACCATTTGGACGCTTGAAAGTAATGGTCATCTGATTTTTTTTTGCCAAAAGAACGACGATATAAATCAATCGTGGTCGTCGTTGATAATGCATTTAACTCCGCAGCAGTCGAAGACATTGCAGCAGAAAAGATAACGGCTAAAAGTAACCCAACTAAACCTGTGGGTAGGTTATTCATGACAAATGTGATGAAAACAAAATCGGCTTCCCGAGAAGAATCATCCACATTTTTGATAAGTGTCTGGATTTCCTCATTCGTCTCTTTATAGTTTCCTTGTAACGTATTCACTTCATTTTTTGCTTCCTCAATAGTTGCTTCATCGCCATCATTCATCGCATCTACCAGATTAAAAACAGCCGTTTTCTTTTCTTCAAAAATGATATTTTGACGTTTTTCTAAATCTTCAACCTGTTCCACATAACCACTTTCGATTAAGCTCTTTTTGGCAGCAGCATCGAAGAAAGCTGGCGGTTCGTTGAATTGGTAAAATACAAAAAGCATCGCACCGATAAACAAAATCGAAAACTGCATTGGTACTTTAAAAACGCCATTAAACAATAATCCTAAACGACTTTCCGTCAATGATTTCCCTGAAAGGTAGCGCTGAACTTGTGACTGATCCGTTCCGAAATAAGAGAGAAAAAGGAACGTTCCACCGAGTAACGATGACCAAATATTATAGCGATTCGATAAGTCAAATTCCAAATCTACAACTTTCAACTTCCCCATTTTTCCTGCCACATCAACCGCTTCACTAAAGCTCACCGTTTCCGGTAATTGATTAATCAAAATCATAAAGGCGATAAACATTCCACCGAGAATGATGATCATTTGCTGTTTCTGAGTTTGACTCACGGCATCCGTTCCGCCCATAACGGTGTAAAACGTCACAACAATTCCGATGACCAAAATCGTATAACTCAAATCCCAACCTAAGATTTTATTTAAAATAATCGCTGGTGCAAAAATCGTTAAACCCGCTGCCAAACCTCTTGACATCAAAAAGAAAACCGCTGCCAATGTTCTCGCTCGAACATCAAACCGAGTTTCTAAATATTCGTAAGCGGTATAAACTTTCATTTCGTAGAATCTCGGTAATACGAAAATTGCTAAAATTACCATCGCTATTGGTAAACCAAAGTAAAACTGTGCGAACTGCATACCATCAGAAAAGGCCTGTCCAGGCGTCGAAAGAAAGGTAATTGCACTGGCTTGAGTTGCCATAATCGATAAGCCGATTGTCCACCATTTTTGTTGTCGATCGCCCATTAAGTAAGATTCTACATCTTGCTTCCCTCGAGTTTTCCAAACGCCATAACCTACAATTCCTGTTAATGTTATTATTAATACAATCCAATCGAGTGTGTTCATTATTTTTTCAGACGTTCGTATTTAGATATTAGACCGTTAGATTATAAAAATTAACGTCTAATATCTAAATACTAAAAAAGCTATTGATATTTAATCGTAAATAAATAAAATAGTATAATCAAAATAAAGTGCAGTATTAGCACGACGGTGTAAAGTCGATTCCAAGTACCGAGAATCGGAGGTTTTTCATCTTCCATATTATTTTGTTTTTGATACGCACATCTTTATATATTTTACCGTAGATATACAGAGACGTGTGTATTTCACGTTTGAATTAATTAATTTTCAAGAAATCAATCAATTTTAAAAACAATGTTAAGGAATTTTTGAAGGCAAGACAAATATGATAAGTCAAGAAGTCGTTAAAATTGATTTGAAGGAATGTATTTGGTGACATATAAATATCTAAATACATTAGTATTTAACGCATTAAAGTTTTGTTTTTAGCGAATTTTCGCTAAATTCGTGCGAATTTCACAACTTCCTAAGTATCTTATTGTTTAAATGATTTAGAATTAATCCTGAGCAATCGGGACAAGTATAAATAAAACCTTATTTTTGCAAGCAACTTCAATAATTGCGGTGCAAAATATTCATTAGAAAAAGGGGCTAAGACTTACACTAAAAACCCAAAATGCCTATTAAAAATAGCATTAGAAGATAAAATAGTCTATAATTTAGTTTCCAATATTATTAAACTTTTAAAACATCCTGAAGATGGTCTTTGATTTGGACATGATAAAGGCACATTATGCTGCCTTACCGGGGAAATTAGACGCAGTTCGCAAGGAACTTGGTCGCCCGATTACGCTTGCTGAGAAAATTTTATATTCACATTTACACGCTGAATCTCCTTTAGCTAACTATGGTCGTGGAGAAGATTACGTCTTTTTCGCTCCTGACCGTGTAGCAATGCAAGATGCCACGGCACAAATGGCGTTATTACAATTCATGACTGCAGGACGTGATAAAGTGGCGGTACCTTCTACCGTTCATTGTGATCACTTAATTCAAGCAGAAACTGGTGCAGTTGCTGATTTAGCGAAAGCGAATGATGTAAACTCTGAAGTTTATGATTTCTTAGCTTCTGTTTCTAATAAATATGGAATCGGATTCTGGAAAGCTGGTGCAGGTATTATTCACCAAGTAGTTTTGGAGAATTATGCTTTCCCAGGTGGAATGATGATTGGTACAGATTCTCACACACCAAATGCTGGTGGTTTGGGAATGGTGGCTATCGGTGTTGGCGGTGCTGATGCGGTGGATGTGATGGCAGGAATGCCTTGGGAATTAAAACAACCTAAATTAATCGGTATCAAGTTAACCGGTAAATTAAGCGGTTGGACGTCTCCTAAAGATGTTATTTTGAAAGTTGCAGGTATTTTGACTGTAAAAGGTGGAACTGGTGCTATCGTTGAATATTTCGGTGACGGCGCTCAAAGTTTATCTTGTACAGGAAAAGGTACAATCTGTAATATGGGTGCAGAAATTGGAGCAACGACTTCTACATTCGGTTACGGTGATGCAATGGGTCGTTACTTACGTGCGACGGGTCGTACAGAAGTTGCAGATGCAGCAGATGCAGTTGCGGAACACTTAAACGGTGATCCAGAATGTTATGAAAATCCTGAGTTGTATTTCGATGAAGTTATCGAGCTTGATTTGAATACATTGGAGCCACACGTTAATGGACCTTATACACCAGATTTAGCTTGGCCTATTTCTAAGTTAGCACAAGCAGTAGAAGACAATAATTATCCGCCAGTATTAGAAGTTGGTTTGATTGGTTCTTGTACAAACTCTTCTTATGAAGATATGACTCGTGCAGCATCTTTGGCTCGTCAAGCAGAAGCTAAAAACTTAAAAGTTAAAGCAGAATATACAATTACTCCGGGTTCTGAGTTAGTTCGTTACACGATTGAGCGTGACGGATTGGTAGAAGATTTCAACAAAATCGGTGGGGTAGTTTTAGCCAATGCTTGTGGTCCTTGTATTGGACAATGGGCAAGACACATGGATAATCCTGACCGTCCGAATTCAATCATTACTTCATTCAACCGTAACTTTACGAAACGTAACGATGGTAACAAAGCGACTCACGCTTTCGTCGCTTCGCCAGAAATCGTAACGGCTTTGGCTATTGCAGGAAGTATGAAATTCAATCCTTTAACGGATACGTTGATTAATGAGAATGGCGAGGAAGTAATGTTGGACCCGCCAATAGGTATCGAGTTGCCGCCAAGAGGTTTTGACGTAGAAGATGCTGGTTTTGAAGCACCGATGAAAGATGGTAGCGGGATAGAAGTTAAGGTAGATCCTGCTTCTGACCGTATTCAGTTATTG
>Ga0209712_10004421_pt1 | contig 11166 bp, 12 predicted proteins | sample ArcOceMetagenome_FD_187443 | JGI IMG/M metagenome (GOLD analysis project Ga0209712, IMG submission 187443) | Marine eukaryotic phytoplankton communities from Arctic Ocean - Arctic Ocean - Greenland ARC118M Metagenome (SPAdes) (version 2) | ecosystem: Environmental > Aquatic > Marine > Oceanic...
AATAAAGGAATTAATATGAGTTTTTCATCCAAAGTATTAAGCATCGAAAAACAGGGGCAGGTCGGTATAGTCTGGTTAGACCGTGAAACCAAATACAATGCACTATCGACCGAATTGTGGTCGGCCATCCCTCACGCATTAGATGCACTGTGCGAAGATACTGAGATAGGTGCGATAATCCTCGCCGGTCGCGGCAAACACTTCTGCGCCGGTATCGACTTAGTAGAAGACGGCCTAAGTGAGCATAAAAATGCCCATGCCCGCTCCAAAGCCGAAGCCAATATTCAGCAACTAGCCAACACTCAAAAGTTTCAGGCCGCCATTACAGCCATAGCTGACTGTGCTGTTCCAGTTGTAGCGGTCGTGCAGGGATTTTGTCTTGGTGCAGGTGTCGATCTCATTACAGCATGCGATATCCGCATAGCCAGTGCATGTTCAGTTTTTAGTGTACGTGAAACACGCCTGGGTCTAGTTGCCGATGTGGGCACCTTGCAGCGCCTACCTAAAATTCTTAATGCAGGTCATGTTGCTGAGCTTGTCTACACAGGTAAAGATATCAAAGCCGACCGCGCTGAGAAGATTGGTTTGGTCAACGATGTTTACGAATCAGCTGAAGCTACGATGGCAGCGGGTATGGTGCTGGCCAATGATATCGGCACTAATTCGCCGATGGCGGTGCGCGGCACCAAGTTTATCTTGCGTCAGTCACAGAATATGACTGACGAGCAGAGCTTAATGATCAATGGTATGTTTACTCTGATGACAAGTTTGCAGTCAAATGATTTGCAAGAGGGAATAAAGGCATTTTCGGAACGAAGAGCGCCGAAGTTCACAGGTTGCTAATCAGCCTTTAGGTTGCAGTTGTGATATCTGTCACTGTGAGTCATTTTGTGAGTTTTTAAAGTACCCACATTGAATATACTCGTCGCCTAAATCATCGACAGTAGTAACGACAACGTAACGTTTCCTTGTGATTTACAAAAAAGGGATAGCGCTGTTTTTCAAAGCTTAGTGACTTGGGTGAAACAAAAAAACAAACGCAACCAAAAGTTGCCTGTTAGTTAATGGTGTTTACATTTTGATTATTTATTCTGTATTGATGTGACAACACAAATTACGCTTTAAGGTTATTAAATGGAGCCCATATTTGCATCATTCTCCACGAACGTTCATTGACTGGTTTAGTATCAATATCTCACCTAAACCAACAAATTAAACACGCCATTAATGTTAAATATGGTATATTTAACATTAATCAACAAAACAGTATTTAAAGATGATGACATTATTAATTTAAATAAAAAATTATAGCGTCATAATCTAGCCGTTTTGGAGTTTATAAATGTTAAAGGAATCGTAACCCTAAGTAAATTGTATCCTTACTCAGAACTTTTAATCGAAAGTTAACAAAAAAATGAGGGTGTTCTGCCCCTCACCGGATTGAATTGCAATCAGGTCTAATGTAATTTTCAGCTATGTGATTTCACTTAAATTAGCATCAATTCCAAGCAGTTTTTGGGAACATTTTACAATAGTGGCCTAAAATTAAAAGGGTCGCTAAGGATTAATTAGTGAAAAAATTATTGACGATTTATCTCCTCATCACCCATGCTTTATCTGCAGGTGCTCAAGACAACATGTTGCTGCAAAAAGCATACAAAGATGAAATTGCAAAGGAAGAAAATACTTACCCAATAAAGATAGATGATAATAATATACTTAGTAAGTCGTTTATTGAAGGCAATACTCATGTGTTAGAAATTCAAGTCAATAACCGCTCTAAACAAGATATAACCAAAGAAGAGCTATTGAAAATGGAAGACCAATTACTAGGCACTTTAAGTCCTAATTTTTGCAAGGATGGTACAAATGAAAGTGCCGCCAGAGCTGTTGGATTAAGCGTAGAGTACAGGTACTTTGATAAGAACGCTGAACCTTTTCATGCAGTGCTTTTTAGCCAAAAGAAGTGTGATCAATTGGCTATGTCCAATACGCCAGAAAGAATGACTGAAGAAGCCAGTGTAGATATGAAAATTAGGGCATTGGAAAAAGCTGGCACCGGCCGTGTGAAAGTTTGTGAGCTCAAACCTTTAAATGACGTTATAAAAATTGGTTATTCCAATGAGGATGAGCAGGTTGCTACTTTTTATGTTTCCGATGAATATATGGTGAATAGCGTTATCATGAATTTGAACAAAAAAAAGCTGCAAGAACTACGACAGCTGCTTCTTAGTGCTGATGTAATAGCAAAAGAAAATGCGATCTTGGATAATTTGAATTTAGGAGAGTTCCAGTCAAATTATGGAAAATTATCCTTGAATAGCCATAAAGGTGCATTAAAGGGGTATTTTAGGTCCAGAAATGGCCGAGGTTCAGTGATGGTATCGTTAGATTCAGCAGCAATAGCCCGCTGCCTAAGCCAAGTAGAGCCTCACCTTTAAAGTATTTGTCAACATGTAGCAATATGTCTTTATTACGTTCTAAAATCTTATATTTTAACAACACACTCATTGTAAATATGGTCGAATGACTTTAAAGATTTGATTGGGTTAATATGTAAGATTAGGCTGTTTTTGGCACACAGCGCATCCATTTTAAAACAAAATCGCTGTGTGAATTTGTTGGGTAATAATGGCATTAGAAATTTAAAATTTGAATGTGATGATGAATTCTTTTAGGTGTCATTTTGATTTTATTGGCTAAAAGTCAAAATCAATTAACCTGAGGTTAAACCAATTAACGATTTAAATTTGACACACGATTAGGACTTTGCCAGCAGTATTGGGCACTACAAAAAACGTGTCGTTAAATGCTTAAATTATCCGTTGCAGAAACTAAGCAGCTGCACATGATTAAAATTTGTCATTGCCAGTATTGTTGAGCTTATGAACATCCAGCTAATGAAAAGATTTTAATAATGTATCTATACGTGCCACATAAAAGGGTCGTGGCAGACCTACTACACAGGACACGGCAAAGCTATTATTCATTACAACTAAATTAGTTAGTTTTTCAATCAAAAATGCGAAAAATTAAATAATCTTAAAAATTTTGTGCTGTTTAAAAAATAATCTAATTTCACTTCATTCTTAAGAATACGCTAACCCAACTGACATAATATTTTTGATGTTTAGACACCTCAATGTTTTTATGGGTGCAGCATATTTGGAAGTATTATGAACAAAACGCGCACTCAAACTGACTCTGAAGCCGTGCTATCGATGACCGCTTCGCCGAGCATCAATTATGTGTATGCTGATAAAGACAGTAATATTGCCCACTACTATAATGCGATGATGCCTAAGCGACCTGAAGGCGATAAGTTCTTGACTATAGATTGGCTAGGTTTAGTTGTGGGTGACCCGACAGATTTTATTTGGCAGGAATACTATCCTTTTGATCGTATGCCGCGCACTGTTAATCCTCCCTCTGGTTTTGTATACAATGCTAACAACACCCCTTATCGTTCTTCGATTGGTGAGGGCCAACCAAAGCCCAAAGATTATGAGTTGTCGATGGGAATACAGACTAATATGACTAATCGTGCTTTGCGCATTGAAGTCTTGTTTGGAACAGATAAGGCTATCAGCCGTGAAGATTTGCACCGTTACAAATATGATAATCACTATGCTGAGGGCTCAGTGATTGATCAAGTGCTCAAACGTTTGTTAGCAATGTATTTTCAACCTAATAGTGAATTGAAGGCAGACAAGAACTACTGCGAAATTGGGATTTAGGAAGTGATGCTGAGAGTCGAGTGGGGCACTGGGGGTGATGACAGACAGTCCATTTGTTTTGGCGTTAATGCGTGTCGAGTCTGACTTGGAAGAAGCTTTTCAAATTGCGCTGATTTTGTTACAAGATGATTTTGAACGAATCGACCCCAAATGGGGTGAAGTAAACCATTTGGTTCGCGGTGACAAGAGTTGGCCCCTTTAGGTGCGCCTGACGTGTTGCGCGCAGTATATGGTGTATTTGATGAATAGGCGGGTCATCAACAGGCAACTGCGGAGATAGTTACATCATGTTTGTTGAATGGTCACCAGATGGTATTCTTACCTCACACAGTATTCACGATTTTGGCAGCGCCACCCTTGATACAACCTCAAACCACTATAACGTTCAGACACTCATATTTGCGTCTGAGAAAGAGCGACGACTACCTTTAGATATGGTCACGCTTATGGCTATAAAACGAATAACAAACGCATTGCTAGGGGGCTTTAACTTAGAACAATTAATCAGAAACCATTTATTAGGCTTTTTATTTTTCAAATCGGGGTGTTGTAGATTATTACCCAAAATTATCCTCGTCCAAAATCAAAAGAAGATAAATGCAGCATAGATTTTTTATGAAAACCTAAAAAACAGCAACATGTGCTTCAATTCAAAATTTTAATCTGGGCTATTTTATTAAATATAGTTTTGGAAAGTGTCCTTTATTTACTAGACGCTAACTTTCCAATTCTTGTCATTATCTCAATTACAATCAGTATAATTGCATCCTTTATTAATGTGCCTTCTGGCATAAAAAGTGGCAATCTTATTTACTGTTCACCACTATTAATTGGTGAGGCGGTGAAAAATAAGATCTTGAAATTGCATGGGGGGACATTGTTTGATTATTATTATGTTTTAAATAGAAGAACTGGCTATTCAGAACGAAAAAGACAGGTTTTTAAGGGCTATATCGATGGATTGTTGAATGTGATAGAAAAATACGAAACAACTCCCCAAAATGCTATCAAAATCAAAGTAACCAGTTATATTTTTAACGCTATAACGGCTCAAAAAAATGGGTCTTCACAAAGTGAAAACTGATTTTTTAGGATCTATGCTCATCTATTTTATTTATTTTAATCTACTGTGTTCACTATCACTGTTAAATACCAAACTTACCTTTCCAAATATTAATAATGTGTGTTCATTCGAAGATGATTTGGATGACTTAATGCGTAAAAAAGGTTATTTGTTAGCATTGAAAAGTTGTATATACAGAGCTAAAACTTCGGTCTTTGTTAAATTGAACATTTACCAAGACATTTGATTAAAACCATATCGTAATTTCATGTTAATTATTATGCCAGTCGCGACTAATTAATCGTTAGATGTTGACCCTGTGGCGTTAAATATTTTTGACAAATATATTCAGGAAAAATATGAGTTTATCTAAAATAACGTTTTTTGAACGCTTTGAGGCAGATATCCTATCCGGTAAAAAGACGATAACTATTCGAGATGAGTCAGAGAAAGATTATGCAGTAAATAGTATTGTGCAAGTCTCTACTTTTGAAAATAACCGTTGGTTTTGTGCATTAAAAATAAAAGATGTTGTCGCAATTGATTTTAATCAGCTTTCAGGTTTTCATGCAAAACAAGAGAATATGACACTTCCTGAGCTGCAAGCTGTGATCCAAAAAATATACCCAAATGTAGAAAGTTTGTATGTGATTTCATATGAAATGGTTAATTAATACCATTTACATGTAACGAACTGCTGTGCCAAAAATTTTAACAAGGCTACATATTGTTAATATGCCATCTGTAATTAAGGTCAAATGGTCATTACATAATTGATTGGATTACAATGAGCGTCTAAGTTGCTTTTAAACCAATAAAAAAAACAGGTTTTGTTGGTTCCTCATTATTGATAGAACAACTAATACGCAGCTTAACATTATTGTCAGTTTCTGATTAGCAGCGCATGGAATATCCCATTAAAATTAAACATTGCGGTAAATATTAGGAGAATGTCGATGAGTAAAATCGTAGCAGAAGTAACCTCAGCAAATGCTAATTATGTGGCAGGATTTGGTGAAAAAGGAAATTTGCCACTGCCTCCCGGAAGGCAGTTTGCGATATTAACTTGTATGGATGCTCGTTTAGATCCTGCAAAATATGCAGGTCTTGCAGAAGGTGATGCGCATGTGATCCGCAACGCTGGAGGCAGAGCAAGTGACGATGCTATTCGTTCTTTAGTCATATCGTACAAATTATTGGGTACTAAAGAGTGGTTTGTTATTCACCATACTGATTGTGGAATGGAGACATTCACAACAGAAACAATGGGGGAATTACTATCTGGTAGTCTCAAAACATCGAATGTGGACGCGGCCGGTTGGCATGACAGCAATGCTGGAGGCGGAACAACTGATGGTAAATACATTAATTGGTTAACTATCAGTAACCAAGAAAAAAGTGTTTGTGAAGACGTACAGCGCATTCGAAGTAACTCAATGGTGCCGAGTGACATTCCAATTTATGGTTATATTTATGATTGTAAAACAGGTAACCTTATTGAAGTGCCTGAAGCAACAAAAGCTGGCAAGGCAAGTTAAAAACGGCCACTTATATTGATTATATAAGCAATATAGCGCAGATTTTAACCACCACATTGTAAATGTTTTTCTAGAATTACAATGTGCCAGTCACTCAGTGACAATGACAAAGAATATAACTGACAAATTGTCTACACAATTTTTTCATTTACCAATCTAAGAAGAGAATTTATGTTTACAGGAATAGTTCAATCTATAGCAAAGATTGTTGATGTCACAGATAAAAATGGTATTCGAACGTTTGTTATCGATTTTAATGAAGGGTTTTGCACTGACTTAGAAATTGGCGCCAGTGTCGCTGTAGATGGGGTGTGCTTAACTGTTACAGAACTTGTGTCTGATATTAGGGTAAAGTTTGATGTGATGTTGCAAAGTCTTCTGATTACAACGTTAAGTGAGTATGAAGATGGGACTTTTGTCAATGTAGAAAGAGCAGCCAAAGATGGTGCAGAAATTGGAGGTCACCCTCTATCTGGTCATGTTGATTTTAAAGTGCCTATTATTAATGTTAATCAAATTGAAGACAATTATTGTATTCGTTTAGGGTTATCCAAACAATGGAAACGTTATGTTTTCCCTAAAGGTTATATCGCTTTAAATGGTGCAAGTTTAACTATTTCAGAGGTAAACAAAAAAGAGGAATGGTTTGAAGTGTGGCTGATACCAGAGACTCGGAGAATGACAGTTTTCGAGGCTAAGATTGCAGGCGATCACATTAATGTTGAAATTGAACGTGGAACGCAAGTTATTGTGGATACTGTGCGAGATACGCTTCAAGAAAGTCTCGGCCCCTTGCTACCACTTTTTGAAAAACTACTTTTAGAGCAGGGTGTTGATATTGATTCGTTGGGGCGTGATGTAACCTAGCATATCAACCAAAACAAAGAATATAAGGCTATTGCGTCAACATTGCCTTTCTTGAAAAACAGAATTACTCACCAAGAATTCAGTATAAAATGATAGCCTAAACCTAAATGAGTTAATTTTTTGTCTAGGCCTATTAAGGTTGTTTTTTACTGGTCACTCCGGATAATCCTAAGCAACTATTGCCATTTATTAAAAGTGATAGTTGAATTATAATTTATCCACTGCGCCGTCTAAAAGGCAGCATATAGAATACCTTAATCAACCCAAGGAACGTTTATCTATGACATTTGGCTCTTTAGGCTTGTGTGATGAGTTGTTGCAAAATGTTGTAGAACAGGGTTACACAACGCCATCACCGATACAAATACAAGCTATTCCGGCGGTACTTAGTCAACGTGATGTTATGGCGGTGGCGCATACAGGAACCGGAAAAACGGCGAGCTTTACGTTGCCTATGCTGCAGCTATTAGCTGCTAAGTATAGCCAGAACGACTTTATGCAGAGTAGTTCTAGCCCACAGCCCCAACGTGTGCGCGCCTTAATTATTACACCAACCCGTGAGCTAGCAGCTCAAGTTGCATTGAGCGTTCAACACTATAGCCGACATATGAATATTCGCTCTGCGGCCGTGTTCGGTGGGGTCAGGATTGAGCCGCAGATATTGCAGCTGCAAGCTGGTTTGGATGTGTTGGTTGCAACGCCTGGCCGTTTGGTCGATCTTTATAATCAACAGGCGGTTAATTTTGAGCAGCTTGAAATATTGGTGCTCGATGAGGCTGACCGCATGCTTGATTTGGGGTTTATCGACGATATCCGTCATATTCAAACGCTGCTGCCTGATAAACTACAAACCTTGATGTTTTCAGCGACATTTTCTAAAGAAATTAAGTCGCTTGCTAAAGGCATGCTAAATAATCCAATTTCGATTGAAATGGCTGCAGCGAAAAGCACTGTCGATAGCATTAAGCAGAAATTACATCCTGTAGAAAAAGAGCGCAAGTCTGAGGTGTTGATCCACCTGATTAAAAAGAATCATTGGCGTCAAGTTTTGGTATTTAGTCGAACCAAGCAAGGTGCGGATGATTTGGTAATGCAGCTCGAAAAAGCCGGTGTTAATGCTGCATCAATCCATGCAAACCGAACTCAACACGCTCGCACGCTTGCTTTAGATAGTTTTAAAAACGGTAATGTTGTGGTGTTGGTAGCCACTGATATTGCCTCTCGGGGCATCGACGTTAATCAATTGCCATGTGTGGTTAACTTTGATTTGCCTTATGTGCCAGAAGATTATGTGCATCGTATTGGTCGTACCGGTCGCGCTGGTACTTTTGGTTTAGCTATTTCATTGTTCAGTGAGGATGAATCTAAACAACTACAGTCTATTGAACGCCTGATTGGGCGTAAGTTTGAGCACGAAATAATTCCAGGTTTTGCGCCCAGCAACAGGGCCCCAGCAGACACCTCGGATGATGATGAGTATGGTAACTTTGAGGCAGATACTAAGCCACGAGGCCGAGGTCAATCTAAGGGGCGAGGGAGCCGAAGAGGAAAGTAACTCATCTGAGTATGTCATTACAACTTGTTATGTTAGAGGACGATTTATTTGCTACTGCCGCAATGAAATTAGACAATAGCGAATTAACATAACAAGCGTGCTCTCAAATAATGTCAGATATAACAAAATGCATTTATGGAAAATAACTATACACCCGGGAAACACCTGCTTGTAGACTTATACCAAGCCACCCATCTAAATGACAAGACTGTCATTGAAAAAGCGCTGCTGGAAGCGGCCGAAGCTTGTGACGCGACGGTATTGCAAAAGAACTTCCACAGTTTTGGAGGGGGACAGGGAATAACCGGTATGTTATTACTTGCTGAGTCTCACATCAGTATTCATACTTGGCCTGAAAGTCATTTTGCTGCCATAGATATATTTATGTGTGGTAACTGCGACCCGACTCTGGCAATAGCGCCCATTAAGAAATATTTATGTCCGAAAACTATCGACGTGCGTGAGTTTGATAGAGGCACTTCATTAAACAACAAACCATCATCAACAGAAAAGTTTATTTGATATGTCGAATGCTCATTCAGACTTGCCTGAAAACCAATTGCAGCAGAAACAATCCGCTACTCTGATTTATGCCGCATTTATCGCTGGTTTATGCTCGATTATTTATGAACTACTGATTGCTACCACTGTGTCCTATTTTATGGGCGACAGTGTGAAGTTTTTCTCACTTACCATTGGGCTTTATATGGCCGCAATGGGTCTTGGTTCCTATACATCCAAATTCATTACGGACAAACTATTACAACGCTTTGTCATTGCCGAAATTCTACTTGGGCTTATCGGCGGTATCAGTATTCCATTATTATATTTTACTTACACTACGACCTCATTATTCTACCCAACCTATGTATTACTGACGTTGTGTATAGGTTTTCTAATTGGCTTGGAAATCCCTTTTTTAACTAGGTTAATGGAAAATTATCAGGTACTTAAATCCAATATTGCGAATATATTATCCTTTGATTATCTTGGGGCGTTGATTGCTACTATTGCATTTCCGTTTTTTCTTTTACCCGTTCTGGGTATCTACCAATCATCACTGCTATTCGGGCTTATCAATATGTCCATTGCCGCAGTGGTGCTTTACTCATACAGAAAATCCCTTGGCAAAACAGGTAAAAGACTGCAATTACTAACCGCCGCAATGAGTTTAGTTATTTTGGTGATGTTAGTGTTTTCTAGTCAGGCTCTTAAGCATTGGGACCAAATGCTCTATAACGGGCGAATTGTGCATAGCGAGCAAACACCGTATCAAAAAATCACACTGACCAAAAGCAAAGACGATCTTCGACTTTACCTAAATGGTGTTTTACAGTTTTCATCTGTAGATGAGTACCGCTATCATGAGTCATTAGTGATAGTCCCTATGACCTTCGCTGATAAGCCAATTAAACGGGTATTGGTGTTAGGTGCTGGAGATGGTTTAGCTGTCAGAGAATTACTCAAGTATCCAGAAATTGAACAGATTGTTTTAGTCGACTTAGACGCTGCAATGACACAATTAGCTAAGAATAATCCACATCTAGTCGACATAAACTTAGGTAGTTTAGATAACAAAAAAGTGCAGGTTGTGATTGATGATGCTTTTGTTTTTCTTGAGCAAAACAAGCAAGCATTTGATCTTATTATTAATGATTTACCCGATCCCAATACCATCGCACTTTCACGTTTATACAGTAAGCAGTATTACCGATTAGCCAGAGCAAACTTAACGTCTGGCGGCATAATGGTGACACAAGCTACCAGCCCATTCTTTGTTAAACCTGCCTTTTGGAGTATTGCAAAAACCATAGAAGCAGCGGGTTTTGCTTATACCTATCCTTACCACACAAATGTACCGTCTTTTGGTGATTGGGGGTTTGTGTTAAGCACTTTACATTCCCTAGACTTAATACCTAAGCGTCCGGTAGAAGACAGTCTTTTTTTAACCCAAGAATCTATGCCGTCACTGTTTGTGTTTGAAAAAGACATACAAAAAATAGAGGTTGAAATTAATCAAATTGATAAACCTGTTGTACTTGATTATTACCTAAATAGTTGGCGGTATTTTAGTGATTAAAAACATCACTGTTCATTTTATCCATTAAAAAAGATTATCAGATGCTTGCTTCAAAATTTCGGCATCAATCAGGGAAAAGGGACCCTAAACTGTAAGAGAGTCAGAATTTCTCATACTAAACGGCTCAAATGTGCAGCGAGCTCAATTTAGTCCAACCTAGAATGAATCTCTTTTACTCACCTTCATAAATTCAAAATGTTATTCACGTGCGTATGAAGCAATGTTATCTAAATATATTGTGAAAAAAAGCTGTGTTATGTTTTCATTAGAAGATCAATCATCATGGTAACTTTAATCTTGGGCACAAAAGGATTGTATTAATCCTT
>Ga0209712_10004422_pt1 | contig 11164 bp, 10 predicted proteins | sample ArcOceMetagenome_FD_187443 | JGI IMG/M metagenome (GOLD analysis project Ga0209712, IMG submission 187443) | Marine eukaryotic phytoplankton communities from Arctic Ocean - Arctic Ocean - Greenland ARC118M Metagenome (SPAdes) (version 2) | ecosystem: Environmental > Aquatic > Marine > Oceanic...
ACCCGTTGCAGCCGTTGGAAAGCTAGATGACATCCAATGTATCCGTTCACGAGTCAGTCGCATCTTGAAATATCAATATCGCAACACATTTGAACACGGTCTCATGTTCAAGCACCAGGTGTTACCATCGTTGCAGCACTGACAAAACCCTCCAAGATTTAGCATCTCATCACGGCTCACGGCTCACGGCTCACGGCTCACGGCTCACGGCTCACGGCTCACGGCTCACGGCTCACGGCTCACGGCTCGCTTGCTACATAGACTGGTACCTAATTACCACCATATCTTTCACCACTCTGTAATCTGTAATCTGTAATCCAGGAACACAATATCTGTAACAAGGTACCATAGTATCGCACAAACAAAAGGCTTTAACTTGAACGAGTCTCTCATGTTTGAAAAATGAAGCGTGCCACACATGTCACTATTATTGGAACTATTTTACTACAAGTATTATTAGTATTCCTCTTCTCTCCGCCGATGCTCGTAGATGCTTTCGTGTTCTCCTCAAAGAGCATCCGACCTGCTGGTATTGAAACTTGCTCTTTATACAACAATTATTTTAGGAGAAGCATCCATCATTCGATCTCACAACCACGTTTGAACTTCCCTTCATCGTATTACGCTACTACTAGTAGTACCAGTACTACAGTACACACAGGAAACGTTCATTGCTACAAGCATCGTCGCTAGAAGAAGACGCTCATGATGATTTAAGAATCAAGGCTATTAGATCAACACTCGAAAATGCAAACACATGGAGGGAATTCAGAATATCCACCGGTCTCATTCCAGAGATTGATGTGGAGATTAAAAATTCATCGTGGCTACATCTGCCGCTCTCGTTGCCATTGGAATATTCACAACTAGATTGGGGGAAGGGTTGCATTGATTTCTGCAATTGGACTCGACTTTTCAAATGATAATCCACAATATCGTGCCAGTATGGATCAATTCATGGATGCGGCAAGAATGTCACTTGGTCATTCACACTACCACTTGAAAGAATTGGCTTTCTTTGGTTGTTGGATACTCACCAAAGTTTTTATATTTGATTTTGGTGCAATTTTTTTGGCACTCAGTGCGGGTATATTGTTTAATAATGTCTTGTATGGGGCACTACTTTCAGCACTCGGATCCACTATTGGGAGTTCAGCGGCTTACTTCCTAGCGAGAACGGATACCCCCGCAAGAAGGTACCCCCGCAAGAAGGAGTGTTTCAGGGGCACGGACGGGAGACGCATCAGTATTAATAGCTGGCGGAAGGAGCTGAGACTTGCAGGAGAACAAATTATCTCAATTATACTTGGTATCTGTATCGGCAACGTGCTCCAACACCTGGGTCAGTAGAGTCATCACCTCCATAGTTCTCCTGGTTCTCATGCAATATTGATTTGAAGTGACAATCCTGGAAACCTAGCCAACGCACCACATTGTCGAGGATTGAAATATCTGTTATCCATTCTTTCATATCGATGAGCTGTGCTCTCTCTGTCCCCAGTGCCTCTGTAAAATTGTGCAGAAAGTCATTTTCGTGTTTCAATCTACCCACAATCTCCTCGTAATCTCCCTCCCACCCTGCATTTACTGCTGATTTGGCTTGACCATCCTCATCAGACCTATAGTTCACAACAAACCTGGAACATGGAAAGTTCTCCTGAAAGTAGTCCGCTTCTTGCATCGGTGACCATTAACACCCTATATTCTAATCAATTTCGCACCTATGATCGATGAAATTTCGTACTCTTCAAAGCAAGGATGACCTGGCTGATTCAATTTCATCAAGGTTGCATGAGGAGGTGGGTCGATTGTCGACAAAATGTGTTGCATAGGACATGCCATTGCTTGAGATGGGATAGGGTTGTGTTGCCATGCACCTGTCTTCTCTCCCTCCCCCATTTCAAACTCGTTTCCCCTGCGCAAGTTCGATTGAAGCTTTGACGCAACGAACAACTTGTTATATTTTTCTACTGACAAACGGCCCTATATATGTTCGATATTGCTATATGTTAGAGTTTCTGTCGAGCACAGGCAAGGCATTATCGACGTTCCTAATTCACTTACACATGGTAGATGGTTCAACATACTTAATAGCGTTGTAGAGCCTGATCTGCCTGTCGCTAGAATGAATAGAAATCGCTTCATACAAGGCTGGCACAATGGCGAATTATTGCAGGTAGCACTTGGACACCATGATTCTTCATGGGGGCTGGTAGAATTGAATGGTTCAAAGGCCTTAAGAGTGGTATAATTCATTTCATCTTCAGCTGATTTTGCAATGCCATTCGTTGTTCCGATAGTAAAGTTTGGACCTACTGTCACGAATGAACAAAATAAGAATACTTGCACTAAAGTATTTGCAAGAAATACTACAGCATGACCTTTTGTAACACTGAACATTCTGGAGGAATATATCATGATGAGGATACCAAGGATATTAGAGGGTTTCAGTGAAGCTGTGTGTAGTAGTGTTGAGACAACTGTTTCTGAATTACGAACTAACTTAGATTTTCTCGATGTTGAAGATTCATGGCATGGATTTGTTTTGAACATTTCCGTTGAACATTCTTTTCAATTTTAAATGTTCTTCGAATGTCACAAAATCATACCTAACCTATCATTAAAGTGACGGAGACACGAAGTTTGTCCCAAAACTATCTCTTTCTACAATTTTGAGAAACCTGTGTTTATCAATGCTGCTCTAAAAAATGATCTCAACCGACACAACACATTATATATATAGTTATATAGACGCACATACACTTCTATCACTCACTTCAACTCTATTACCTTGCTCTTACTGAAGTTAGTAACAAAACAGGCACCGAAAACAGTTGTTGTAGGAAGAAGCAAGCAACGGAGAGAATTGAAGAAGTGAACTATATGGAAATCGTTCAATGAATGATTTGAACACAAATGCCGAGGCAGGCGAACCGTTGCGAGAGGTACGAATATGGGACCTCCGGTCTATAAGTCATCTGGACAAGGGTATTCGTGATAGAGATGACCTTGTTGCATCGATCGGTCATAAGCTTGAATCAGGCGAGCAAAAGAGAAGGACCATCGTAAGAGGTCCGTCTGATAGATTACTTGCTCTGTATGATTTGGGAGTAAAGAAACTAAGAGAAAGAAATAATACTGTCACAAGAAAAACAAAGCTGCGATATCAAGAGATTACTTATCTGAACAACTCTGATAGGTCCCAATGCAACCTAGTTTGGTATGAGAGGCTGTTCAACCTTTCCAAAGAGCGCAATGAGATGGGTTCAAAGCGTAGAATGGACATTGCGCAAAGACATTATATCAGTGTTTCTTTATCTCGGGACACCACGGCTAGTGATGATTCAAAGTATGTTCTAAGATCAGAAACTGATGCCACGAACACTTACTTTGAACGAAATGAAACAGTCGTTAGAAATATTGATGCCTGCATTGTTTATAGTGAGTCCGCAGACTCTGCTCTCTCTGAAGACTCTCAAGATTATGATTTCGACAGTTTCGGGTCAATGAGGTATTCCGATTATAGCGAAGAATCATTACATGTACCCCAACCAAGCTCGTCGTTTGATTCATACTTCTCTGAGTCGTCTGCGTCAAAGGACTCGCAACCACAATGTGCAACAAGCACTGAGAACCTCTCGTTCGCAACGGCTTGCATAAAAGACGACTCGCGACAGTCGTCTACTCCAAAGGCCTCGCAACAACGTTGTAGAACCAGCTCCTCCCAGTCACCTTATCTCCAGACATGTGTCAAGACTGATTACATGAACCATTGCATTGCCGCATTAAAGATTTACAAACAACTTGCAAGAATTCCTTAAAGATTCAAAAAGAGTGTAAAGGCATCCTGCATCAGAGAGATTCCCCACACTACTATACTTACAATGAATGTGCCTATTCAAGCCACGAGCATCACTGCACCCCGATCCACTTCGCCACATGAATGTGCACACCACTGACAGCTACCAACTCCGATTTCTCTCAAGGACACCCATGGCATACTTCAGCACGCCAAGGTGCCCATTTGTGGCAGCATTCATTCCTATCCAATTCTATACTCGTACTATTACTAAATTTCTCTCTATTATACTTCTGCTGTATTGTCCACTATACTACACTACTACTGTAAATTGAGTAAAGTGTGACAGTACACGTAGAAATAAATCTATATAATGAATTTTTTATATGTTTTTACATGTATACATAGCATAGAATCCCAATTCTATTCCATGTACATTTCTATCTCGGGATTCTTAGACGTCTTCAATGTCCCAGCTCTCGCCCTGCACACTCACACATTTCGTTACAGCGAATGCTCTGGCAACTTCCCACTCAGAAACCGACGATGTGATCACATCCATCGACTTCAAGTAGATCTCTTCATATTCATTCTCTCGGGGAAGCACGTTGGCCTTCCACTTAGGCTTTCCTTCACGTTTCCCTTTGAATACACCATTCACAAAGAGAGGAATGAGACGAATTGTGGACTTATTGACGTCGTAGTTGATGACGAAATAGTACTTGGATTTATAGCTCTTTTTGTTCGATTTCGGTGTGACAACCTTGTTGTAGTAATATTCCTTCTTGGGACAACGATATCCAGTGGGAATAATTTGCTTGCGAAGCAAAACATTCTTGTGCACCTTCTTCGTTGGCTTGAGTTCTAGGCAGATGGAAGGACTGCGTTTCTTGATTGTTTTGGCTCCAACCTCTTCAAGACGATCCGGAGCCTTGGATTGACGGCCGGAAAGAGTGATAGATACAGGTACAGGTGCTTCTGTTGGTGCAGCGGCTGGATGAGAAGTTTTCGCCTTCTTTGTAGCTTTGGTACCAGAAGCGCTGGCACAGGACATGGATCTCTTCCTCGGTGGCTGTCCCAATGGTGCAATCCTCGGTTTCTCGTGAACAAAGTATACTCCCAATTGGTCTACAAAAGATGGGGTTCCCTGCTCAGCGCAGCAATTGCATATACTGTAGGGATTAAACTTTTTGATCCTGCGTGCCATCATACAGGATGGCGCACCAATCTGATTCAATCCCTCCTCTGTGGTTTGTGCATAGCTCCAGTGCCTGTATCCAACATCCTGCACCTCACCATTGGCATCCTTGACATCCTTCTCGTTTCCATATTTACAAACTGCTCCGACCCTTACGAAACCAAACTTTTCATAAAAGGGTCTAGAGGTTTCGGTAGCCTCAAGGACGGCATATTCATAACATCCCCTCCTTGAAATATCATCGAGGGCCATCTGTAGCAAATATTCACCACAACCTAGTGCTCCAACGAGACTAATCTCTGCAATAGTTGGCCATACGACACCTTCCGCAAGAGGATCACCGGACCTGACTTGCCCTTCAAGCTCTTTTGCAAATATCCCATCATCATTCAACCCCTGGCATTTCTTGTGATCAATCCCATTTGCAGAATGATGGGAGTCCCACTTGAAGTAATGCGTCCAGGTAGTAAAGTTCGTCATCATTACGAATCCCTGCAACCATCCTCCAGCCTTGTGCCGGATCTGGTATCCACGAAGGGGATCATCAATCTGGATTCTATCTTGGATATAGATGCGAGAAATTGGAGTATTGAACTCAGCCTTTCGTCTAATTTTGTGAGGAAGTGAAATGTGCTTATGCCACGCCGCAGCGGTGCATACTGCCACCATCTCATCAATGCTATCTTCCCAGTCAAATCTTGATTTCGGAGCCCAGATGACACTTTGGGAATTTAGGCCAAATGGGATTTTTCCAGCTTTGGTTTGTGGGATACATATGTGACAAGGACCGGAGTGTGTATCAGTATCAGTATCTACATCTGCATCCTTGTCATTGGTAGAGGCAGAAGAACTGGATGAATCACAATGTGCCGCTCCTTCACTGACGGTATCAGGTTCAAAGTCGTCACACGATTCATCACAGTGAAGCAAACTAGGTAGAGATGCGGCAGAGGAAATGTGTTCGAACGAGTTGCTGTGACTCCTGCTGCTACTGATTTTGTGTCCACTTGCACTTGCACTTGCACTTGCATAGGTACTATCGATACTCTTGCCTTCTAATTTTACACCAGCTAAGGTGATCTTTCTCCAGTTTCTTAGAAAGAGTGGGTTTCTAATAAGCATTGGTACCAAGTTCATATCATAGTTTCGTTCCATTTTGATTTTGTGACTACACGTACTAGGCGCGCCACCAGCATGCTGTGCCGCGCTAGATTCGTGACTTTGCATTTTGCAATGACTGCTTGTACTGTCTGTATTGATATCTGTACTTGTAGTATGACTATCAATATTACTAATAGTAATATGAGAAGAGACTACGGACTGAGGTGAAGGCATTATGTTCTTGAGTTGACTGGGGGACTGCGGTGCACGAATGAATTTCTTGGAAGGGGATCTTCTCAAGTCATTGCAATGCTGCGTCGTGGCTTCCGTGCTGTTCTCACGTAAAATTTTCGTAGACACGACTTCGCTTGGGACCGCTGGCATCGAGGCGTGGAAGTACCCTACTGTGAATATCTTCTTGACTTTGCTCTTTGGCAAAGGATGAATACAATTACTAGTAGTACTGTTGGTTGTATTCATCATGCATTCACTTGACTTGGAGACGCATTCGGGCTTCGCGGGTGGTGCTGATGCTGTCATGGTTTATTGTTTATTCGTATGATGGCACGACTTTGAATGAATGAGGGCGTCGCGGTCCGGTGCACTACTTTGCACCTTCTTCCCGCTGGAAGAAGAGCATTTCTTTTCGGTCATTTTTTCCGTTTTTCCTATTTCGTACTCCTCGGAAAAAGAGTTTTTCCGAAGAGATTTATTACTGAATTTTTAGTTTAGAAATTCCAAATGCTGAGGAATAATATAAGAGTGTCATTGAAAAATATGCAGGAGCCAATCATACGCCACAACGTGGCAAGCTATTTTTTTGGAAAAGCAGATGTTCCAGCTCTTTATTTTATACAAGACTGACTCTACTCAACTGACTGTGCCAGTGCAATCCATGTCGGTTGTGATGGATAGTGTTTGAACTCTGTTTAGCGCCAAATTGAAAAATCAAATATATTGAATATCTGTATCAATACAAACAAACAAGTCCCGTTATAACACGACGACAGATTTCAAGATATGAATTGTGTATATTCAAATGCACTACATGTGCATAGCAAGTTTATCTCTGTGGGTCTTGTAGCACTCGTATGCACTGATATTGCAAGTCAAGACCCTATTTTTGTAACACTATTTTGGCTTATATAAGCTCGGCTTATAACTGGGTATTGTTTGTACCTACTACCCGTATCTGTACCGTAGTTTCAAGTTTGTGCACCACCACGAATATTGCATGCCATTCATTCCAATTAAGGCCGCTCGTACCCGTTAAGTTTAACCATATTTTCCAACAAACGCATAAAGCGAAGGAACTTTCCATGCCGATTGCTCTTCTCGAGATTTACGAGACATGAATGGGGATATTGTTTTGCGTAATCTTGTGAAGGTACAGTAAAGAATTTTCAATTTATATTGTGGCCTAAATAGGCTTCACACTTTATTTTTCCGAAGCCTATTTTGAATTTAGGCCAATGATAGTTTCTTCTTTCTGTTTCCTAAAATCGAGTTTAGAGCCTTCGTGCGCAATTGTAGGCCCTATTCCGCTTTTATCCCTGACCCCCATCTCGAAATTCAGATGAAGGTGCATATTGCATAAATTTGATGCCATCAAAAATCAGCTATATCGTCGTGAAAGCAGGCACACAGATACATCAGGCACAAATCAGATGGTTCAACCAACAGAAGAACTTTCGTCGGCAAAGAGGAATGAGTCAAAGAGAGAAAAAGTCAGAAGGCGTGACTATACATCCTTGGAAGATTCGTTCTCGTTTGCGAATTCTGTGTTTGAGTATGGTATTGGTGTTTCAACAAGAGTTGCTTCGAAAGTAGGTGTCCCACGTTAGGAAAGATGTGAATTCAGAGTATTTTAGATTCAATCATGACTGTTGACTTATAGTTACTCAGGACTGCAATATATTATTGATTTGAACCAAGCATAGTCTTGAACGAGAATCCTCTTCTTTCCTCTTTTTCTTCAGACTTGGGTAGGTCTTCCTTTCCATTGGCAAATAAGCCCAGCAACCGTGTACCAGCCGTTTGTAATGCATCAAAATCCAAGGATATGCCATCCTCTGATTCCAATAATTTGATCACTACTCCAGCACTGGCACATGCAATCACCAACTTTGAAAACTGCTGCGATATTTTACGAAGGCTTGAATGGCTTCTTTTTCGTTCCTCCAATTCTTTAAAGAATTTCCTGTCAAACCTGTTCTTTCGCATGTATAGGATTGGAGTGATGTAGTTCAATACGATTTTCTTCAACTTCAATTTGAGATTGATGACGAAATCAATTTTGAAGACGAAATCGTGAGAAATTGATTTGCATACTTGAAAAATACACATGAAAACATTCAGGAACGTACCAGTGGGCTCTTTGACTTGTAAAAAGGAAGCGAGCGATAAGAGCTAAGCAGGGGTTTCGCAGCATCCAAGACATTGTACGAGGGACAAACCCTCTTGGCCAATCCTTCAATGCAAAGTGCATTCACTACCAATGTTGCATAGTTGGCATCTATGCGCACATGGTGGTTTTTGATAATGCCCAACACACCACGCAAAACTTCTCCCACATCTGTATTGGTCCCATAGCCTCTACAACGTTCCTTAAAGAATGAAATCATCTCTTGCGTGAACGCTGCTTCTTCTTCTTTCGTCAGATAGCCCTCTTCGTTTGAAAATTTCAACACGGATTCAGCAGCTGTTTTTCCATCGCCAGCTCCAAGCGACGACATGAGACCAATAAAGTTGGCACTGTCTTGCTCTGCCAATTGAGCCACCATACCCGCGTCCACGAGAGTAATGTGTCCATAGAAACCATACGCAAGTTCCGCCCTTGCCATTTTCATTGCATGTTGAGGACGTGGGTCTTCAGAATGGAGCATGGAACTGATTGCATCGCACTTGTCAAATAGTTCAGCCAAGACCATGATGTTTCCTGGGTGTAAATCTGCATGCATCAGATTGTCAATAATGAGCATTTTGAGGTATAGTCCTAATCCTGTCGTGACAACAAATTTTGCCAATGGGACAGGTATGATTTCTGCAGCAGTCAGCCCAACCTCGGCAGCCAACTTATCGTATCGATCAAAAATGTTGGAACAAATCATTCCTTCTTCAAACGTTTCAATAATGACGGAAGGACATGCAAAGAGAGGTTTGGGGAAACCGACACCATCCCACTTCCTAAAATTATAATTCAAAACCTCCAAATGATGCGCCTCTACGTTCAAATGGGCTTGTGCCGCCATCGTGTGACTGAATTGATCAATACTACTTCGAATCCTGAGCCATCCCAATCCGGGCAAACGATCAATGACACTGGCAAGGATACCCATGATTCTGAAATCCATATCGATTAATCGCGCCACTTTGGGATGGCGAACTTTGATCGCCACGAGTTTTCCAACATCGCCATCTCTTGCTCCCCCATATACCTTCTCCAATAAATTGGTAGAGTCGCATGCAGTAGCTCCAGATGGTTTGATGACGGCCCTATGAATTTGGGCAATGCTACCTGATGCAACTGGTTCGCGTTCAAATGATTGAAATACTTCAAGAAGACGTCCTCTCGGGATACACAGTGATTCTTCTACTGTCCGTTGTGTAATTCTCCAAGAATGAGCAGGAGCGTCTGCGTGTAATTCTGTTAATGCAGCGCATAATGTGTCTGGAAACATATCTGACCTAGTCGATGCCCATTGCCCTTTGACAAATAGAAGGTGACGGTTGTAAATGAGCAAGAATAGTATATCCAACATATATGAAAAAGAGCTCTAGTGTGTGCGATCGATGAACAATGCATCGGCATAAATATAATGTTTCACTGTCACTTGACACTATCATTGTCACGTTCAGTTCAGTTCAGTTCAGTTCAGTTCAGTTCAGTTCAGTTCAGTTCACTCACCCCATTTGATGAATGCTGGTCCACTCCTAGCAAGACAAGATCCGAGCATACTATACCACAATCGGTCCCTAAATGTCGGAGAAACAGCTGCGAGCCCACACGTCATGGTAACTGGTACAAAGTTGATCCCCAACTTGATGGCACGAAGAAACAACTTTGGCACATATAAAATTTCCCGAATATACTTTTCATAATCATCCTTGGATTCAGAACGGATTCTAGCCCGAATTTCCTTCGTCGCCATAGCGTGCATATCAGGGGTGAACGTCAGATCCAGACAAGTGACATCCGACGGAAAGTATGCATCCTTGCACGTTTTCATTTTGGCCAAACCAGCGGCATCCAGCAGTGCTGGTCCTTTCGCTTGTTTCACTTCAACTTCATCCGCCTCATTTTTTCCATCCGTCGAGTCATCTACGGCATCCACATGCTTTTTGTGATATGTTGCAAAGGACCTTGTTCGATACCCGCTCGTAACTTGGTCCATTCTTTCGTTGAGAATGTGAGAAATGTATGGAGTAATGTCTTTTTCTGTAGTGACTAATTCGGTCCATTTCTGAAAGGTTTGTGTTTGCTTCTTTTCATCTTTCCGAATGAGCACTGGCAGGGCGAAACGTCGCAGAGATTCCTTCGCCTGAGTAGTATTAATATGACACTGTGATATGATGACAGTTATCAGTAGAACCACTGACGGTGCACATGCACGAAACAGCACCGTTTTCATTTTTCAAAAGAGGTGGATGAATGATTTTCAATTTGAATCTTTCAACTTTAGATTTGTGTATTGAAACAATTTGTTGTGGCAAATATTTCTCTTGTATCAGTGCAGCAGTTTCAGTTAGATGGGTAATATTTCTTGAACTGAGAGCAATTGAATGAATGAATGAATGAATGAATCACTAAGGTATCTTATTACAAAGGAAATGTTCTTTTTAGTGTGGTATCATATGATGTATCATAATATGATGGATGATGGATGATGGATGATAGATGATGATGATGGATGATAGATGATAGACACCACCTAGTGTTTGTAGGTATCGCCGGTAAGTCCAAAATAGTCAATAGGTCAGACCGTCAAGATTCCCAAAAATGAGGGGTCGGTAACATCATTTATACATGTCAGCCCCCAGATCACATACGTACTACGTAAGGGAGA
>Ga0209712_10004427_pt1 | contig 11159 bp, 7 predicted proteins | sample ArcOceMetagenome_FD_187443 | JGI IMG/M metagenome (GOLD analysis project Ga0209712, IMG submission 187443) | Marine eukaryotic phytoplankton communities from Arctic Ocean - Arctic Ocean - Greenland ARC118M Metagenome (SPAdes) (version 2) | ecosystem: Environmental > Aquatic > Marine > Oceanic...
TTACACGAATATGTTCAATATATCCTTCCAACATGAGCCAGAGGGAGAATAAATTGCAGATTGAGATTGCAAAGATATCATTCATGAAAGACGCAATAGGAATCGCTCCGAGTTATTTAAATAACTTCTCACTTAATTAAAAAATTAACCGTTGTCAATTGCCACTTGTTACGCATATATATTATCTCCCTCGGAACGAATGGCACTCATGGATCATGGAAGTAACGCCAGGAGAAGGCGCGCCGCTAACGTCATCCCTCTGTTACTGCAACGAGACAAATTCCATAATCTGTTTATCCAGCATATAACCCCAGTCTTAATCAAGCAGCATTCATAATGACGATCACAAATCAACCCCTTATTTAAATCCCATTTGCCCAAGCAAACATGAATGCTGTAGGGTTTCCTGCACAATCTGCTATATTGATCATTCCAACCAAAGCCTTGCCATTTTCCCAACCAGATGATGTAAGAGCATTGAGGTCTGCTCCAGCCTCCTTCAGCATCGAAAGTATCGTATACAAGACCTGCATTTGAGAAGCGATCTCCAGCTAGACTCAATCCATGGTCGCTTTCGTTCGCAGCAGAATGCCATGGAGTTTTGCCTGATAGATTACGACGATCCTCCTGAGCTGCACAATGAATGATACTTTTGCCATCAGCGAAATAAATACCCGCCAGATCTCCCCAAAGGTGAGCATAGAATTCGAGCAAGAAAATCTTATCCTTTCCTGGCATAGATCCATGAGTCTTTTATCATCGTGAGCGAAAATAGCAAGGTAAATATCCACAACTTCCTTGTAGTCTTCGCCGTGACCTTTCCAAATTGCAAACATTACATTCACCATTTTTCCAACTTATCTGCAGCGGGGGCTTTGTATTCTTGATAGATGATGTGCATCGCCTTCTTGATTCGCTTTCCATGTTTGCTTGTACAGTAAGTTTCAAGACTTTCCTTGTTAGGTGCACATTCTCTCTTTACCGGAACGTGATTTTTGAATTATTTTTCAACTGGATGAACTCTCCAGCCAGTTCGATATTGCGCTGACTTGAACTCTTTGCCAGATGCTTCAGAACCACGCTTCAAGTTCCAGTGTCCAATCTACGTGTAGAGCAGTAGTGAAAGATGTCAACGTCAGTTCATTTATTTGCGGTGCTTCCCCTTACCTGCCAGAGGATGACGAATAGATTTGTTTCAGGGAAACAATGATCCATTTTAAGGACACTGGGTTGGTGGAATAGGCTAATTGATTGCAATCAGACCGAACCATCATTTGACCACCACTTTTTGGATTATTAGCGGTGGAATGTTACAACTATTATTATTCGAATATGATCCAACTTATGAGCATAATTGGCTCTACCGTAGGGGAGTTTTTGATTACGACGATATGGCCATGATATTAATACATATAGCCATTTATGGTCTTAGTGTGCTGCGTTGCGTTTCCATGTGCACGCGGCATCGTAGTCGGCTTCAAACAGTGCCGAGCTTACCTTCTCGTAGGAATGTGGATGTCCAAAGTTCTGTGTGACGGCGAGTGTTGTTTCAAGATTCAACACCACATGCCACCACCCCTCGGGAACAAAGATGGTCTCCCCTTCCTGCTGCACAAATTGCACCCTTCTCGAATATACGTCATCGGATAGATTACTGAGTACATGAACCATCCAACCAGCGGCACAAAAGTCTAGTGCATCTTCCTTCGATTCGTTAGTACTGAGATTTGCCGCCGATTTCAACTCTGATTCATCGATATCAGGAGGAAACAATATCCATAGTTTCCGGCCAATGAGTAGCATGTTCCACGCACTAGTGGCCAGAGGGTCGATATGTATATTTGAACCACTGTTCTTGGGTCCAATGATCATCCAACGATGCGTCCCAAATGCGAGGCCATCATTCCCAGCAGCTGATAATAAGTCGGAACGATCGACGGAAGCATGACAACCTGTTCTTGGCTTATTTTCAGAGCCACCCCACAAGCACGGAGGAATACTATATCGATCAATCATACAGTCATGTTCGCCGTCAATTAGAGTCTCGAAGATAAGTACTGGGTCATCGTCTTTCTTGACACCATCCGAATTCAGATAATTCACGTATTCTTGCACGCTCACAGTGGCATCTTCTTTAGCTACCTCCAGTCTCCGATCCTTGCCAAGTATATCCACGAGAGAGTCCATTGTCCATTCCGTCGATGGACGAATGATACCACCATCTTCACACCCTTTTATCACAAGGGGCACCAAGCTCGCATCTGTAGGATAGTCTTTTTGAAAGCATGCACTCGACACATTATGGCTTATGCAGTCGGGAATTTGATTGGTATTGGCAAGGATCCGTTGCATCTCGTCCGAATCCAATGCCGCCGCCAATCCTGCAACATCACGAGTAGATTCTGGACGAAGCACATAGCTGGGTGATTTCTGTTCGTCGTCGTCGTCGTCACTCCATAATTGACGAAACGAGCCAAGAACCCGACTTGCACGCAGGCTGCTACTATTGTTGCTACTACTGCTGCTCGCCCCCTCGAATCTAGCCTCCTCCGTTGGCATCATTTCGGTGACTGACTCTACAGTATGGTATCCTACTATTACACCGGTACAATACTTGTACTTATGGCTGTCCGATTTTCCGCTTTTGGTTGTTGGGATTCCGTTTTGTACTTATGAGTGGTTATGTTGATCGAGGTCTGGGGTCTGGGTCAATGAAGCCATCATGATCGTCTGTCGTGAATTGGATTGAAGGACTGACGGTGGAGAAGTAGTCGTTGAAGCGACCGTTAACTACGTTAGGCCGTTAATAAATAATAACCAATTTTGTTAAAAGTACTGGAGCTTGAGAAATCGAGAAATCTACTTGCTTGATAATAAACCTTCACTTACAACTTACACTACTGTACTATCAGGTCAATCCTAAGCAACAGGACATAGAATCCAGAGACACCACCACGCTTCTTTAATGAGAGGACAAGTTTTTGGAGTATTATTGCTTTTGGGAACCATGACGATTTTCTGCTTGTAGTACGGGTTGGCAGTGGCTCCCTTCGTGAGAAATTTAGTTGACCGCGCCGAGACGAAACCAACTGAATCCCACCGTGTGCACACTTTACTCTTCTTTGGATCGGAGCAGATGAATTCGTCGAACCGAATCGACATTGGGGCCTTAAACCCAAAGATCTGGTGTCGGATGATGAACTTGTTCTCATCCGGCGGAGATGCGTCCTCTATGACCAACTTGTACAGACGCAAAAGAAGCGGTTGAATCCCGCCGGAAAAGAGTCCCTTTCCGATCCATCTTTCACCAAACAAACCAGATCTACAACGGAATAGGGGACTCATCTCTAACTTATCCAATAATCCTGCTTCCAGCTCCGAAAGTGCTGTGGAATCCTTATCGAGGACTACCGAAAAGGCCCAAAGTGATCCGTCTTCGGGAAACGACTTGTCAAACGCAAATGTTTCCACTTGTCCTGGTCGGAATATCAGAGCTGCCACAGCAACGATAGCTGCGAGGGCGAACACAATATTGGCCATCTTTATAGTGGTATTCTAGTTAAAAGGTTGGAAATATCTATCAGCAATTTGTGCCGTTTGGATTTCAGAACTTCAAAGAAAGATTTTAAGAAAAGATATCTAGTAGGCACGTTCAAAATGCCACGCGATCAAAATGCCACGCGACTTCTACGCGATTTTTTACGTGAAAAACATACGGGGCACCCAACCTGACGACAATTATCTAGCTTTTGCCTACTGAGTGGTAAAAGAGGCGATGGATATAAAGGATGGAAATAAAAACCAAGCATACCTCTCAACTAGCAATATCTTAAAATGATGTTTAGTGCATTGTTTTGATCATGAAGTGCTTATGATGCGATCATGATGACCATTTTTGAAGGTTGGTACGATCAGGATTTCTGGTATGTTTTCAACGTAGAAAGGTCCGTAGAAATATTGCCAAAAAGGGGAAACTTAGAAATTGGAAATTCATGCTACCTATTACACCCAGGCAACTAGTCAAAGGGGTAATCTTTCAGTTTAATACAAATACAAGACTTGAGTAATATTGTTTAGGTGAAAAGTCTCGTGGAGGTGCAGCTAGAGTGCACCTACTCCTAAGACAGTGAAAAAAGAGTTGTATTCATTTATGAAACTCTTGTTGTTAATTGGCGACAAACCTTGACAAATCGAGAAGTTTCTTAAATGTTCATAATGCGACGCGTCGTATTTTTAACTTGCGCGCAAGAATCCTTTTGAACCATGGAGATCCAGGTCAACAGGAGCTGGAGGGCTCTGTTCGTGAAAGTTCGCGAACAAATTCGCAAAATGTGAGAAAGTCGCAAAGCTGTTCGGAGAATCTGAGAAAGTCACAGAAAGTCACGACTGTTGTTCGCAATGCTGTTCGAAATTTTATTTTTCACGAACATGTTCAATGTGAGCCCGATCGACAATCGATAAGACGACCTATATACATTACACATCATAGTTCAATACATAAGTAGCAGAAACAGACGCAACGAACAATTGAAATAATATTAACATTCAACATGTCTGCTCGAACTCAAAACACTACAAGTAATGATCACCGCAAGTTGGCTTTATCTAAACTCACATCTTTAGTTCTTGACAACAACTTTGAGTGTTCCATATGTCTCGATACCTTCTCTGATCCACATGTCATACCCGAATGCCTTCACAGATTCTGCGGCGGTTGTGTCAAAGAAAGCATTCGAAAATGTGGAGGCAAGTGCCCCACGTGTAGGGCTAGGATAACTACAAAGAGAGGCTTGAGGAAAGACAACGACTTCCAAGATTTGGTAAGTTATCGTGATTGTGATTGTGATTCTTCTTGTGATTGGCTTTCAGTGATCCATGCTGAGTATCGAGTGTCTCGTTATTAATAGCTCTTCTTGAATGTCTACTACTGGTACTAACGACGCATGTTTGTTTTTCCACAACAACAGATTGAAGATGTCGAAGATCTTGAGGACAGTTACGCATCTGAATCAGGCAAAAGATGAGGCGACGGGCAGTGAGAGATGCGCCATAAAGACCGAGACGGGCACAGGCACCGCCAATGAAGAAGAAGGTGAAAGCAATGCAAACTCATTAAGTACGAGTGCTATAAAAAGAAGAGTTATTATGCCACGACGATCGAAGAGGGTTCCAAAAGGTCTGTGCGATCAAGTGATGACCAATCAAGACAGCAGTGCGGCGATAAGGTCGAAGGACGACATTGATAACGGCACAGCGAGAGGAGTTACAGTTACGAGGAAAAGGGATGCTGAAGATTCATTCTTCGACAGCAGCAGGAAGAAGGGTACAGCAGCAAGAATAAGATGTTTTGAAGGACGATGCAAGCAGCTCAATGATTTCATAGATGAGTTTGGGCACTGCAATGTTCCCTGTAGCTACTCGGCAGATCCTTCATTGGGGAAATGGTGCAGTAACATGAGATGCGCCTACAACAAGATACAAAAAGGACAGACACCATCGAGAAATATCACTCAAGATCAAATAGAGCGTCTGGAAGAGATTGGTTTCAAATGGAAACTCGCTAATGTCCTGGAGACATTTGTGCAACGCTGTCATGATCTTGAAGCATTCAAGAGCGAGTTTAGGCATTGTAATGTTCCCGGTAAGTACTCGGTGAATCCTTCATTGGGGAAATGGTGCACTGAGATCAGATACTCCTATAACCAAATACAGCAAGGACATACACCAAGAAGCAATCTCACTCAAGATGAGATAGAGCGTCTGGAAGAGATTGGTTTCAAATGGAAACTCACGGAGACATTTGAGCAACACTGTAATGATCTTGAGGCATTCAAGAGCGAGTTTGGGCACTGTAATGCTCCCCGTAAGTACTTGGTGAATCCTTCATTGGGGAAATGGGGCACTGAAATCAGATACTCCTACAACCAAATACAGCGAGGACAGACACCAAGGAGCAATCTCACTCAAGATGAGATAGAGCGTCTAGAAGAGATTGGGTTCAAATGGAAACTCACGGAGACATTTGCGCAACGTTGCCATGATCTTGAAGCATTCAAGAGCGAGTTTGGGCACTGCAATGTTCCCTATAAGTACTCAGCGAATCCTTCACTGGGGAATTGGTGCAGTACGACGAGATACAACTACAATCAAATACAGCGAGGACAGACACCAAGGAGCAATCTCACTCAAGATGAGATAGAGCGTCTGGGAGAGATTGGGTTCAAATGGAAACTCACAAATGTCTAGGAGACATTTGAACAACGCTGTCATGATCTTGAATCATTCAAGAGCGAGTTTGGGCAGCATTGTAATGTTCCCGGTAAGTACTTGGCGAATCCTTCATTGGGGAATTGGTGCAATAAGATGAGATGCTCCTACAACCAAATACAGCGAGGACAGACACCAAAGAGTAATCTCACTCAAGATGAGATAGAGCGTCTAGAAGAGATTGGTTTCAAATGGAAACTCAAATGGTGATGGCAAGACATTTGTGCAACGTTGTCATGATCTTGAAGAGCGTGTAGTAAAATAGATTAGCATCAAATTGAAAGCCAAGAGATACCCAAATCATGCTGGTTTTCTAATTTTGCATCCCCTCTAGCCATAGGTAGTACAATAGTACAAACAAACAAGCCTAGAGGAATCTTTGTAAATATAAGTATCAGATAATCATATTCCAGGCATAATCAGCTACCAGGTGCTGTATTTAGCGTACAATTTCCTTGTCCACTATGATTCCGGTATACTTGCTGCAAATGGTATCACTTGCTTGCTATTGTGTGATTAGTGATAACCGGTTTGCTTTCCTCGGCCTTGGTATTTATATATAGGTGTTCGTACACTATTACTACAGTTTTTTTCACCAATGCAAAGTTCAAAAGCACCTCCAACATAATCAAGAGGGAGAGACGGAGTAAATCACAGATAGGGATTGTGAACATATCTTTCAGAATCGTAGCAAATAACAAATTATTACAAGCAAGCGTTACAAGTTACCAGTATTATAATTTCTCAATTAAAAATAGAGCCAATGAACCGTCCTCTGCGCCACTTGCTATAGTATATATTTTTCTCTCTCCCTCGGAAGGAACGACACAGAGGGAAGTTACACCAGGCGAAGACTCGCCGTTTACAGCGCCCCAAGATTTCGGTTTGTGGTCGTCAAAGTGCCCTCCATCCGCTACTGATATGAGACGAATGCCACCATCAGCGCATCCAGCAAATAATTCTTGGCCAGATGGAATTATGCATAGGCATTGTACGGGTGATCCTAGATTCAATTTGCTAACAGGATACATGCCATCGTGTTTGAATGCAAAGGATGAAACTTGCCCGTTCCCAAATCCTGCTACTAGAAGTATTTCCCCATTGTTTGACCACTTCACAGACGAACAAGGTTCATGTCCCCTTTTCGCTTCTTTCTGGAACAGCACTGTTTTCTCTGTTTTATGACCAAAACCATAGTTTGTTTGTTAGACGTGCTGGAATGCCCACGAATTGTCATTTTATGCAAAAGAAATGCCAAAACTTACCTCCGTCAACTGTCCAAAGCCACACGATAAGACTACCATCTGTTCCTCCTGCGGCTACAGCCAACCCGACGCCTGCGATATGTAATGCGTCGACACAGTCAACTGCAGAATCAGCGTCGAACAATTCATCAAATGGTTCTTTACTAATCTTCACGGATTCGCCACCAGAAAGGCAGACATTCCACAGTTTGACAGTTGCATCCCAACTGCTACTGATCATGATATGAGTGAATTGGCCGTCATCGGATTTGGGGTGTGACACGAGAACAAGACCTGTCACTGCATCCCGATGAGAGTATACGGATGCAAGAGCACATGCTGAATTTATTCCATATGCTAGAATGACATCGTCGTGTCCTCCAGCAAAGGCAATATTACCGCCTTTGCCATCGCTCACATGTGCGAGACAAGCAAGCGGGTCCGATGAATGATGAGAACGAAAGGGATGAAATTTATGTTGCTGAACGTTAGAGTCCGCTTTTTGTGGTATAGGATGGCGTCCAAGACGATGCGCAGAAGTGAAACTGCGTCTTTTCGGATCGTTCCCCTGTGCGCTTGGTAGCCCGTGCACCATGAGACCACCATCAAGAGAGGTGGTCGTTACGTAAGAGCTTGTGCCCAACGACAGATGGCATCCACTCACTGCCCCTCCGTGTATTTGTTTGGAAATCACAGGTTTGAGTTTCCAGCCTTCTTCTGTCTCCGCAGTACCAGAGGAAAGTGGCGGGGTCCGCTGGGGAGGCGCTTTATTAGTTTCTTTGTCCTCCGAGGAACCAAATGTACGAATTCCGCTGATTGTATCTTCTAATCGGGAAGAAGACACCCCAGAACCGCTGAGGAGAATATCGCTGGAATCTAATGCTGATGCTGCGTCATTCTCGACGCGAAAATCATTTGCATCCACTTGAATCGTTTCCTCATCAATTGAAATGTCTTTGTTGGCTTCGTCGTCACCTTCTTGCCCAGCGCTCTTCATTCTAACAGCCTTTGGATCAGGTTGGGCATAATTCAAAACCCTACTCACACGCTCCCATCCCTCATCTTGTTTCTTGACGACGTCACTTTCTTCCCGGCGCAATGCACGACCGTCGTCGGGAGCAATAAAGGCACTATTCGATACATTTTCATCAGTCTTCCGTGGATGCAATGACGAAAACAAAACATCCGGACAAATCCCAAATTCAGTCGCTTGAAGTTCTGCTTGCATTTTCTCTTGCTCAGTTTCCATCTCTTCTAAATCCTTTGGCGATAGATATGCCGTTGGATGGAACAAATTGTCTGCATTCAACGCCTTTTCTCCCCTCGCTTTTGCACCAAAAATCAAATCGATCCAGGATGGAAGGTAATTGGTGCAGTAGTCGGACTCGAGAGCTTTCCTATTCTTCTTCAAAAAGTCTTTTGGAGATTTTGCCCACTTGGGAAGTTTCACATCGTCGATGATTGTGCCTGTTTGAGTGATGCCGAGTTGCAATCCGCGTAGATTGAGGAGAATGTCTACTCCAGCTTTTGGATCATAAAATTGTGGAATGGATTCTTTAACATCGGCAGGGTTGCTCAGTATAGATGCGTAGCACTGATTGATGGAATGAAATAGGCGATCTGGTGCATCATACTTGCCTATAGAAATATAGAGAGAGATTGAGCAAGTCTGTTTCAAAGAGCAGGTACAGAAGTCATGGTCGAGATGGATTGACCCCTCCTCCAAATTTAAATCCCGTTTACTAACACTGACGTACCGTTTTGCAAACACAGCATCTGTTCCGGCATAGTTCTTACGAGGTAATATAGACAATATCCAGGTGCAGAATAATGCGTTCCATACAAGAAAGCATCTCCCCCCATACCTTCCATTCCTTTCCATCGATCTTTGAAGCTTTCTAACCGTTCCTCATTTAATGCACCAATAGGTTTCGTGAGATCCCGAAATTGTTTGTTTGCTGATCCAGCATTCCCATTCCCACTATCAATACCACTTTTATCCCCCGAGGAGGATAAATCAAGTTTGGAACTTTCATAGTCAGCCAGAACCCATGGAAAGATCGGGTACCGCGAGAGATCAAACAAACTCCTCCCCGCTGCAGAATTGAGAGCCAGGAGATAATCAAAATTATCAATGTTCCCACTTCTCCAGGCTGTCACGACCATATTCAAAAACGATCGATCGGTATGACAAAACACGGGAATATCCACCGGATTTGGACTTGGACTTGAACCGCAACCCTCTACGTTTACGTCCATGTGTATTCCATCCACCATACCGGTACTCGTACCCATGGTCCTCTTTTGCGGAATGAGCCCCAGTACCTCCTCTCGATTCTTATACCCCTCAAACGCCAGTAGAACCGAAGGCCCCTCCTGAAAAAACAATTCCACAGCCTCATCTTTCAGACCATGATACCTCCTCGCAATCGCAACAATATCCTTCATACACCATGAGAGAGCCCTGGCGGCAATCTCAGAATCGACAAATACCCCTTGAAACGGTTGAAAATAAAGTCGTTCCTTGGTGACAATGACACAACCAGCCTTTTTCACCAGTGGAAATGGTCCTAGTATAAAAGCTCTCAAATTGGAAGTGAGCGGTACATCCTTCAAATGAACGAAATTCAGGGGATCAAATGGTCGATCGCACATGGGTCTGACAATCTCTTCCAATTGTTTTTCGTCGGATACATTGTCATTGTATATTTTCTCAAAGAGTTCTTGGAAGGGTTCAGCGGTTGAATGCTGGAATGTAAATGAGAAAGAGACGCGTTTGTCAATGGTCTCGTAAGGTGCAATGATGTTATTCTTTTTCATAATGAGGCATCGGTTTGTTTCGAGATGGATGGTTCTGCACGTATAAGTGCTTCTGTTGCTTTCATTTTCGGCAGAGTTTGTATTTTCGTTTCTATTACTATTTGCATTTGTACTTGCATTTGTATTTGTATTTGCATTTGTACTTGTATTGGTATTGGTATTTGGCGATATAGTCATTTTGTCAAAGGAGATTCGAATAATCCCTCGTGATATATCGTGTGGTTCAAAGATGATGGATTTGGAGCAGAGCCTCCCCTGAATGCTTTTCATATTTGTCCCCGGCTCGCGTTCTTTCCTGGCTTTGGAATAGGGTGGATCGGAATGCGAATGCGAATCTGCTGCACGTAAAGATGATGCCAATTTGGATGAAGAAGAAGAATAAAGAACTGACGATGCGAAAGACGAGCTCATGCCTATGCCCATGCCCATGCCCGCCGTATTCGAAGAGGAAGACAGCGATATGTTCACTTGGTCGTCGGCATTGGATTGTGATCCTGATCCTGAAGAAGCAGATTCTCTGACTCGAGAAGAAGAAGCCACTACACCCCAATCTTGCAATTCCTGTTCACCGTGCTCGAGGAGTAAAGTAGAGAAGCGCCGTTGCTGCTTGTTCTTGCAATCATTTGGATTTTCGTGGAAGGAAGCGTATCGTTTTGGATGGAGGACTTTCAGTATATCCTTTACATTCAGTGAATCACAATTACGTGTACTGCTCATTTTTAGTAATTCTGCTAACAGTTGTTTCTTTTTTTGAGTATAAAACTGGAAGTTTCTATATCAATAAATATTCGTAGCTATAGTTCGTGTATGATATGATATGATATGATA
>Ga0209712_10004430_pt1 | contig 11156 bp, 13 predicted proteins | sample ArcOceMetagenome_FD_187443 | JGI IMG/M metagenome (GOLD analysis project Ga0209712, IMG submission 187443) | Marine eukaryotic phytoplankton communities from Arctic Ocean - Arctic Ocean - Greenland ARC118M Metagenome (SPAdes) (version 2) | ecosystem: Environmental > Aquatic > Marine > Oceanic...
TTATCAAACTTTATCTCCGTTTTTGTGGGATGAATGTTGATATCAATTGTATTTGCTGGCACGGTTAAATATAAAAAGTAGGAGGGATGTGATCCTTGTTCTAATAAGCCATCAAAAGCATTTACAACGGCATGGTTTAAATAAGAACTTTTTATAAATCGATCATTTACAAAAAAGAATTGTTCCCCTCGTTTTCTTTTAGAAAATTCTGGTTTTGCCACAAAACCCTTAATTCCAACAATATCTGTTTGTTCGTTTATTGGAACTAATTTTTCATTCATTTTAGTTCCGAAAACACTTACAATTCGTTGCCTTAAATTGCTGCTTTTTAAATGATATACTTCATTGTTATTATGATGCATTAAAAAAGCAATCGTTGGATGTGCTAAAGCGACCCTTTGAAATTCATCTATAATATGACGCGTTTCTACCGTATCTGACTTTAAAAAATTTCTTCTTGCCGGAATATTGTAAAACAAGTTTTTTACAGCAATACTGGTGCCTTTTGAAGTCGAAATAAAATCTTGTGAAACAATTTTACTCCCTTCAATTTTTATAGCAGTTCCAAGTTCTTCGTTTTCTTGTTTTGTTTTTAATTCAACATGTGCAATCGCAGCGATAGAGGCTAAAGCTTCGCCTCTAAACCCTTTTGTACATAGGTTGAATAAATCTTCTGCTTTTTGAATTTTAGAGGTGGCATGCCTTTCAAAAGACATTCTGGCATCAGTAGCACTCATGCCTTTGCCATCATCAATTACCTGAATTAACGTTTTACCGGCTTCTTTTAATAATAATTTTATACTTGTGGCACCAGCGTCAATAGCGTTTTCTAGTAACTCTTTAACTACAGAAGCAGGCCTTTGAACGACTTCTCCTGCAGCGATTTGATTTGCTACATGATCTGGTAAAAGTTGAATGATATCTGACATTATTTACTATAGAATATAGACAAATCAAAATCTATGATGTACAAGAAAATCAATACTAAAAACACAATAATATAAATTACTGTTCTATTCGATCCTTTTTCAGCATTTTTAAGCTCATTAATAGCACTAGAAAATTTAGTTTTTAAACCTTTATTTTTTCCAGTTGTATTTCTAAACTGATCTAATTTGTGTTCGATTTTATAAGGGCTACCTTCTCCTTTATAATAACGTGGTTGGTAATCAAATTTTTTGTTTGTTCTTTTTAAAAATCCCATGATTGTTGAAAATAATTGGTGAATATTTATTTTAAAATCAATTATTATACCAATTTAAAGTAAATCAAATTTAAAGAATTAAAAGGAATACATCAAGAAATGATGTGTTAAAAGTATTCTTAAATATTCTTGCAAGGTTTTCTATGCTTTGCAGTTACTAAAGTGGGTGTAAAAACAATCTAATAGTGCCTCTAAAGTTAAAGAAAAACCTTGTCTCAGATTTTTTTAACTTTTTAAAAACCAATATTTTCTGATGTTCTGTCTCGATTTTTAATAGCAGCCATTTTTATAGCTGCAACGGCACATTCTGTACCTTTATTACCTAATTTACCACCAGACCTATCGATGGATTGTTGTTTTGTATTATCGGTTAAAACACAGAAAATTACAGGAACATCATATTTAATGTTCAAATCAACAATTCCTTGTGTTACGCCTTCACAAACAAAATCGAAATGTTTAGTTTCTCCTTGAATTACATTTCCTATGGCAATGATGGCATCAACTTGTTGTGATTCAATCATTTTTTTACATCCATAAATCAGTTCAAAACTTCCAGGAACATCCCATGAGATAATATTTTCTTTGGTTGCTCCACAATCTAAAAACGTTTCAATTGCGCCTTTTTTTAAGTTTTGTGTAATGTCAGGATTCCATTCTGAAACAACAATCCCAAATCGAAAATTTTTCGCATTTGGGATTGTTGCTTTATCGTAAATTGATAAATTGGTCGTAGCCATGTTTTAGTTTTTAGTGGTTGGTTTTTAGTTACTAGGCTTTTACTAATTCCTAAAACCTAATTTCTAAATACTAGTTAGCGTATTTCGCTGCATTGATGAATTTTTCAATATCTTTTCCTTGATCAGATTTTGAATAGTTCTCTTTTATCTCTGTAAAAAGTTGTTCCGCCTTGCTATATTTTTCTAGAGACATGGCAGTTTGTGCTGCTTTGTATAAAAATAAAGGAGTTGTAAAGTCGTTCGATTTTTTATTTGCTGCTTTTTCATAAAATTCTAAAGCTACATCTTGTTGGTTAATATCTGAAAAAGCGTCACCAATTGCTCCTAAAGCAACAGGACCTAACATTTCATCATCAGAATTAAACTTACTTAAAAATTCAATCGCTTTATCATATTGTTTCATTTGTAAATAAGAAACACCTGCATAATAATTTGCTAAGTTTCCAGCGTCTGTGCCACTGTAAGAATCAGCAATGTCTAGAAAACCATATTTACCATCGGCGCCTTCTAAACCTAAATTTAGTAAAGAATCTATGCCTGAATTAGCTTTAGCAGCGTCATCAAAATATTTCCTTGGAAAAGCTAACTCATTAGAAGCTTCCAGTTCATTGGGCTCAACGATATAGGAATTGTAACCTAAAAAAGCTAAGAAAAAAACTACGATACCTACTAAAGAGTAGAATAAAGGTTTGCTATTTGTTTCGATCCATTTTTCAGATTTAGAAGCTGTTTCGTCTAAAGTATTTAATACTCCAGCTGTTTCAAATTCAGATTCATCAATTTGATTTGCTTCTTTTTTACCTTCTGCCTTATATTTTTTCTTGTATGTTGCCATATTTTCGTTAAAATTTAGTGGGCAAAAATAGTTTTTTTAATTGGATTTTAAAAGCGGTTAATTCGCTAAATTTGCAATAAATCATAATTCATATCTAATCCTAGTCTTTATTCATGTATTTACAGAAAATTTCTTTAATTAATTTTAAGAATTTAGAATCTCAATCTTTTGATTTTCAACAGAAAATAAATTGTTTTGTAGGGAATAATGGTGTTGGGAAAACAAATGTTTTAGATGCCATTTATTATTTGTCTTTTGCAAAGAGTTATTTTAATTCTGTCGCTGTTCAGAATATAAAACACGGTGAAGCCTTCTTTATGGTAGAAGGTGATTATGTTTTAAACGATAGAAACGAGAAAATTGTTTGCAGTCTAAAGCGTGGGCAAAAAAAGGTGTTGAAGAGAAATGGAAAGAGTTACGAAAAGTTTTCGGAACACATAGGTCAGATTCCTTTGGTGATTATTTCTCCTGCGGACAGAGATTTAGTTACAGAAGGCAGTGACACTAGAAGAAAGTTTATTGATGGTGTTATTTCGCAACAAAATAAAACCTACTTGCAAAACTTAATTGCTTACAATAAAGTAATAAGTCAAAGAAATGCATTGTTAAAGTATTTTGCGGCGAATAGAACTTTTGATGCTTTAAATTTAAGTGTCTATGATGATCAGTTGGCTCTTTATGGAGCTGAAATTTATACGATTAGAAAAGCGTTTTTAGAGGAGTTTATTCCTATTTTTAATAAGAAATATCAGGTAATTTCTGGAGGTAAAGAAGTTGTTAATTTAAATTATAAGAGTCAGTTAAACGATTTTTCTATACCCGATTTATTGAAACAGTCTTTAGAGAAAGATAAGATTTTGCAATACACAACAGCAGGAATTCATAAGGACGATTTAAGTTTTGAAATTGAAACATATCCTATAAAAAAATTCGGCTCGCAGGGTCAGCAAAAATCATTTTTAATCGCTTTAAAATTTGCGCAGTTCGAGTTTATAAAGCAGCAATCAAACGTAGTTCCTATTTTATTATTAGATGATATTTTTGATAAATTAGATGAAAATCGAGTTTCTCAAATTATAGATTTGGTAAATAAAGATGAGTTTGGTCAGATATTTATTACCGACACTCATTCCGAAAGAACGGAAGATATTGTAAAACAAAGCAATAAACCTTATCAGATTTTTAAGTTGTAAAATTCATTTAACAGGGATAAGAACGAAATAATCCGTGCAAATACAATAAGATTTGCATGTCAAGCCAAAAAAGCTTGATTTGCAATAACAAACAGCGAAAAGCAACAAAACAATGGCAAAAAGAGAAAATGATTCTTTTTCAATAGAAGATTTAATGCAAAGTTTTATCAAAGAAAATAACTTGAGTAAAGGGATGCAAAAAATAAAAGTCGAAGAAATTTGGCACAAAATGATGGGACCTGGAGTTGGGACACATACAACTTCTGTAAAGTTGCAAAACAAGACGCTTATTATACAATTAACGTCCTCTGTGTTGCGGGAAGAGTTGAGTTATGGAAAAGAGAAAATCATTAAAATGATGAATCAAGAATTGGGAGAGGAAGTGATTTCTAAATTGATGCTGGTTTAATGCATTTGACATATATTTTTTAGTATAATGATTTTTTAAGGTAACAATTATTTCAAGCTGCCAAAAATAAAAGTAGCCAAAAAAAGTTAGGAAGTTGTATATTATTAAGTTCTATAGGATTGATAGTGTGTTTTATACGCTGTTATTCTGAAAGTAGTTTAATGTTTTATGAGTGTATTATAATTCTTGTTTACTCGGTTTATTTTAAAAATCGATTTTTAAAGCACTATTTTAAACATATTTCTGATGCCTATAGAAAAAGATTTGAGAAAGAATCGAGTATAATTTTTGAAGTAGCTTTTATAGCCTCGAACGCTATTATTGCAGAAGCAAAATCAACTATTCAGTATTTGAAGAAATTATTGAAATTTCCATATTTCTTTTTATCAAAATGGAAAATAGAGGAAGCTTAATTACTCTAAAGGGTTTGGTGTAAGATTTAAGAATTTAAAAATGCTTTTACAAGATATTCTCAATATAGTTAAAGATCTAATGTTCCATGGAGTTAGATTGGGAATGGTTTTTTTTTTATTCTGATGTTTTAAAATTAATTATAACAGACTTTAATACGATTTCACCTTCAGTTCTTTCGCTAATTTCTAATAAAATAGGATCTCTTGTATTCCATAAATTAATAATATCTATTGATGATTTCTTTTTGAATTGTTGCTTTTTCAGTGCAGTTAGTAAAGTGTATTGTTAAAAATAAAAGAAGATAAGTTTTCATTTTATTGATTTTTATAAAATGTTTTCAATATAACTTTGTCGCATAAAAAAACTCACAACTTACGTTGTGAGTTTTTATCAAATATTTTTTAAACTTAAAAAATCTAAAATACTTAAAATTGTTCTCTTCCAGAAAAGTGAAAGTCTCCTTCAATTTGTGCGTTTTCATCAGAATCAGAACCATGTGCAGCATTTTCTCCCATAGAGGTTGCATATAATTTTCTGATAGTTCCTTCGGCAGCATCCGCAGGATTTGTAGCACCAATTAAGGTTCTAAAATCTTCTACTGCATTTTCTTTTTCTAAGATTGCAGCTACAATTGGTCCTCTTGTCATAAATTCTACTAACTCACCAAAAAACGGACGCTCGTTATGCACAGCATAAAAAGATTCAGCATCAGCTTTGGTCATTTGAGTTTTCTTTAATGCTACAATTCTAAATCCTGCAGCATTTATTTTTTCTAATATTGCGCCAGTATGTCCGTTTTCTACAGCATCTGGTTTAAGCATTGTAAATGTTCTATTTGTTGCCATTCTAGTTTTTAATTTTTTGCAAAAGTAGGGTTTTTATTGTAAACAACCACTTATGGATAAATTTGATTCAATTCTTGGAGGATTTTGTTGTTTTTACCTCTCATTTGCATGGTAACAGATTTGTTCTTAAAATTAAATTGTAACAATCCAAAACTTATTTCCGAAATCACATTTTGTACCCGGTATTGATTTGGTTCTGAAACAAAGGAAGTATAAGAATGTGTTAATCCGCTCGAAGTAAAATCTATTAAAGGATACTGTAGGTTGCTTACCGTTGTTTTAGAAAATTCGGAGATGTGTCTATCTCCAGAAACAAGAAAGACACCTTTTGCCTTACTTTTGATAATACTATTTTTTAGTTTTTCTACTTCATTCGGAAAATTACCCCAAGTTTCAAAACCATGTTCAGAAGATAAAATTTGAATACTACTTACAATAATATTAAAATCTGCTTTAGAAGTATTTAATTCATTCTCTAGCCAATTCCATTGCATTGCTCCGAGAACAGAACCCGTGCTATCCATGTTTGCTTTGTATCTTTTTTTTGTTCCTTTGGGTGCTTTTATCAATGCTGTTCTAAAATATCGGGTATCTAGAACAATCACTTTTATGCTTCCTTCTTTTGTTTTGAACTCTTTTGCATTATAAATTCCTGATTGTTTTCGTCGTGGACTGTTTTTGTTCACATTAAAAAAATCTAAAAACAATTTTTGTGCTTGCTCTTTTTTATGAAATTCAATTCCGCTATCGTTAAACCCATAATCATGATCATCCCAAGTTGCCATTACAGGCAAATGTTCTACGAGTTCTAGATAGCCCTGTTGATTTTTTAAGGCCTCATAGTCTTTCGTCATTTTAGACGCGTTGTCCGTGTCACTGTAAATATTGTCACCGCCCCAAATCCATAAATCTGGCGTATTCTTTTTAACCTCTTTCCATAAAATATTAGGTTTGTTTTGTTTATTGCAAGACCCAAAAGCAATTGTAAAATCAACTTTAGTGTTCTGGATTTTAGCCGTGTTATTTGTTTGTTTTTTACAAGAATAGAAACTGATAAGTAAAAGAATAGCTAGTGTTATAGTCGTCTTTTTCATAAATGTTTAAAAGGATTTTTAACAAAGGTATTATAAAATATATTTTGAACAATGTTATTAAATTGTATCTTCGCAAATTATGATTTTAAAAGGAATTGAAGAATTAAAAAGGTTTTTAGCAAAACCTAAAAATATAGTAATAATTGGGCATAGAAATCCTGATGGTGATGCTGTAGGTTCTACTTTGGCTTTAAAACATTATTTAGGAAAAAAAGGGCATCATTGTACAGTAGTGATGCCAAATGATTTTCCAAATTTTTTACATTGGTTACCCGGTTCTAAAACTGCGTATCGTTTTGATAGCCAAAATTCGCAATCTCAGAAAGCTATTAAAAATTCGGATCTTATTTTTCTCTTAGATTTTAATGCTTTGCACAGAGTTGGTTCTGATATGCAAAATACCTTAGAAAAATATCCAAATGACTTTGCAATGATAGATCACCATCAACAACCAGATGATGTGAAATATATGTATTCGGATGTTACTATTTGTTCAACTTGTCAGATGGTCTATCAATTTATTGAGATGAATACCGATTTAGATTTAATTGATGCTGATATTGCAACTTGTTTGTATACAGGTATCATGACAGATACAGGTTCTTTTAGGTTTAGATCTACAACTAGTAAAACGCATCGAGTAATTGCTGATTTAATTGATAAAGGAGCTGAAAACCACAGGATTCATAATAATGTTTACGATGCAAACTCTTATAATCGGTTGTTGTTGTTAGGTCAGGCTTTAAGTAATTTACAAATCTTGCCTTCCTATAAAACAGCTTACATTACCTTAACTGACGAAGAGAAAAATCGTTTTGATTTTCAAAAAGGAGATACAGAAGGTGTTGTAAACTATGCTTTGTCATTGAAAGGAATTATTTTTGCAGCAATTTTTATCGAAGATAAAGAACAAAAAATCATTAAAATTTCTTTCCGATCAAAAGGTGATTTTTCTGTAAATCAATTTTCAAGAAATCATTTTAGTGGTGGAGGACATGACAATGCTGCTGGAGGTAAATCTGTTGAATCCCTAGAAAAAACGATTATAAAATTCACCAGTTTGTTATCAGAATATAAAGCTGACTTAGATACATCGTATGAAGAATAGTTTTTTGTCCTTGATGTTTCTTGTTTGTTTTTCTTGTTCTAAAATCGAGCCAAGAAAACCAATCAATCCAAAACCATCTACGACCTTATATAAAGAAACAATTAGAGAGTCTATCGCTTTAAATAAAGTTGAAGATGATAAAATTCTTGAAAGTATACAAAAAGACTCCTCTAATGTATATTTGCAATCTTCAAACGGATTTTGGTATCGATATTTAACTAAGGTCGCAGAAGATTCAGCAACGCCTACAAAAGGAAATGAAGTAACAATAGCCTATAATATTACAGATTTAAAAGATTCAGTTTTGTATAGTAAAACGGATTTAGGAATCAAAAAATATATTATTGATAAAGAAGATTTTATTTCTGGCTTACAAAAAGGAATAAAGTTGATGAAAATAGGAGAAACAATTACATTTGTGATTCCGTCTTATGGCGCTTTTGGTATCGCAGGTGATGGAAATAAAATAGGCATTAATCAATCAATAAAAAGTACAGTAACATTAATTAATATAAATAAATAGAAAAATGAGAATACTAAAAGGTTTAGTAATTATGGCAGTAGTAGCATCAATGACTTCTTGTGGAAATCAAAAAGCAGATGTTAAATCTTTAGAAACTGAACTAGATTCAGCAAGTTATGCTTTAGGAATGGACATGGCTATAAAAGTAAAAGGGAATTTCGAAGATGCAAGTACAGATTTATTTTTGCAAGGGTATAGAAATGGAATGGATTCTACTAGTTTGTTAATTGAACAAAAAGATTTAAATGCCTTTTTAAGAGATTTTTTCCAAAAGGAACAAGCTAAAAAAAGAGAAATTGCTCAGGAAAAAGCGTCAACAGATGCATTGATTAAATTTGGGGATATTAAAAAAGAAAGTGAAGAATTTTTAGCAATTAATAAAACCAAGGAAGGTGTTATGACAACAGCGAGTGGTTTGCAATATAAAGTTTTAAAGAAAGGAAAAGGAGAAAGCCCAGTAGCTACTTCAAAAATTAAAATCCATTATCACGGAACGTTAATTGACGGCACTGTTTTTGACAGTTCTGTTGATAAAAAAACTCCTTATGATTCTACGGCAAATCAATTTATACCAGGATTTACAGAAGGATTATTATTGATGAATAAAGGAGCAAAATACAAATTTTTTATACCACAAGGTTTGGCATACGGAGCAACTCCAAGACCAGGAAAAATTAAGCCTTTTGCTGCGATCGTTTTTGAGGTAGAATTGTTAGATATATTACAAAAATAAATGAAAAAAATTATTTACATCTTAGTCGTTTCTTTGTTTGTATTTGGTTGCAAATCTGCTAAATACAAAGACTTAAAGGAAGGTATTTATGCAGAAATACAGACGAATAAAGGCGATGTTTTATTAGCGTTGTATCCAGAAGCTGCACCAATGACGGTTGCTAATTTTGTGTCTTTAGCAGAAGGAACGAACAATAAAGTTACAGATTCTATTCAAGGTAAAAGATACTTTGATGGTATTCGTTTCCATAGGGTGGTAAATAATTTTATTATTCAGGGAGGTGATCCAACAGAAACTGGCAGAGGGACTGCTGGATATCGGTTTGGTGATGAGTTCGCCAAAGATGAAAACGGTAAACTAGTGCACCTTCATGGTGATGCAGGAATGCTATCTATGGCAAACGGAGGACCAGGAAGTAATGGAAGTCAGTTTTTTATAACCCATAGAGCAATACCACATTTAGATGGTAAGCACACTGTTTTTGGGAAAACAATGATCAATACCTTGCAGCTAAATGAATTAAAACAGCAAATTAAAGATACTTTAAAGCTTAAGAAAGCTATAGATTCTTTAAGAATGTCTGTTGTAAATAGCATTGTACAATTTGATACCATTCATACCGTTAAAATAATTAGAGTAGGTGTCAAAGCCAATTCTTTTAAAGCTGCGGAGGTCTTTGATACCAAGTTTATTGAATATGCTGAAAATCAAAAAGATTTAAATAAGAAAAAGAAAAACGAAGATGAAATTCGTTTTTCAAAATACTTAGAAAATAAAGCTACTTTTTTAACAAAAATGGATGTATCAAAAGCTGTGAAAACAGATTCTGGATTGCGTATTTTAAAGTTGAAAAGTAACCTTTCAGGAAAAAAAGTAGTGTCGAATAAACCCATAAAATCTCACTTTACATTGTACATTGCAGATGGTAAAAAGATTCAGACTACTTTAGATTCTGGAAAGCCTTTTGTTTTTCAGTTGGATGATGTAAAAAGACCCATGATTACGGGGCTTAAAGAAGGCGTACTTGCTTTAAGAGAAGGAGAAAAGGCACGATTATTCATTCCTTATTACATAGGGTATGGTGATGCTAAATTTGGTCCTTTTCCAGCAAAATCTGATTTAGTTTTTGAAGTAGAAATCTTAGAAATAGGTGAATAATTTGTTAGACTCCATTATAAATAAAGATAAAGAATTACTTGTTTTCTTAAATAACTTAGGAAGTGAACAATGGGATTCATTTTGGTTGCTAATTACCAGCCAATTTAATTGGACACCATTGTTCCTTTTTATTTTTTACCTCGTTATAAAGTCTTTTGGATGGAAAAAAGGAGGTTTTGTAATTTTAACACTGATTGTATTAGTAGCTTTTTCAGATCAGTTTGTAAATTTAATTAAGAATACAACTGAAAGATTAAGACCTAATAATGATCCTGAAATTTTACATTTATTAAGGACATTCATAAGACCTCAAAGTTTTAGTTTTATTTCTGGTCATGCCACAACATCCACTTTTTTCGCTGTGTTCGTGATTCTATTATTTAGAGAAAAATACAAAAGTATTTATTTAATACTACTCTTTCCGCTTATATTTGCGTATAGTAGATTGTATTTGGGGGTTCATTTTCCTATTGATATTTCTTTGGGAATTTTAACAGGAGTTTTATTAGCGAATATGTATTATCTTCTTTTTAAGAAAATTTATAAAAAACTATTTGTTTAATTTTTTATTGTTAAAATATAAATATTTAGTTGAGTGATAATAAGCAGCTAAAAGACTATCCATTTCTTTTGTAAGTGCAGGTTTATCAACCTTAATATTTTCGATAGAATTAGTTCGTAAGTCATACAGACTTGATGTTTTGGAAATATTTGTTTTTTCATAATAAAAATCATTCTTTATAATTCCAACAGCATTTTCACCTTTACTTTTTAGGTAAACAAAAGCAGCAGTATTTACATACGTACTGTCTAATAAATCTCGACCTAATGTATAATTTGTATAGTCTACTTTGGCTAAACTCGTTACTGTAGGAAAAAGATCTATTAATTTCGCATATT